>Ga0193958_1000011_pt1 | contig 160963 bp, 146 predicted proteins | sample FB_1_MG_FD_140320 | JGI IMG/M metagenome (GOLD analysis project Ga0193958, IMG submission 140320) | Microbial mat bacterial communities from the Broadkill River, Lewes, Delaware, United States - FB_1_MG | ecosystem: Environmental > Aquatic > Freshwater > River > Microbial mats | place: USA... | reverse complement strand
TGTTAGTATGAATCATGGAGAGTTACCTCTTTGCGTTTTGATTTAAAGATTCGACACCTTTATCAAAACGGGTAACTCTCCTCAGATCAAGCTGAAGTGTCAGATGAAGTCGGAACTAATACATATTGAGTTACCTATAATTTGGGTAGTTTTTTGTCAGCATCAAACAGCCCAACTGGATTATTAGCCTTAAATATTCTCAGCTCATTGTCGATATACTTGTTCAGAAGTGGTGGAATGCTGAGGCCATGTGCCTCTACTAGTAAGCCTGCTTGTACCGCTGAGATTTCATCTGCAATAAAACGCTCCAGTATCCCAAGCGTTTCAGGTGTAGCAGTAGGGCTACCATACCCGCGCTCTAGTAGAGTATTGCAGGCCTTCAATCTGTCTCTATGAGTTTTGTCACTCGCTATCTCTGCAATGGCTTCTATAGCTGCCTCAGTGTGTTCCTGAAATAATGCTCTTGTTTCTTGGTTGATAGATGTAGAGCCTTTTGGCCTTCCTGCATTGGCGCGTTTACCACCCTGCATAGTGTATTCCTTTGATTATTTTTGATTAAATTTCTATGAAGTGGTTATCATTTATTAACATAGTTATGTGGTGCCTATACTACGTATATATAGGGAATCTTAGACTTGACTGGACTTATAGGGGCAATATAGAGCTTAAAATAGGTGTCTAGTGTTTGCCCCTATACGGTGTCTTGCTATAGCCCCCGTTGTGTTAGTAGGTTTTAGCCTGAATAGGGGGAGGAGGTATGCCCCTGACTTAATCAAGTCCTTTTAAAAATTGAGCCTGCTTTTCCGCTCTAAATGCCGCCATGATCTTCTTGTTTTTATAGTCTCCAATTGTACCATATCTGGGGTTTACCCTGTATGTGCCACGCTTGTATCTGACGATTACACCAGCCCTTTGTAGTTCTCTAAGAATATGCTTCATTGCTTGTAGTGGGTCGGCTGTGGAGGTGGTAAGCCTCATGTAATCTCGTCTCTTCTCAGCGTTGAGATACACCAAATTATCCATATCCATATCACGCTTGAACAAGTCAAAAACAATACGCTTGTGGCCAGTTACACCAAGGCCCGTGAGTTCATAATCATAACGAAATCGTTTCATAGTTTGTACGCTCCATTCTGTTCTACCGCTTCTGGAATACCGTTCTTGGCTAAGTCGCGAATATACTCTGCACTCCATACACTGGTGCGTGGGCTATACTTCATTGGCTTTTTAATCCGTCCCTGTTGAACGTAGAGGTGAAATGTTGATTTTCCTATTGCTAGGAAGGCATAAGCTTGTTTTGCTCTGACATTGCCTTCTAGTGGGAAATGTATGGCTCTAATATCATCTGTATTCATCTTGTCTCTGTCCTTGTTTAAGTAAGTGAGACAATTCTAAGCGAGTAGTTATTTTTATATAATTCAGGGCGTTTTCAAAACACCCTGTACTAAATGACATTTACAGTTTCAGATATTGCTTAACGGCTTCATCACGGTGCTTTAGCCACTCCCTTTTCTTGAATGCCTTGCCTGCTTTCTTAAGAGCTTCATTCCACCCTCTGAGTACTTCTATTTCTGCTTGGGCATAGCTAAGGTAGTGTCTTTGTTCTTCTTCTGAGAGGTTGTTGAAGTTCCCTGACATAGTGACGGCATCATCCCAGCTTTTGGGCTTCTGACGGTTGTTGCTGATGTGTATTGCTAAGCCATACATCTCATTCATCACTGCTTTTATAGATGTGAATTTTTCTGTTTTTTTATATATGTCGCTGTGGATATATTGCCCACTTGTGGGGCAGTCATACCAATCATCAGTGTGATTCTCAGCAATTAAATCACAACAGTTTATTGTTCCTGTTTTGTTGTAAATCGGAAAGCCCATAGCATTGTATAGAGCGATCAGAGCAATGATTTCTTTGTTTCTCTGTAGCGTTTCCTTCTGAATCAATCCTTTAGGCTTAGGGAGCGTCTGAGTACCGTCTATGAGGTCTGCAATGAACTCACGTATTTGTGCGTTCTCAGTGACTATCTCAGGTGTTTTTCTAATAGCATCTGCTAAAGGTTTTGGGTCTCTGTGTTGCTGGTGATCCTGTATCAAATGGTAAAACTCAAATTCTGCTAAGTCTGTCATGTTTCAACCGTTTGCTTGATATGGTGTGAGGTTTTGTCATGCTTGCTTTTGAGCAATAGGTATGATCTGAGCGCCATTGTGTAAGCTTTCTAAGTAATCAGAATAGCTTTGCATCATGATTTTTCGTTCTTCGAAATACTGAGCATGGTTATAGGCTCCTCTGATCTTATTGGGGTCGATGTGTGCCAGTGCGCTTTCTATAACGTCATACCTAAACTGTTGCTCATTTAGAATGGTTGAACCTGTACCACGCAAGCCATGTATTGTGATTATGCCCTTGTAGCCAGCTTTATAGAGTACATTTAGCATTGCATTCTCTGACATTGGTTTGTGTCGGTTTGTAGTTGTGAATAGGTAGCCACCACCTTTGGTAATTTCTTTCAGACGCTCCATGATTTCCATTGCTTGGTCTGATAAAGGGATTGTGTGAGCCTTGCCCATTTTCATGCGTTCAGCTGGTATGTTCCAAACTCTGTTATCTAGGTCGAATTCACTCCACTGTGCAAAGCGTGTTTCACTGGTTCGGGTCAGGGTGTGCATTGTTAGGAGTATAGCGAGTTTAACGGTTTCCCTTGCTTGGCTATTGTTGATGGCGTTTAAGAAGTCGGGTATTTGTTCAGGGGTCAGGTGTGGGTTGTGATTGATTTCAACACTGGGAAGTTCATCACGTATATGGTCGGCTGGATTGACTTTGATAATATTGCGCACAATGGCAAAGCGAAATATTGCGCTAACACGTTGATTGATTTTTCTGCTGGTCTCAATCACACCACGCTCAACGATGGGTTGTAATACTTTTAGCAGTAGTGGAGCGTCTATCTGGATGATAGGTAAGTTGCCAATCATTGGGAAAACATCGTTTTCTAATGACTTTATTATTTTAGCTGCATGACTCTCTTTCCACTTGCCAGCGTTGAGACGTTCTTCATGCCACTGTCTGGCTATCTTTTCAAAAGTTAGGGTATCTGAATCTCTCTTAGCTTGTGCAGCCTTACGCTGCTCTTTTCTGTATTGGGTAGGGTTGATGCCTTCACTGATCAGCTGCTTAGCCTGTTGAGCTTCTGTACGTGCTGTAACCTGTGTAACTAGCGGGTAATTACCAATTGTATAAATTGATTCTGATTTTGAACCTGATTGCCTATATCGCATCCTCCAGACCTTTTTGCCTGATGGCATGATTTCAAGGTAAAGGTTGTCGCCTACTGTAATCCGATAGACTTTGTCAGTTGGCTTGGCATTGCGTAGCTTAACATCTAGAACCGTCATAGTGTGGCCTCCTAAATCTTACACGCATTTTTACACGCATTAATTTAGATGCCAATGGTCTTTTTAGACAATGCCGGACTTGATGGAATGAAGGGTATTTGGGGCTAAATGGCTGTTTTTAGGCAAAAAAAAAGCCTACTAACAAGTAATAGGCTCATCTTTCGTTACTGTGAAGTAACTGTATGTGGTGCCGGGAGGGGGAATCGAACCCCCACTCTGTTACCAGAACCGGATTTTGAATCCGGCGCGTCTACCAGTTCCGCCATCCCGGCAAAGAGCAGTACTGCTCTAATTGAGAGGCGCATTCTACCTGAATAAAATAATTTGTCATGATTTTTTTTAACTGAACCGTCATTTTTCAGGATTATTTTGCACCACCTGCTGGTTAAACTCTGAAACCACCGTAAAAATAGCCTGAGTCAGTTTACTCAGTTGCGCGGGCTCAATAACAAATGGCGGCATAATGTACACCAGTTTTCCAAATGGCCGTATCCACACTCCCAGATCAACAAAGCGCGGTTGAATCCAGTGCATATCTACAGCTTGCTTTAGCTCCACCACGCCAATCGCGCCTTTGGTACGAACATCTGCAACAATATCCAGCTCAAGACAAGCGCTAAGCTCTTCGCGCATTTGCGTTTCAATGGCCATGACCCGTGTTTGCCAGTCAGATTCCAGCAATAGTTTGATACTCGCCACCGCAACACTACAGGCCAACGGATTACCCATAAAGGTCGGCCCATGCATCAATACACCTTGCCCATCGCTACCAATGCCGTGCGCAACCTTGCGGCTGGTTAGTACCGCAGATAAGGTCATATAACCGCCAGTCAGTGCTTTACCCAGCACTAGAATATCCGGCTCAATATCGGCTTGCTCATAAGCAAATAAACTACCCGTACGGCCAAAACCTGTAGCGATCTCATCCAAAATCAATAACACATCAAATTCATCGCACAGCGCCCGAACTTGCCGTAAATATTCAGGATGGTAAAAACGAATGCCACCCGCATTTTGCACAATCGGCTCCAGTATCACGGCGGCAATTTCAGCATGATGTTCGGTGATCATGGTTTTAAAGGCATCAATATCGCTGTCTTGCCATTGATCGGGGCTGGCAGAGCGGGGTGGCGCTTCGGCAAATAAATGTTTGATGAGCACGCCGGTAAACATGTCGTGCATGCCATTGACTGGATCACAGACCGACATTGCTGCAAAGGTGTCGCCGTGATAGCCACTGCGCACAGTCAGTAAGCGGTGCTTTTCACTGCGCCCTTGCGCTAGCCAGTATTGCAGTGCCATTTTTATTGAAACTTCGACGCCTACCGAGCCGGAGTCAGCAAAAAACACATGCTGTAAATTCTCTGAGGTGATATCGATTAACTGCTTAGCCAGTGCCACTGCGGGCGCGTGCGTTAGCCCGCCAAACATCACATGCGCCATTTTGCCCAGCTGCTCGGTAACTGCCTCATTTAACACCGGATGGTTGTAGCCATGCAGCGCGGTCCACCAAGAGGAGGTGCCATCGACCAGGACTTCGCCGGTTTCTAGCGTAATCTCAACACCTTGCGCCGAAGCCACCGGAAATGCTGGAATCGGGTTTTGCATGCTGGTGTATGGGTGCCAAATGTGGGCTTTATCGTATGCGATGAGCTGATCAGGAGTCATAAACGGGCCGGTGGTTTGTGTTTGGAGAAGCTGCGTATTATCGGGTATTTACACAATAAATGCTTCCGCTTGTTAGCTCAATTCCCAGCAGCAAAGTAGGCTGATCGTGTTATGATGCGCGCTGATTTTTCACATGAGTTTTCCAGCTTGAGCAGCCAGTTACCCACATTGTCTTCCGATTTACCGATTGTCATTATTGGCGGCGGCCCCGCAGGTTTAATGGCGGCGAGTGAGCTAACGGCAGCAGGCTATTCGGTGGACTTGTATGATGCGATGCCATCGGTGGGGCGTAAGTTTTTGCTGGCGGGTATCGGCGGTTTGAATATTTCTCATTCTGAGCCGTTCGACGACTTTTGCAGTCGTTTCGACGCGCGCAGTGATGTGTTGCGCCCGATGCTGGAATCTTTTGATGCAAATGCTATTCGCCAATGGTGTCAGAGTTTTGGTGTGGAAACCTTTATCGGGACTTCAGGCCGTATTTTCCCAAAGGAAATGAAAGCCGCACCATTGCTGCGGGCGTGGCTGACTCAATTACGCCAGCAAGGTCTACGCATTCATCCGCGTCATCGTTGGTTAGGGTGGGACGAGCAACAGCAGTTGGTGTTTAGCTCGCCAGATGGTGAGGTGAGTAGTGGCTATCAGGCGGTTGTATTGGCATTAGGCGGCGCGAGTTGGAAGAAGTTGGGCAGTGATGGTAGTTGGGTGTCGCTATTAGCTGAGCGAGGCATTGAGAGCAATCCGCTAAAGCCTGCTAACTGTGGATTTCTAAGCGATTGGAGCGAGCATTTGCGCAGTCGATTTGCGGGGTCGCCCTTAAAGTCGGTATCATTGCAATTTACTGATCTGGCTGGCCAATCCGAGCAGCGCTTGGGTGAGATGATTTTGAGTGAATATGGCGTGGAAGGCAGTTTGATTTATGCTTTTTCCGCCCGTTTACGAGAGACTATTTTGGCCACAGGTAGTGCTACGTTTTATTTGGATTTATGCCCACATCATAACCATCAGCAGTTAGAAGCGATTCTAGAGAGTAAGCCCGCCAAAAAGTCATTAGGTGCCTTTTTAAAAGGGCGTTTAAAACTGGATGGCGCGAAGAGTGCGTTAGTCTTTGAAGCGAGTAAAACGACCACAGGCATACCTGCTGACCCAAAAGCATTAGCCGCATTAATTAAAGCCGTGCCAATCACGATTACCGGCATGCGGCCGATTGATGAAGCCATTAGTACGGCGGGTGGTGTACCGTTTGAAGCGTTGGATGAACAGTTGATGCTAAAGCAGTTGCCGGGTGTGTTTTGTGCTGGTGAAATGTTGGATTGGGAAGCGCCAACCGGTGGTTATTTGCTCACAGCCTGTTTAGCGACAGGCAAGCACGTTGGCCAAGGCGTCATTCGCACACTAGAAAAGAGTGCCAGTTAATACTGGTTTAATTATGAGGAGAGAGAATGTCTGAATCAGAAGCGACGCGAGGTCGGATTACCACGCGTACGATGGCAATGCCGTCGGATACTAACCCATCTGGCGATATTTTCGGAGGCTGGGTACTGTCGCAGATGGATATCGCCGCCGGTATTTGTGCTGGTCAACGCGCACAGAGCCGGGTCGTGACTGTTGCGGTAGACAGCATGAGCTTTATCAAGCCGGTCAAGGTGGGCGATATTTTGGGCGTGTATACCGATTTAGATCGGGTAGGGCGCACGTCGGTTGATGTACATGTGGAGGCTTGGGTACGTCGCGGCCGAATTGGTATTCGCGAGAAAGTGACCGAAGCGAAGTTTAAATTTGTGGCGGTAGATGATGACGGGAAACCGACACCAGTGCCGAAAGTCGAGGACTTGCCAGACTATCTGGATTTTCTTAGTACAATCTAACGAAAGGATTTTATAAGCGTGAAACCTGTCATGAAATTGAGTGATTTTGATTATACATTGCCGCCAGAGTTAATTGCTCAGGAGGCGTTGAGCAACCGGGATGCGAGCCGTTTATTGGTTGTCGAGCCGGATAATGTATTTAAGGATCAAACCTTTCGTGACATTGTGGATTTGATTCAACCGGAAGACCTGCTGGTATTCAATGACACCAAAGTACTCCCTGCACGTATGTTTGGGCAAAAAGCGACGGGTGGCTTGATCGAGGTGTTAGTGGAGCGCTTGCTGGATGAAGATCGCTTATTGGCACATGTGCGTTCCAGTAAGTCGCCTAAAGTTGGTACAACCTTAACGATTGAAGGTGCGTTTGAGGCTGAGGTGATGGGGCGTCAAGGTGCGTTGTTTGAGCTGTGCTTTAAGTCTGGCGACCACCGCAAAGCAATTGATTTGCTGGAGCAGTTTGGTCGCATGCCATTGCCGCCTTATATTGAGCGCAGTGATACGGCTGATGATCGTGAGCGTTACCAAACGGTGTATGCCAATAACCTTGGCGCGGTAGCCGCTCCAACAGCGGGTCTGCATTTCACGTCGGAGTTACTTAATGCTTTAAAAGCCAAGGGTGTGAAGACTGCACAAGTGACTTTGCACGTTGGTGCGGGTACTTTCCAACCGGTACGCAGTGAAGACTTGTCTGAGCATGTGATGCATTCAGAATGGGTTGATGTGCCGGAGGTTGTTTGCCAAGCCGTACGTGATTGCCATGCGCGTGGCGGTAAAGTGGTAGCGGTGGGTACGACAACGGTGCGTAGTTTGGAATCTGCAGCGGCTTCCGGAACGCTAAAACCGTTTCAGGGCGATACCGATATTTTTATCACGCCAGGCTATGAGTTTCAGGTAGTTGATCGCTTAATTACCAACTTCCACCTGCCAAAATCAACGCTATTGATGCTGGTTTCTGCATTCACTGGTTACGACACGATGATGCAAGCTTATGAGCATGCGGTTGAGCAGAAGTACCGTTTCTTCAGCTATGGCGATGCGATGTATTTATCAAAAGCTGAGCCAAGCAAGCAAAGCTGAATTGAGGCCAGAGATAAATACATCAAGCTAAGGTGAAGTCCGAGCCGAACAAATCAAGCTAAAGCACAACGAACTTAGCTTGATGTTTTACTCAGAATACAGCGTTTTAAAGAAACGATCCCAACGTGGCGCGTAGTTTTCTTTAATGCGTGACGACAGCATAATGGTAAAGGCTCTGCCGCGTAATTCTGAGCGCGGGGCAGGGCCGTAGTAGCGCGAATCGGCACTGTCATCACGGTTATCACCCATAAAGAAATACTCATTTTCTGGAATGGTGATCGGCCCGAAATTCAAGTTTGGATTATATTTTCCCGGCTGCATGTGCACGATGTGCGGAGCCATATCATCCGTACTTTCCATTGCATAAAAGCCAGGCTCACGGTCTGGCGCAGTTTCCGGAATGCGCGGGTCATCCTCTGGAAGCTTAATGTATTGCGCGAACTTACCATTAATCACAAGCTGATTATTGACTACTTCAAAGGTTTCACCCGGTAACCCTACCAAGCGCTTGATCAGCCGCTTGCCCGATTTTTCTGAGGTAAAAACAATGATTTCACCACGCTTAGGCTCACCCACTCGCTTGAGTGAGATACTGCTAAAGGGGATCTGGATATCATAGGCGAGTTTGTTTTCAACAATCACATCGCCTTCCAAAATGGTCGGCTTCATTGAGCCAGTCGGCACTGGGTGCCAGTCCAGCAGTGAGCCACGCATGGCAAACAGCAGGGCCAAAAATATCAGAAAGCCACGGTTATTCCGAAGAATGGACATTATTTTATTCATTAGAGTATCCGGATTAAACGGGTAGCTTATAGCTCGCCCGCAAAATACTTTTTCAGGAATAAATCAAAGTCGATTTGTGGCTCAGCTTCCAATGCTGCTTGGGCGGCTAAAGAGTCTTTCGCTTTTGCTTCCATACTATCCCACGTTGCCTGATTCAGGTCGCGCTGCATAAAGTAATCGCGGTGCTGCTGTGACTGATGGCGAGCAAAGGAGTAATAACTGTCATGCTCACTCATAATCGTCGATAGCACTTGCGCTGAAGGTGTTAACTCGGAGTTTTCAAATAACTCGGTCTGTGCCTGAAGCGCTTTTTGGTAGCAGGTATTGCTGTGCGCCTGATCCAGTAATTTAGCGACCGGTAGCATAGCTTCCATCAACTCAAGCCCCCAGCTTTTTAGTGAAACCATTTCGCCAAGGCGGTTGAGTTCTAAGCCTGGCTTTCGGCCACGATGCGCCACCGTACTTTGGTTGCGGTCAATCGCACTGCGTTCTTCATCATCAATCACCGGGCTATCCTGCAATAAGCAGAACAACATAAAAATCTCAAGATAGAACAGCTGTAGATGCGAAATACCTGCTGGGTGGAATACATTGATATCTACCGAGCGCAATTCGACATACTTAACACCACGGTTTAACAAGGAGTCGATTGGTTTTTCAAAGCCGCGCAAAATCTGCTTGGGGCGTACGGTGCTGTAGTATTCATTTTCAATTTGCAGAATATTGGTGTTGAGCTGGCGGTATTCATCGCCGACTTTTACGCCAATTTCTTCATAAGGTGCGTAGGAGGTTTCAATTGCCTCACGTAGGCTATCGGTATAGGTTTTTACCGAGGTGTAGTCCGCTTTAATGCCGACTTTGCTGGATTTGCGATTGGTGTAGCCGATATCGCCCATGCGCAGCGAGGTACCCCATGGCTCATAACAGGTATTCCCATTATAGGTTTCCATGGTTTCGGTTGGCTCTCTACCGCCTAAAAACGACTTGCAGATGGCGGGTGAGCTGCCAAATAAATACGGAATAATCCAACCATAACGCTGAATGTTACGGGTCATGCCCATGTAACGGTCATTGCTGAATTCGATTGGAGTGCGGGAGTCATCATCCATTTGCTTGAAGAAAGGCCAGAAGTCTTCCGCCACGGAGTGATTAAAATGAATACCAGCGATGACTTGCATCATTTTGCCATAGCGCCAAGCCAAACCATTGCGGTAGATGCTTTTCATCTTGCCGCCATTGGAGGTGCCATAGTCTGCGATTTGGATATCGCTTTCGCCGTTGATAATGCACGGCATACTGGAAGTCCAGAGCAGTTCATTATCCAGCTTTTTATAGACAAAGGTTTCCACGTCCTGCAGGAAATCCAATGACTTATAGGCCTGATCACAAGGAGGCGTAATCAGTTCTAGTAACGACTCTGAGTAGTCAGTGGTAATCCAATCATTTTTTAAGGCAGAGCCCAGCGCTTTGGGGTGCGGGCTTTGCGAAATACGGCCATCGTCGGTTACCCGCAGGCTTTCTTTTTCCAATCCGGTCAGTGATTTTTTCAGCAGTCGCTGTGCGTTATTATCTTCTATATAGCGAATGCGCTGATTCAGTAATGTGTACAAAGCGTAGCCCCTGAACGTACATGGATCTTAAAAAAATAGCCCCGACCAAAGCCGGGGCCTTATACGGTACTCTCGTAATTACTTCTCGACCTGCGTTACATCGCGGACTGCACCGCGTGACGCAGAAGTTGCCATGGCAGCATATGCGCGCAGTGCAACGCTGACCTTACGGTCACGATTCACTGGTTTCCATGCGGCAGAGCCTTTAGCTTCCATCGCTCTGCGACGGTGTGCCAAGTCTTCATCTGAGATAACTACGTTAATCTTGCGGTTAGGGATGTCGATTTCAATAGTATCGCCTTCCTCAACCAAACCAATTGCACCACCTTCAGCCGCTTCCGGAGATGCATGACCAATGGATAAGCCTGAAGTACCACCAGAGAAACGACCATCCGTAATCAAGGCGCACTCTTTACCCAAGCCTTTAGATTTCAGGTAGCTGGTTGGATACAGCATTTCCTGCATACCTGGGCCACCTTTAGGGCCTTCGTAGCGGATAACTACAACATCGCCAGCGACGATCTCATCAGCCAAAATTGCAGCGACCGACGCATCCTGAGATTCAAAGATACGGGCGCGACCGGTGAATTTTAAAATGTGCTCATCAACACCGGCAGTTTTAACCACGCAGCCATCTTCTGCAATGTTTCCGTAGAGAACAGCCAAGCCGCCATCTTTAGAGTAAGCGTGCTCCATGTCATGAATACAACCATGCTCTGCATCCAGATCCAGATCCCAGCGCTTATCTTGGCTGAAGGCTTGCTGAGTCGGTACATTACCCGGTGCAGCGCTGTAGAACTTCAGTACTTCCGGATCAGTCGATTGCGCAATATCCCACTTCTTCAGTGCTTCACCCATACTTGGGCTATGAACCGTTGGGGTATCGGTATGCAGCAAGCCACCGCGATTTAGCTCGCCCAGCAGGCGCATAACACCACCGGCACGGTGTACATCTTCCATGTGGAACAGCTGAGTCGCCGGAGCCACTTTACTTAAGTTAGGCACTTTGCGAGACAAACGGTCGATATCGTCCATGGTGAAATCGACTTCACCCTCATGCGCTGCTGCCAGTAGGTGGAGAATCGTGTTGGTGGAACCACCCATGGTGATATCCAGACTCATCGCGTTTTCAAACGCTTTGAAGTTAGCGATGTTGCGCGGCAATACCGACTCATCGTCTTCTTCATAATAGCGCTTAGCCAAGCTCACAATTTCACGACCCGCGCGCAGGAATAATTCCTTACGGTCGGCGTGAGTGGCCAGCAATGAACCGTTACCTGGCAGCGATAAACCGAGTGCTTCCGTCAGGCAGTTCATGGAGTTAGCCGTAAACATACCGGAGCAAGAGCCGCACGTTGGACAAGCGGAGCGCTCGATGTTGTTGACGTCTTCATCGCTTTCTTTCGGGTCAGCCGCGGTCACCATGGCATCAACCAAGTCCAGCTTGATCACTTTGCCCTGAATTGTGGTTTTACCAGATTCCATTGGGCCGCCAGATACGAAGATCACTGGAATATTCAAACGCAATGCAGCGTTTAACATGCCCGGTGTGATCTTGTCGCAGTTAGAAATACAAACCAGTGCATCGGCGCAATGCGCATTCACCATGTATTCTACGGCGTCAGAAATAACTTCGCGGGATGGCAGGCTGTACAACATGCCGTCATGGCCCATTGCGATACCGTCATCCACGGCAATCGTATTGAATTCTTTAGCAATACCGCCTGCTTTCTCGATTTCGCGAGCAACCAGTTGGCCTAGGTCTTTTAGGTGAACGTGGCCCGGTACGAACTGTGTGAAGGAGTTTGAAATGGCAATAATCGGCTTGTCAAAGTCGCCGTCTTTCATGCCAGTCGCACGCCACAAGGCACGCGCGCCTGCCATATTTCGTCCGTGGGTTGTGGTACGTGAGCGATATTCGGGCATGGTTCTCTCCAGAGCAATTAGATGTGTATCGGTGGATTCTACTCGCCCAACGGTGAATTTTGAACACGGATGATGTTTTTAATCCGTAAAATGCAATTACCGTTTGATCATAAAGGCCGCTCCAGTAACAAAACAGGCAGCTGATTAGCCCGTGCCGCCAGCATCTTTGCGGGTAATTCGCCGCCGCTGTGCTTGCTGACAATAACCTCAATTTTGTGTTGTCGGAGGAGGCTTTGTTCCGATTCCAGCGAGAAAGGGCCGATGTCTTTTATCCATGTCATCCAATCTGGAATGCGGTGTTTGGGCTCAATGGCTGTTCGGTGTACAAAGTGCTGGCCACGTTTGCGATGCATTTTTAGCGCCGCTAACATGGATTCGCTGAGTTGACCTTGGGTGAGTAGTACCGATTGGTATGGTGCTAGCGCTCGCAATAGCTCGCTCCAGTCTTTAAAGAATGTCCACTGATCATCCGCTTGTGGCTGCCAGGCTGGGCGCTCATAGCGGGTGATTGGAATGCCTGCTTGCTTGGCGACAGCTTGTGCCGTGGCACTCATAGTGGTGGCGAATGGATGGGTAGCGTCCAGAATTTCGGTGATGTTGTTATCTTGGATATAGCGCAGCAAGCCGCCACGCTTTGAGAAGCCGCCGCTGATGACTTCGCAAAGGAGGTCTGGCTGGCGCACTAATCCGGCAATGCTGTAAACCACGGTGACGCCTTTGTCATGGAACTCACGTGCTAAGCGCTTGCCATCGCTCGTGCCGCCGAGGAGTAAGAGTTTCATATTTCAGCAAAATCACTGGCTAAACCAACCGGCTCACCGGCTCGATTGACCGCCCAAACTTCCATCGGAATATCACGCTTCACCGTTTTCTTAGCCACAGCTAAAGCATCCGCACAGATTTTTGAAGCTAGATCAATGCCTTGTGCCTGACATAAATTCAGCGCTTCGATGCTGGTATTCGCTGCTTTAATTTGCTGCTGTAGAACCTCATCGGCACCACAGGCTTTGGCGCTTTCCGCCAGAAAACCAAAATCGATTTCAGAAACACGGCTATGTAAATCCAGATGCCCCATCGCCAATTTACTGAGCTTGCCAAAGCCGCCGCAAATACTGAGCTTGCCGACGGGATTATGGCGAATATATTTCAACACCGCGCCTGCGAAATCCCCCATTTCTATCAAGGCCATTTCTGGGAGTGGGTATTGACCTGCAATAAACGTTTCGCTGCTGTTGCCAGTGCAAGCCGCAAGGTGATCAGCACCATTGGCGCGACACACATCAATGCCTTGATGAATGGAGGCGATATACGCCGCACAGGAGAAGGGGCGCACGATGCCAGTCGTACCCAAAATGGAAATGCCACCAACGATACCGAGGCGTCCGTTCATGGTTTTCAAAGCGATTTTCTCGCCACCTTCCACGCCGACGGTAACTTCAAAGCCGCCATGGTAGTTGTAGAGTGCTGCTAGCTCCTGTAAGTGCTCTCGAATCATTTTACGTGGAACGGGATTGATTGCCGGCTGGCCGACGGGAATGACTATGCCGGTACGGGTGGCTGTGCCGACGCCTTCGCCTGCTTTAAATACCACGGGGCAGGGAGGGATATCATGACTTGCAGTTGCAGTTGCAGTTGCAGTTGCAGTTGCAGTTGCAGTTGCAGTGTTTGTGTTGGCTTGGGGTGGTGACTTTGCTGATGCTGGTCCAATATGCCTGCTGGCGACATTGCCGGTTAACAAATCCGCTTGCGCCAAGCGTGTTGCTGTTTCCAAATCCAATAAGCGCAATTGCACATAAACTCTCGCACCATGCGTCGCATCCGGATCATCGCCGCCATCTTTGATCGTCGATGCGGTGGCGCTGTCAGCATCGCGCTCCAACCGAGTGATCGGCATGGAAACCAGTTTGCCCTTGGGAAGGGTAATTTCAACCGACTCTAATTGCTCATTAGCAAACAGATAACGTGCCGCAGCTACCGTGCAGGCAGTGGCGCAGCTTCCAGTGGTTAAGCCGGTGCGAAGTGGTCGAGCGTGTTCGTCGGTTTCGGGTTTCATGGGTCTATGATAAGCAATTGCAGAAAGATTGCTACAAATCCTGAATTCTGTGCGCACTATTTTCTATTAACCCAAGTGCTGAATAATAAGCGACGAGTAATATGGGGGATAATCACGTTGTAGGTAGTTCGAGTGCTTCCAAAAGCAAAAACACCAATGAAACGCTACCCAGTAATAAAACCTTCGGAAGGATTATTGTTAACTCAATAGGATGACCGAATCAGTCCCAATCTCGTCCCCTTACGTCATGTCGGTTACACTCAGTAGTAGTTATAGTGATTACACATTCACTGAGGAACTACCGACATGAGCAAAACAGCCTTACTAGTCATCGACGTTCAGGACTCTTTCCTGCAAAGAGATTACTGGACCGATACCGAATTCAAACCCTACGCGGAAAAGCAAACCCGCCTAATCAACCATGCCCGAGCGAATGATTGGCAAGTCGTTTATGTCCTACACAACGAATCAGAAGGCGTATTTTCTCCTGAGTCCGGTTTTGTCCATTTGATGAGCTTTCTGGAGCCTAAAGCCAATGAGCCAACCTTCAACAAACACGTTCACAATGCTTTGCTGGAAAGTGGCTTGCACGAATGGCTGCAAGCGCAGGGCATCAATAAATTAGTAATCAGCGGCATTCGCACCGAGCAATGCTGCGAAACAACGACCCGAGTTGGCAGCGATATGGGTTATGAGGTCGATTACGTATTAGACGCCACGCTGACCTTCCCAATGAAGCACCCATTAACCGGCGAAATGGTGAGCGCAGAGGCGATCAAATCACACACGGCTTTAGTCTTGAGCGGACGCTTTGCCACCATTCGCATGGTCGATGACTATGATCAAACCGCGTAATATTTACCTGCTGGTACTGCCTCGGGTGCATCTGTTAGATTTAGCTGCACCCGCGCAGATTTTTGCGCATGAAACGTTTTCTGGTGAGGTGGGTATCCATTACATCGCGCCGGAGCCTGAGGTGAACTCCCATCAGGGCTTGCACCTCAGCCAGCTCTCGCCACTGCCAGAATCTATTGATGCGAATGATTGGGTGCTGATTATCGGCAGTGGCTTTTTGTATAGGTATCTAGATGAGCCAGCCTCCCAAACGGCCACGCATTGGCTAAGGCAAGTCGCTACACAGTGCGGCCTGATTGCAGGCATTTGTTCCGGTACTTTACTCGCGGCACAGGCGGGTTTATTGGATGGAAAACGCTGCACCACGCATCACGATTTAATTCCTCATCTAAAGGCCATCGCGCCAAAAGCCAGAGTGCAAGAGGACTGTATTTTTGTTTCTGATGGCGATATCTGGACCAGTGCGGGCATTACCACGGGGATGGACTTGTGTTTGCACTTGGTTTCTGAGTGCTGGGGCCAAGAACTTGCGACCTCGATTGCGCGGGACTTGGTGTTGTATCAGCGTCGTTCCGGTCATGAAGTGCAGCTGAGCTTTTGGTTGCAATATCGCAATCACATGCAGTCGCGGGTGCATTGTTTGCAGGATTTGGTGATGGAGTCGCCAGGTCATCCGTGGACGGTGACTGAGCTTGCCGAAAAGGTACATTTAAGCGAACGCCAGTTACGCCGAGTGTTTCAAAGCGCAACCGGCCATAGCTTGCAAGATTATTTGCAGCTGGCGAAATTAGAACTCGCACAGCGCTTATTGGAGCAAACGAGCTTATCGCTGGATGATATTGCCGAGCGTTGTGGCTTTAGTGCCGAAAGAAGCTTGCGACGCACTTGGGGGCGTTGGCGTCCGCAAACACCGAGTGAATACCGACACCAAAACCACCAACGACTCGTCTAAATTTATTCGATCACAGTCCGTAGCAATACCAAATTATCCAACACTAAATTTGAAGACCAAATAAACTGCGCATCGGCGTCTTTGGCATCAAACAATTCAACAAAGTTAGTGTATGACTTTTTATTATCAACGCCCACGGTGTTGTTAGTATACGTCACGGCAGCCGGCCAGCCACTGTCATCAAAGCTTGGTTGCATCCAATCCTCAGGCACTGCCCAATGCGCGGCTGAAGTGCTGGCGGCATCTTTGATGGTTTGCTTATTGCAGGCCGAACTATCACGCACTGCGCCATCAATCACTAAGCAGCTGCGATCCACAATCGGGGCGGTATAAAAGGTTTGTGCTTTCCAGTTGGCATCGGTGATCGCAATGGTTTTGCCACTGGCATCCTGAAATTGTGCCACAAGGCCACCATCACCCGCGTGAAGCTTAGTGCCTCGGTTGCTCTCCATGCCTAATCCCAGAGTTTCTTCCCAGTCGATCATTTTGACTGCAATTGACAGCGGGCGCTCGGCTTTGAAGCGCACTACATTTGAGTTAAATGGGGTAAACGGAACCGGATCAACTGCGATCAATTTGCCATTCACATACAGCTCAAAATAGTTATCGGCAAATAGGTAAGCCGTAAAGACTTCCTCGCCTCCGGCATCTGCCACGGGTACATCCTGTAGCTTCAAATCGGCGACGGAGTTCAGCTCTTGCCCACCGCACTCATTGAATAGGTCGGTTGCTTTGGGTGCGGTTTGAAAATTGTTTGCCGCTGGTACGGTCCAGACTTTGCCATCTTCTGAGGTGATTTCACCCAGGGCACTGATTCGCGAACGAGCGCCACAATCTAATAGTCCCGCATTGGTGACTTTGGTGGCTGCACCTTTTGTAAAACTAGGCTCGTCGGCGAGGGCCGTGGCGCTTAACAATAATGTGCCAAAAATGAGTGAACATCCTTTTAACGCGTGCTGATTCATGAGTATTGCTCCTACTGTGGGTGCTTATGATTTGACTCAGTTTAGCGAATCAATATGGGGGAATTATGTAGCCTTTGTAAAGAGTCGGCCTTGTATGCCTTATGTGCCATCCAATTTCGGGAAATTAGCCTAGTTAAAGTGGCTTAGCCAAAGTAGGCTGGTGGCTGAAATAAAACTGTCATTTTAGCCCGTTACACTCCAGCCACTTATTTTTTGGAATTCATTATGACAAACGTATCGCAAACTATGGATGGCGCGGATCAGCAGCAGAGCGCTCACTGGCTAAAGTGGGTGATGGTGGCCGGGCTGGTTTATCTTTTGTTAGTGGCCGTCTCTATGATCGGCTCGGGTTTTAAAGCGGCAGCGGGTGATCAGGCAAAAACGCTCTTCGATTTTGCCTCCAACCCATTCGCTGGCTTAGTAATTGGTACGGTGGCAACCGCATTAATTCAATCCTCCAGCACCGTGACTTCAATCATTGTGGGTTTAGTGGCCGGTGGTTTGCCGGTTGCAGTCGCCGTGCCGATGATTATGGGTGCAAATATCGGCACCAGTATTACCAATACGCTGGTGAGCTTGGGCCATGTGCGTAGCAAAAAAGAATTCCGTCAGGCATTCGCTGCCGCCACGGTGCATGACTTTTTCAATTTGCTGAGTGTTGTCATCTTCCTACCTTTGGAAATTGCGTTTGGTTTGCTGGAAAAAGCCGGCGATGTGATGGCGCATTTGTTTGTCAGCGATGCCTCGGTAAGCATGAGTGGGATGAACTTTATTAAGCCGCTCACTGCGCCAGTGGTGAATCTATCTAAAGATGTCGCTCACGGCGTGCAAGCCACTTTAGGCTTGCCGGAATGGACTTCTGGCGTGCTGGTTATCTTGGGCGGTATTGCGCTGATTTTTATCTCGATTACCTACATCGGCAAGTTGATGAAGCTTCTGATGGTTGGCCGCGCGAAACAAATTTTGCATAACGCAATTGGTCGTGGTCCGGTCAGCGGCATTGCTTCTGGCACAGTGGTGACAGTGCTGGTTCAGTCATCATCGACAACCACGAGTTTGATGGTGCCATTGGTGGGCTCTGGCGTATTTACCGTGCGGGATATTTATCCGTTTACCTTGGGTGCAAATATCGGAACCTGCATAACTGCGTTGCTGGCTGCAACGGCAGTGAGTGGGGATAATAGTGTGTTTGCACTGCAAATTGCCTTTGTGCATTTGGTTTATAACGTGCTGGGCGTGCTGGTGATTTACGGCCTGCCATTCCTGCGAGGGATACCGCCTTACCTTGCTGAAAAGCTGGCCGAGGTCGCGGCGGAGCGCAAGAGTATTGCTTTGGGCTATATACTCGGCGTGTTTTTCTTGGCACCGGGTATGCTGATTTTTGCAACGAATTGATAAGAACTAAAGGGGTAGCAGCATGATGATTACTCAGGATAAATTGGCACAATTAGAAGCCAAGATTGTCGAAACTCGCGGGGTGTTGGATGAGTTGGAGTCGGCGGCGCGTGCGGTGCGAGAAAAGCGTCAGCACGAGATGGTTGAGCACTTGGATGAGCTGTTTCCGGAAGCGGAGCTAACGCCGGGGAAGCTGGGGCCATTTAAAGAAGAAGTCATGGCCGAATGGCGCGAGTTTATTGTTCGATTGAAGAAGTATGTTTAGCGCGATTAAGTGAGATAGGGAATACAACAATGCACTCCGATGGGGTGCATTGTTGTTTCTGGATTAGCGCGAGAATTATTCCCCAAACACCCGTGCCACTACCTCCGCATTCGACGGAAAAAACAAATGCAAATACGTCGCCGTCAAACCCCGTTTCCGATAAATCGCCTCACCCGGTGCAGGGTGCCTTTGCCTGCGCCCATGCCCAACCGGCTCCGGCGTACCTTCACTACGCGAACGATGATGCGCATGTGCCCGAACTTCACCTTCTGGCAAAATAGCCGTTTGCATCCCCTGACAACCACTGCGTCCACGCATTGCGCCATGGCCTTCTAAAATGCCGAGCATGGGGTAAACCGTGCCACCTAAATCGGTAAGTGTTTCCATGGCATATAAAAAGCCACCGCACTCCGCAAGGATCGGTTTATCCGCTTCAAAAAACTCTCGAATAGCCAAGGCCATCGAAGCATTTTCAGCAAGCTTAGCCGCGTGTAATTCCGGATAGCCACCGGGGAACCACAGCGCATCAACCTCGGGCAAACCGGTGTCGTACAGTGGCGAAAAGTAAAAACACTCCGCGCCCATATCTTCCAGCAATTTAACATTGGCGGCGTAGATAAAAGAGAATGCTTCATCCTTGGCAATACCGATTCTACGGCCTTGCAGCAGCTTCTCTGGAATGGCTATTTCAGCCGACTCAAAAGCAATCGGCTTTGGCAGTGTGGTCAAGCCAGCTTCTTCAATCCATTGCGCTGCACGCTCAATACATAGCTCTAATTCATCACGAATCTCAGCAGCTTGTACTAGTCCTAAATGGCGCTCTGGCAGCGTAACCTCCGGATTACGAGGCAATGCCGCAATCAGCGGCAGGCTCTCTGGCAGCGCATCACGAATGAGTTGTGAATGACGTTCGGAGCCGCAGTTATTGGCGATCAGTCCCGCAACCGTGTAATCATCCCGAAAATTAGCCAAGCCAGAGGCTAAAGCCGCTGCGGTTTGCGCCATGCCCTTTACATCCATCACAATCGCAATGGGAATGCCAAAGGTGGCTGCCAGATCTGCACTGGAAGGCTGGCCATCAAACATGCCCATGGCCCCTTCAATCAAAATCAGATCAGCCACTTCAGCGGCTTGATACAGCTTGTGTTTGCAGTCTGCTTCGCCCGCCATCCACAAATCCAATGGCTCAACAGGCTGGCCGGAAGCTTGCTCTAGAATCTGTGGGTCGAGGTAGTCCGGGCCGGTTTTAAACACACGCACCGTTTTGCCCTGATTGCGAAAATAGCGCGAGAGGCCAGCGGTAATCGTGGTTTTGCCTTGGCCAGAAGCGGGGGCGGTGAGAAACAAAGCAGGGCAGTAAGCAGTCATTTTAGAATTTCCGTGGTGGGTCGACATTAAAACTCAATGCCAGCTTGTGCTTTTACGCCTAAACGAAAGGCATGGCGCTCATCTTTTACATCGCTAATGGTGTCAGCGATTTCAATGAGTTCATCCGGCATGGTGCGGCCGGTGATAATCACATTTTGCATTTCAGGGCGTGCCAATAGCGCTTCAACGACTGGCTCGACCGCTAAGTTTTTATACTTTAAGGGATAGCTCATTTCATCAAAGACGATCAAGCCATACTCTGGATTATTGAGCATTTCCACGGCAATCGCCCAGGCTTTTTCAGCGGCTTGGGTGTCTTCATTGTGGTCTTGCGTTTCCCAAGTGAAGCCATGGCCCATTACGTGCCAATCGATCATTGGGTGGTCTTTAAAAAACAGGTATTCGCCGGTCACATCGCGGCCTTTTATGAACTGGATCACGCCGCATTTTTTACCATGCCCCACGCTGCGCGCCATGGTGCCAAGTGCTGAGCTGCTTTTGCCTTTGCCGTTGCCTTTCAGCAAAATTAACACGCCACGTTCCTCGGTGGCTTTGGCGATGCGCTCATCCACAATGGCTTTTTTGCGCTTCATGCGGGCTTGATAACGTTCGTTTTGTTCAGGGCTTAACATGCTGTATTCCTAAAGGTTCGGTAGTGGAGGCAGGCGTTTTAACCAGGCCTAAGGCTTAGGTCAGGTCGCGAAAAATTGCCCATAAGCTGTAAATAATGCTCCACACAATCAGTAAGATAATCAATATTCCCGCCAGATAAGCTACTTTCTGGATGATTTTGGCGAGCGGGGATTTTGCTTGTTCTAGCTGTTCAGTCTGTTTAGATTCTTCAGATGCCATCAGGCGACTCCGGCGATATTTAAGGGTAGGTAATCTGCGCCCAAGCTACGGGCCATTTCACGGCCACGGCCACGTTTTACAGCCGCTTGCTCGGTATCAATCAGCGTGCAATGTCCGGCCAAGTGAATCCCGTCAATGGATTGCGTGGTGCGGCCATCGGTGAGCAGATAGGTTTGTATATTCAAGTCTGGCGCTTGGCGCAATAAACCTTGCAGATAGTGCTGGGCATTGAGCAAGACTTCGCGAATCGGCGTGCCGCCACCGGCTGGGGTCTGGTTGAGTAATGGGCTTAATTGTTTGGGCGCGCGCACCTGTGGTAATAAAAACTGCACTTGCTGATTCCCAAAACCCAAAATCGCCAGCCGCTCGCGCACTAAATAGGCTCGTTGAGCGATGTGTAAGACCACCGATTTAGCTTTGGCAAAGGCTTGATTCGCCAGCGTTGAGCCGGAGGTATCCAGCAAAATAAAGTGTAATACGGCTTTGCCGCCACGTGCTTTTTGATAGCGCCACTGCCAATCAGAATGGCGGGTGCTGCTGGCGATGGAAGCAAACCAGTTGATGCGTTTGGAAGCCGCTTGAGTGTGACGTGAGCCACCGACTGCTTGTCCGCGTTGCTTGCCAGCGGCGATATTGCCTCGCTTACTCGCTAAGGCTTGCAGTGCGGGTGGCAATTCAATGGCTAATGGCACGTTGGATTGCTGCTGTTGCGGCTCTAAACTGCCCCAGTCGCCTGCTTGTGGGTTGTCCTGCGAGTCATCATTTGAGTTCGTTTCGCTGTCGTTATTATCCGGTGAGTTATCATCAGCGTTTCCTGAGTCGTCAGAGTTTGAAGGCGCATCGGTATTGGATGGCGGCTGCTTAGAGTCCGACTTGGGTGGCTTGGCGCTCGATGGTGTTTCCGGCGGTTTGTTTGGTGCGCTTGGTGGTGGCTTACGCTCTGGTGGGCGCGAATAGGGTGGTGGTGTAGGCGGTGCAGGGTTGTCTGCTTCACGCCGACGATGTTGCAATACCAATGGCTCCACCGCATCTAAATCTGCAACGGTAATCCCATCCTGACCCTGCCACGCCGCATGTGCCAATGCCGCGCGATACCACACAATGTCGGCCCGCATGCCATCCACATTCGCCCGGTGGCTACGCTCGGCAATTGCATGGCGTATGGCGTCGGGGCAATCAATTTGTTTAAGGCGCTGGGTAGCCTGCTTAATCTGATCAATCAGTTGCTGCTGAGCTTCGGCATGTTGCGCACAAAATTCAGCTGGGTTTTGATCAAATGCCTCACGCAATTTAACAATCTCAATGCGCTCATCAATGCGGTATTGATTGCTCAATTCAACTGATAAACCAAAGCGATCTTGTAGCTGCGGGCGCAATTCACCTTCATCGGGGTTCATGGTGCCGATCAGTAAAAAGTCGGCAGGGTGGCGGTGGCTAATGCCATCACGTTCGATAATATTCACTTTGCTGGCAGATACGTCGAGCAGCAAATCCACCAGTGCATCTGGCAGTAAATTCACCTCATCGACATACAGCACGCCATGGTGTGCTTTGGCCAATAAACCGGGATTAAAGTTAACCTGCTTATCGCTGAGCGCTTGTTGTAAATTGAGTGTGCCGATCAGCATTTCTTCGCTGGCACCCAGTGGCAGAGTGGTGAAACTACCGGGTGTTGGCAGGAGGGCAGCCAAGCCACGCGCCAAGGTCGTTTTTGCAGAACCACGCGGGCCGCTAATCAGTACGCCACCAATCGACGGATTAATGGCTGTGAGGGTGAGCGCAAGTTTGAGCAGTGCCTGACCGGTTACGGCGACAAAGGGAAAGGCAGGGGTATCCGACATCAGCAGGCTTCGCATGGTTAAAGCTGCATAATGTAGGCAATGTGCGGGGGAATTGCAAAACTATCTCTTTCGCATTTAACGATGATTCGATTGACACTCGGGAAGCCCGTCTACCATAATCGGGGCGATCTGATGGTGCTGACAGGCGCATTGCGTTGTGTCAGATAAATGGGAAGTTGGTGCGTTTTTAACAATGCCGACACTGCCCCCGCAACGGTAGACGAGCGTGCTCGTGAGTCCGGAACCAGCCTTAGATGACCGAACAGGTGTTGCGGAGGGCCACACCGTTGCGAGTTACCGCTTTTTTAGTACCCCGCAGTATTCCCCTCTTCACTCACCTTCTTGATGAATGTGTCCAGCGCCAACGTGTGCGACTGAAGGACCTACAAGGAGATTATTAACGTGAAAATTCGACCGCAGTTATTCGCCAGTTGCTTAGCCCTAAGTGTGTTAGCCGGCTCAAGCGCTTCAGCCCATTTCCAGTTATTGCAAATCGATGACTACATGCAGGAAAAGGGCGGCACTGTCACCGTGAATATGCCATTTACCCACCCCTCGCACGGTGGCCCGATGATGGATATGCAACCGCCAGAATCACTCACGGTGACGCATCGCGGCAAAACAACTGACCTCACTTCCTCGCTGACCTCACTCAAGTGGCATGGCCCTGAAAGTGATGCGGTTGCTTATCAGGCACCAGCAAAGCTCAGAGGCATGGGTGATTACACCTTCAATTTCGTGCCTGCGCCGTATCTGGAAACCAGTGAAGATTCTTATATTCAACAGTTCACTAAAACGGTGGTGAACGTGGGCGGCTTGCCAACGGGTTGGAGCGATGTGAGTAATGCACCTGCTGAGATCATTCCCGATCAAACGCCGTATGCTGTGTATGCCGGTGGATTGTTTAGTGGTGTGGTGATGGCCAATGGCGAGCCACAAGCGGGAATTGATGTGGAAGTTGAGCTAATCAATCATGTGGTCAATGCGGATAATACCGGCTTTGTTGAGAAACCTTTGGTGGAATACCCGCGCGAGAATTTAAATATCATTACGCTGCGTACCGATGACAATGGTCGCTTCTTCTTCGGTGTACCGGTTGCTGGATACTGGGGTTTTGCGGCATTGGGTGTTGGTAAGCAAAAGACTTACAAGGGCAAAGCCTTATCGCAGGACGCTGTGCTGTGGATTCAGGCACACGAATTAAAAGAGGTTAAGTGAATTATGCATATTGTTGATGGCGCATTATCCGACTCGGTCGTCATTGGCGGTGCTGTATTGGCCGTTGCGGGTATTGCTTATGGCTTGCGGCGTATGGACTTAGATCGCATTCCGCAGACCGGTATTTTGAGTGCCACCTTTTTTATTGCCTCGTTAATTCATGTGCCGGTCGGGCCAAGCAGCCTGCATTTGATTTTAAATGGGCTAATTGGTTTGGCGCTCGGCTGGACGGCATTCCCCGCCTTGTTTATTGCCTTGCTATTGCAGGCGATTTTCTTTGGCTATGGCGGCTTGATTGTATTGGGTGTGAATACCCTGAATATCGCGCTGCCAGCGGTCATGGTCTGGCTGCTATTTCGGCATAAGCTTCAGACTTGCCCGCCCAAGCAAGCGGCGATCTGGGGTGGTGCAGCGGGAGCTACCGCCATTGCCCTAACCGCTGTGATGGTGGCAATTTCGCTGGCTTTAAGTGGTGATGCCTTTATGCCGGCGGCGAAGTTGGTGTTCTTTAGTCATATTCCGGTATTGGTGGTTGAGGCTTTGATCACTGCGGCAACCGTGTTGTTGTTAAAGCGGGTGAAGCCTGACTTTTTTGATCAGGCGCAGGGGTAATTAACTATGTTGAGATTATTATTACTTGGGGCTTTGTTTAGCCTTAGCACTGTCACCGCTGCGCATAATGTGGTGTCGGGTGTGTATGCAGATGGTATGAATATCGAGGGCGAAATCGGCTTTTCGAGTGGCTTGATGGCAGAGTCAGGTGTGGTTGTTGAGGTGTTTAATGAAGCCGGCGAGAAGCTGGGAGAAACGCAACTCGATAACAATGGTTTGTTTACATATACCGCTAAAACCGTGGAGAAACACACCTTTAAAGCGGATTTAAGCTCTGGGCATATTGCTGAGATGACGATCGAAGCTGATGAGTTATCGGATGCTGGGCTTAAGCTGGCTGTGGCAGGTGCAGCAACGGATATTGCAACTGGAGCGGCCCCAGCTAATGTAGCGACAGCGGTAACGGTGGGTTCGAATGGTGTGAGTCAAGCATCAAATGCTAGTGCTGGTGGATTTGCCAAGCAGTCTGCTAGAGCTGGTACCCAAACTGTTGCTGGTAATGGGGTTGAGGCTGCTGGCATTGTAGTCACTAACGCCGGCACGGCTATTTCTGCCGCTGAGCTGCAAAGCTTAATCCGTAGTGCCGTGGCGCAACAAGTTCGACCCTTACAGAAAGAGCTTAGCGCGTATAAAGAGAAAGTGATGTTGCGGGATATTGCCGGTGGTTTGGGCTTTATCTTTGGTTTATTCGGGGTTGCAGCTTGGGCCTCGTCGCGACGTAAAACAGGGGCGCAGTAATGCCGCAGTTTTTAGAGCACAGCATGACCTCCTGGAAAGGGCAGGAAGTCGAACACGCGCCGGGGCTAGTTGACCAGCTAGACCCGCGCGCTCGAATATTGGCAGCATTGATCTTTGCGTTGGCGGTGGTGTTCAGTAAAAACTTACTGCTGCCATTTTTGGGCCTGTTACTGGCCTTCGGCTTTGCGCTAATGGCCTCGTTAAACCTGCGCCGCACCTTGCGTCGGGTGATTGCCATGGATATGTTTGTCTTAGTGATGGTGATTATGTTGCCATTCACCATGACAGGCACGCCGCTGTTTTATGTGTTTGGCTTTGCGGCCAGTGAAGAAGGTTTTATTCATGCCATCGGAATTGCGCTAAAAGCCAATGCGGTGGTACTGGTGTTGTTGGCTTTGGTAGGTACGCTGGAAGCTAGTAAGCTCGGCCATGCGCTAGGGCGCTTGCGGGTGCCTGAAAAACTGGTGCATCTGTTGCTATTCACTGTGCGTTATTTGGATGTGATCAGCCGCGAGTACAAACGCATGCGCAAAGCAATGAAAGCCCGTGCTTTTATGCCGCGCAATAGCTGGCACACTTGGCGTTCGTTTGGTTATCTGGTTGGCATGTTACTGGTGCGCAGCCTGGAGCGTTCGGAGCGTATTTACGCCGCCATGAAATGCCGTGGCTATTGTGGCAAGCTTTACTTGTTCGATACCATGCAATGGCAAAAGCGAGATACCCAGCTGATGTTGTTTATGGCATTGTTTGCCAGCCTCGCACTCTTTATAGGATTGACGCTTAGATGACCGCACTGATTCGCGCAGAAGGAATTTCATACAGCTATCCGGTTCGAGGAATGGTGTTAGATCAGGCTGATTTGAGTTTGTTTGCCGGAGAGCGCATGTCGCTGGAAGGCGGCAATGGCGCGGGGAAAACCACTTTATTGAATCTACTGGTGGGGTTAAATAAGCCCAAAGCCGGTCAGATTTTCGCCTTTGGACGCGAGCGCAAAGTTGAAGCGGATTTCATCGAAGTGCGCAGTAAAGCAGGATTTTTATTTCAGGACCCAGATGATCAGCTGTTTTGCCCCACCGTATTGGAAGACGTGGCATTTGGCCCGTTAAACCAAGGCAAGACGCCTGCTGAAGCGCAGCGCCTTTCTTTGGAAGTGCTAGACTGTTTAGGGATGGCAGGCTTTGAGGATCGGGTCACGCATCAGTTATCGGGTGGAGAAAAACGGTTGATAACATTGGCTTCGGTACTGGCCATGCAGCCGGAAGTTTTATTGCTGGATGAGCCATCGAATGCGCTGGATTCACGTGCCCGTAGCCGCTTGATTGAAGTGCTGCAGTCGCTGCCGCAGGCAATGATTATTATCTCGCATGAGCCAAGCTTTTTGGATGCGCTGGTTACTCGGCGTACTCGGCTGGAAGCGGGTAAAGTCATTCCAGCCTGATTGCCAGATTTGAATGGGTGTTCCGTATTGGTTCAGTGTAACCAGTAGGGGGTCGCGGAAGTACAATCACCTTGTCAGCGTGCTTGGTCAATGACCTGCACTTAAGAACAATTACCGTTTCAGAGGGCTTAGAGAATGTCCGATACTGAAGTGCAGTCATCGTTTTCATTTTCAGGGGGCTTAGTCAATGGTCAACACTGAAATACAATCACCGTTTCAGAATGCTAGCTTTCGGCGCTTATTTGCTGCGCAAATCACCTCGTTAGTTGGGAGTGGCTTTACGCAAGTGGCATTGGCTTTGCTGGCATTTGACTTGATGGGTGTGGAGGCTGCAGCGGTGCTCGGCATTGTATGGTCATCGCGGGTATTGGCTTCAGTGATTTTTGCGCCGATTTTTGGTGGGCTGGTGCACTTGCTGCCGCGTAAAACATGGTTGATTGGTCTTGATCTTGGGCGTGCTTTATTGGTCTGCGGGTTGTTTTGGGTAGATCAGCCACTCATTTTATACCTGCTTATTTTCCTGATTAATGTGCTCTCGGCAGGTTTTACACCTGTGTTTCAAGCCGTGCTGCCGGATGTGTTTCCCGATGAATCCACTTATACCCGTGCGCTTGCGTATTCCCGTTTAGCTTATGAAATGGAGCGTGTGCTCAGCCCTGCATTGGCGGGATTGGCCTTGCTGTTAGTCACTTACCACTCTCTGTTTTTACTCAATGCACTGAGCTTTGTGGTATCGGCATTACTGCTGTTGCTAACGGCGTTTCCAAAAGCCGTGCAGGGCGAGCGGGCTGGCGGCATTCTGCACAATATTACCTATGGCATTAATGGCTATCTACGCACGCCACGTTTGCAAGGGTTGTTGGCATTGCAGTTGGTCGTCGCTGCGACGGGTGCAGTGGTGATTGTAGATACCGTTGCCTATGTGCAGGGCGATTTAGGTTTAAGTGAGCAAGCGACGGTTTGGGTGATGGTGGCTTCCGGCGCTGGTGCAATGTTGGCTGCACGACTGACACCCTGGTTGCTGGAAAATCATTTTAGCGACCGTAAACTGATGTTGCTTGCTGGTGGCATGATGCTACTGGCTTTAGCACCAATCGCTATTTGGGCGTTAAATGTGATTGTGTTAGCGGTTTGTTGGGCGGGTATTGGCTTTGCCTCTGCGATTGTTTTAACCGTCTCCGGCCGTTTAATTACACGCTCTTGTCACGAAAGCGATCGCAGCGCGTTCTTCTCAGCGAACTTTGCCCTATCGCATTTGATGTGGCTGTTGTGTTATCCGCTGGCTGGTTGGTGGGGCTCAGAAAGTATTGCACATGCCGCATTGGGATTAGGCATTTTGGGACTGCTTGGCTTGCTGGTGGCCATCCGCTTATGGCCCGCCGATGATGCGATTACGCTAAAACACCATCACCCCGAAATGGATCATCTGCATCCGCATTATCACGATGCGCATCATCAGCATACGCACGACTATGAGTGGGATGGTGTGGAGCCGCATGTACATCCGCATCATCACCATGCCATTCAGCATACGCATCGCTTTGTGATTGATGAGCATCATGGGCATTGGCCTAAGCATTAAGCGAGTAGCTTGGATACTATTTAATAAGTGTTTGTTTATTATGCTTAAAATTCGAAGTGTATTGGCATTAAGCAATTACCACGCTAGTAAACTGAGAATCATTTACCGTTGGTCTTTTTTCTCTTCATAGTGTTTTATTAATAAACACGTCGAATACTCATTAGGCAGATAACAGGCTAGTATAGCGATTGGCTATACCCCTAAATCAACAAAAATAATTGCCAATGTGTCTAAAAACAAAGAATGCTTCCATCGCGGGAAGACCAAATCGTGCGCTATTGTGCGCCAATTTTCTGGTGTTAAGTTTTACCATAACGGCTTGTGGCTCGGGCTCTAGCTCGGGTGGCTCAGATGTGGGCGCGACTGCAGCTCATAATGAGAGTGGTGTTGCGGCGAGTCCTGTGGTGTCTAGTGTTCCTACTGTGCCGGTTGTGGTGGTTGGTGGTTCTGCGGGTGGTTCAGTAACTGTGGATAGTACACTTGCTAGTGGGAATGTTGCGGAAACTGAAACCGAGGTAGCAGAGAGTAGTAGCTCAACTGGTAGCTCTGAATCTACTGAAGTAGTAGGTGATAACTCATCTACTAATGGCTCCGACCAGGCTAATGTGCCACGAGATGCATCTACTGATGAAAGTGAGAGCTCTGAGTCTGCAGTGGTATCGGATGACACTACTACCACCGAGAACTCTGACTCAACTGAAGTAGTGGATGATAGCGCCTCAACTGACGAACCTGATTTAACAGAGTCACCCACAGACAGCACTCCAGCTGAAGAACCTGAATTAGCCGCATCCCCAGATGACATTTCAACAACTACCCAAATCACCACCGGTAGCCTAAGCCCCGGCTATGACTGGCGCTTACCTGCATCGGCAAACTTATCAACTGAAGGCGGCTTAGTTCGTGATACTTGGGCCGAAGATAAGCCTTACACCCAAAGCGTCTTTTACTCCATTCGCTGGGATGCGGTATATCAAGCCGATGGCAGTTATGACTTCAGCGAGTTTGAAAACTGGATTCGTGACTACTCCCACGGTGACAGTATTTTGGTACGCCTTGAAGTTAATTCCCGCTGCGATACTCCCGTCAGTTTACGTGATGTATTTGAGTTTTATGCCGGTGGTTCCACGGTATTCTGGCAGTCTCGCTACCTAAGCGAGCACCAGCAATTTGTTGCAGAGTTCGCCCAGCGCTTTGCCAATGACCCGAAAATTATTGGCGTCCACCTTGGTATTGGCGACGGTAATTACTCAGGCATCAAGCCAGATGAATACACTAGCACCACGATCACTAATGGCGTCAGTGTGACTCAGGATCGCTGCGATGAGGTTGATTATTTCCATGCCGATAGTGGCTGGGGCGAATTTTGGATGACCGAAGCTGATTTAGAACATGCCATAAGCAAAGGCTTTAGTAGCACTGAGTTTGTGAACTCAGTGCGCCATATCATCGACTCCAACTTAAGTGCCTTTGCAGGTAATGAGCACAAGTTAGCGTTTACCAATTTCGGTGACTTTGCTTACGATGAATACGGCCTAGAGGCTGTTGCCAGTACTGAAATCGATGCGATTAACGAAGGTCAAGATCAGCAAATTGTGCCTTATGTCATGGCTAGCGGTATCGGAAATCGCGATGGCTTGATCGAAGATTGGCTAAGTTATAACGATACGGTGTACGGCATGCAGTTTGAACCGGGCCCAAACAGCAGCTGTTATTTGCGCATGGATGAGGACTTTGCCGACAGCATTCAAGGGCGCTATTGGGGTACTGAAAATGAGGAATATGGCACCGAGGATTATCAGATTCTGCGCCATGGCCCATTGGAAACTCATAACTACCGCTTCTTGATGTCATCGCTGCGTGCGCTACAGATGCGTCGCAACTATATCCAGATACACACACCGGGTATGGATAGCCTGCCTGCCAGTGACCATAACACCTCTGACTTACTTAATTACCTCTCTAAAACGGTGGGCCGCACACGTGCCGATACGCCGGATGCTTTTGTCGTCATGGGTGAGCGTTATATCCGTGAATACTATCTCAAAGGGTTTCAGGAAACGGATTTTGGCAATGCATCTTTAGCCAGCTGCCAAATCGATACTGGTGGCGAGCGTTATGTGCAAGTGCGTGAGTTTGGCCGTTGGTTGACCGAAGTGGGTGGGCAGGGTGATAAGGCTGAGCTGATCGACTTAAGTGAATTTCCCTCGATGTGGAGCGTGCCGAATTATTTGGAGACACAAACTGCGGGCGACCATGACACTAAAAAATATGAGTATGCCGCACGCCGCAGCCATGAGTTTGTCTTTGATATTAATGATGAGGTGGTCGCTGAGCGTTGTGATAGTCCTTGTCAGTTAGAGGTCAAATTGGTCTTCCGCGATGATGTGGCGACCACGTTGCAAGTAATGAACCAGGATGGTGTGTTAAGCACGTTACAAACATTGGGTGATGGCGCGTTGAAAACGGCTAGTTTCCCAGTCAGTGCTGAGTTTGCTAACCAGTTTAGTGGTGGCGATTTTGGTGTAACGACTGCCGCAGTGGGCCAGCCATTGCCTGTTTTAATGACGCGGGTGAATTTCCTGAAACAATAAGCGATTGGATTAGTATGGATTGCTTAAGGATCTGCTAAAATATTGCAAAATTAGCAAATTGGTTTGAAAGAATCAGGAGATAGCATCATGGCAGGATCATTACAGGATCAGCTCCTCGGAGCCGGTTTAGTGCATACGCAAAAAGCAAAGAAGATCAAAACGGATAAGCAGAAAGCTCAAGCGAAAAGCCGTAAAAATAAGGTAGAGCTGGAAAATGAAGCGGCTGCACTGGCTGACAAAGTTCGCGAAGAGCAGCGTCTGAAAAGTCAGGCGCTAAACGAGCAGCGTAAGCAGGAAACGGAAAAGAAGGCAATTGCCGCGCAGATTCGTCAGATCATTGAAATGAACAGCATTTTCAAGGGTAAGGGCGATAATTTAGTGGCATACAATTTCACTGATTTTAATAAAGTGAAAACCCAATACATGACGGCTGCTAATATGGATTTGGTGGTGCGAGGACGGGTAGCAATTGCTCGCTTAAAAGACGTGTATCACCTAATTCCGGCAGAAGCGGCTAACAAGATTATCGAGCGTGATGAGAGTTTTATAGTGGTGCTGAATGATCCTAAAGCTCAGGAAAGCGGTGCGCCGGAAGAAGATGATCCGTACGCAGCTTTCCAAATTCCAGATGATTTGATGTGGTAAATCAGTCCTGAGTCGGGGTCGTTTTGCCCCATTTAAACGTGGAGGGCTTCTTAGCGGGAGCCTTCTTCGGTTCAGCTTTAGCAGCAGGCTTAGGCTTTGGTGCAGGGCGCTCAATCGGTTCTTTCGGTTCAATCTTATCCACGATACGCATCTGCATACCACGCAGCAAATTCCGTAAAATCTGATCTTTACACGTGCGGTAGTGTTTGTGCGCAGGTTTGCGGAAAAATGCGCTTAGTTCGTGTGGGCTGATCTTCATTTCCGTCATTGCTAGCATTTCCAGCATATCTTCCGCTTGCAAATTCAGCGCAATTTTCAGCTTAGTCAGAATGATGTTATTCGTGAGCCGCTTCTCAGGCTCTGGCATCGGGCCATCTTTTTTGCCGCGTTTTTCAACAATAAACCCATTTAAAAAAGTTGCTAATTGCTGGTCGGTGCAGGCTTGAAAGGCTTCGTCATCATCCTTCTTTAGCCAATCGCTGATCTCAGCGCGGGTGACAGTGAGGTTAGCTTTTCCGAAAGTAGCGATCATTTTAGAATCATCTAAGTCGAAAATGTAACGGATACGGCGTAATACGTCATTGTTGTTCATGTTTCATCCTGATGAGGTGGCGGCTTGAGAGCTCTGAATCGGCATAGCGTGACATACGTTCGGACAGTATTCAATCAAAACGGATTTGGCATAAGCTTTTGATTGAATTGCAGTATACGATATGATGGCTGTATTGGGCTGATAATTGGTGGGATTTAATGAGACGTAATTGCGCGTTGCTGGTACTGAGTTTAATGGGAACGCTAGGGCTTCCTTCAATCGTGACGGCAGCGGCCAGTTCTGCGACCGATTTATGGCAGGATATTGGTAGTACTGATGCAACTCAAGCGCGTTCGGTGGTATCAACTTCAAAAGTGTCCAGCGCTGATGGTCGACGCTTAGCGGCAGATTCTTATACATTGCTAGAGGCTTTACAAGTCGGCTCTTCAATGCAACTCCCCTTGCCACTTCCTAATGGCGAAATGGTGACTTACCAATTCAAACGCTCTTCCATTATGGCCGATGCTTTGGCCGCGAAATTCCCATCCATTCAAACCTTTTCGGCCTATCAAATCGATAATCCCGCTAACCGTGGCCGTTTTGATATTACGCCTCAGGGCTTTCATGGCATGTTTAAGCATGACGGCGAATGGGTGTTTATTGACCCGGAAGCGCAAACGGACACCGGACAATACGTCAGCTATCTCGGTAAAAATGCCAAAGCCACCAGCCTGCGCAAGTTAGATACCGTGATACAAGGCAGTAGCGACATGAGCTTTCAGCGCAGGCCAGATATTGCCATTCGCGCGATTTTAGGTGAAACGCTTCGAACCTATCGCTTGGCAGTCAGCGCGGCAGGGGAGTACACCCAATATAATGGCGGCACGAAAGCGCTGGGCATGGCAGCCATTACCACTGCAATTAATCGAGTAAATGAAGTTTTTCAACGCGATTTGTCGGTGCGTTTGGAGCTGATTGCCGATAATGACAAGCTGGTCTTCACCAATAGTGCGACCGACCCATTTGATAATTCCAATGATGATATTGAAGCCAATGTTGTCCTGCTGACAGATGAAATCGGTGCTGACAACTATGATATTGGTCATGTCGTGAATACCACCGATGGCGGAATTGCGGCGCTTGGATTATGTGACGACGCGCTTAAAGGCTATGGATTAACCGGTACTCCCGAGCCAACCGGTGATGCTTTTTATATTGATTTTCTGGCACATGAGTTAGGCCATCAATTGGGTGCCAATCATACCTTTAACGGTACTACCTTAAATTGTGGTGGCAACAATCGTAACCCGACTACCGCTTGGGAGCCGGGTAGTGGCTCGACGATTATGGGTTATGCCGGAATCTGTGGCTCGCAAGACTTACAAGACCACAGCGATGCCTTTTTCCACGTAGGCTCCATCGAAGAAATTGCTACAGCCATGGCAAGTACCAGTTGTGGAGTGGATACCGCCACGGAAAATAATATTCCAATCGTCGATGCAGGCGAGGACTACACCATTCCTGCCTCAACACCGTTTAAGTTAAGTGGCAGCGGCAGTGATGAAGACAACGACCCGCTAACTTTCATCTGGGAAGAGTTGGATTTGGGTACGCGCTCAAGCGGTGTAGCTTCTATGGTGGATAATGGCACTCGACCATTGTTCCGCTCGCAGCAATTATCCGATGAGCCAGTGCGCTATTTGCCAAGTCTTAGTGATATTGTCGGGGGAACTCAAACTCTCGGTGAAACCTATGCAACCACCGACCGCACGTTAAACTTCCGCTTAACCGCGCGAGATGGCAAAGGTGGAGTCTCAACCGATGCCATAGAAATCACCGTCGCCACCAACGATCAGCAATTTAAAGTAACCGAGCCAGAAACTGGCGACAGCTGGCTAACTGGAGAAGTGCAAACAATCCGCTGGGATGTCTCAGGTACCAATGCTGCACCCTATAACTGCAGTGCTGTTGATATCACTCTCTCCAAAGATAATGGCGCAACATTTGGCATATCACTCGGTGAAGCCATCCCCAACAATGGCGAGTACAAACTCACTGTCGGCAATTACATCGCTGAAAACTCCAGAATTATGGTCGCTTGCTCCGACAATATCTTTTTCGCCGTCAATGAAGGAAGATTCCGAGTCTCTGAAGATGGCGAACCAATTGAAGGCTCCAAAAGTGGAGGCGGCGGCAGTCTGCCACTGTGGCTCGTACTACTGCTAACGCCGTTCATTCTGCTTCGCAAAAACAGAACTCAATAGCTCCGGCAAGCTAGGCTACTCAACAACCAGCACATCCGAAAACCAGCCCCGCGCTTCGCAATTAAATAAGGGCATGTCCCCAGCAACGCTGGGTGTGCCCCGTTTTAATTGCGAAGCGCGGAGCGAATTCAGAGCACCAAAGCACAGAGCCTAACCCTATCCCTCAATACCAGGATTCCCCGTCACCCCTTTAAGTCGCGGCACATTCAACTCCACCGCCCCAATCGTTTTCTTATCTTTCAAATACCCCGCCACCACATCCCAAATAGGCTTATTCTCCGGCACATTCTCCTGCACACTCGCCCAACCCGCCACCGGATATTCCTTCTTAGCGTCCAACGCCTTACCATCTAACTCCATATCAGACACCCGACTGCCCATTTTAGCCGTCGGATCAAAACTAAACTGCAAGCCGCCCACCCGCACCATATCCCCACCTTGCTGATAATAAGGGTCTGGGTTGAACAAGTTGTCAGCCACATCTTCCAGCACTTCTTTAATCAGCTCACCACTCATTAAATTGCGCGTGACTGTGCCGTAGGTGAGGGCGGTCTGATCGGCAACATGCTCAAAGGTTATCGGCTGGCCGGGTAACACACTGGTCCCCCAGCGAAAGCCCGGAGAAAATGCAATCGGTGCATCCAGCCCTTCCATCAGCGCATTACAAATCAGCTGGTCAAAAGTGCCATTGAAGTTACCGCGTCGATACAATACGTCATCACAAACCGCTAACTCCTCAGCGAGTTCTTTCTGATACGGCGCACGGATTTTCTCAATCAGATCAATCATGCCTTTGTCGGCTTCGATCAGATTCGAAAATACGGGCAGCAATTTATAGCGGTAATCCGTAACCTTACCGCCTTTAACTTCCAGATCCAGCACCCCTAAAAACTTACCATTAGAGCCCGCATTGGTGACTAGGGTTTTGCCGCCAGAGTTCTCAACAATCACGGGTTGATACACGCCATCGTGAGTATGGCCACCCATAATGGCATCGATGCCAGTAACGCGGGTGGCGAGTTTCAAATCCACGTCCATACCATTATGAGACAGCAGAATGACAGCCTGCGCACCTTTGCCTCGCGCCTCATCCACCATTTCCTGCATACGATCATCGCGAATTCCAAAACTCCAATCCGGAACAAAATGGCGTGGGTTAGCAATTGGGGTGTAAGGAAAAGCCTGTCCGATAATGGCCACGGGCACGCCATTGATTTCCTTAATCACATACGGCTCAAATACGGGCTCTTCAAAATCATTGGTGATAATGTTCTGCGCGACAAAATCAATTTTTCCGGCAAAGTCATTTTCGATGATCTCAACCACGCGGTCCGCGCCAAAAGTCATTTCCCAATGCGCGGTCATCACATCCACACCCAGCTCTAATTGGGCATCGACCATATCCTGCGCATTGGTTTTAAGAGCGGTCCAGGAGCCTTGCCAAGTATCGCCGCCATCTAAAAGCAAAGCGTCAGGGCGATTAGCGCGCAGTTGATCAACCAAGGTTTTTAAATGGGCAAAGCCACCGACCTTGCCATATTTTTGCGCGGCTTCTGCAAAGTTGAGATTGGTAAAGGCGTGCGCTTCCATCGAGTTTGGCGTGATACCAAAATGATCTAAGTAGTGTTTACCTACCAAATGCGGCACACGGCCTTTCATATCGCCAACCCCGATATTGATGCTGGGCTCACGAAAATAGATGGGGTTTAACTGCGCATGGCAGTCGGTGTAATGCAGCACGGACACATTGCCAAACTTGGGGAGGTCATAAGGGTTAGCCGCCTTGCTGTTGAGTGTCGCCTCACCGGCATAAGCATTATTCAGTTGGAAACTTGCGGCACTAGCGGCGGCAAGCATTTGTAGAAACTCTCGGCGGTTCAGGCTCACGGTATCCTCCTCAAATGAGATATTGCGCCCATTTTAAAGCGAAAACGTGGGAATGTCCCTTTGCACGTGAGAGATAGTGCAAAGGGACATGCTGATTTACTTCGGTTTGGGGTAACGGTTATTGGCTTCCAGCACATTTAAATCCATATGATTGCGCATAAAGCGTTCTTTAGAATCTTGCTGTGGTTGGAAATCCCACGCAGTGAAATGGCCTTTGCGATTGGCGGAATCAACCAGCTTGCGACAAGCCTGGCTGCGTTTTACCTCGCGGGTGAATTGTTCAAAGTCCCAGCGCTGATTCATTTCCTCGGTGAATGCTTCCATGAGGTCGGTGTAGTCAGGATCATCAGCCAGGTTATTCAACTCTTGTGGATCAGTCTCAAGGTTGAACAATTGCGTTGGATCATTCGGGCAATAGTTAAACTTATACGCCCCGCGACGAATCATAATCATTGGAGCGACTGAGCCTTCTGCGCAATATTCCGAGTAGGCAGCGCGTTCAGGGTCTTCCTGTCCGGAAGCCAAACCGACCACACTACGGCCATCAATTTCACAAACGAGTTTGGTGGGATCGCCACCGGCCAGTTCAATCAAGGTTGGCAGAATATCGTGGTTAGCCACGGGTGTTTTAACGCAGCCTGGCTTAAATCGGTCCGGTGCAGTAATCACAAAGGGCACGCGACTAGAGCCTTCAAAGAAGCTCATTTTGTACCATAAGCCACGTTCGCCCAGCATGTCGCCGTGATCGGCACACAGAATAATTTGGGTGCTATCGCTGAAATCACACTGATCCAATACCGCTAAAATCTCACCGATTTTATTATCCAGATAACTTATATTTGCAAAGTAACCATGGCGCGCATTGCGAATATCGGCATCAGTTACCTCAAAATTAGTGTAATCCACCGCATCATACAGGCGTTGTGAATGCGCATCTTGCTCAGCATAAGGAATGGTTGGAGTGATGGGCATTGGAATGGCATCGTGATCATACAAATCCCAGAACTCGCGGCGCGAGACATAAGGGTCATGCGGATGCGTGAAGCTGACAGTTAAGGCAAAAGGGCGTGGGTCAAGGCGGCGCGCATATTGGTAGAGTTTTAGCTTAGCGTGATACGCCACATCATCATCAAATTCCAACTGATTGCTGATCTCCGCCACACCGGCCTCAGTCACTGAACTGAGGTTGTGATACCACCAGTCGATGCGCTCCAGAGGGTTTTCCCAATCCGGCGTCCAGCCAAAGTCAGCGGGGTAAATATCGGTGGTCAAGCGCTCTTCAAAGCCGTGTAACTGATCAGGGCCAACAAAGTGCATTTTGCCACTGAGAGCGGTTTGGTAACCCATGTCGCGCAGGTAGTGCGCAAAGCTTGGGGTCGTGGCTTTAAACTCGGCGGCATTGTCATACACGCCATTGCGCGATGGTAGCATGCCAGTCATAAAGCTGCCGCGAGAAGGGGTACACAGGGGGCTGGAGGTGTAGGCGTTATCAAATTTCACGCCACGGTCGATCAGTTTACGCAGATTGGGAATGTGCAGGTGATCAATCATGGCATCGTCTAGCAGGGTGCCGGTCATTTGATCGACCATGAGAATCAGAATGTTCGGTTGTGGCATGACGTTCTCCAAGGGTGATAGCAGTGACTGCTTGGGCTAGAATAGTTTTTTTTAATTAACTGTTCAATATAAAATGAGGTACAATTTCGACAATTAAAAAGCCAGCCAGTGGAGGCGTGTGTTAGATGCAAACTAAAGAATATGATTACGTGATTGTGGGTGCTGGTTCGGCAGGTTGTGTCTTGGCCAATCGCCTGACGGAAGATGCGAATGTGTCAGTGTTGTTATTGGAGTACGGTGGCAGCGACCGCAGTATTTTCATCCAGATGCCGACCGCCTTATCCATCCCGATGAATACCAAAAAATACAACTGGCAGTACGAGTCGCAACCTGAGCCCAATTTGGATAATCGCTTAATGCATTGTCCGCGCGGTAAAGTGCTGGGTGGTTCTTCCTCAATTAATGGCATGGTGTTTGTGCGCGGAAATGCGGGCGACTTTGATGAGTGGGAAGCCCACGGAGCCACTAACTGGGGCTATAAAGATTGCCTGCCATATTTTAAAAAGATGGAAGATTGGGCCTTTGGTGCAGATGATTTTCGTGGAACCGGCGGCCCACTAGCGGTCAACAATGGTAACAACCGCCAAAACCCGTTGTACGATACTTTTGTGAAAGCTGGTCAGCAGGCGGGCTATATGAAAGCCGAAGACTATAACGGTGAAAGTCAGGAAGGCTTTGGCCCGATGCACATGACGGTGAAAAACGGCGTGCGTTGGTCAACTGCAAATGCTTATTTGAAACCGGCCATGAGCCGCCCGAATTTGACGGTAGAAACCCATGCGCTGAGCCGTCGTATTTTGCTGGAAGGCAAAAAAGCCGTTGGTATTGAATACGAGCAGGGCGGCACGATTAAGCAGGTTAAAGCCAAGCGTGACGTGATTGTAAGTGCAGGGCCGATTGGCTCGCCACAGTTGTTACAAGTCTCTGGCATTGGGCCAGCAGATGTCCTGAAAAAAGCAGGTATTGAAGTAAAACATGAGCTGCCCGGAGTCGGTGAAAACTTGCAGGATCATTTGGAGTTCTACTTCCAATACAAATGTAAGCAACCAATTACACTAAATGGCAAGTTGAACCTATTCAGCAAAGCACTGATTGGTATGCGTTGGATTCTGTTTAAAACGGGTCTGGGTGCGACCAATCACTTTGAGTCTTGTGCGTTTATTCGCTCAAATGACAAAGTAGCTTTCCCTGATCTGCAGTATCATTTCCTGCCAGCGGCCATGCGTTATGATGGTAATGCAGCGTTTGATGGTCACGGCTTTCAGGTGCATGTCGGTCATAACAAACCTTTCAGTAGGGGTTCTGTTCGCGTTAAGTCTGCTGACTTTAGCGAGAAGCCTGAGATTCAGTTTAACTACCTGCAAACGCCGGAAGATATTGAAGCCTTTCGTCAGTGTGTACGGCTGACCCGTGAAATTATCGAGCAACCAGCCTTTGATGAATACCGCGATGGTGAGATTCAGCCCGGTGAAGCGGTGCAGACTGATGAAGAGATTGATGCCTTTGTACGTCAGGCGGTAGAGAGTGCTTATCACCCATCGTGCAGCTGTAAAATGGGTACGGATGATATGGCTGTGGTTGATCCTGAAACGCGGGTGCGTGGGATTGAAGGGTTACGGGTTGTGGATTCTTCGATTTTCCCGACTATTCCAAATGGGAATTTGAATGGGCCGACGATTATGCTGGCTGAGCGGGCGGCGGATTTGATTAAGGGTAAGGGGATGCTGGAAGCGCTATAAGCTCCAAAGTGCACAGCGACTACTCAAGCTCGGTACGCCCTATTGGCTGGCCGATTTTAGAATTGAGTCGCTTATTTGGTCTTGAATAAAGCAGCACACAAAATAAAGGCGCGGCAGTCATTAAACTGCCGCGCCTGATTCGCCATTTAACAGCTGAATACTAAAGATCAATCACGCTTGCGACGACGCGACTTACGCGGTGCACCATCACCACCAGAAATCGCTCCCTCCATCACACTCATCTCGCCGCGATTCTGCGCTTTAGCGCCAACTGAAACCTCACCCAGCCGCGCTTCAACTTCAGCCACTGTCGGCTTTTCACCTTTAATATGTTCATCCAATGCTTCACGCATCGCACGAATATGCTCTGGCGTCGTGCCACAGCAACCACCAATAATCCGTGCACCGGCATCAATTGCCATGCGCACATAATCGGCCATGATTTCAGGCGTGCCGTTGTAATGAATCTTACCTTCGACATACTCAGGAATACCGCAGTTGGCTTTCGCCACATAGATATTTTCTTCATTGTCCGAAGCATTGCCCATATTCAAAATAGCAACGACCAGCTCAGAAGCACCGACACCGCAGTTAGAGCCACACGCCGTTGGCGGGTGCTCGGAGTGCTCATACAGGTTCACCAAATCAGCCGGTGTAACCCCCATCATCGAGCGGCCATTAATATCAAAGCTCACGGTACAAACCGTTGGCAAGTCAGTCGTTGCAGCACCCGCTAAAGCCGCTTGCACTTCTTCCAGTGATGACATGGTTTCAATCCATAAGATATCTGCGCCACCGGCTGCCAATGCCTGTGCTTGCTCAGCAAATGCGGCGGTCGCAGATTCCATGGTCAGAGCGCCCATTGGCTCCATCAGCTCGCCAGTCGGGCCCATTGAACCTGCCACTAAAATCTTGCGTTCAGTGGTGGCATCAGCACATTCGCGGGCAATGCGTGCGCCCGCTTCATTCAGCTCAGTCACGCGGTCTTGCGCATCGTGCAGCTTTAAGCGAAAGGTGGTGCCACCAAAGGTATTGGTTAGCACAATATCGGAGCCTGCTTCGATAAAGCTTACATAGTTGGCCGCAATGCGATCCGGATGATCAACATTCCACAACTCCGGCGAGTCACCGGTTTGCAGGCCCATCGCGAACAGATTGGTGCCGGTCGCACCATCGGCCAATAAATAAGGACGCATTTTTAATAAGTCACGAAGGCAGTTAGTCATATTCAGATCCTGAAAAATAGTATTTTGCAGCACTTTAGCGGGTTGTCAGCGTGCTAACAAGGCGCAATTTTTAGAGGTCAGGCTGCGTTTTATTTATCACGTGACCCATCATCGCGTTCGGGATACTCTAGGCCGTCGTAAAATTAACCGGGGAAATAACATGGCAACACAACGCGTAGACTGGGGCTTATTTCTACAAGGCGCTAGGGATACGTTGCCACTGATTGTCGCGGCGATTCCGTTTGGAATTGTGTATGGCGCAATGGCACAGGCGGCGGGCTTAACGCAGTGGGAAGCACTGGGCATGTCCTTATTTGTGTTTGCGGGTTCTTCGCAATTTATTGCCGTCACTTTGCTGGCCAGTGCAGCTGCCTTTCCGGTGATTGCGATGACGGTGTTTATCGTCAATCTGCGTCACATGTTGTACTCCGCCAGTTTAATGCAAGCGGCTAAACAGGTTCCCGCCTTGCTGCGAGTGCCGATGGCCTTTTGGCTGACCGATGAAACCTATGCGGTAGTGGCGAATCGCCTGCGGGCCAAGCAAGACTCCGGCACCGGTTTTTACACCTACTATATTGGTTCTGCGCTGACGATGTATCTGAACTGGCAACTGTGCACCTGGATTGGTGTGATGGTTGGCGAGAGCGTGCCAGACATGACTCAATGGGGATTGGATATTGCCATGGTTGTTGCCTTTATCGGCATCGTGGTTCCTGCGCTGCAACACTTGGCGCATTGGGCTTGTGCCGCAACCGCTGCGGTGAGTATTTTGCTGACTTACGATTGGCCACATCAAAGTGGTTTGCTGTTCTCATCACTGCTGGCAATTACGGTGGGTATTTTAGTGTTAAAACGACAGCAAGCACGCGAACAGGTGAGGGCAAGTCATGAGTGATTATTGGTGGTTAATTGTTGGGATGACGGCGCTGACTTTTCTGCCGCGTTATTTGCCATTAGCATTAGCGGGTAAGGTCCATATTCCGCCGTTATTGGCACAGGCATTGGAGTTTGTACCGATTGCCGTGTTGACGGCGATTATTGTGCAGGTGAGTTTGGTGCGGGATGGGAATGTAATGATCAGCACGGAGAATCCTTATCTGATTGCGTCCGTGCTGGCCTTTTTAACGGCACTGAAAACCCGTCACCTCATGCTGACGATTGTCGTCGGGCTGGTTACGTTTTCTCTGTGTCGTTTTATCTTATAGCTTTTGCAGCAGGCTACGAATCTCTTCGTGTGCAGATTTAATTTCCTGCTCGATCTGAGACATGCGCTCAAGGATGTGCTGCTTCTGGTCAACGATAGAACCACGCTTAGCGATTAGCTCATCCAGCTCAGCAATCGCTTTGCTCAGAAACGGTGAAATCTCATGGATCTCGCGGGTTGGCTGATGGATGTCACCCGTAGAAACCATCTTCGCAGAACGGCCAAAACGGAATGTTTTGCGGTCCGGCAGGAAAGAGCCTTTTTGGCGCTCATAAAAAATCTTCAGTACATCGCCATCATTGCCTTCCTGATGCAGCGTGTAGTGTTTAATTTGGTCTGTACGCTTGACGTCCATTTCCGTCAAAGTTGGGTAATCACTCATGTTTAGTCCTGATTTGTTTTAGTTAAGTAATGATCTATACCATATTGTAGGTCAAATTTAGAGGCAATGTTAGTACTCTACTGCACAAGCGCATACCAAAACTATAGCGGCGCAGCTAAACATTCTGCGGTGATTGTCGCTGAAATGAGTCCCGTATCGCCCTGCATATTTGGAATATCCAAGCGCTCAACGTTTACCTCAACTTTAGGGTGTTTAGTTTGCATCGCGGCGGCTTTTTCCAGCGCACTGTGAGTAGCCAGTTCCCGTGCCTGAGCAATGGCTTCAGCCGGATTAATCACATGAATCGGCTCGCCATCCTGGTGTAAATGGTAGCCACCTTGTACTGCTGAACTAATCTCAATAACGGTATGTACCTTCACCACGCCAATCGCAGCGCCGATGGCATTAGCCACCTCACTACCACTCGGAATAATGGGGGTAATTCCCAGTCGCTCTCCAACTGTGCCGTAAAAAACTTGCGCCGGGCCACCGACGGCTACTAATGGAATGGAAGGAGTCAGTGATAAATTCAGATCACCTAACTGCAAGCTACCCTGACAAATACTGCTAATGATCGGATCAGTTGGCGCAAAGCTGTGACCAGCTAATCGCTCCAGTAATAAATGGGTACTTTTAGCGACCATGGCATCATAAATTTCCTGCGCAAAGGCGCGGCATTCCTGATCCATATTAGCATCGTTATACGTGATTTTACCGTGGGATCGGCCTATCATCAGGCAGACTAATTCAGCAGCTTCGCGCGACCATTGGGATTGCCGGTCGAGCACATGCGCCGCATCGCTGGGCGTAAAGCCCCCGACTTGCAGTAGGCCACGATCCACCAAGCGCGTCACCCGATTACGATCAGATACCCGATTCACCAGTTTCGACCAGCGCACCGGCTGATCCATAATGAGTGATAAAAACTCGCAGTCTGCCTCGCTGATATCTTCCGGTAGCGGGTGGCGGTCATAGCCATCGGGGCGCACTAAAAACATGGTTGCCATGCCAAGGCCCATGCCTTGGCTGAGGCTTTGTTTCATATCTTTGATGACAGATGGCCAGCGCGAACCTAAGAGCGCTAACGGCACCACGCGATTAGCCTGCAAGGTAATACGACCACGGTGATCAATTTCAATCGCGCTATCGCCGCCTAAGCCAATGGTTTGCATATCAATGGCTTTCACCATCGTGCGAAAGCCACCAATCATCGAGCCAGCTTCATTGAGGTCGGGCCAGCCGTTTTTAACAATCGCTACATCGGTGGTCGTGCCACCAATATCCGAGATAATAAAGTCGCTTTCGCCGGATAAGAAATTAGCGCCAATCACACTCGCAGCAGGGCCGGAGAGAATGGTTTCAATCGGGCGCTCAATCACCGTTTCAGCGCTGGCAATCGAGCCATCGCCTTTTACAATCATCAGTGGGGCAGTAATCGCGTGATTCGCCAAAGCATCACGAACCGCATCAACCAGCGCCACAATCAAAGCAATAATACGGGCATTAAAGGCGGCAGTGAGTGCGCGGCGCGGGCCATTCAGCGCTTCGGATAAATCACAAGAAGCTGTCACCGGACACCCTGAAATCTCACGGATTAAGGCCTGCGCCCGTCGTTCATGTTCAGGATTACGCACCGAGTAATGTGAAGCTACCGCATAAGCACCGACCTTGCCAGCATTGCTCGCTAGCATGTTACGAATCGCCATTTCATCCAGTACCGTCGCTTCGCTACCATCATAGCTATGGCCACCAGCTACCCGAGTGACCAGCGCAGAAGGAATTGCCGACTCCAGATTACTGCGCTCTAACATCACATCATCAAAGCCAATTAGTAATACACCAATACGCGAGCCTTGGCCTTCCACCAAGGCATTAGTCGCCAGTGTGGTTGAGAGCGAGACCAGTGAAATAGAGTCTGCTGAGACTTTGTCGCTGGCTTGCCGCATGACCTTATCCAGCGCTTCAATCACGCCAATGGATAAGTCACCGCGAGTTGTCAGGGCTTTGGCAGAGGCCACCAGTTTACGGCTTTGATTGTCGATAATCACCGCATCGGTATACGTGCCGCCAGTGTCGATTCCGATATTATAGCTATTCATGCTGCGACTTAACCTCTGCGACGACGGCGTCGGCGGCCATCACCATCTTCATTGCGATTGCCTCCGACTTTTTCGGGCGGCTTGGTAACCACGGAAAACAAATTCGGGAAAGGATCTGTGTCATGTGGGAATGCCATCGCACCCACAAAATATTCCTGAAACTTGGTTTCTACGGCGGTTTCAATTTTCTCAATACTGCGAACCACGCGCTCAATAATATAGCGGGATTCTTTATTCAACAGGGCAATACGCGCACCAGTTCCGGCGGCATTTCCCGCAGAAGCCACTTGCTCCAATGGGCAGTCTGGGATCAGTCCCAATACCATCGCATGCTTTACATCAATATGACTTCCGAAGGCACCCGCCAATCGAATGCGCTCGATTTGAGTGACGCCTAATTTGTCCATCAATAAGCGCACACCAGCATACAGTGCGGCTTTACCCAGCTGAATTTGGCGTACATCATTTTGTGAAACTGAAATCACCCGATCAGGGCGGCCAGAGCCATCATCATAAAGCACATAAGACCAGGTACGTTCATTGGGAATAATCCGTGAACTTACCGCTGCTAAATCGCCATCCACCACGCCATCTTTGCTGATAATGCCAGCCAGATACATTTCAGCGATGACTTCAATAATGCCGGAGCCACAAATGCCATTCACGCCGATTTTTTTAATCGCTTCTTGGAAGCCATCCTCATTCGACCATAGCTCAGAGCCAATCACGCGAAAACGGGGTTCTTTGGTGACTGGGTCAATGCGGACTCGCTCAATTGCACCCGGAGCAGCGCGTTGGCCGCAGCTGATTTGTGCACCTTCAAAGGCAGGGCCGGTGGGGCTTGAGCAGGCCATGAGGCGATCTTTATTCCCCAGCACGATTTCTGCATTGGTGCCCACATCCACCAGCAGGGTAATTTCATCCTGCAGCTGTGGCTCTTCAGAAAGCACCATACCCGCTGCATCGGCACCCACATGTCCGGCAATGCAGGGCAGAATATAGATCATGCCACCGGCATTAATCTTGATATCCATGTCTTTGGCACGGGTGCGAATGGCTTCATCGGTCGCCAGTGCAAAGGGCGCGCCACCGAGTTCTACCGGATCAATTCCCAGCAGAATGTGATGCATAATGGGGTTGGCCACCATCACCAGTTCCATGACCTCATCCAACGCAATATCCGCGTTTTCAACAATCTCAGCAATCAGCTTATTTAAACCGTCGCGAATGGCGTGGGTCATTTCACCGGCACCTTCAGGATGCATCATCACATAGGAAACGCGGCTCATGAGGTCTTCACCAAAGCGAATTTGGGGATTCATCAAGCTGCCAGACTGTATCACCTCACCACTGTGTAAATCACAGAGATGCGCTGCGACGGTGGTCGAGCCCACATCAATAGCGAGTCCATAGGCTTTCTCTTTAAAGCCCGGCCACAGCGAGACAATTCGACGACCGTCATATACTGCTGCGGTGACTTTCCATTCCCCAGAGCGCAGTACCGGTTGCAGGGTTTGTAGCAGGCTTAAATCATATTCCAGATCGACCAAGCCCCATTCACGTTCCAGCGCATCGCAAACCCGTTGCATATCACCGCTTGGCTTGTGCATATCGGCTTCTTCAACGTCGATGTAGTGAAGTTGAATGGTGCTGTCGAGGGTGATATCGCGCAGGTCCGCATCTTTGCGTACGACTTGTTTGTGTACTTGGCTTTCCGGCGGCACATCAATCACCACATCGCCTTCCAGCAGCGTATGGCAGCTCAGGCGGCGATTTTCTGCTAGCACTTTGCGCTTAGCCGAGTACTTTTTCTCAGCTTCAGACAAAGGATTGAGATGTGAAATGCTGGAGACGATTTGGTGCTTCTGAAAGTTGCCTTCCATGCACTCAACCTGACAGCGGCCGCAAATCCCACGACCACCACAGACAGAATCAATATCCACGCCCAAGCTCTGAGCGATTTGCAATAGGGGTGTGCCTAAGGGGAATTTCCCACGACGCCCTGAGGGCATAAACACAACTTTGGCGGTTTTGTTAGTCAATGGGATAGCTCCTCAAAAAATTTATTGTTATGAACGGCGACGACGGTTGCCAGAGGTACGAGTACCGCGCGCGCCTTCTGCCGGTGCCTGGCGATATTTGCGAATCCAGTTGGCGCAATCCGGGTCATTACCCATCATCACATCGCCACCGAGTACCGCCTGAATCACTTCAGGATGCAGCGGGCTGGTGATCGCTGAGGTCATGCCAGCACCCATTGCCATGGTTAAAAATGCACTGTTAACGCCGTTGCGATTTGGGAGGCCGAAGCTTACATTAGAAGCCCCGCAAGTGGTATTCACTTTTAGCTCATTGCGCAGGCGTGAAACCAGCGCCATCACTTGCTTTCCGGCGGTATTGATCGCACCAATCGGCATCACTAAAGGGTCAACTACAACACGGTCGTGGGAGATGCCATAATCCGCTGCACGTTCGACGATTTTCTTCGCCACTTCAAAGCGCACATTCGGATCTTCGCTGATACCGGTCTCATCGTTAGAGATGGCCACTACCGAGGCATTATATTTTGCGACCAGAGGCAATACGCGATCTAATGACTCATCTTCACCGGTTACCGAGTTCACCAGCGCACGGCCTTGATACACCGCCAAACCCGCCTCCAGCGCATCAATAATCGAAGAGTCAATACACAGTGGCGTGTCGGTCAGCGATTGCACCAGTTGAATGACTTCCGCGAGAATGCGTGGCTCGTCCGCCAGTGGAATTCCGGCATTGATATCCAACATGTGCGCACCGGCGGCAATCTGTGCCAAAGCATCTGCTTCCACACGGCTATAATCGCCGACCTTCATTTCCTCGGCGAGGATTTTACGACCGGTCGGATTAATGCGCTCACCAATGATCACAAAGGGATGATCGAAACCGATTTTTACTTCTTTAGTTGGCGATGTGATGATGGTGGTTGTCATGATGATGTCTCTCCAAGGGGCCGTCTGTTGCGGCTAAATAAATTAGGGTTTATGCCTGAGTCGTTGCAGTGTCTCGTCCGGGGAACCAAGGGGTGCGATCACCCAGTACACCCGAGTTCTGCACGATTTCAGCCACGGCATATTCCATGCGGTAGGCCATAATGTGTACGCCATGTACGCCGGGCATTTCTTTAATGGCATTGACCATATCGGTACAAATATTGATGCCTTCCTGCTTTTGGTTTTCAGCGCCAGCCAGTCGTTTGATAATGGCATCGGGAATATGCACACCGGCAACATTGCTACGAATCCACTCCGCCGCACGAGCGGAAGCCAAGGGGCCAACACCGGGTAAAATAAAGACTTTTTCGTGCAGTCCCATATCCACCACCTGATCCATGTAATTGCGCATCATTTCAATATCGAAGCAGTATTGGGTTTGCACAAACTGAGCGCCGGCCGCTACCTTTTTAGCAAGGCGGTGAGGGCGATAGTCAAATGGTGGTGCAAAAGGGTTAGCGGCTGCGCCTAAAAACACTTCCGGTGCTTTGCTTAGCTTGCGGCCACTTAAAAAACGACCTTCATCACGCATCCCACGCACCATCGATAAGGCTGACATGCAGTCCAAATCAAATACGGGTTTTGCTTCAGGGTGATCGCCAGATTGCACGCCATCGCCACTCAAGCACATGATATTCGCCACGCCCATGGCCGATGCGCCGAGCACATCACCCTGAATCGCAATGCGGTTGCGGTCTCGGCAAGATACCTGCATCACCATTGAGTAACCGTTGTGTGCCAGTAGGGCGCACATGGCTACGCTAGACATGTGGCAGTTGGCGCCAGAGCCGTCGGTGGCATTGATCGCATCGACATAGCCATCGAACACTTCGGCGCGCTCATACACTTCATTCGGGTCGGCAGAGTCGGGTGGAGCTATTTCTGCGGTGACGGCAAAGTGTCCCGCGCGCAATACCCGCTCAAAGCGACCGGGGGAGGTGTGTCCGGGTAGTACCTTAAGGTTTTCGCCGGGATTGGTTTCGTCATCAAAAAACATGGCGTCGTCTCGTTAGGACTCAGGAATTAGAGCGGGCTTGCTGACGTTTCTGGCGTACTTCACGTAGCCAGGCAGAGGTGCCTTTTTTGCGGGCATCCAATGCAGGCTGAATAATCTGAATCGCCTGCTCGGTTTGCTTCATGTTTTTGGTACCTTCCCAAGCCACCACCCACACGCAATCCATATCGGGTTTGACTTCACATTTGCCATTAGGGCGCACGCCGCCACAGGGGCCGTTGCGAATGGTTTTCGGGCAATTCATGGGGCACGACATACCCGTGGAACCCAGTGTGCACTGACCGCAGGATTGCGAATCAAACAGCAAACCTTTGGTGGCTTTCTCAACCGCCATAAACGGTTTTTCCAGCCGTTCATAGCCAATTTTTTCCAGCAAGGGCGCGGCCTTTAACAGGCTATTTTCAACGCCACTGTAAATATGGTGCAGGGTGTTTGAGTGCTTGGCAGACCAGCGGCGAAGTCGGTACATCAGGCGCTCTCCTCGTCTAACCCGCCAGCGGCGACCAGACTTTTTAAACGCTCATCGGGATAGGCTGCTTCCAATAATTCTGCTTCGCTAGCGGCTTGTGCCTGAATGTCATCCGCATTATCGCAAGGCTCGCTAATTCGGCGCCATTCCTCAACATAGTCATCCGTTCCGGCTTTTCCAGAGCGCATGGCGGCATCATCAATGGCAACCTGGAAGCGTTGGCTCAACACCATCTTTCCCTTATTGCGGCCACGTTTGATAATTACCTGCGAGGGGATATCCCTCCAGTAAACGATAATTTTATCAGGCATGTTGCTGTTACCCTCTGGATTGGAAGTTGATAACTTGGGTCTGAAGCCCGCTCTCCAGCAAACCATAGCCGGTATGTTGGTGTTCAAAATCGAGGCCGAGATATTCGGCGGCTTGCTGCGCTGCTAACAGCAATGTTGGATTGTGCGTTTGTGAGAGGTAAACCACTCGGGTGTAATGACCAAACATCATCGGCAGCAGCTCCGGATGCTGGTCTAATTTCAGACCTTTCACGATCAGGCGCTGAAAGTGCTGGGCCAAAAAATCAGTTAAATAAAACGAGCCGATCGCCTGTTCGGCTAACTCATCAAACCGTTCAAGTCCTGCAAAAAACGCATAGCAATGAGCGCCGGGCAGTCGTTCAATCGGGTGGGTTTCGCTGGAGAACTCGGCAATCACCTTATCAATATCTCCGCCACTGCCACAGTCGGCATAGGCGATAAAAATATTCTGGTATTGCGCATGAAGCTCTTCAAGCTTTTCCCGCAACTTTCCGGCAATGCGCTCCGGTCGGTTGTGTAACTCCGCATCCAAACATTGAATGCGAAGGTGTTGCCAGTCATTCAGCACTTTAAGCTGTTGAATTTCTCTGGCCAGTGCGCCGCACGCGATTACAAGTGGCGGCGCAGTCATGGCGTCAGGCTGCGTATTTTTCCGCGACCAGCTCAACGGCCATACTGGCGGCAGTGGCTGCATCACGGCAATAAGCGGTTGCGCCAACGGCCAAACCAAACTCTTCATTCAGTGGCGCGCCACCGACTAAGATGATGTAGTCATCGCGAATGCCGCGCTCGACCATCGCATCCACAACCACTTTCATATAAGGCATAGTAGTGGTCAGTAGGGCAGACATGCCCAGTACATCGGGCTTGTGCTCTTCCAATGCCGCGAAATACTCATCCACCGAATTGTTAATGCCGATATCGATGACTTCAAAGCCAGCGCCTTCCAGCATCATTCCGACCAAGTTTTTACCGATGTCATGAATGTCGCCTTTCACGGTGCCGATCACCATTTTACCGATGGGCTTCGCGCCGGTTTCAGCCAGTAACGGGCGCAAAATGGACATGCCACCTTTCATCGCATTAGCCGCTAGTAGTACTTCCGGTACAAACAAAATACCATCGCGGAAGTCGATACCGACAATCGTCATGCCGCCAACCAGCGCTTCGGCGAGTACTTTCTCAGGAGACCAACCACGTTCCAGCAGGATGTTAGTGCCTTCAATAATTTCTTCTTTCATGCCGTCGTACAAATCGTCGTGCATTTGCTCAACTAATTCGTCATCGGCAAGCTCGGATAAGATGATCTCGTCATCGTCGTATTCATCAGTCATCAAAAGTACCTCTTAAAACAGTGTTATTGTTGTGCAGCGGCTGGCTCAAGGCCAAACCGGCAGCATCCTGCGGTTAATACTCTTTATCCGGGAAAGCGTTTTTACGGCGAGCGATAAAGTCCAACAGGGCTTCGTCAGTCGCTGGGTCCATCGCTGGTGGCTCGTATTCCGCCAGCATGGTTTTGAATATTTTGTTAGCACGTTGAGCTGCGTCTAATTCGCCATCTTCCGACCACTGCTCGAAACTATTGTTATCGGCAATACTGGAGCGGTAGAACGCGGTTTCGAAGTTAGCTTGAGTGTGCGCCGCGCCAAGGAAATGATTGCCGGGGCCGACTTCGCGCAAAGCATCCATCGCCTGACCGTTTTCACTCATATCGACGCCTTTTAGCAGCACCGACATCATATTGGCCTGATCAACATCCATAATGAATTTTTCATAGCTCATGACCAAGCCGCCTTCCAGCCAGCCTGCGGTATGCAGCATGAAGTTGACGCCTGCCAGTGCTGCCGTTTGCAAGGTATTCGCCGCTTCATAGGCTGCTTGCGCATCAGGTACTTTAGAAGCACATAAGCCACCACCACTACGGAACGGAACGCCTAAACGACGCGCCAAGGCAGCGGCAACATACAGAATTAAACTTGGCTCTGGCGTACCAAAGGTTGGCGCACCAGACTGCATAGAAACGGCTGCAGCAAAGGTGCCAAATACCACTGGCGCACCCGGATTAACCAGCTGCACAAAGGCCATACCCGCTAAGGCTTCTGCCAGAATCTGTGTAGCAGTACCTGCAACAGTGACGGGCGACATGGCACCGGCCAAAATAAAGGGCGAGATCACCGTTGCTTGATTATGACGCGCATATACCTTGGCAGCACCGAGCATGGTGTCATCAAAGGTCATTGGTGAGTTGGCGTTAATCAGGCTGGCAGTGACAGCATTGTTATCAACGAACTCATCACCAAACACGATTTTGCACATATCGACCGTGTCTTGTGCGCGCTCCGGTGCAGTGACCGAGCCCATAAACGGCTTGTCGCTGTATTTAATATGACTGTAGATCATATCGAAATGGCGTTTGTTAACAGGTAAATCAACCGGCTCACAGATGGTGCCGCCGGAGTGATGCATACCCGGTGACATGTAGGCCAGTTTTACAAAATTACGGAAGTCTTCGATGGTGGCATAACGACGACCTTTATCCAGGTCGCGAACAAATGGCGAGCCATAAGCTGGAACTAGTACGGTGCGTTTGCCGCCGATAATGGTGGTGTTTTCAGGGTTGCGGGCGTGTTGGGTAAATTCTTTTGGCGCGCTGGCCTGAATAATGGCGCGGCACATGCCACGAGGGAAGCGGACGAGTTCGCCCTTAACATCAGCACCGGCATCTTTAAGGATTTGCAGGGCTTCAGGATCATCGCGGAACTCAATACCGATTTCTTCCAGTACGGTATCCGCATTGTATTCTATCTGTGCGAGTCCAGACTCATCCAGCACTTCATAATAAGGAATGTTACGCTCGATGTAAGCTGACCGATGGGTCTGGGAAATCTTACGCGCTGCGCGCTTTCCACTACGACCGCCACCGCCGCCTCTGGTTCGTCTTTCACTCATGCAGTTAGCTCCACAATCCATAAGGTTTTAAATTTCCACCAATTTGATTTTGCAGCGTTGTGCCAGATCTGAGCAAGCAAAAAAAACAATATCTGAGTATAAATTTTGGCGTGTGCTGAGCAGACAAGCGAGGAGTTGTGCGGGGCGAGTGGTTGAAGCTGTTATTTTTGGTGCATCTGGCACCAAAGGAGGGTGTTGGTTGGACCCAACACCCTCCTGTTAAACGTCGTTTAATCAGTGATTAGATTAAGAACGTGGTTTGATGTTTTCAGGGTCGTACAGCGGGCCGTAACCCACCGCATCGAGTGTAACTTTATAGATCTCACCCTGATATTCCATATCCAATACGCGACCAACCTGGCAATATTCATAAGGCAGGAATGCCAGTGCAATATTTTTTCCAATGCTTGGGCCAAAGGCGATACTGGTAGTGTATGAACGACGACCTTCAGAGTCGATCAGTGTTTCGCCCGTTTCTGGGTCTAAAATCGGGCAAGCGCCAAATGGGAAGCGTGCAACGCCATGCGAGTCGACATTGTCATTGACAGTCAGCGTACAGAGGTAGGCAGGCTGGTGCTCACGCTCACGAATCTTCAGGTAGGCTTCTTTACCAATAAAGTCAGCGGCTTTAACCACTTTACGCGCTAAGTCGACTTCTAACAGGTTGTACTCAGTCAGCAAGTCAGCATTTTGCAGGCGTAAGCTCTTTTCCAAACGACGACTGTTGGCGTAAGTTTCAACACCCACTGGCAATACGCCCTCTGCAAATAAAGCATCCCAAACGGCTAAGCCATCTTCCAGTTTGAAGTGCAGCTCCCAACCTTGCTCACCGACATACGAGATACGGAAAGCGGTGACTTTTTTGCCTGCGATTTCCAGCGTACGAAGGCCCGCAAATGGGAAGTTCTCATTGCTGATGTCATCTGGGTTGGCGATCAATTTAGACAGGGTGGCACGTGCATTCGGTCCCCAAAGGCCTAAGCAACCAAACTCGGTTGATAAGTCTTCTACCAAGACTTGGTCATAGCCGTAGTCTTCAGCATTGCGCTTCATCCAGACGAAGTCACGGTTACCGGCATCGCCACCATCAATCACGCGGAAGTGGTTTTCACCTAAACGCAATACGGTCAAGTCGGCACGCACACCCGCCACGCTATCTAAGAAGTGAGTGTAAACCCCTTTGCCAACTGGCGTATCGCCGGCTACCTTCGCCACACAGAGGAATTCCATCAGATCAGCCGCACCTTCACCGCTCACGTCATAGATCGCGAAGTGGCTGAGGTTGACCATGCCCACATTCTCAGACATTTCCAAATGCTCGGCATTGGAGACGCGCCAGAAGTGACGGTTTTCCCATTCGTTTTCACGAACAGGCACTTTATCACCCCATTTTTCTAAGAGGTGCTCATTGGCCGCATAGCCGTGTGCACGTTCCCAACCGGCAGCTTCCATAAAGTAACCGCCCAGCTCTTTTTCACGCTCCCAGAATGGGCTCTTGTAGTGATCACGCGCCGCGGTGTATGGCTCGCGGTTATGCACTGGCGGGTTGTAGATTTTGAACGCTGACTCATAGCAGCGGTCGGCGATATATTGCTCTTCACACTGGAATGGGTAATAGCGTGCCACGTCGATACGCGCATGATCGATATGGGTGTAACCGTCAGTCATCCAGTCGGCCAGAATTTTACCAGTACCTGGGCCATCTTTAACCCAAACGGATTCGGCATACCAGAGGCCACGTACATTGGCAGATTCACCAATGGATGGGCCACCATCTGCAGTGACTTGCAGCAAGCCGTTGAATGAGTATTTCTCATCGTAGCCCAGTTCGCCCAGAATCGGCGTTAGCTCAATGGCGCGCTCTAATGGCTCCATCACTTCTTCGATATCTAAATCGCGCTGCGAAGGAGAGAGACGGGCTTCCTGCTTTTCTAAAATGTCGCGAGGGTGACACATACGAGGCGCTTTTTCTTCGTAATAGCCCCACTCAATTTGACCACCTTCAGCGGTCTTCGGGTCTCCGGTATCACGCAAGTAAGCAGAGTTACCTTGGTCGCGAAGTAGTGGATAACCAATGTCTTTGCCGGTGCCTGCAAACTCTTCAAAAGGCTTGAAGAAGGTTAGTGGGTGATCAACTGGCATGATGGGCAAATCTTCACCCGCCATTTCAGCGATCAAACGACCCCATAGGCCAGCGCAGACAACTACGTAATCGGCTTCGATATAACCGCGTTCGGTTTCAACGCCTTTAATGCGACCATCTTCGATTTTCAGGCCAGTACAGGAAGTGTTAGCAAAGGCTTGCAGCTTGCCTGTTTCAACGCCCATTTCGACCAACTCACCCGCTACCGTCTGAGAGCGAGGGACAACCAAACCTGCATCCGGGTCCCATAAGGCACCTTGAATCATATCTTCTTCAAGCAGTGGGAATTTTGCTTTAGCTTCGGCGGTCGAGATCATTTCAACGCGGTTGCCTAAGGCTTTACCGGAAGTTACGCGGCGCTTGAGTTCAAGCATGCGCTCATCATCGCCAACACGAGCGACTTCAAGGCCTCCGACGCGGGCATAGCGACCCATCTTATCAAAGAAATCGATGCTGTATTGGGTGGTGAACATGGTCATTTGATCGTGCATCGTGTTGTAAACAAAATCAGATGCATGTGCGGTCGAACCGATATCAGTAGGGATCGCGGACTTATCAATGCCGACGATATCATCCCAGCCACGCTCGATAAGATGGTGTGCAACGGATGACCCGACAATACCACCCAAACCGATGATGACTACTTTTGCTTTAGCAGGGAACTTTGCCATTTTAAACTTAACTCCAGACCGAACATTTCAAGGGGAACATGCGAACCGAATTTATCGGCGAGGTGATTTTTGGTCAAACAAAAAAAACGTAGGCTGCAGCTAAGTTTTGCCACACCTGCCGATAACGTCCATTTTGGCGCATCGGCAGGGCCTATAAAGTGCAGCTAGATTATTGATTAATATAGCGTAAGGGCACACGGCGGGTAATGCTGGTGAACAGCGTGTAGGAAATGGTGCGGCTATGCGTTGCCACAAGATTAACATCCACTTCTTTACCCCATAATTCTACAGGGTCACCTTCTTTAGCATCCGGCAAATCAGTGAGGTCAACGGTGAGCATATCCATGGATACGCGCCCGATAATTCGGCTGGGTTTGCCGTTAACTGAAACCGGTGTGCCATCTTGCGCATGGCGTGAATAACCATCGGCATAACCGATTGCCACAACACCAACGCGGGTAGGGCGATCACAAATAAAGTTCTCGCCATAGCCAATGGGCTCGCCAGCGGCCAGCTCTCTTACCGAGAAAATCTCAGAGTGTAGCGACATGGCCGGTTTGAGCAAGGCATGGCTGGGATCATCCGGTGCCATCAGGGGCGATGCGCCGTACAACATAATACCGGGGCGCACATAAGCTTGATTGGCGGCAGCGGGCCAAGCCAAGGTGCCGGCTGAGTTAGCCAAGCTACAGTTTAGCCCTAAGCTGCTATTCACCTGACTGATGCGTTCCAGTTGGCGCTCGGTGGTTGGCTGGTCAGGTTCATCGGCACGGGAGAAATGGCTCATTAGCGTGACTTGTCCAACATGCGAGCAAGCGGCTAAACGTGCATACACTGCGGGGTAGTCTGCCGGTGAAAAGCCTAAGCGGTGCATGCCGCTATCCATTTTCAGGAAGACATGCACCTTTTTGCTGAGTTTAGCCTCCAGCAACCAACCTAATTGACGCTCGGTTGCGACGGCCATATAAAGGTCGTGTTGATCGACTTGTTGTAACTCATCCGGCTCAAAAATCCCTTCCAACAATAAGACGGGATTAGTGATGCCTGAGTCGCGTAACTCCATCGCTTCCTCAAGACAGGCGACACCATAGGCGTCGGCTTCCGGGCTGAGGGCTTTGGCAACGGCGACGGCACCGTGGCCGTAAGCATTGGCTTTGATAATGGCGATCGCTTTGGCAGACGGCGCCAATACTTTCGATTGGCGATAATTATGCCGAATGGCATCGAGGTCAATAATGGCGTGTGCTGGTCTCATAAGCTAAATAGGTTGCTAACTAGACAACCATCACTCCCTCAACCTCGACTTGTACGCCTAGTGGCAGTGCTGCAACGCCAATCGCTGCACGGGCCGGGAATGGGGCTTCAAAGTAACGCACCATCACTTCGTTAACCATCGCGAAGTTATTCAGGTCAGTCAGGTAAATATTCAGCTTTACGATGTCTTTTACTGAACCGCCAGCGGCTTCTGTAACGGCTTTAATATTGCGAAACACCTGATCGGCTTGCTCTGCAAAGTCGGTGGTTTCTACTTTCATCGTCTCAGGGTTTAACGGAATCTGGCCAGACAGGTAAGTGGTGTTACCGACCGTGACGGCTTGAGAGTAGGGGCCGATTGCTGATGGGGCGTTTTCCGTTGAAACAATGGTTCTTTCAGTCATGACAACTTCCTGTGTAAGGGTTAATGAATGTTTCGAGCATAATACAGGCGTTTCCGCAAAAGCAATGGGGTCACGCCTTGATTATGGGGTCAGTGTTTATCATCTGGTTGGGCCAGCTCAATGGCCAATTCTTCAAAGCTCGCCTGAATATCTTCGCGATCTTCTGAGGCAGCTTCTTCAATGACGTCCATTTCAATATCTGAATTTAGGGAGGCACTTAGCGGGGTAGAGGCCATGACCACGAAATCGCCACGTTCCTCTTCGGTGTGGTCTGCACGGCGAGTTGAGCGCCAGAGCGTGAAAGCCACGACAATACCCATCATTGCGGCAATGGTGCTGTAGAACGCAGAGGGGCCGAATATGTCCATCGCAAAGGCCGCAATGGGTGAGCCCATGGTTGCACCGATGGCATTCACTAATACTAAAGTACCACTGGCCGCCACCATTTGAATTGGCGATAGGTAGTCATTCACATGTGCGCCACACAAGGCATACAGAGGCATAATCATGCCGCCAATAAATAGCGCCATCACAAAGAACATGATGCCTTGGTCTGGATTCGCGGCGGCATAAAGCGCTAACGCACCACCGATTGCGCAGGTGGTTAAAATAACGCTACGACGACCATAGCGGTCCGATAGCCAACCTAGTGGGTACTGACTTAAGAAGCCGCCGATAATTATCGAGCTCATAAATAGCGCGACATCTTTAACTGAGAAACCGAGGTTGGTGGTATACACCGCACCCATTCCAAAGAAGGCCCCCATGCACACACCGGAGGCAAACATTCCAAATACGCCAAGTGGTGAGATTTTATAGAGCTGGAAAATACTCACCGACTCTGCGGAGGTGAGCGTCGGGCCGCGATTGGCCGAAACCAGAATCGGCACCACCGCCAAGCTGATCATTAAGGATGACAGAATAAATAGCTCAATCTGCTCGGGTGAGGCAAGGTTTAGCAGGAACTGGCCACCCGCCATGCCGCCCAAGGAAATGATCATATAAATACTGAGCATTTGGCCGCGCGAATCGTTATCCGCTGCATCGTTGAGCCAGCTTTCGGTCACGATGTATAAACCGGCGTAGGAAAATCCGGTGACTAAGCGCATTGCCCACCATAAAAACGGATCAACCCAGACGCCATGAATCAAAATAGAAGTGGATGCCAGTGAGGCCAGTGCACCAAATACACGCACATGGCCGACCTTGGCAATCAGCCGAGGAACGGCATAACAACCCGCGATTAAACCGATGAAATAACCCGACATCACCAGTCCGGTGATGCTGGTATCAAAGCCCTCGATGGTGGCGCGGATGCCGAGCAATGTGCCTTGAAGGCCATTGCCCAACATGATCAATCCCATGCCTAGAAACAGTGCCCAGGTATTTATTAGTGTTTTGCGCACGTGCTTCTCCTAGCGTTAGTGTCGCTCAGGATTCTAAAGCGGGCTCGGGTGATAAATCCACCAACGAATGTGATGGCTCAGAGAAAACTTTCCACTTATCCGCCGGCACTTCTTTGAACACTTCAGTAAAGCGTGAGTGATGCAAGTTCGAATCATCGACCGCCCGAATCAGGATCTGTTTGATATTGTGAGGGAATTCGCGATAAATACGCGCATACACTTCAGGATCTTTTTCACTACTGTCTCCAATCAAAATGAATTGATGCTCCGGATAACGATGGATAATATTCATCGCCTTGGTGGTTTTATACACCTCGGATGACAGGAAAAACTTGATAAAGCTGCGATCGGTCGGGTTGAAATTGCGCAGATGCATCGCGCCTTTCGGGTAATGCGTGTCGATAAATGGCTGTAGCAGCGGATACATTTGCCAAGGTGAAGAGGACAAATAATGGAAATACGCCCCTTCATTTTCTAGCCACTGATAAAACGCTGGCATGCCTTTGGTGGCGGTGTATTCGTGAAAGAATATATTCTGGACCAGTTTCTTTTTGTCCGACACATTGCTGGTTTTGATGGTGTCATCAATGTCGGAAATTACCGATAAGCCTTTGCGTGGAATCATCTGTGCTTCGGCGCTGAATACACGGTTATCACCATCGGGGGCTTGAACTGGCAAGGTCAGCCATTCGCCCGCAGCGACTTCGCCTTTAAACGGGATTTCATATTGTGTGTGGCCATTCAGACCGGTGCGCGGCGAAGGAAATAGTTCGTCACCCAGTCGCATATTGACGCGCTTGTTACTTTCGTTATCCAGCAAAAACCATTTGATGCGTTCCTGGAATATCGGCAGCTTGGCTTGCTGCTCAGTGACATCCATAAACTCCAGCAACTCCGAGACGGCTTTTACATTCAGCAAACGAATCAGGCTATTGGTGTCCAGTTCAAAAAACCAAGCGTGTACCGGCACTTCCCAGCTGCCATCTTCGTTTTGAGTGGCGCTGGTGGGAAAGAAGATTAGCTCTTCATCCAGTTTTAGCGGCGAGCCGTGGCTCAGCCAGAGTGGCGCGAGGAAGACCCAATATTTTAGGCGCGTTAATTTTTCCGTCAGGGTTGAGCTCATGTTCGTCTCTCACAAAAGGGTTAAGACTGCGTAGCCATTAAGAATGTATTAGCGCCTATCTTCGCACAGTGGCTGCGCCTTCGAAAGCGCAGCCACTGGCGTAGGGTTTATTCCTCGTAAGCTTTGGCGACTTCTTCGGCGATGATGGTAATGCCGTCGCGGACTACAGACTCCGGTTGCGCATAGGAGACGCGGATGCATTCCTGCGTATGTCGCCAGCCGGGCTCAATGCCGGGGAAGAAGTTGTGTCCGGGGATGACTAATACGCCACGCGCTTTTAAGCGTTGGTAAAGCTCTTGCGAGGTAATCGGCAAGCCTTCAAACCACAACCATAAGAAAATAGCGCCTTCTGGTTTATGGATGTAATAAGGCAAGCTGCCCAGCGAATTACGGAAAGCATTCACCGCAAAGTCGGCACTTTCGCGATAATACGGCTCTACATATTGCTTGCTGAGAGTCAGAATTTCGCCCGTGCGGAACCATTCTTTGGATAGGGACGGGCCTAAGTTGCAGCAGGCTAAGTTGGCAATCGTGCTAGCGTTGCTATAAGCCTCGATCACTTCCTCATTCGCGACAATAATACCGGTACGCACACCGGGCAGGCCGAGCTTGGAGAGGCTTAGCACTAAAATCGTGTTGTCATTCCAGTGTGGTTTGGCGTCATTAAAAATAATACCGGGGAACGGTAAGCCGTAAGCGCCATCCAAAATAAAGGGAATGCCTTCGGCTTTGGCGACCGCATCCAAATGTTTGATTTCATTATCGGTGAGTACATTGCCGGTTGGGTTAGTTGGGCGTGACACGCACAGTGCACCGGCATGGTTTAAATTAAGCTGCGAGAAATCAACGCGGTATTTGAACAAGTGATCGTCCAAATGCTCGATCTCAGGGCGCGTGGCACTGAATAAATTTTCATGAATGCCCACATCGCTGTAACCAATATACTCTGGTGCCATTGGCAAGTGGATGGTGCGCTGTTCGCCATCTTTGCAAGGGCCGCCAAAGAGATTAAACAGAATGAAGAAGGCGGCCTGACTGCCGTTGGAAATCGCAATATTGCGCTCGCTGAGATCCCAGCCAAACTCTTTGCGCAGTAAGCCTGCAACATTTTGACGGAACTCGGTCTCACCTTTGGTGGACTGATAAATACCCAGCATGCTGTGCAGCAGTTGCGGGTCGGCAGCGATATCGGCCATGCGCTGCTGGAAGACGGCTTCCATTTCCGGAATGCGTCCCGGGTTGCCGCCACCTAAAAAGAGCATATCCGGATTATCGTTGAGCGCACTGCTCAAGTCGTCCATGAGGTCTACAATGCCTGACTCTGAGGCAAACTTGTCGCCGAAGGCTGATAATTTCATGAGGTCCTGCCGCTGTGTATTTTCAAGGTGCTATGGTCTCATATTGCGCTGCACCATGGGAAGAACCTATAAACGGGCATTGGCAGTGCTAAGGTTTAATCATTACAATGATCGAAAACTTCGATACTAAAAGGACCATCCATGAATTTTTGCAGCGAGTGCGGGCAGAAGGTAACTAAGCAAATCCCTGAAGGCGACAACCGGCTACGTGATGTTTGCGAGCACTGCGATACGATTCATTATGAAAACCCTAAGGTGGTGGCAGGTAGCCTACCGGTCAGTGGTGATCGGGTGTTGCTGTGTAAGCGTGCCATTGAGCCGCGCTATGGTTACTGGACCTTGCCAGCGGGCTTTATGGAAAACGATGAAACGCTGACTGAAGCCGCTGCCCGTGAAACGCAGGAAGAGGCGTTGGCTGAAGTGACTGATCTTGAGCTGTACACCGTGATCAGCGTGCCAAGTGTCAATCAGGTTCATGTGTTAATGCGTGGGGAGTTGGTGGATGACAAGTTCGCGGCGGGTATTGAAAGCCTTGAAGTGAAGCTGTTTCGTGAAGATGAAATTCCTTGGGATGATATTGCCTTTCGCGCGGTAAAGATGACGCTGGAGCGTTATTTTGAAGATCGCAAAACCGGTAAATTTCCGGTCTATAATTTGGATATTGAACGCTGGTAATCGCTTATGTTACGCCTGACCTTGTTTTTGATGATTCTGGTGGCCTTGCTGATTTTAATCGGTGTGGTGTATATGGCTTATCGCAAAGTAAAGCGAGGCATTGGTGGCGCTTGGGATAAAGGGGTTGAAACCGTTTCTGAGCAGCAACAACGCTGGAAACGACGAGAGCAACTCAAGTCGCTTCCGGAGTTTATTCAACAAGCGCACCAGCAGTCGGAGACGATTGAGCAAGATACGGAGTTGTTGCCTGCTGAGTGGCAAGCGTCGTTGCGGCCTTTAAATAGCGCGATGCAGGCTATTTTAAATATCAGTGTGAATGACCTGCCTAAAGCAGAAAAAATCCGCACATTTTATAACACCAGCTTGCCAGCCTATGCTGGCTTTGTTGCGAAGCTACGCACTGATCATTTGCACCTTGATGCCGAGGAAAAGCAAAAAGCAGTCGATAATCTGGCTGTGTTTGAGGCGGATTTTGCGCAATACGAACAGCGCATACAGGCAGCGCGGCGTTTTGATTTTGATGTATTGATGGATGTGATAAAGGTTCGTTTAAAAAATCGCTAACGGAGAAATGTAATGGGTATTGTTTTGTGGGTGATTGTCGCCATTCTGGTCGCAATTGTTATCTGGTTGGCGATGCAGCCGGGTAATTTTGAAGTTGTTCGCCGCCGCGTGGTGCAGCTGAAACCTGAAGAAATTTACCCGATCGTTGCAGATCTCAAGCAATGGAATGACTGGAGTCCATGGCTAATGCATGAGCCAGATGCGACCCTGAGATATGGTGACATCACCGATAAATCGGGTGGTTGGTATTCTTGGGAAGGCAAGTACATTGGTGCGGGAAAAATGACACACACCAGCCTCACGGTGAATGAAGCCATTGAGCAGGAACTCCACTTCACCAAACCCATGAAATCCCGCAATCACGTGTATTGGCGCTTTAATACCGTCGGTGATTCCACTGAAGTGACGTGGGGCATGCGCGGGAAAATGCCATTCTTTTTCCGCTGGATGAGTAACATGATGGACCAGTGGGTTGGGAAGGATTTTGAGATTGGTCTATCGCGCTTGGCGATGGTGGCGGGCGATATGTCGGACCCGATGAGCATTGAATTTACCGGACAGATCACTAGTGAGCCAGAGGATTATATTGCCAAGCACTTTGTGGGCAGTGTGAAAGACTTGCCCGCTGCGATGCGTGAAGGCTTTCCTGAAGTTAAAGCGGTGATTGACGAGAACGGTATGCAAATTGCCGGTACGCCAGTGGCGATTTATCACACGTTTGAGATGAAAACAGGCAAGGTGATTTGCGATATCGCCGTTCCGGTGGTGGACGCTCAATCGGTGGATGGCTTTATTAGTGGGGCACTGTTTGGGCAGAGTTATTTACGGACGACAGCTAAAGGTGAGTATTCGAATTTGGAGAAGGCTTGGCACAGTGCGTTTGGCCATGCGCGGATGTTTAAGCGCAAGATTGATATGACCAAGCCAATGGTGGAACGCTATGCGAGTGATCCCGAGACCAACAATGGCTTGGACGTGGTGACTTATATTGATTTGCCGTTGAAATAAATCAACTTAAAACCCAGTCAGTACAATTTTACCTTTCGATTTGCCGGACTCCAGCAGGGCATGTGCCTTAATTAGGTTTTCGGCATTAATCGCGCCAAAGTCGCTCGCCAGAGTGGTTTTGATATCACCGGCGTCAACCATCTTGGCAACATTTGCTAGCAGCTTGTGCTGCTCAATCATGTCATCGGTTTGGAATAGGGAGCGGGTAAACATCAGCTCCCAGTTCACCGACACACTTTTGACTTTGAAAGGCATGATGTTGAATTCGGTCGGATCATCGATCAGCGCCATTTTACCTTGTGGCGCAATCGCTTCGATAATGGCCGCCATGTGATCATCAGTATTAGTCAGGCTGGCGATGTACTTCACTGTATCAAAACCAATCGCTTTTAACTCAGCATCCAGTGGTTTGCTGTGATCAATCACGTGATCTGCGCCGATATTTTTAACCCATTCCTGAGTTTCAGGTCGGGATGCGGTGCCGATAATGGTTAGGTTGGTTAGCTTTTTAGCCAGCTGAACCATGATAGAACCCACGCCGCCAGATGCGCCAATCACTAATAGCTCGCCAGTGCTTTCTTCCGTCAGGCCGAGGCGATCGAATAATAATTCCCAAGCAGTAATTGAGGTCAAAGGAAGCGCAGCAGCTTCGGTAAAGCTCAATGATTCCGGCATTTTTGACACAATGCGCTCATCCACCAGATGGTATTCAGCATTTGAGCCTGAGCGGTTAATCGCACCGGCATACCAAACTTTATCGCCTGCTTTGAATAAGGTGACATCCTCGCCGACTGATTCCACTACGCCGGCTGCATCGTAGCCTAGTACTTTGTAGTCATCGCCTTCAGGAGCTGCGCGCATGCGGACTTTGGCATCTACTGGGTTTACTGAAACCGCTTCAACACGGACTAGGATATCTTTGCCGCTGGCAGCTGGCTTTGGTAGTTCGATATCCATTAGTGCGTTTGGTGCATCGATTGGCAGGGACTTTTGGTAACCAATTGCTTTCATGATTTTTCCTCGGAGGTTTTAGTTTTGGTGATTGATTATAGTTGGAGTGGTGTGGGTAGCAAGGATTCACTACTGCTGTGTCGGATATACGGGTTTCTGGGTACTTAATGCGGAACACTATTTTCTTGACAGGTGAATACAGGTGCATACACTGTATTCAAGTACCTAAATGATGGAAGTAATCATGGCCTCAACAATTCCCCCAATGACAGTTCGCTTTAGTGAAGAGACCCGCAACAGTTTGAATGAGTTTGCTAAGCTTACAAACCGCTCTCGATCTTATGTTATTAATCAAGCGGTTGAAGCGTTTCTGGCGACACGCATGGATTATCTAAAAGAGCTGGATAATGCGGTTGAGTCTATCGAAAAAGAGCCAACTTATGCCGCAAGTGAAATTTTTGAATGGATGCACACTTGGGGTGAAGAAAACGAACAACCATTTGAAACCAAGAAACCAGCTCCTAAAAAGGCCGGCTAATGGAAATTCGTTTTACTGCGCCTGCACAGCAAGACTTGAAAGAGTTGCGCGACTACCTTGAACCACTGTCTCCGAGTGGCTTTAAAAATGTAGTTTCTGATATTGAAAAAACGGTAAAAGAGATACCGGGTAGTATTTCGAGAGGGTTTAGAACGCCTCGCGATGATGTTTGGGAAAAGATAACCCCAGCATATAAATACCGAATTCCTTACCATATTAAGGATAACGTGCTTTACGTGCTTCGGGTTTACCATCCGAGTCGCAAGCCCTTGGACTACGGAAGTGACCCCTCGTTGGTATAAAGGGTGTAGTTGCGTTGTAGCCCTATTGAGCTGAGATTAACTGATATTATCAAAGTACATAAAAGTGTATATGTACAGGATTTGATTATGAAAAGTTTAAGTTATACCGCAGTGCGCAACAATCTCGCAAAAACAATGGCGCAAGTTTGCGAAGATCATTCACCCGTTCTCATCACACGAAAAGGGGAGAGTACTGTGGTCATGATTTCTCTGGAGGACTACCACAACCTTGAAGAAACGGCTTATCTCTTGAGAAGCCCGAAGAATACACAGCGCTTGATGACTTCTATTGCCAGTCTTGGGTAAGGAAAAAGGATTGAGTAATAACTATTGGCATGAAGTTGGTTCTTTCTGAGTAAGCCTGAGAAGATTACCCTTACTTGCGGATAATCTCCCGTATAAAACTGGAGCTTCATGAGGTTGCAGCTCGCTGACTCAGTATTCAGAACATTGTTCAGTGGCTAGAAAAGACAACTCATCAATGCGCCTCATCCCAATTAACCCCAACCCCAGTATCCACCACCAGCGGCACCGCCAATTCCGCCGCCTTAGTCATCCGCTCAACCACAATCCCTCTAACCAATTCCAGCTCCTCATCCGCCACTTCAAACACCAATTCATCATGTACCTGCATAATCATTTTGGTGCTGGTCGTGCCTTCGCGTAGCCAGTCGTGCACTGAGATCATTGCCAGTTTAATAATGTCCGCTGCAGTTCCCTGCATGGGCGCGTTAATCGCGGTACGCTCGGCATAATTGCGACGCATGGCATTCTTAGAGTTAATCTCTGGCAGGTACAAACGACGGCCAAACAAGGTCTCAACATAGCCTTGCTCTTTCGCTTTCTCACGGGTGTCTTCCATATACGCTTTTACGCCGGGGTAGCGGGCAAAATACAGATTCACATATTCCTGCGCTTCACCGCGCGACACGCTCAGCTGCTTGGCCAAACCAAAGGCCGACATGCCATAAATCAAACCAAAGTTAACCGCTTTAGCTGCCCGACGCTGATCAACAACAACTTCTTCCAGCGGCACGCCAAAGATCTCTGCAGCGGTCGCTTTATGAATATCTTTACCCGCTGAGAATGCGCTGAGTAAGCCTTCGTCACTAGACAGGTGCGCCATAATCCGCAATTCAATTTGCGAGTAATCGGCCGCAAGAATGCTACGACCCTCTGGTGCCACAAATGCCTGACGAATACGACGGCCTTCGGCATTTCTCACCGGAATGTTCTGTAAGTTTGGATCAGTTGAAGATAAGCGCCCGGTTGCTGCAATCGCTTGCTGATAAGAGGTGTGAACGCGTCCGGTGCTGTCATTAATCATCAGTGGCAGCTTGTCGGTATACGTCGATTTCAACTTACTCAAGCCACGATGTTCCAACAGCAAACGCGGTACTTCATGTTCCAGCGCCAGCTCACTTAACACGTCTTCCGCGGTTGATGGTTGACCTTTTGGTGTTTTACGAATCACTGGCAGATTCAGCTTTTCCTCGTCAAAGAAAATCGCTTGAATTTGCTTGGGGGAGCCAAGGTTGAACTCCTCTCCCGCCAGTTCATAAATCTCTTTTTCCAGCTCGGCCATACGCGTGGTGAGTTCTTTACTTTGCACGCCGAGCATCTCAGCATCAATCATTACGCCCGTGCGTTCGATATCGGATAATACCTTCAGCAGTGGCATTTCAATTTCGCGATACAGTTTTTCTTGGTTCGGTGCTTTATCGTTTTTCAGCGCTTTAATTTGTGGCGCAAAGAAGCGATGCAAACGCAAGGTCACATCTGCATCTTCAGCGGCATAGGGCGTGGCTTCTTCTAAAGTAATTTGGTTGAATGTGAGCTGTTTTTTGCCTTTGCCCGCAATGTCTTCGAACTTAATGGTTTGATGATTTAAGTGCTTCAGGCACAGCGTATCCATATCGTGACGGTTAGCCACAGAGTCCAATACATAGGATTCCAACATGGTGTCATGTGCAATGCCGCGCAACTCGATACCATGATTTAGCAGCACAGAGCGGTCATATTTCAGATTTTGACCGACTTTAAGTATCGTTGGATCTTCCAGCAATGGCTTGAGGCGCGCCAAAGTGGCATCAAAGTCCAACTGCTCTGGCACATCAATATAATCGTGGCCCAATGGCAAGTAAGCCGCTTCACCGGGCGTCACCGAAAAACACAGGCCAACCACTCGGGCATCAATATAATTCAGGCTGGTGGTTTCGCTATCAAACGATACCAACTTAGCGGTGCTGATTTTTTCAATCCACTCATCCAATTGTGCGTCGGTGAGAATGCACTGGTAGTCAACTTCATCAATGATTTCAACCGCAGGTACGCCGCCTTCCATTGGGGCTGGCTCATCCAATGTGGTGATGATATCGGGGCTGCTTTCTTGTAAGCGAGCCAAGCGCGTGCGTAAGCCCAATTCAGTATACAGTTCAGCCAGTCGTTCGGTGTTTTCTTTAGTGAAGCTGAGTGAGTCACCCGTACAGCTTAAATCAAGATCGCATTTAATGGTCACTAGCTCGTAGGATAGCGGCAGGCGAGGGATGGCTTCCCGTAGATATTCACCGACTTTGCCTTTGAATTTATCCGCATTGGCGATGATGTTTTCAAGGCTGCCGTATTCGGCTAACCACTTCACGGCCGTCTTCGGGCCCACTTTATCAACGCCCGGAATATTGTCGACTTTATCGCCCATCAGGGTGAGGTAGTCTTTAATCTGATCAGGCCGCACGCCGTATTTGTCGATAACGCCTTGAATATCATGAAAGCTGTTAGACATGGTGTTGATCAGGCTAACCCGCTCGTTGACTAGTTGCGCCATGTCTTTATCGCCAGTGGAGATAATCACGTCGCCATCATAACCAACCGACAGGGTGCCGATGACGTCATCAGCTTCCACATCGGGAACGACCAGCATCGGATAACCTTGCGCCAGTATGATCTCGTGCAGCGGCTCTATCTGGTAGCGCAGCTCTTCCGGCATTGGCGGGCGAGTGGCTTTATATTCCGGATATAAGTCATTTCTGAAGGTTTTCCCCTTGGCATCGAAAACTACGGCCATATGTTCTGGTTCATAGGTTTTGCGTAAGCTATCAAGCATACTCAGCACGCCATGAATCGCGTTAGTTTGTCTACCATCTGGGCTAGTTAGGGTGTTGGGCAGGCCGAAAAAGGCGCGAAACAGATAGGATGAACCATCAACGAGAACAAGCGGTTTGCGGGGATTTTTATCTGACATGGTTTGTTGGTATGATGTCCGGAAATAATATGAGTGAGTATAAGCGATGTCCACCCAAGTAACAGCCCCTGTTCTGCCAGAGATTATTTATCCTGCAACAGCGAAGATTGAGTCGCTGCGGCCGGTTTACTCGCCGGAACAAAAAGAGGCGGTTAAAAACAAGATTAAAAAACTGCTAAAAGAGCAGGATGCTGTATTAATCGCGCATTATTACGTATCTGCCGAGCTGCAAGAGTTGGCGGAAGAAACCGGCGGTTATGTGTCTGACTCGCTTGATATGGCGAAATTTGGTAATGAACATCCTGCGAAAACCTTAGTGGTAGCAGGGGTTCGTTTTATGGGTGAGACCGCAAAAATCCTGACGCCGGAAAAGCGGGTGATCATGCCGACGCTGGAAGCGGAGTGTTCGCTGGATTTGAGTTGTCCAATTGAAGATTTCGACAAGTTTTGTGATGAGCATCCTGAGCACACGGTGGTGGTGTATGCCAATACCAGCGCTGCGGTTAAAGCGCGTGCTGACTATGTAGTGACGTCCGGTATTGCTTTGGATTTAGTCTCTTGGTTGGCTGATCAAGGCAAGAAAATTCTATGGGCTCCTGATCGCCATTTGGGGACTTATATTCAACGCGCTACACAAGTTGAAATGGTGCGCTGGCAGGGTGCTTGTATTGTGCATGATGAGTTTAAGTCTCGTGCGCTGGGTGAGCTGATTGAGAAATATCCGGATGCAGCAGTATTAGTGCATCCTGAGTCGCCAACCGATGTGATTGCATTGGCGGATGTGGTGGGTTCAACCACACAAATCATCACCGCGGCCAAAGAGTTGCCTAACAAGCAATTCATTGTGGCAACCGATAAAGGCATCTTCTATAAAATGAAGAAAGCGGCCCCTGATAAGGAATTTATCGAAGCCCCAACTAACGGTACTGGCGCGACCTGCAAAAGCTGTGCGCACTGTCCTTGGATGGCGATGAACGGGCTGGATAATTTATTAGCAGTGCTGGAAAATGGTGATAACGAAGTATTTGTTGACGAAGAAATTCGTGTAAAGGCATTACGCTCAACCCAACGCATGCTGGACTTTGCTAAGGCATTTGCAGCAGGCGAGCTAGATTCAAAATAAAAAATAGAGTAATACCAGCTGCCTGAAGGAATCGAGCAGCTGGAAAAATTAATGGAATAAAATACATGCGCTCCACAAAAGATTTACTGCTTTATCTGAGTTTGGTTGGCATGGTCGGCTTTGCCGGACTGTCATATTATTTATACAAAGAGTCGGTGATGTCGGGCAATGCCTCGATTTTCACTAGCAGTAAATCAGGAGAACAAAGTGCTGCGCCTGCTGGTCAAACGCCAACTGCCGGTACGGATGCTCAAAGCTCTGGCGCTATCGACCGCGATGAGGATGGCACTGACACGACTCAAACCGCTCAGGCTCCTGTTGTTATTCCTGAAGAGAAGCCGGTAGTTCCTGAGGTGCCAACCGAGGAAGACCGAACTGGTTTTCAGCGTGCCAGTCGCATTATGGGAATTAACACTGCCGATGTGAAAGAAGATACCTCCAGCGTACAGTTCGTTAATATTTTCAAATCCGCCATTCCTTTTTATGAAACCACGCCATGGGGTAGTGGAAAGGAGGTTGAGTACGATGCTCAAGGCTGGCCGATTGATTTACACGGCGGTCAGGCGCTAACTAAATTCCTGAATCGCTTGCCAGTGAATACCGTTCCCGATGGTTTTTACACCGTGCTATACGATGGTAAGGGCACCATTCATTATGGTAATGATGCATCGCTTGTCGCACACCGCGAAGGTATGGATATTATCGAAATCAAAGCCGGTCCTGATCGCATTCTGAATGCGTCGTTGGCGATTAAAGAGATCGATAAGAAAGACTATATTCGCAATATCCGCGTGTTATTACCGGGTGGTATCTGTAACGGCAACCCCTACATTCGCGTGGATGATGAAAGTGCCTGTAAGCCAGGTGCTTACTTATCATTTGCGTCGCATTACGAGCTGATTCGCTATAACCCGGATTATCTGAACTTTATTAAAGATTTTCAGGTGATTCGCTTTATGAATATGAGCGGCATGACGCGTAATCCAGTGATTGATTGGGATGATCGCAACAAGCCTGAAAAAGCCACTTGGGGTGGTCGCGAAGGGACTTATTCACGGGGCGCGCCGGTTGAGGTGATGATTGATATTGCCAATAAAGTGAATGCCGATGCCTGGTTCTCGATGCCGTATCAGGCTAGTGATGACTATATTCGTAAGTTTGCCGACATGGTGAATGAGCGCCTGAAGCCGGGTCTGAAAGCGTATATTGAATACAGTAATGAAATCTGGAATCCAATCTTTGTGCATCATGATTACGCGATTAATCAGGGCCTCAAATTGGGTTTGGATACTGACAAAAATAAGGCGCGTACCAAGTATCATTCACTGCGTAGTGTGCAGGTGTTTGATATCTGGGAAGCGGCCTTTGGTGGTACCGATCGCTTGATTCGCGTGATGGGGGCATGGACAAGTAATCCACGTATGTCGAATGCCTTATTGACCTATCGCGATGCGTATAAAAAGACCGATGCTTTAGCGGTTGCGCCATATTTCGGTGCGACGATTAAAGAAATTCAGAACGCTAAAAATGTCGATGATATTTTCAAAGCGATCAATAACCGGCGCTCTAAGAAAGGTTTTGCTGCCAGTGTGCGGCAAATGGAGCAGCAGTCGAAAGTGGCTGAGGTATTTGATGTCGATATGATTGCCTATGAAGGTGGTCAGCATTTGGTGGATTGGAATACCCGTAAGGCAGATGACGGCAATAACGAACTGCTGTATGCCGCCAATCGCGACCGTCGTATGGGTGATCTTTATAAGAAATACATGGAAGCTTGGGAAAAAGCCGGCGGTAAGCTGTTTGTCCAATTCAGCGCGCCCCGTATTTATAGCTGGTATGGCAGCTGGGGGATTAAAGAATACATTTCTCAGTCGCGCTCCGAAGCGCCTAAGTATGATGCGATCCTAAGTTATATGGAGCAAAAGGCGGGGATTAAAGGGCCGGAAGCGATCTCGCTAATGAATACGGCTACGGCTCAAAGTGGCGTTGAGCTAAAGAAAGTCAGCTCACCGGATGTGTTGTGGTCGATGAATGATTTCTGGCCGGTGTATTTGCCGAATAAAGACCCATCGAAAGTATCTAAAGTCGCGGCGAAATGGCAGGCGTATTGGGATGAAACTAATCTGTATCTGGCAGTCGCGGTTGAAGATGGCCATGTTGAAACAGGTGATGGTATTGAGCTAACCGTAAAACTGGGTGAAGAAGGGCCCAAGTCACTGGCGCTTAAGTACGGTGAAGCAGGGGAGTTTAATCCGTTCTTTACGCAGGTTGAGCACGGTTACAAAGTCTCAGCTGTAATTCCTTGGGAGAAGCTCTCTAAAGTCCCTGAGGTTGGCGATAGCATGGGCTTTGATATCCAAATTACCGATGTGGATAAAGACCGCAAGAAAGCGACTTTACACTGGGCTGAGCGAGCCTCTCAAAAGGCGGGCGATCATAAAATGCTCACTGCTGCGGTAAAAGATGCAACCAAACTTGGTAATACTAAATCAGAGATTGAGTTCATTTTACCCACGGTAACACTGATCGAAGAGTAGGGATGTTTGAGGTGTAATTGCACTTATCGGGTAAGTATTGCTAAGTCAGTACTTACCCTGTTTAATTGTGGACACTAATCAAAATAACAATAAGGTCCCTAGTATGGAGATGCTCACATTTCCAATTCTGATAGTCACATTCCTGATTACTCTGTGGTTGACTAGTCATATTGCCAAACAACTTTACGCGCGTCAGCCAGGCATGCCTTGGGTGTTTACCTCTTGGTTGGTTGGAATTATTTTTGGCATTGCCTCGTTAATCCTGCTGGATGTGTTGGCGCTTGAGCCGATGTTGACTGTGATTTTGCAAATTGCCATGCCGGTATTCTTTTCAACGTTGGCATTTGTGCTATTTACTCAAGTCTCATGGGGCGGTGCACTTACAACCAATATTGCCGGTGTGTTTATTGGTTTGATTTTATCCGTGGTGGCAATGGTAGTGCTTGGCTTGCCGCTGGAGAAAACCTTTAGCGCAGCCAGAGTGGTGTTACACAACGGTAAAGCAGAGATCACTTCAATGGTGACGGGCAAGCCTGCTGATTTGATTGTGACCGAAGCGCCAGTCGTTGAAGATGAAATTGAGCTGGAGCCAGTTTATTCCTCAAGAGATTTCTTGCCGGAAGAGGCTCAAAAAGCCTTAGCCAAGCAAGACGAGGTTGTTTTAAAAACGGCTAAGTATCGCGATATCAATGTGTTCAATGCACGTCGTGCGGTCGGTAAGTTGGTGCGTGCTTCGTGGAAAGACGGCCGTATTTCATCCGGTAAGTTAGAAGCTGTGCAGGGCGGAGATTTGATTGTGACTTTACGTCGTAAGGAGGGCTTAGCGCAGGTACCGATCGCGATGTCTAAACTCAAAAAGCTTGAAGTTTACCGCTAGTATCCAGTTGTTAGATTACTTCAGAGCGGGGTTATTGATGTGGTTCTTTTTTTTCAGGAACCGGATCGTAGCCCCACGTTCCCCAAGGGTGGCATTTGCCAACCCGCTTCACCGTAAGCCATAAGCCTTTCAAGGCACCAAAGCGTTCAATTGCCTGAAAGGAATAACGTGAGCAAGTCGGCTCATGGCGGCAGTTCGCGCCAATCACCGGACTTAAAAATAACTGATAACCCCGGATTAACCAGAGAAAGATTCGCTTCATTTTCCGTAAAGTGTCTTAGGGTCAATGAGTGGCTCTGAGTCAGTGATCAGCTCATCGCCCTCTACTACTCGGTAGAAACAGCTGCGGCGGCCTGTGTGGCACGCAGGGCCGGTTTGATCAACTTCTAATAGCAGTGTGTCGGCATCACAATCAACGCGGAAGCCTTTCAGCAACTGCACCTGACCAGAGCTTTCACCCTTACGCCATAAAGACTGACGCGAGCGTGACCAATAGCACACGCGGTTATTCTTCAATGTCTCAGCAATTGATGTGGAATTCATCCACGCCATCATCAAGACTTCGCCGGTATCATGCTGTTGAGCAATCGCCGGAATCAATCCATCCTCATTAAACGTTAACTGAGCGATAAATTGCTCGATAAAGGTATCACTTGGAATAGTGGCTTGAGTTGTGGAGTCAGTCATTATTAGCTTACCTGTACATCAGTTTGACGAACGTAATTGGCCTCTTCGCAGCGACGTAAATAGTCTGCCCAGTGAGCTTCATAGTTATCGCCTAAGTCGCGCAGCAAGTTCCAGTCATATAAACCGCTGTCGTGCTTGTCATCAAACACTAATTTCACTGCATAGCGGCCAACAGGCTCAATGGCGGTGATATTGACTGACTCTTTGCCCAGTTGCAGTTTTTCCTGTCCCGGCCCGTGGCCACGCACCTCCGCTGAAGGCGAGTAAACCCGTAAATATTCACACGGCAATTGATGCACTACATTATCTGGCCAGGTCAGTTCCAGCACCCGTGATTTTTGATGTAGCGCGATATTGGTTGGTGTCATAACGGTTTTCTCTGTTCAATGGAGGTGAGTAGTGTAGCCACAGGTCGGTTTGAGCGAGACCTTGCTTGCTTATACCTTACAAGATATAGCGAGACAGATCTTCATCCTGAACCAATGGGCCAAGCGTATCATCAACTTTCTTACCGTCAACAACAACCTCAGCTTCACAGTCTGGCGCACGATATAGCTCATCTTCCAGCAAACGCTCAACGATAGTGTGTAGACGACGCGCACCGATATTCTCAGTGCTGGAGTTCACATCAAAGGCATGCTTGGCAATGCGCTCAATACCATCTTGAGTAAAGGTTAGGTTAACGCCTTCAGTTTGCAGTAGGCCAACATATTGCTCAGTCAGTGATGCGTGAGGCTCAACCAAAATGCGCTCAAAGTCTTTAGCGGTTAAGGCTTCTAGCTCAACACGAATCGGTAAACGACCCTGCAGCTCCGGAATCAGATCAGAAGGCTTCGCCAAGTGGAACGCACCGGATGCGATAAACAAAATGTGATCGGTTTTGATAATACCGTGTTTGGTGGTCACGCTAGTACCTTCGATCAATGGCAGTAAATCGCGCTGAACACCTTCACGTGATACATCAGCTCCACCTGATTGGCCTTTGCGAACCACTTTATCGATCTCATCCAAAAATACGATACCATTTTGCTCAACGTTTTTAATCGCAATCTGTTTGATTTCGTCATTGTTCAGCATCTTGTGGGCTTCTTCTTCAGCCAACAGCTTCAGCGCTTCTTTGATCTTCACTTTACGCTTTTGCTTTTTGTCTGCACCCATATTCGCGAACATGCCTTGTAGCTGGCTCGCCATATCTTCCATGCCCGGTGGTGCCATGATATCGACGCTGGCTGCCGCTTGGGCAACATCAATTTCGATCTCTTTGTCATCTAACTGGCCTTCGCGCAATTTCTTGCGGAATTTCTGACGTGTTGCGCTATCGGTGGTTTCGGCGCTCGTCCAGCTGGCATCCGTCGTTTCTGTCTTTGGTGAAGGCAACAGAATATCTAATACGCGGTCTTCTGCAGCATCTTCAGCACGGTATTTGTGCTTTTCTACTTCTTGCTCACGCGTCAGCTTAATCGCAATATCCGCTAAATCACGAATAATGGAGTCAACTTCCTTACCGACATAGCCCACTTCGGTAAATTTAGTGGCTTCTACTTTAATGAATGGCGCGTTCGCCAGTTTCGCTAAGCGGCGTGCAATTTCGGTTTTACCGACACCGGTAGGCCCGATCATCAGAATATTTTTAGGGGTTACTTCATGGCGCAGATCTTCGCCTAACTGCTGCCGACGCCAGCGATTACGCAGCGCAATGGCTACCGCTCGCTTGGCTTGCTGTTGCCCGACAACATGTTTGTCGAGTTCCTGTACGATTTCCCGAGGAGTCATTGACATGGTGATGGATTCCTTAAAGTTCTTCGATAGTACGGTTGTGATTGGTGTAGATACAGATATCTGCTGCAATACCTAAGCCTTTTTCCACGATATCACGGGCCGACATATCAGTATTGTCCAATAGCGCACGCGCTGCTGATTGCGCAAATGGGCCACCAGAGCCAATGGCGATCAGATTATCTTCCGGCTCAATAACATCCCCATTACCGGTAATGATTAATGAAGTTTCGCTATCGGCGACTGCCAGCAAGGCTTCCAGACGGCGCATTGCGCGATCGCTTCGCCAATCTTTAGCCAGCTCAATGGCTGCACGGGTCAGGTTGCCGTTGTACTGTTCCAGTTTGGCTTCAAAGCGCTCAAACAGGGTAAAGGCATCGGCGGTACCACCTGCGAAGCCTGCAATGACCTGACCATCGTGTAAACGTCGAACTTTGCGAGCGTTTCCTTTCATGACGGTGTTGCCCAATGAGACTTGACCGTCTCCGCCAATTACGACTTTGCCATTCCGGCGTACCGAAAGGATCGTTGTTCCTCGATATTGCTCCACTTATAAGCTCCGCTTTTGATTTAATTCAAGCAAATTATGTTGGGGTGACCAGTTCGTATTTCAAGCAACTTTAAAAATTCGGTATACTGCGCTCTTTACAAAGTGCGGGGAGTTTCCATGTTTAAGCAAGTTTGCTGGGGAAACCGGATTTTTTTAATCATGGTAATGGGGCTGTTTTTTGTCTCATTACTTGGTGGCTGTGGCACAAAGGGTGATCTTTACCTGCCAAAAGCGAAAGCAGCTGACACCACTCAAGATAAGCAGAAAACAAAATAATGGATTACTTTAATTATAAGCAAGGCCAGCTCTACGCTGAAGATGTGTCGGTCAAAGGTATTGCAAATACCTATGGCACGCCCTGTTATATCTACTCGCGGGCGACCTTAGAGCGTCATTGGCATGCCTTTAATAATGCCTTTGGCGATCATAATCACCTGATCTGCTATTCAGTTAAGGCCTGCTCTAACTTAGCCATTCTGAATTTATTTGCCCGCTTAGGCTCAGGCTTCGACATTGTATCGGTTGGCGAGCTGGAGCGTGTGATTGCGGCTGGTGGAGACCCTGGAAAAGTGGTTTTCTCGGGCGTTGGTAAGCGTGATGATGAAATGCGCCGTGCACTGGAAGTCGGTATTCGCTGCTTTAATATCGAATCTGAGGCTGAATTAGACCGTTTGAATAGTGTTGCTCGTGAAATGGGTAAGGCTGCTGCGATCTCTATTCGGGTTAATCCGGATGTTGATGCGAAAACTCACCCGTATATTTCTACCGGTTTGAAAGAAAATAAATTCGGCATTGATATTAAAACCGTTGAAGCGGTGTATGAGCGTGCGGAAAGCATGCCAAACATTAAAGTGGATGGAATTGATTGTCATATCGGTTCTCAGTTGACAGAAGTATCTCCATTTTTAGATGCGCTGGACCGCGTACTGGATTTGGCTGATCGCTTAAAAGAGAAAGGCATTAGCATTAGCCATCTTGATTTAGGTGGTGGACTGGGTGTGCGTTACAATGAAGAAACCCCACCATTGCCCGCCGAATACATGCAGAAAATGATGGAAAACGAGCGACTGAAAGATTACGAAGTCGTGATCGAGCCGGGTCGTGCGATTGTCGCGAATGCGGCAATTTTGGTGTCTCGTGTGGAATACCTAAAGCCTGGCGAAACCAAGAGCTTTGCGATTGTTGATGCGGCGATGAATGACTTACTGCGCCCATCTTTATATCAGGCATGGCAGCGGATTATTCCGGTTAAAGAAGAAGCGGCGGTTGAAAGCAGCTTATATGACATCGTTGGCCCAATTTGCGAAACTGGTGATTTCCTTGGAAAAGACCGTGAGTTGGCGCTGGAGCAGGGCGATTTAATTGCGATTCGTTCTTCTGGTGCGTATGGCTTTAGCATGTCATCTAACTACAACACGCGTCCTCGGGCTTGTGAAGTATTGATCGATGGCGAGCAAGTGCATCAAATCCGTCGTCGCGAGACGATTCAGGAGTTATTTGCTGGCGAGTCTTTGCTGCCATAACTAAAGTCAGCGGCAGCGCACCCCGCGTTACCGCTTTTTAAATCCTCATTTTTACCTATTCAAATCCTTCAGTTGGAAAACACACTCATGAAATTGGAACGCGAAACAATCGAGCTGGGTACTGACATTCGTCATGCGGTCATCTGGTTACATGGCTTGGGTGCCGATGGTAATGACTTTGTGCCGATCGTGCCTGAGCTAAAACTGGATAAAAGCATTGGTGTGCGCTTTATTTTCCCGCATGCGCCATCTCGTCCAGTCACTCTGAACAATGGTTATACGATGCCAGCTTGGTATGACATTATTTCTTTAGATCGCAGTAAAAATGCCAGTGAAGACGATATCCTGACGACGGTGGGCTGGATTAATGAGCTGATCGAAGAGCAAATTCAGCTGGGCATCGAGCCTGAAAATATTATTATGGCTGGCTTCTCCCAAGGTGGCGTGATTGCCCTGCATACGGCATTGCGTTATCCCAAGCGCTTGGGTGGCCTGATGGCGTTATCTACTTACTTCCCATTTGCTGATGACGTGCTGGCGAAACTACCAAAAGGCTATGACCAGATTCCGGTGTTCGCAGCGCATGGCACGCATGATCCGGTGATTCCAGTGGCATGGTGGGAAGACTATGTGCCAAAACTTGAAAAGCATGGTTTTGAAGTACTTTCTAAAACGTATCCCATGGAACATTCGGTACACCCCGCTGAGATTCAGGACATGGGGATGTGGTTTCGGGATGTATTAACGGACTCAACAGACTAAGAGGAATAACTGAAATGACCCGTATCCATTTTGTCGGTGGTGAGAAAGGTGGTGTAGGTAAGTCGGTGCTAGCCAGAGTACTGGCGCAATATCATATTGATAAAGAGAAGCCATTTACCGCGTTTGATGGTGATTTATCGCATGGCGCGTTAGTGCGTTATTACGGTGATTACACCCAAGCGGTTGATATTGCCTCGTTTGAAAGTGCGGACCAGATTGCAGAAGCGGCTGTTGAGTCGGGTTGTGATGTAATTGTTGATCTGGCGGCACAGGCTGCGCGCCCGCTGGATAGCTGGATTACAGAATCTGGTTTGGTCGATTTCAGTGAAGATGCCGGCGTGGGCATTACCCTATGGCATGTGATGGATGATGGGACTGATTCGGTCCGTTTGCTGGAAAAGGTATTGGATACCTATGGAGCAGGGCCTCAGTACATTTTAGTGCGCAATCATGGGCGCGGCGGTGATTTTTCCTTATTTGATGAGTCGGAAGCAAAGGCTAGAGCAATGGCGTTGGGTGCGCGTGTGATGGATCTGCCGAGCTTGCATGCGGGCTCCATGCGCAAGATTGACCGGGCGGGTGCGAGCTTGTGGGCAGCGGCTAATAATAAGGATAAAGAGAAAGGCCCAACGCTGGGGATGATGGAGCGTCAGCGGGTTAAAGTCTGGTTAAATAAGGCTTACGCGGAGCTGGATAAGGCACTCTAGTCGCTCAAATCATTATTCGTGGCTTGCTAAGCTTTTTTGCTGGTTAGCAAGCCACGAAGTTTAGCCTGAAGTATTATTCCTTATAATCAGGCTCACTACGATCAAGCAGCGTCTTCAGGTCATCAAAGTGGCGCTGCGACTGGTCGGGATAGTCATCCAATTCGCTAGCCGTTTTTTCTGCAACTTCGTGAGATAGCACTCGCAATGGCCGCCCTGTTTGCAGCGCGCGGATATACGTTTCAGCGGAGCGCTCAAAGTAATACAGGCGATTAAAAGTATCTGCCACGCTATCACCCAGTACCAGCAGTCCATGATTACCCATGATCATGACTTTCACTTTGGGATCACCCAGCAAGCGCGAGCAACGTTCCCCTTCGGCTTCAAATGCCAAGCCCCCAAAGCTGTCATCAATCACATAGCGCTGATAAAACGTGGCAGTGTTTTGATCAATCGGCAGTAAGCGGCTGTCGGCCAATGAGGCTAATACCGTAGAAAACATGGAATGCACGTGCATAACGCAACGCGCATGCGGGCAATAGCGATGCACTGAGCCATGTAAACCCCAAGCCGTTGGGTCTGGCGCATTGGGTTGTTTCAGTACATCCGGATCATTAGCATCCAACAGTAATAATTCGCTGGCTTTGATCAGCCCAAAGTGTCGTTGATTTGGGTTAATCAAAAACTCAGTACCATCATCATTCACCGCTAAGGAAAAGTGATTAGCGACGGCTTCGTTGAGGTTAAGCCGTGCAGCACTGCGAAAGGCGGCGGCTAAATCAACGCGTTGTTGCCAGTGTGGGTCTTGTGAGTGTGAAGTGGGCATGCTTATTCCTCTTGAGTGTCGGTAACGTTAGGATATTCCTTGCGCAATGCCCGGTAGGTACTACGCATTTCGCCTCGATCAATATAACAGCCGCGTAGGTGGCGCGCGCCACTGCCTTCAATAAATGAGCCGCGACCATGCGCAATGCGGTGGTTATCAAACACAATGCATTCACCGGCATTCAGCCTGAAGCGCATTAGGTATTTGGGGTCTTGCAGCATTTGGCCGAACTTACGAAATGCCGGATAAAACTCATCCATAAACGTTTGAGGCATATCGAAAATATCCGATAGATGCTGGCTAAAACTAATGCCACTGACTTCACCATTCACCGGATCGAGTTCAATAATACGCTGGCGGGCACGAACATCTTGCGTGTCGGTGGTGTAGCGGAAGGGGACTTTGGCCTCGGTTAGCAGTTGGAAGTAGTCAGGGTAATGCTCGCGGAACTCATTAGCGACGCTGGTGGCATCTACAAATAAGCTCTGGCCACCTTCGGCATCATTGACTCGGCAATGCAGAAATTGCACACCGGGTGCGAGTTCTTCAGGGGGCAAATCGGTATGCAGCTCCAGTGCTCTGGCTGTGTAGGCAAGGTTGACGGGCTTTACTTCAGTGCGCACATTAAAGGCATAACCTGAGAATGAGGGGCGTACGGTACCAATCAATTCGCAGGCTTGTTGCAAACCTTCATCGCTATCTGGCATGTCGGTAATCAGTGCAATGCCTTCATCAAGCAGCGCCTCAATCCAGTCAGCGACTTTGGCTGGGCGCGTAATGAGGTCATCAAAGCTAAAGCGGGCAATTTGCTCATAATGATCGGCGTACCAGCTGCGACGTGCTCGGATGGCAATATCGCCATGACCAATTGCGTTATCAGTGTTGGGCGTGTGCCATTGGCTTAGCCAGTCTTTGCGGTAAGTGCTTTGATGACCACTTGGCCAAGTGAGGTATAGGTGATCAGCGTCATCACTGATCTCAAGCGGCCTTAGGTGATCTGCTTCGGCGAGAATGTCGAAACTTCGTTCCTGCGTATCGGTATCCCAAGAGCTGGGGCAGTTATCCCGCAGCCAGTAATAGTTAAAATAGGCTGCGTCAGCATTGGGCAGGGAAAGGGTCAGACCGTTATCATGAAGCTGTAGCATGCGGATTACCTCGAGCAGGAATGTGGAAATTCCAAGATAATCTTGAGCTGAATTTTGAGATACACCCAAGCTGCCAAGTGATGGCAGATTGGGTGTCTTTACAATGGGGCTTTTAGCTGGCGGCTTCTGGCTGTTGGCGTTCAAATACCCACTTGTCTTTGCTGGATAATTCAGCCGCGTATTTATAGCCAGCCGTATCGAAATCTTTAATGCCTTCGGGTGACTCAATCCGGTTGCGGATAATGAAGTCTGCCATCATGCCACGGGCTTTTTTCGCATAGAAAGCAATGATGCGTGTCTTACCATCTTTGGTTTCTTTAAAGTCGATATTTAGAATGCGGCCTTTAACCTGCTTGGGTTTGACCGATTTATAATACTCATTGGATGCGAGATTAACCAAGACCGCTTCTTCCTGTTCTGCCAAGACGGCATTCAGACTGTCGGTAATCTGATCACCCCAGAACTCATACAAGTTCGCCCCACGTGGGTTTTTAAGCTTGGTTTTCATTTCCAGGCGGTAAGGCTGAATTAAGTCCATCGGACGCAAGGCACCATACAGACCGGATAGAATCCGTAAATGATCTTGGGCATAGCTCAGATCATCTTTAGTGAAGCTGGCGCTATCAATCCCTGAATACACATCCCCTTTAAAGGCAAACAATGCCGGTTTGGCATTCTCGGGATTAAACGGGGTGTGAAACTGTTGAAAGCGCTCAAAGTTTAGATTAGCGAGGTTCTCACTGATGCTCATCATGCTTTCGATTTGCGGTGGTGCATAGTCGCGCAATTCATCAATCAGAATTTGCGACTGATCAAGCTGAGCCGGCACGCTATAATCCGCGTCTGGCATTGGAAAATCGAAGTTTTGGCCCTTGGAGGGCGACAATGTAACGAGCATCAGTGGTTTCCTACTCTCTTATTCTGCCATTAGGTGTTCGTATTTCTTCATCAGGGTATCCTGATCTTCAACGCGATTCGGATCTTTTGGAATGCAATCAACCGGGCACACTTCTACACACTGTGGCTCGTCAAAATGGCCGACACACTCGGTGCAGCGATCAGGGTCGATTTCATAGATCTCATCGCCCATAGAAATGGCGTCATTTGGGCACTCAGGCTCGCAAACATCACAATTGATGCATTCGTCAGTAATAATCAATGACATGGTATTTTCCTGTTACATATCGATAATGGGTTGAATTCTAACAGCGCAGCGTTACAAAAAACATTATTCCCTACAGAGTCTAGCCAAAAACATCCATTTGCCTTTGTGTGAGCCGCTCATAGGAGGTACCAACGAAGTATAAGATGCTATCGGCGACGGGCTGTAACTGCTTTTCCTGATAGTGCTGATAATCGGGCTTAGCGGTGATATTTTCAATGGGGTCGGGGCCATTGAGTGTAATCAGATATTGGATTCGCTTGCCGGGCTTTTGCATTTTGCGGGCAGCTTTCACATGGGGTGGCTGGCTGCTGACATAACTTTCTAGTGGGCGGCGCAGGCGTTTGGTGTAAACCAGTTGATCATCGCACTCGCCAGCAAACAGCTGATCAGTGACTTCGCGCACATAATCGGCATAGGGCAGGTCATTGAAGATGCGTCGGTAGAGCTCTTGCTGGAAGGTTTTGGCCAGCGTAGTCCAGTCGGTACGGACGGTTTCCAAACCCTTAAACACCATGCTGAGTTCATTATTGCGGCGTACGACGCCGGCATAGCGTTTTTTGCTGCCAGCCTCACTGCCGCGAATAGTCGGCATTAAAAAGCGTAGATAATGCGTTTCGTATTCGATTTCCAAATTGGAAGGGATATCGAAGCGTGCTTGCAAGGTTTGAGTCCAGTGTTGATTGAGTGCAGCGGCGAGTTGCTGGCCGATTTCATTGGCTTCGGTCTCGCTGGCTTGTTCATCCAGGTGTACAAATACTGAGTCGGTATCGCCATAGATCACGGTGTAGCCTTGCTCGCCAATAAAGGCTGCGCTTTGCTGAATGATTTCATGGCCTCGGCGGGTGATGCTACTGGCTAACTGCGGATTGAAAAAGCGGCATCCCGACGAGCCAAGCACCCCATAAAACGAATTCATAATAATTTTAATGGCGTAAGACAGTGGGGCATCTTTATGTTGCTTGGCCATGTCGCGATCTTTCCAGAGCTGGGTTACCAAATCAGGAAGAATGTAATTATCACGAGAAAAGCGGGCACCTGCAAAACCGGGAATGGTGGGTGAGTCTGGCTCACTCAGGCCAATGGCTAAGCCCAGTGGATCAATTTTAAAAGTACGGATAATGCTGGGATACAGGCTTTTAAAATCCAGTACTAAAACATTGCGATACAGGCCCGGCATCGAGTCCATCACATAGCCACCGGGGCTGCTGGCTTGGTTTTGCTGGCTGCCAATATCGGGCGCGACATAACCTTGGCGGTGCAAGCGTGGCAAATATAAATGATCAAAAGCGGCGGTAGAACCACCTTGGCGATCCATCGCTAAGCCAGTCATGCGGGCGCGTTCAATCGAGAAATTAATCAGGTCGGCTTTTTCAAAGATGCGGGCTACTAATACGCAATCCTGAATATTATAGGCGGCGAGCTTTAAGGGTTCTTCGCGGTATTGACGGCGAATTTCAGCAAGTTTGTCGCCTTCTGCACTGATCAGCTTATCTTCGCCGAGAATTTGCTGGGCTACATGACCTAATTCGTAATGCTCGAAATTCCAGAATGCGCCTTTTAAGCAACTGATGCCATCGAGTACTGCGCGACCGGGGACTCGGGCGACATCAATTTGGCCGCCGTTTTTAGCTTCAAGTACCGTCGCGGTTTCATTACCACGACCTAAAGCGAAGGGCAGTTTAAGCTGCTGGCATTTCCATTTGATAAAACTTAAATCAAAGCCAATCACATTCCAGCCGAGAACCAAGTCGGGGTCTTCGCGCTGAATCCAGTCAAAACAGGCTTGCAGAGCGTCGCGCTCGGTATTAAACCAGTCCAATTCAAAGTCTTCGGGTTTATCTGCCGTGACACTGGGTTGCTGGGGGTGATGCACCATAAACACTTGTCGCTTATCGGCGCTGGTGACAGCGATAGAATAGAGCTTGCCGCGTAAATCATGCGTTTCTATATCCAGAGAGACCCATTTGAGGCTAGGGGCGTAGTCGCTGGCTTTCAGCTGTGGCTGGAGCATTTCAAGATAGTCATCTCGCTGGATTAGCTCGCCACGCGCACAGACTGAGGCGGTAATAAAGCGCTCCATCAAATAGCGTTCGGTGGGCTTTACTTCGGACTCATTAAGCTGTGTTTTATCGTGAGAGAGATGGTCGCGCAGGGCGTTAAGCTCACGCTGTTGCTGAAAATACAAGCCATCAACGGCTTCGCCAGCCAATGTTTTCAGTGGTAAGGGTTTGCGGCTAATACGAGGCGGTAAACGCATTGGATTATCGTGGCGAATAAAGCAGACCGCTTGCTCGCCATTAATCACCAGACGTAGCGGCCCCTGATCTGTGCTAAGCCAGAAACTGAGTTCGATGCCAGTTGGCGTATCGCGCCATTGTCTGGTGAGCAGAAAGCCGTTAAGTTGCGTTATCATGACGCTCAGTTTAACAGTTTGCATTAATCAGGAGTAGCAATGACACCGGCGACCAAGCAAGCGCAGAAAGCAGGAATTGCGTACAAAATTCATCAATATGAGCATGACCCCGCCGCGCAGGGATATGGTGAGGAAGCGGCTCAGGCAATGGGTGTCGATGCTGTGCGGGTGTTTAAAACTCTATTGATTGCCTTAAATGGCGAGCCGAAAAATCTGGCGGTTGCTGTCGTGCCGGTTTCCGGACAGTTGAACCTTAAAGCGGCCGCCTCTGCTTTAGGCGCTAAAAAAGCGGCGATGGCAGATACCAAGATTACGCAAAGCACCACCGGTTATATTTTGGGTGGTATTAGCCCGCTTGGGCAGAAGAAGCGATTACCGACATTGATTGATAATTCTGCCTTTGAGTTTGAAACAATTTTTGTGAGTGGTGGGCGACGCGGACTTGAAATTGAGTTGAGCGCCGCAGATTTAAAACAGCTGTGTAATGCCAAATCAGCAGCTTGTGCGAGTGGTTAATTGGCTGACTCATAATGTGCTTTAATCTTACAAATAGGTCTGATTTTATCCAGTTAAAGAACTAATCCTATTTTTAAAGCTCAATATTAATGTTTGAACCACCGAAAACTTATTAATTCGATAACAAAATAAGTTATAGTTATGTCTATTTACTAGACATTTGATAGTCACTAGGATCGAATAACCAAAATGGATGGGGCTTAATGTGTCTTGCTTCATCCTAACCAGAGCCCGTTTCCTGCTTCTACCGCTGTGTGTTTTACCCCAAGCCCACACCGTCTTCATTAGAAATTAAGCAGCTCGAGACAAGCAATTGACGACGAATATGTTGTTCTGTGCGCCATGCCATTGCTGTCTGTTTCAGGTGCTCCAATAAAAAAACATCGACTTCGGAGATGATACGATGAAGCACAATTATACCCCCGCAATTCCCCACTCACATGCCCGTAGGAATAAAGCCCTTAGTTTGTTTGGCGCCTTAATGCTAAGCAGCGCTGGCTTTGCCTCGGTTACGCCTGACGCTCAGCATACTTCGACGGCTTACACCAAAGCGACATTTGTGGAGTCACACGCCATGCTATCCCGTACTGTGGAGCGCCCTAGTTATGCGGTTGCCAGTCGGCCACAAAACAACGCCACCTCTGGAGCCCGTCCAGATCCGCGCCAGTTATTAGATGCCAGCCTGCGTGGCGATTTAGCCTTGGTGCAGGAGCTCGTGCGCCAAAAGGTGAATATTCAATTTGCCAATGAAGATGGCGAGCGTGCGCTGCACATGGCGGCTTCGCGTGGCCATTTGGCGATCGTGATCTTTTTGATCAATCATGGTGCGAATATGAATGCCCGTACGGTGAATAACTGGATTCCGCTGCATCATGCCATTCGCTTTAATCATCCGGTAGTGGCTAATTATTTGTTGGCGAAAGGTGCACCACCATACTTTCGTACGGCTGATGGCGTGAACTCTCTGCAGATTGCTGAAACCATGCGTAACCAAAAAATGATTAGCTTGGTCATGAAGTATATGTAGGCATAGCCTTTCTGACTGAGCCATTCTATGATGCTCGCCTTAAATACTGAGGGTGTAAGCATGGAGCAGGTTCAGTCATTGGCGACTCACTGGTTATTGATTCTGGTCGTTGTCGCCTTTTTTGCCGGTTATGTGGATGCTATTGCTGGCGGCGGCGGGATGATTTTGATTCCGGCGCTGCTATTTGCTGGCATTCCGGCAGTCGCTGCAATGGCGGCTAATAAAATCGTGGCCATGTCCGGTACTGCAATCGCAGTCGTTAAATTTGCCTTAGCTCGCCAAGTGAATTGGAAGGTTGTAGCCTGGAGTGCATTGCCGTGTTTATTAGCCTCCTACTTAGGTGGTCGGGTGGCTTTGCATATGAGTGATGAGCTGTTAGCTTGGGCGATTCTGATCTGTATTCCTATCGCTTTGTACTTTGTCTTGCGTGGTAAACAAGCGATTAAGGCAGAAGAGGGCGCATCTGCAAAAAAATCTCCCTTGGCATTAGCGCCGATCGGTTTTTATGATGGATTATTAGGGCCTGGGACGGGTACTTATATGACTATCGCGATGCGCCGAGTTTTAAGTTTGGATTATTTACAGGCAACAGCGACTACCAAGCCATTGAATCTGTTGACTAATGTGGGCGCTGCAATTGCATTTTTATTCGCGGGAAAAGTGATCTGGAGTCTGGCGCTGCCGATGCTGCTGGCCAATATGGCCGGTGCGTGGCTGGGCAGTCATTCCGCCATTCGTAATGGTGAAAAATTCATTAGATACATGCTGATTGTGGTGCTAACGGTGATGTTAGTTGCGAATTTATTTAAGCTGATAATGCAATGATTCTGGGTGGATTTCTTAAGTTCTTAGAGTCGCGACGGGCATTTTGAGAGTGGTAGTGTATAAAAGTGGCAGTGTCTATGAGTATTCGTGCAGGTTTTGTGGCATAGGTCGCCAGAGTAAATATAGTCTGGCGACCTATGCTTATCGCTTAGTAAAGCTGCATTTTAGGCAGCGCACCTTTGCGATTAATCAGGAAAGTGCCATCAGGGCCGGGATTACCACCTTGTGAGCGCAGAAAGCCTTTAGCCACCGGATTCATATTCGCCTGTGGTTTCGCTGAAATATTCACCTGATATTTCCAGTCATTTTGCAGCGTCAGCTTGCCATTGATATCTAGTGGTGCGCTGGCATTGCTGATCTCAGCAACCAGCGTATCGTTTTCAGAGCTAATATCTGCGCGGTAATTGCCGGGGTCCAGTCTAACAGGTGCAAGGATTTCTCCCTGACTAAAATTCAACACACCATTGATCACAGGGAACCCCTGTGGGTAAATCTCGGCATGCTCAATCAGTCCCTGAAACTCACCACCTAATTGTGCAAAGCGCTGCACTCGTGAGAGTAGACTGGCATCAGCTTCAAAGTTAGTGTTATCCAGTTTGATACTGCGATCTAGTCCATAGCTGGCTTGTCCACTGGCTTTGAGTTGTGGGCTATCAATAGTCACATCGCTGACCAACGATAAACTCAGTAAGCTTTTAATCGGTAGCACGGTCCAATTAACCCGGCCTAAATCAAAGCCATTCACGCGAGCATTCGTTGCCTGACCTGACCAAATGGTTCCACTGCTGCCAGTAAGCTGGACATTAGGCGCCATGCGTTCAATATGGGGCTCAACAAAGGCCGCTGGGGTTAGCCATAGCGCGGTAATCAGAAAGGTAACCAGACCTAATAAAATCAGCTTAACCGTTTTCATTTGGCCTCCAGTGTAACGACAGCAGTGGAGGTACCCACTTCTTTACCAGGCTTCATCGACAACTCTTTTACCGTAAAGCCAAACTTAGTTTCGGCATCGTATAGAAAACGCATAACGTTATCGGCTTCAGCACTGCTTTTTAGGTCAAGTTTCACCGTGTTGCTGGCGATGGTGCGCATTTCATTTAAGTCAGAGCGCAAGCGCCATGTTCTGAGTGCGCTTTCGATTTTCTGTTGTGGATTGCCACGGTTAGTTGAGGCTTGTCGACCACCACTGGCACGCAATTGCTTAATCTGAGTGCTCTGCTGGCGTACCTTCTCTAAAATCGTTAGTCGATCTTCTATCTGTTGTTGCAGGGCGGTATGCTCTTTAATCATCGGCTGCAAGAACAGCAACCAAATCAATAGAATGGGCACTACAATCGCCGCGACACTCACTAATGTTTTTTCGCGCGAGCTCAGCATCATAAACCACTGTTTCATAATGCCTCCTGCACAGTCAGTGTCGAGGTCACATTATTGGCCGTCGTCTTTGATGAGCCAATGCTCACGCTTAGTTGGTTTTTTGAAGCGGCGCTTTTAAAGTTTTCCAGCATACTGAGGTTCGGTGCCTCGACATTGATTTCGAGTTTATTACGGCGGAAACCCAGTTCTTTAATGGTCATTTCCTGAAACTGCTTAAACAACGGGGCAACCTTGGCAATCGTCGGAAGCGGTGAAGTGCCACTCACTTCTGAGCCACCTTCAAGAATCGATAAAGTGCTTGTCATTGAAGAGAGCTGCGCATCGGCTTCAGTCAGCCTGCCGCCACTGATGGTTGAGCGATACACGCTACCAATTTGATCTTCAATGGAGTCGAGTTGTTGTTGCAACTGGTGATTTTGCCAAGTGAACATTCCAACCCAAGTCAGTAATAATAAACCTGCAATCACAGCGACCGGCTTCCACGGCGACCAGTTGATGCCAGTTAAGGCGCTTTCGCCACGGCTATAATTATTGAGGAGATTGAGTTCTAAAGTTGGAGCAATGTCATTGTATTGAAGTAGGCCTGCTGTATTGCCAGCGCGAATCTCAATATCCTGATCTTGAAGCAAACGAGTCAATCGCAAGCTATCGCCACTAACGTACAGTGCTTCAGGTGGGTTTTGCTCTAGCTGTGGCGGTAATAAGAAGTCCAGCGTATCAACATCGCAGGCAAAGCCTTTGAACATTGATTGACGAATTTGCGCTTCCTGCTCACCAATCAGTACCGACCAACCATCGCTAGGGACGGATAAGGCAAATACGCCGGGCAGTACATAATTGACGGTAAGATCTTGTGATTTGAGTGCATCAACCCAAACACCTAAACGATCGTGATTGATGATCGCGGCCTGTACCGGATCGCTTTCCGTGGCGCGATAGGCACTGAAGTGTAAATCTTCAATGTCTTCAGCCAGCGTTTCTTCCAAAGCATAGGGCAGGGCTTGTAGCATCTGCTTTTTATTTTTGCTGGGAATATGAGTTTCGGCCAGTAACACCTCATCATCAGGAATCAGCAGTAGTACCTTTCTACCACGCTGTTGTTTGCGGACGTCGTCCCAAGTGCCTTGGACAAAAGATGCCTCTGTCTGCTTATTACTTATGCAAGCAAATAGCGGGGCATCCTCCGGACTTGATAGTTTGATGATAAGCAGCTGCATTGTTATTCTGATTCTAAGAGTTGTTGGTTGCTAAAATCGCGCGAAATGACGTTAACTTTACCATCATTTCGGTGCAAAATACTATTGATATAGATCCGAGCGGTACCGATGTTGATCTCACCTTGCAGCAAAAAATAACTGCTGGTGATAGAGATATCATGCCCGTAAACCAACACATTGCCATCGGCATCAGGCTGCATGGCAGGTTCAACCACGGCTAATCGCAAAAACTCTTCCAGTGCCTCAAACGGGGTGTCATCACGAACTGAGACAATATTTTCAGCCGCCTCAGGGGTAAAGCCGAGCGCTTGAATTACCTCATAGGAGGCGGTATTCACATTGACGCTGGTCATCTCAGGCAGAGCGGTGAAGTATTTACGTAGCAGCTTGTAGCCATCTTTATCGATGCCTTTTAGCAGGCGCAATTCCGTTGGGCTAACCATACGGCTATTGGCAGTGCTGTAAGCGATTTCTTGTGAGCGATAATGGTCAGATTCAGCGCCACCCTCAAGGGTGTTTTGATCTTCATCGATCCAATCTTGTAAAACATCAACCACATTAATCGGTACGCCCAGCGTTTCGTCAGGGTCAGCGACCACGACCATATTCGCTACTCGCTGCCTAGCAATAATATAACGGTTGTGTTCCCGAGCCCGTGCAGCATCTTCAGGGGATAACGGCTCGTTATCCGCATCCACTGTTTCGCTGACGACTTCATCCACTTCTGGAATCGGATTTTCAGGCGGGTAAACATTATTCACATTGATCAGAGCTTGCAGGTCATACAAGCGTCCAGTCATGCTGCCGCCGGGGATTGGAATCGGTGGGATTTCAGTGGCCCATGGCTCGGTTAAGTTATCCGTTTCCGGTGCTTCTTCAGAGTCACGCGCGAGAATCGTTCGCGTCCAGTCTTCAATGCCGGTCGCGTAAATATAGGCTTGTTCCAGATTGTTGATATTGCTGGATAAGCGGGTATTTAGCTGCTGACGAAACAAGATGTTCGCCGAAATCGTCACCGCAATCGTCATAATCACCAGCGCAATTATCAGCGCTGCGCCTTGCTGGTCGCGGGGTGACTTCTGGTTAAAACGATTGCGATGAGAAGAGTGCATATTAAGGTTTTATTGGCGCGAGGCGTTCACTCAAGCGAGTCATTGGTTGGCCCGGTCCATTGAGCTTATATTCATAAATAACCATATAACTCATCACGGCCTGAACATAGTTGCGTGTTTCATTATACGGGATGCTCTCAATCCAACGGGCAGCTTCCAACGGATAGTCCGGTGCCCATCTAGGCATGCGGTGTGGGCCGGCATTATAGGAAGCGGTCGCCAGTGCATAGTTTCCATCAAAACGCTTAAGTAATGATTTTAAGTAGCTTGCGCCTAGCAGCACATTGGTTTCAGGCTCAAAAACCTGTCTGGTGCTCAAGCGTTTAAGCCCTAGCTCTTTAGCCACTTGTTTGGCGGTTGGCGGAATCAGCTGCATCAAGCCCTGCGCCTTAGCGCTAGACACAATATTGGGGTCAAAAGCACTCTCACGACGTGCGACACCATAAATCAATGATGCTGGTACGCCTTGCTTAGCGGCAGTCTGGCGAATGATTGACTCGTAAGCCATTGGGAAGCGCAGGCCAACCTCATTCCAATCTTTAGCACGTGAAATGGTCAAAATAGCGGTAAAGTGATAGCCACGATCTTGTGCCAATTTGGCAGCCGCGAGCATTTGCTCTTTATTACGGCCTTCAAGGACATGAAACCATTCAGCCCGTGCTTCGGTTTTCATATCCAGCGCCAGCAGTTCCAGTGCACGTTGAATGCCGGGTACCGTAAGTAACCCCGGAATCAAGTGATCTAAGGCAGGAGTCGTTCGGTCTAGGCTGGTGTATGGCTGCCCAAGTTGATCGGCGGATAAGAAGCCATAGAAAGACGCGTTCTTAGCAACTTCTTGGTAAATCGCTTTAGCCGCTTCAGGCTGCTTCTCGGCCTCCAGTGCGCGAGCTTTCCAATACTGCCAGCTGCTTTCTTCTCGCTGTTCAGCAGGCATCGCTTCAATAGCTTCTAACAGTACCCGCCAATTACCTTGACGAACCGCTAAACGAGCCAGCCAGTTATTGGCATCGGTATCGCGATATTCTTCAGGAATAGCGGATAGCGAGGTGAGGGCATGATCTTCATGATCCAGTGCATCGCGTACCGCAATATAACGGCTGATCTCCGCTTGTTGTGGAATGCTGAACTTGTATTTCTTTAGCGCATTCTGAAATTCGTCGCGTGCCGACTCAGTGTCATTACGAGCCAAGCGTTTAATCGCATACGCGGCAACTTCACGAGTACGTGGCGTATCCTTATTCATTAACTTGGATGACAGTGCAGACTGCGGCTTGCTACGCGCGGTAATCCAAAGCTTCACCAGTCGCTGGTCACTTTTGGATAGCGGGCGGGAAATGCTTTTGGCCAGCGAAGTTGCGCCTCGATCAATCGCCAACTTAATACGTGCCCAGTAATCCTCACGCTTTAACTGACCATTATTTTTAAGCAGAGCAAATAGGGCATCACACTGCTTCGGACGGTCGCGACCCGACATCCAGATCGTTTTGCCTTCTTCCAAGGCTTTTTGTTTATCACCCAACTCAATACGTGCCTGAAGGTGTAAACAACGAGCTTTAATGCTGTCATTCACGCCCTGATACTCGGTGAATGTTTCTCCCCATTGTCCCTCAATGTTGTAGCGCTGCATTAGGTTGACTTGCAGGTCTTTACTGAGTGGCGAGTCACTGTTGTCACGAAGAAACTGCGTGAGTGTCTTTGTTGAAGTGCCCGACAAATTATTAGTAAGGCTCTGATACTCAAGGTACGGGTACAGAATGTAGTTTTTCAGCGAGCTGATATCTGCTGTTTTTCCTGCTTTTAATTGGGCATAGGTGCTTTTAAATAGCGCACGGTCGCTTGCCACATCAGCCACGGCAGTGCCGGTGAAAACGATTAACAGGGAAAAACAAAGAGTACGAAAAGCAGGCATTCTGCCCCCAAAATTTTTATAATAGATTTATCCCATCATCGCACCCGGCGCAATCCGGAGCAATATGGAAATTTACATACTGTTCAGTGCCGCAAGATAGCGTTCATAGCGCCGAGGTGAAATTTCTTCAGCCTCTGCCGCTGCCCGTATCGCACACTGAGGTTCATGATTATGCGTACAGTTGCTGAACTTACACTGATTCATGTACGGTTTGAACTCACGATATCCATTGGCCAACTGAATTTCGCTAAGATTGTCCAAGGCATAATCGCGCACACCGGGTGAATCAATCAGATAAGCCCCATCTGTTAATTCATACAAGTTTGCGGTGGTCGTGGTGTGTCGTCCTTCGCCTGAGCCTGAAATATCCGATGTCAGGATTTCAGCATCCGGCATAATTTTATTGGCAATCGATGATTTTCCAACACCAGAGCGGCCCAATAAAATATTGGTTTTGCCTCGCATGACTTCATTAAGTTGCTCGCCGCTGGCATCATCCAGTGCATTGATATGCATAATGGAATAGCCAATGGCTTCATAGTCAGCCAGTGCTTGCCAGTCAACCTCAGTCGCCAATTCCGATAAATCGCTCTTGTTCATAATGATAACTGCATCGGCAGACAAACGCTCAGCAGCAATTAAATAGCGATCAACCAATTCCCAAATCGGTACCGGTAGCCAAGCGCTAACAATCAGCAGCTGATCGACATTGGCTGCAATGGTGCGCGGCTTACCCCGATACGTGGAGCGGGTAATGTCATTTTTGCGCGGTAGAATTTTGTCGATGCGCGCCGTACCCGTTGGGTTACTTTGCCATTCTACCCAGTCGCCACAGGCTACATTATCCAGCTTGCGCTTAGTCGTACAGCGCAAGCTGGTGCCGTCAGCGCATTGCACCAATAATTCGGCACCGAACCGGGTGATGACCCGACCGGTGCCTTGAGTTTGTACATGAGTCTCGTTGCTCATGATCGTAAAAACTTATGCATGGTGCGTAATGCGCATTATTGTGCCTCGGAATCCGGGAATTTGTAGTATTGCTTATTGAGATAAGCGACTACATCATGTATTTCTGTATCAAACCAATTAGTGTTCAAGTTTGAATCACAGAGTCTAACTTGTGCGTCCAGCGCTTTCAAACTTTTCACTTTGCGATCTTTGCTCACAAATACTTCAGTACCATGGCAAGATTGGCATTGTGATGCAGCAAACAGTGTAGCACCGTTTACTGGATCGCCGGCGGCGAACGTGGTTCCTGCAAAAGCTAAAGTCATCGCTGCAAGGATTATTCGAAACATTTTTTTCTCCCAAATTTTATGAACCACGCTGCCTTGCACTACAAAAGTCAGTGAAGCCGGTAGCCTCTATTGCCTTCTTAAATGGGCAATACGAATTGAGGCAGGTGGGTGTGAATCGTAAAACGCTGAGTACAGTGGATCGGGTGTTAATGTACCGGCGTTCTTTTTGTATAGACCGACGAGGGCACTGATGAGTTCCTCAGCACTGGATTCTTTTGCGGCAAAAGCGTCGGCTTCAAACTCGTGTTTGCGGGACCACCATGACATGACAGGACCGATAAAAAAAGTAAATACCGGACTAACGAGGAGAAACAACAGTAGAGCCATATGGGTTGACTGATTCTGGACGCCAAGTTGCTGGTAAAACCATTCCTGCTTCATTAAAAAGGCCAGTAACATAAAGCCGAGCAGGGTACTTAGCATCGATACGATCATGCCTTTAAAGACGTGTTTATGTTTAAAATGACCGAGTTCATGAGCTAATACGGCTTCAACTTGCTTAGGCGTCAGCTGTTTTAGTAGGGTGTCGAAAAAGACAATCCGCTTGTTTTTACCAAAGCCGGTAAAGTAGGCATTACCATGACTGGAACGGCGTGAGCCATCCATCATAAACACACCCTGAGAGCTAAAACCATTGCGCTCTAACAAGGTGGTAATCCGGTCCAGTACTTCGCCTGATTCCAGCGGGGTAAATTTATTAAATATCGGCGCAATAAATTTTGGATATGCCCACATCATCACTAATGAAAAGGCGGTAATTGCCAGCCAAGCGTAGAGCCACCACAAGGAGCCGGCTGAATTCATTAGCCACAGCACTAACATGATGAGCGGTACGCCAATCACAAACGACAGCATCAGGGTTTTGACTAAATCGACGGCTAATGTTTTGAGCGTGGACTTGTTAAAGCCAAATTTTTCCTCTATCACGAAGGTGCGATACAGTGAGGTTGGAATGTCCAGCAGGCTGGAGATCACCATAAAGCTTAGAATCACGGCCGTACCGCTTGCCAGTTCCCCCCATCCGCTATCAGCCCACAAGCTATTTAGCCACTGTAAGCCGCCACCTAAGGTCCAGATCAGCAATAAAACGGTACTAATAATCAGCTCAATGCGGCCCAGTTTACCTTTAGCCTGCGTGTAATCCGCTGCTTTCTGGTGCTCTTTTAGCGTGATGGACTCGGCAAATTCTGCCGGTACTGCAGGGCGATGTTCTGCCACATATCGGGACTGGCGAAATGATAGCCAGAGTTGAGTGCCGATAGTCGCGATTATTGCTAAGATAAATATCAACGTGAAGGTAGGCATTTGCTAAGATACATCCTGAATTCAAAACGAGAAGAAAGTATAAACCATGCATGTAGACAACAATAATTTAATCTGGATTGATCTGGAAATGACCGGTCTGGATACTGTGAATGATCAGATCATCGAAATTGCGACGGTGATTACCGATAAAGAACTGAACATTTTGGCAGAAGGGCCAGTGATTGCCATTCATCAATCTGATGAGATCATGGCGGGAATGGACTCTTGGAACCAGAAACAGCATGGATCGTCCGGTTTGATTGAGCGAGTGCGTAACAGTACGCATACCGAAGCAATGGCTGAAGCGGAAACGATTGCGTTTCTGAGCCAGTATATCGATGCAGGTAAGTCGCCAATGTGTGGCAACAGCATTTGTCAGGATCGTCGCTTTATGGCGCGCACCATGCCGTTATTAGAAGACTTCTTCCATTACCGCAATTTAGATGTGAGCACATTGAAAGAGTTGGCAGCACGCTGGAAGCCGGAAGTAGCAAAAGGTTTTAAAAAGAAAGGCTCGCATTTGGCCATGGATGACATTATGGACTCCATCGCTGAGCTACAGTATTACCGCAAAGAAATCATGTCGATCTGATGCTGGTATTCTCTGATATTTCATTGCGCCGTGGTGGGCGCGAGCTGATTGGTAGCAGTACCTTTAGCATTCATCCGGGCCAAAAAGTCGGCCTGACGGGTGCGAATGGCACCGGTAAATCGAGTTTGTTTGCCTTGATTCGGGGTGAGTTATCCCTAGAGTCCGGACAATTCTCCATGCCGCCCAACTGGGTAATGGCGCATGTGGCTCAGCACACACCTTCGAGCGAGCAGACGGCACTGAGTTATGCGCTGGAAGGCGATATCGAATTTGCCTCTTTGCAAGTGCAGATGAAAACTGCCGAAGGTGAGCATCTAGCTTCATTGCTAGGACAGCTGGAAGCCATTGATGGTTATACCACTGAAAGCCGCGCTGCGACCTTGCTGCAAGGCCTTGGCTTTAAGCAGGAGCAGATTAGCCGTCCGGTGAGCAGTTTCTCCGGTGGTTGGCGCATGCGCTTAAATCTGGCGCAGGCATTGATGTGCCGTTCCGATCTGTTATTGCTGGATGAGCCGACCAACCATTTGGATTTAGATGCGGTGATTTGGCTGCAGCAGTGGCTGATTCAATATCCGGGCACTTTGGTGTTAATCTCGCATGACCGTGAGTTTTTAGATGCCGTGACCAGCCACATTGCGCATGTGGAACATCAGAAAATTACTTTGTACACCGGTAACTACTCGGCTTTTGAGCACTTGCGGGCTGAGCGTTTATCGCAGCAACAAAGTACCTTTGAGCGCCAGCAGCGAGAAGTGGCGCACATTCGCAAGTATGTGGATCGCTTTCGGGCGCAGGCAACCAAGGCTCGCCAAGCGCAAAGTCGCTTAAAAGCCTTGGAGCGGATGGAGTTGGTCTCGCAAGCGCATATCGATTCACCGTTTAAATTCAGCTTTTTCGAGCCGCGTAAATTGCCAGACCGCTTGTTGAATCTCACCGAAGCTTCGGTGGGGTATGGCGGCGCACCGATTATTGAGAAGGTCGACTTTCAATTAATGCCGGGGCAGCGTATTGGTTTAATCGGGCCAAACGGTGCAGGTAAATCAACGCTGATTAAATGCTTGGCGGGTGAGTTGCCCGTGTTGGCTGGCTCTATGTGGTCAGCGCAGGATTTGCATTTGGGCTATTTCGCACAGCATCAGGTGGAACAGTTACACATTGACCAGTCACCGCTGGACCATATGCGCGCTTTAGATAAAGAAGCGCGTGAGCAGGATTTGCGTAACTATCTGGGTGGCTTTGGTTTTCAAGGCGAGCGGGTTGATGAAGCGGTTCAGCCATTTTCAGGTGGCGAGAAAGCGCGGCTGGTTTTGGCTTTATTAGTGTACCAACGGCCAAACTTATTGCTACTGGATGAGCCGACCAATCATCTTGATTTAGACATGCGTCATGCGTTGAGTATGGCACTGCAAGCCTTTGAAGGTGCTATGGTTATTGTCTCGCACGATCGACATTTGCTAAAATCAGTAACTGACGATCTGGTGCTGGTGGATTCTGGCAAAGCGACTGTGTTTGAGGGCGATCTGGATGATTATTCGCTATGGTTGAAAAACCGTGAGCAGGCGCAAAATGCGCCAAAAACGGAAGATAGACCTGATAATCGTAAGGATAAACGCAAGCAAAATGCAGAACAACGCAAACAATTGCAGCCCCTAAAGCGGATCGTTGATAAGCACGAAAAAGAGATGGATACCTTGAGTAAAGGCTCAGCTGAACTTGAAAAGCAGCTCGCTGACCCTGATATTTATAGCGAGCATAATAAAGAGAAGCTAAAAGCATTGCTGCTGAAGAAAAGCGAAATCGACGGTAAGCTTGAAGAAGTGGAACTTGCATGGATGGAAGCTGCCGAAGAGTACGAGCAAGCGATGAGTTAATAATTTGTCACTCAGTATTATTGGTTTCCATATATACTGATTGTTATCACAATAAAGATATTTTTTATACTTAGGAGATTGTTTATGAGTTTTTTAGATGTGGGTTCTGGCCAGATTGTTGCCAATGCTGCAGAAAGTGAGCGCGCGGCGTTTATTCAGCGCACTTACCTGCACTTAGGTGGCGCGATTGTTGCCTATGCAGTAGCAGTGACCTTTTTCCTGCAAACTGGAATCGCTAATGCCTTTATGGGCGTATTAGCCGGTTCTTCTTGGATGTGGCTGCTGGTAATGGCTGCATACATGGGTATTTCAATGTTGGCGGATAACTGGGCACACTCCGGTGTTTCTCGTGAGCGTCAATACATGGGGCTGGGTTTGTACGTGGTGGCATTTGCCTTCCTGTCGACCTTACCCATTACACGCGCACTGATGACTGCGCCAGATACACTAACTTACGCGGTAGTCATTACTGCTGCTTTGGTTGGTGGACTGACATTCACTGCGTTCTCAACCAAGATTAACTTCTCTTTCATGGGACGTTTCCTGATGATCGGTGGTTTCGTGGCAATGGGTGTTATTGTTGCAGCGATTCTGTTTGGTTTCTCCTTAGGCCTGTGGTTCTCAGGTGCGATGATTCTGTTTGCAGCGGCTTCTGTCCTGTACAGCACGTCAAACATCATTCATGAGTACCACACTAACCAGCACGTAGCAGCGTCTTTGTCGTTGTTCTCAAGCGTTGGTTTATTGTTCTGGTATGTACTTCAGTTCCTGATGGCATTCATGGGCGACGACTAGTCACTACTGAACGTTAAGCTATAAAAAAAGCCCCGCATGATTCGGGGCTTTTTTGTATCTGACGTTTATCTAAAATCAATTAAAGATCGTAACCACGCTCTTCGTGATCCACGATATCCAGACCTTGTGCTTCCTCATCATCAGAGACTCTCACACCATTGGTGATCATGCCGACCGCCTTGAAGATTAGGTAAGTCACAACCGCAGTGTATAAGCCCGTTGCGATAATACCCACTAGCTGCACGCCCATTTGATGCATCATGCCACTGATATTCTCAGCATAACCTTGGCCACTGAATACGCCCAGTTGATCAGATGCAAAAATAGCGGCAAGGAAGGTTCCTAAAATACCACCGACGCCATGCACCGGGAATACATCCAGTGAGTCATCGATTTTGTATTTTTGCTTAATCAGCAGGGTCGCATTAAAGCAGACGATACCGGCCAATAAACCAATAATCAGTGCGCCGCCAGGACCTACAAAACCGGATGCCGGAGTAATCGTACCTAAGCCTGCAACCATACCGGTTACTGTTCCCAGTGCGGTAGGCTTGCCGTATTTTTTCCACTCGTAGAACATCCAGGTCAGTGCACCTGTAGCCGCTGAGATGTGAGTGACCAGCATTGCCATGGCTGCGTCGCCATTGGCTGCCAGTGCTGAACCGCCGTTAAAGCCAAACCAGCCAACCCACAACATACCAGCACCAGTAATGGTCATTGTCATATTATGAGGTGCGGCATTTCCACGGATAAAGCTCTTGCGTGGACCGATCATAATGGCCGTAACGAGTGCAGCAACACCTGCAGTAATGTGGACAACGGTTCCACCGGCAAAATCCAGCAGTCCCATTTGCTGTAACCAACCGCCGCCCCAAACCCAGTGCGTGACGGGTGCATAAACAAATGCCAACCAAATGGTGCTAAAGATTAGTACCGCAGAGAACTTAATTCGCTCAGCAAAGGCACCGATAATCAAAGCAGGTGTAATGACAGCAAAGGTCATTTGGAATAGGGCAAATAGCGATTCTGGAATGTCTCCGGACACCGAGCCTTCGGTGACGCCATTGAACATAAACTTGGAGAAGTTTCCAATGAATGCGCCGTCGCCATTAAAGGCTAAGCTGTAACCCATGACTAACCAAAACACGGAGCCAATGCCAGCAATCGCAAAGCATTGCATGAGGATGGATAGCACGTTGCGGCTTTTAACCAACCCGCCATAAAACAAGGCCAACCCAGGTAATGTCATAAACAAAACCAAGGCTGTTGAGGTTAAAATCCAGGCAGTATTGGCGCCATTGACCAAGGGGGCCTCATCTGCGAGCGCAGTGAGGGGGGCCAGCATTAAAAGTAGTGCTGGCAATAAAAAATGTTTCATCTAGCAGTTTCCTCTCCGGGGTTAACTTACAGTGCGTCTGGACCAGTTTCTCCGGTACGAATCCGAATGGTTTGCTCGATATGAGTTACGAAGATTTTACCGTCACCAATTTTGCTGGTGTTGGCTGCTTTGATAATGGCTTCGATGGCTTCATCCACACGGTCATCATCGACAGCGGTTTCGATTTTTACTTTGGGGAGGAAATCCACCACGTATTCCGCGCCACGATAGAGCTCGGTATGGCCTTTTTGACGGCCGAAGCCTTTAACTTCAGTCACGGTCAAACCATAAATGCCCATCTCAGATAAAGATTCCCGTACATCATCCAATTTAAATGGCTTGATGATTGCGGTGATTAGTTTCATAGGGTGTTCCTCAGAAGTAGTAAAACAAGAATCAACGAATACGCGCTGCCCGACGTAGCCGCTTGTCGGGCGGCTACATAGTAACATATTAGTTGGAAATTATGGATTCAGGTACATGACGGGGGCACGTTGCTGCTGGGTCAAGGTTGGAATATCCAATCCCTCGATGGTCAGGTCTTCCGGTATCTCATCGGCAGTAATTAGCAGATAGAGTTTATCGGTAGCACGCGTCATTGCCATGTGTAGCAGGTGAGTGTTTTCCAGCTTCAGGCTGCGGCGCTCGCGGCTATTTAATGCTGGATTTTCCTCATCATCAAAAATACGCTCCAGTCCGGTGATAAATACAACTTTGCTTTCTAATCCGGTGGCTGACTCAATATCGCACAGGGTAATGGCTTCAACGTCATTGACACTGCCGGTTAGCGTGACCGTGGGAATATCGAGCGCTTTGCGGATGTCTTGTGCCAGAAAGCGAGTCGTTTGCTTATTGGCATTGATAATCAGAATATCCTGTGGGGCGCAGCCATTTTGGACCAATTGGTGCAGTTCGCTGAGCAGGCGCTTTTGCTGATATTCCTTACCTGAAAAATGCAGTAACTGCGGATGTTGCTCAGGCGGAATCGGATCTACCTGATTCATGGAATATAGCGGGTGGCGTACTTCTTCCATCAGGCGGTGCAGTCTGAAGTTGTCCACCACGCGAGCAATGCCTTGGTTGCAGCGATAGCTATGCTTCAAGCGAATGGTGTGGCCGCGCAGATCAAATCCGGTTTCCTGCCAGTTCAGGCTACGATTGCAAAAGCCTTGATCTTCATCGGCAGTCATAAAGAGTTGGGCATGTGGTGACATAACGCGCTTGATCAGTTCAAACCAGACTGGCGCAAAGTACTGTGCCTCATCAATCAGAACATAGTCGTAAGGCTCGAAGATTTTTCCATCATCCAGCGCTTGTAGCAAAATAGCGGGCGCATCGCCCCACAAATGGCTATTGCGATCTTTCAAATGCGTATCGATTTGAATCATGGCCTGCCAGACGCGTTTACGCACTGGATTAGGTAGGGCATAGCTGCGGCTGGAGCGCAGGGTACCCATGTATTCGGTTTCGGTTTGAATCCGGCGATCTTTAATGAAGTTAATTTCGCGTATCAGGCCATGCCGGGATAGCTCGCCGACTTCAAAGTGGCGTTTGATCATTAAGTCGAGCAGTTCAGTTTCCTGATCTTCGTAGACGAACTTCCAAGTGCCACCCAATAATTTGCGACACCATTCCATAAAGGGATGGCATTGAATTTTGGCTTGCTTAGGTGTTGAACATGAAATTTCATGTTTTAACTGATTATTGATGGCTTTATTATAGCTAAGTATTAAAATGCGGCTGTCTGGATGACTTTTGCACAACTGCTTTGCGTGCTCAACCAGTACTTTACTTTTGCCGCTGCCCGATAAGCCGGTCACTAAACGCAGAGAGAATGGTTTACCATCACTGTTGTTTTCATCAACTTTTAAGCTGGCTAGCTGCTCGGCGTCGAGCCGTTGCTCAGTATCGCTGGCTTCAGGACAAAAGCTGTTGTGAATGTAGTCTATGACCGTCTCAGAGGCCGCCAAGCCATAAAGTCGGTCGGTGACCAATTGCATGGCACCATCCATTAGCGCTTTACCAATCGCCAGTAATTTTGGAGATTTCAGATACAGTGTTTGGCGAGCTTCAAGATTATCCGGAAGGGCTAGGACGATCGGTAGCAGATGGTGAGTATGACCTTGCATAGCGGCAGGTAGTAGGGCATCACGTTCGGCAATGATACTTTTAACGGCGGGGTGTTCGGCGAGCGTTTCCGGCGTTAATAACATCGAGCGTGGGATGGCACCGGCGGGCAGTGTGGCGAGCAATAATGACTGAGTGCCTTTAGTGAGCCAGTAGCGTAAACCGTCGCTGGTTGGATCAGCGCATTGGCTTTGGTAGGCCGTTACATCTTCAGGCAACTGCTGCAGACAACTATGAAGTTGTGGTGCCGGATAGCTGGTCGTCAGCGATTCTTCTGGTATGATCAGTGCCATATAATAAGGTGATCCTAATTGGCTTCTGGCCGATTTTATAAAATCGAAAAATATTTAAGCTTTGGGGGCTATTTTGCCCGAAGCTGAGAACAATTTTAACATAAATTCTACTTTAGAATCGCCTCGATTCTGGATTGATAAGATTAGGAATACAGATAAGGCTATGGCTATCTACGCAGTTGGAGATTTACAGGGGTGTTACACTGCATTTCAGCGATTATTGGACAAAGTCCAGTTTTCACCGGAGCAGGATACCCTGTGGCTCGCCGGTGACTTGGTTAGTCGTGGAAAGCAGTCGCTGGAAGTGTTGAGGGCGGTTAAGGATTTGGGTGATTCTGCCGTTGCGGTGCTGGGTAATCATGATATAAGCCTGATTGCAGCGCATTATGGGGTAGTTAAAGCACACAGCTCATTGCAGCCGGTGATGAAAGCGCCTGATCGCGAAGAGCTGATTGAGTGGTTACGCTTTCGCCCTATCTTGCATGTTGATTCTGAGTTGGGCTATTGCATGGCGCATGCCGGTGTTTATCCGTTGTGGAATTTGAATCAGGCACAGCAGTTTGCCCGTGAAATCGAGGTTCCGATCCGTGGAGCCACTATCAAGCGCTGGTTAAAAAATGTGTATGGGGACAAGCCAGAGCTGTGGAATGAGTCATTAAAATCCTATGACCGTCATCGCTTTATTCTGAACGCCTTTACCCGTATGCGAGGCTGTCAACAAAATGGCGAGCTTAATTATTCGGTGAAGGGGACTGCCAGTGATCACCAGGCGGCAGGTTTATATCCCTGGTTTCAGGTGCCACAACGGGTTCTATTACCCTACAAAGTGGTATTTGGTCACTGGTCGGCGATGGGTTTTTATGAGAATAATCAGGTGGTTTCACTGGATACTGGCTGCGTATGGGGCGGAAAATTGACCGCAGTGCGCTTAGACAGTGATATCATTCAACCGATTCAGGTTGCTTGTAAGTAGGTTGGTGGCATGAAGACCACAAGTATTTTTGGTGTGTTTGCTTTGCTCGGTAAAGGTAAGCCACCCATTGATGAAGACGCCCCCACTGCGCCGGTAACGACTGGTGATGATGATGGCGAGGCGTCGGGAAAAGCAATTTTGGAAAAACCGAAAGTTACCGTGATTTCCGCGAATGGCTCTTTAAAAGTCTATGTGCGCGGCATTGAGTATAATCTGCGGGTAACCAAGCCAGCGCATGGCGTGGGTGTGAGTGAGCTAAAGCGGTCGCTGGACCGTAACCGTGAAATGCTGGGCCAGAGCTTTGACTCGATGGTCGAGATTTATCAGGCGTATTGTTTGAACCCTGACCCTTTTGTCGAATATAACGAAGGCGCGTTTCGAACGGCCACGAAGAATGCACTGGTTGCCAGAGCGAATATCGATGTGTTGATTCCGTTGATTAATATTCGTGGTGGGGATGCGGAGTATTGTGGTGCGGGCGAAGGGCTGCCGATTGAGCAGCATGTAGAATCGCTTCGTAAGCGCGCTGAAAAGCTGGTGGATGATGAGTTGGGTGTTGAGCTTGAAGAAGAGCCAACCGGTGAAGTTGAATGGCAGTCTGTGTTTATTGCGGGCGTGGTCGTGGTGCTGGTGGTGATGTTGTTGAAGGTTTTTTTGTGATACGGCTGCTCGAAGAATTACTTGAGCAGCCGACACTGTCAGGACATTATTTCACGTCAAACTGGTAACCTAACATCGTTATGTCCCGCTTAAAATGCTCCGCGACTTGCTCTGCTACATCGTCATCATAGTAAGTGCGGAAGTCCTTTTTACGATCTCCTGCTTTACGTTTGTGCGGCAGCTCTATTGCCGGAATGCCGACTGTTTTGCATATATGCGAGAAATCCTCATTCAGCGACTCGTAATGCCCTAGATAATTGACTTGCTTCACGCCGTGAAGGTCCACTAAGTAATCCGACTGCAATGATAAAGAGGTATCAATATGGTATTGATACGGGCGTTCTGGGTTGAATTTCCAACGCATAAACTCATTAAAGTCAGTAATGCCATTCATGTATTGAGGGCGTTCACGAAGAATATGGTGGAACGAGCTGACTTGTAAATCCCAAGGGTTGCGCACAAACGCAAATTTAAACAAGCCATCATAAAACTCAGCTGGCAGCATCTCTTTAGCCGCGATTATGTGTGAGTGCCTGGGAAAGCGAGTCCCCAGTTTGTGCCCGGTCAAACCACTAAGGCGATGACAAGGCCACATCAGGTAATACATCGGGTCTTGCCAGCGCAGTTTGTTTAATGCCGAGCGCACACTAGTGCCTCCGGTCTTGGCGATATGAACAAACAGAAAGTTATGTTTATGGGATAGCAGCATTTTATTGTCCTTCAGATAGGCCTTTATTGGTCATGGGTTGCCGGCTTGAACAGTCTAAATCCAATCCAAAGGATTTTCACGTGTTGTTGGGGTTGAGCTTCTGCCTTCAACAAATAGACCGTGCCAGATCGCAAACTGCATCATGCCCCAAATTTCACGGCTAAATGATTTTCCAGCTTTTTGTAATATGAAAATTTTGCGGCATTGTTGCACATCAAACCATTCATTGATTGCCTGATTCTGCATTAGTTTTGTTTCGAGCTGTTCCAGAAATTCACCCGACAGCCAGCCAGCTACCGGCACATGAAAACCTCGCTTTGGCAGGTTTAGGTGATCTTTGGGTAGTACTTTCTCAGCCCATCGCCGAATTAGGAATTTACCTCGCCCTTGCTGATACTTCACCTCATCAGGAAGTGATAATCCAAATTCAACCAATCGGTGATCTGAAAAGGGGACTCTGCCCTCCAAGCCATGAGCCATCAGAATTCGATCGGACTTCACTAATAGGTTGTCTGGCAGGGATGTCGTTAGGTCGACATATTGCAGCTTTTGCATCTTTGACCAATGCGAGGGGGCATCAGCCCAGGCCTGCTTAAAGACATCGCGCGGTGAGGTCTGCCGAAGTAGCGGGTTACGGGCTTTTGAGGTCTGTCTTCCTGTTGACCATTGGCCACGAGACTTAACGCCGCCACTCCCAAAAAACAGTGATTTCAGTTTACTTTCGATAGAGTCGGAATAGCGTCGGTAACCGGCGAAAGACTCGTCACCGCCTTCGCCAGAGAACACAACTTTCAGATCTTTAGATGCCACATCTGACAGCATCGCCAAGGGTAGACAGGCATAGTCTCGCATTAGCTCATCGGTGGCCCACACCATATGCACAATCCGCTCAAACATATCCTGATTGGTCAGAACCAGCGGTGTGTGCTCTGTTCCAAACTGTTTGGCCAGCACGTTAGCTTGGCTCAATTCGTCTTTGCCATCCGGAAAGCCAATCGAATAGGTACGCAAGGGTTGATCATATTTCTCGGTCAGTTCGGCAAGTAGTACGCTGGAGTCAATCCCGCCAGATAAAAACAACCCAAGCGGAACATCTGAACGCAAGTGCTCTTTCATTACTTGATGGAGTAGGGGCTCAAACTCCTCAATGGCTTCATCGACGGTTACTTGTCGCGACACGACTGTTTGCGCGCTCCAATACTGATGTTCTATGATTTTGCCATCAGCATGAATCTCTAAGCATTGCCCTGGTAACACTCGTTTAACTTGCTTGAATATAGTGTCTTTGCCGCCATGAAATTGATAATCCAGAAAACCGCTTAAGGCTTCCGGTTCGATTTGAGGCTGCTCATTCAATAAAGGACGGATTCCTTTTAATTCGGATGCAAACACTACTCCATCAGAGGTTTTGGCATAAAATAGCGGCTTGATTCCCAGTCGGTCACGCACTAAGAGAACACGCTCATTCCGCTCGTCATAGAGCGCGAAAGCAAACATCCCATTGAGCTGTTTAAAACCCTCGATACCGTTACGCTGATAGACTTGCAGTATGGACTCGCAGTCTGAACCAGTTAATGGTCTAAACGCGTTCTCCTTATTTTGATGAAGGTCGGTGCGGCGTAACTCGGGGTCATTATAAACCTCACCATTAGCTATCAAATGCAGGTGCCCATCCGGAGAGTGTAACGGTTGATCACCGCCTGCCAAGTCAACAATCGCTAAACGCGTATGTACCAGTCCCACTTGTTTGTGGGAGTAGACGCCAAAACCATCCGGTCCTCGATGTTCTAGTGCTTTTGCTGAGCGCTGTAAGCGCTGCTCATCTAGCTTGCCTTTGAAATAATAGCCACCAGCAATCCCACACATCAGCGATCACCCAATAATAGTTGAAGATAATGCTCTGCGCTGATATCCGAGCGATACTCGGCCACCGCTTCTTGGAGCGTATCCCGACTGTGTGGAGCGCGTAAGGTTTTAAGCATCGCTGCTGCCAACTGATCAACATCCCCGACCGGAACGAGTTCACCATATTTACCTTCTGCCAGTACTTCATTAGGCCCACTAGGGCAACGAGTTGAAACCGACGGTACACCCAGAGCCAACGCTTCGGTGAGTACATTCGGCGAGCCTTCCCAACGTGACGATAGGACAAACAGGTCAGCCTGTTTTAACCAGCTATAAATGGATGACTGAAATCCCGGTAAGCTGACTTTGTCTTTCAGTTGGAGTGTTTTTAGTTGTATTTCTAAGTCTGCTCTCAGGCTTCCATCACCCAGAATGATCAGGCAACAAGGTTCTTCTTTAACCACTTTAGCAAAAGCACTGAGCAGGGTGGCGAAGTCTTTCTGTTTGCTCAGTCGGCCTGCACCCATTACAACTGGCAATGTTTTATTGTCGAGCCAGTCATGGGTTTTGATGGTTGGAAGTTCTAGCATTGAATCCGTGATCACTGGATTGCGAACCACTGTTACTTTGTTCTCTGCAATTCCGGTGATTTTTAACGTGTCCTGTCGCACGCCTTCTGAAACTGCGATCACCTTATCAACCCATGGGTAAATTACTCGCATGGGTGCAGTCCGCCACCAGCGACTGAGTGCTGATTTATGCTCTAGTGCAGTGGATAAGTTCGTGCCTAAGCGAATAACAATGCGGGTGTCGACCTTTGCTAGTTTACGTGCCATCAGCGCTGCACGACCTGCTCGATCTTTGGCTACCAGCATGGCGTCCGGTTGATGCGTTTTGAGGTAGGCTTTTAGTTCAGGGACAGCAGTTAATGTGTGCCCTGCCTTTAGCTCTATTTGACGTACATTATCTGGAATGTCGCGCAGGTGAGGGCCTTTAGCGCGGATCATCAATAAATCAATGTCAATATCAGGTCGCTTAGCAAACTCTCGTACCAAATTCATTACCATGCGCTCTACGCCACCTGCACCTGAGAATGACAATAGTACGGATAGTTTTTTACGATCCTGCTGTTTGATTTGGTTGTCCATTTAAACCCTGTTTAAGCTCTGAAATTGTGAAATAGCAAAAGCGAGTGCTAGTGATATTTATTAGCCTTTCGATTGTGTATCTAATAATTCTTGAAATAATTGCTGGTAAGCTTGTACGACACAATCTGCCGAAAACGAGGTATCAAGCTTCTGTCTCCCATTTTTAATGAGTTGCTCAGCCAGTTCGGGTGATTCTTTCAGCTTGCGTACCGCCGCTTCAAACATCGCCTCATTATCTTTTTCACACAATAATCCATTAACCTCATGGTCGATTAGCCACGCAGGTCCCTCGATATCTGAAGTGATAATTGGGACTTCCTCCCTCCAAGCTTCAACGACAACATTCCCGAAAGGCTCAGAGCGAGTCGGAAATAAAATAACGTCGGCTGCGGAAAAAACTTCACCCATCTTACGGTGCCAACCCAAGAAACGAACCCGATCAGCAACCCCCAAAGACTCTGCTAACTGTGTCAGTTCAGCCCGCTCCGAACCCTCTCCGGCAATTAATAGATATAGCCATGGAATGCGCGCCGCAACACGAATCGCCAGATCATGACCTTTTACCCGATGCAGTCGGCCGATACTGGCTGCTATAAAATAGTGTTGCGAGATCTCAAACTGTTGTCGAATTGCCTGAGTATCTGATTGCGAGTGAGGCAATGCATCTGAAAAGTTGGGAATTAATTGAGTCTTTTCCCTCAAAACACCGCCTGCCACAAGGTGATCAATTAGTTGTGGGGCATTGACGACCACTTTATCAAATCGAAGAAAATACTTACTTTTATAATAACCACCAACTCGCACCAGCTTTGCGAGACCTTTGATATTTGGAACTGCATCAGCGCCACGACTCATCCAGCCCATTGTGATATTGCTATCTGTTTCTCTAATAATTCTGGCGATTGCCCAGCGAGAAAAATGCTTACGCCAACCGTTTAAGCGTACAACGCGAACATCACAGCCTGCATCGCGTAATTTTTGCTCGCGCGCTTTGTGTGGTTGGATAACCAGTACTTGGCGGATTCCTCGTTGCTGAAATGCAATGGCTAGCTTTTCAAAGAATGTTTCCGCGCCGCCATCACCAGAGGCGAGCATCACTTGGGCTAATCTAATATCTTTGGTCAAATAAATATCACTCAGGACTGTAGAGATGGATGCTACAACTGTAACAAATACTCGCCTTAAAACGTATGCTCATACCAAACTTCCTTTGTAAATAAGTTAAGTAATGCTTGTTCTTGAGTATCCTAATGCCATAACAAATGATGATTTAATTTGAAGCTAGAATTGATCATTAAGCGTGTTGTTGATTTTAGTGATCAAGAATCTAACAGTGTGATACATTTGCACACTTCATAAACTTACTCTGGGGATAATATGTACTTCCAGCAATCACGACCTGAGATGTGTGCATTTCTTCCCGAGAGCTACACGCGAGTTCTCGAAATAGGGTGTGGAGAGGGGACTTTTAGCAAGAATTTAGACTCAGGTCAGATTGTTGAACTTTGGGGGATTGAGCCATCCAAAGATGCAGGATCCGTTGCAGAGACACAAGCTTACAAAGTGTTGTATGGGACATATGAAGACTGCTTCGATTTGCTACCAGATAACTTTTTTGATTTGGTTATCTGCAATGATGTAATAGAGCACATGGTGGATCATGACCATTTTTTTAGCTCGATCAAGAAAAAAATGCAAAAAAATGGATTTATCACCGGTTCGATACCTAATGTTCGATATTATAGAAACTTGAAAAATTTATTGCTCAAGAAAGACTGGCAATATCAAAATTCAGGGGTCTTAGACAGAACGCATCTTCGGTTTTTTACCGAGAAGAGTCTGTTAAGAACCTTTAAAGAGCATGATTATGTTATCAGTTCTTTTTCGGGGATCAACAAGGCACGAGGCTTCAAACTATTTATTATTCTGGCACTTGTTTTCAGTTTCTTCAGTTGGAAAGATATTCAATATACTCAGTTTGGGTTTCGTATTAGTCCTAAGTGATCTTCTCTTATATTCTAAAAGTAACTCATGAATACAGTAACGTTAGCTATGGCCTGCGTCAGGCTGGACCTCATAAACCAGTTTACAAGCCATTTTCACTATGATTTTATGTATAATTAATCCATACCATCAATCACCCATGCCAGAGTCGAATGCCAAACAATAACAAAATCAATAACATCCTGATCGTTCGTCTAAGTGCGATTGGTGATATTGTGATGGCATCAGCCATTATCACGCCTCTAAAGAAAAAATACCCGGATGCCAATATTTATTGGCTAGCGCAGCCCGAAAGCCGAGCCTTGCTAGAACATCATCCTGATATTAAAGGCGTTATTCCATGGCCTCGCTCAGAGTGGTTGTCATTATGGAAGGCTAAAGAATATGGCAAACTGTGGGCAGTATTCCGTGCGTTTAGGCAGCAGCTACTGCGATATGATTTTGATCTGGCGCTGGATTTGCAGGGCTTGTTAAAAAGCGGTTTATTTACCCGTGCATCCGGGGCAAAGAAACGCATTGGACTCGGGTCCCGTGAAGGTTCGCAATACTTCATGCATCAGGTGGTGTCTCGTAATAAAGGCAACACACGCTTGATCGGCTCAGAATACCGCTATTTAGCTGAGCAGCTAGGACTTGAAGGTGAGCCATGGCGAATGCGGGTGGCGTATGATGATCAAGCTGCCCAAAAAGCCAAAACAATATTGGGTGAATCCACGAATGGGCAGCCGTTTATTGTGATTTGCCCGTTTACGACTCGCCCGCAAAAGCACTGGTTTAATGACTATTGGGTGGGGCTGATTGAAAAGCTTAAGACTACATACCAACTGCCAGTCGTTATGCTGGGAGGCCCGGCGGATTGTGAGGCGGCTAAATCGATCAGTGAGAACTCGGACGTCATTGACCTAACAGGTAAGACCTCGCTTACGGTTGCCGCTGCAATTATTAATCAGTGTCACTTGCTGGTAGGAGTTGATACCGGTTTGACGCATATGGGGCATGCTGCACAGGTGCCGACGGTTGCCTTATTTGGTTCTACCCGACCATACCTTGAGACCGACCTTGCTAGCAGCCATGTCATCTATCACGAAAGAGAGTGCTCACCCTGTAAACGTAAGCCGACTTGTGATGGGCGCTTTGACTGCATGCGCGAAATTACGCCGGACGAAGTGGTGGCTACTGCGCTTGCTCTAACGGGGCCTGTCCAATGAAAATTTTACATGTAGAAACGGGACAGCACCTTTATGGTGGAGCCAAGCAGGTTGAGTTTTTACTGGATGGCCTACAGAAAAAAGGATTGGATAACGTGCTTTGCGCGCCGAAGGGCAGCGAGATTGCTAAGCGTGCAATGGCCAACCATATTCCTTGTCGGACAACAGATTCGGCTGGTGATGTTGATCTGAAGTTCTTATGGCAAATAAGACGTATTATGTCTCAGGAAAAGCCCGATGTTGTTCACTTGCATAGCCGACGTGGTGCCGATGTATTAGGTGCTTTGGCTGCAAGGTCATTAGGTTTACCGACTGTTTTATCGCGCAGGGTAGACAACCGAGAGGCGAAATGGGTCGTTAGCCTCAAGTACAAGATGTATGACCATATCATCACAATATCCAGAGGCATTTTGGATGTTTTGCTTGATGAGGGTGTTGACCCTCATAAGATCACCTGTGTTCATAGTTCTGTCGATGCTTCTCAATATCAGCAGCCCGCTACTCGGGAAGCGTTTTTGCAGGAGTTTAATCTGCCAGAGCAGTCGCTAACGGTCGGTGTCATTGCGCAGCTCATTCAGCGCAAAGGGCATCGTTACTTACTTGATGTGATGCCGAAACTGATTGAGCAATATCCGCAATTGCAGGTACTGATTTTTGGCAAAGGACCGTTGGATGCTGAGTTAAAAGCTAAGGTGTTGGAGCAAGGGTTGCAGGGGCATATCCATTTCACTGGCTTCAGAGATGATTTACACCATTGGTTGGGCTGCCTCGATTTAGTGGTTCATCCTGCGGATATTGAAGGATTAGGGGTTTCATTGCTGCAAGCTGCGGCCGCAGGCGTGCCTATCATCGCTAGTCGCACTGGTGGCATTCCGGAGATTGTGCATCATCGGGAAAATGGGCTGCTCATCGATATTGGTGATAAACAAGCACTACAAGCTGCGATCAGTGAGTTGGCGGGTGATCCGGTAACTCGCAAAGCAATGGGTGAAAAAGCGCAAATGCTTGTCACGCAATCGTTTTCATTGCAGCAAATGATCGATGGAAATTATGCAGTGTATCAACGGGTATTGTCTGAGCGACGCCACTCCAATAAGAACAAGCAGGGCTAAATACTATGCATATCAAACTCCCGGATTTCACTCAAGCACGCGTTTTGGTCGTGGGCGACTTGATGCTGGATCAATACTGGTATGGCAACAGCAAACGAATTTCTCCAGAGGCCCCGGTGCCCGTAGTTCATGTGCGGAAAAATGAATTGCGCCCTGGGGGGGCTTGCAACGTCGCGCTAAATATTAGTGCTCTCGGTGCACAGGTAAACTTATTAGGCCTCACTGGTGCAGATGACAATGCAGAAAAGCTACAGCAGTTGCTAGAAGGTAAAGGCATTGAGTGCCACTTCCAACGATGCCCTGAGCAAGATACCTGCGTTAAATTGCGTGTCATTGCCCAGCATCAACAAATGATCAGACTGGATTTTGAAGATGAATTTCAGTGTGTTGAAAAAGACACAATGTTCGAGCACTACACAGCACAATTAGCGGATGCAGACATTGTTGTCCTTTCTGACTACAACAAAGGGACTCTGAGTAATGTTGATCAATTAATTGAGTTAGCTCGCAGTCAAAATAAAGCAGTCATTGTTGACCCGAAAGGGAGTAACTTTGATAAGTACAGTGGTGCTACTTTGATCACGCCCAATCGCAGTGAGTTCGAAGCGGTAGCAGGTACCTTCAATGATAATGCCAGTTTAGAGCAACAAGGCTTGGCGTTTTGTGAACGGTTAATGTTGGACGCCATTCTTGTGACGCGTGGCGAAGAAGGAATGACGTTACTGCGCCATGATGGGCCTGCGGTTCATTTACCCACACATGCGCGCGAAGTCTTTGATGTGACGGGAGCTGGCGATACGGTGGTGGCTACCTTGGCTACCGCGATGGCTGTTGGTATGAATAAGAAAGATGCGATGTATTTGGCGAACATTGCTGCGGGATTGGTCGTGCGAAAACTCGGAACGGCTAGTGTTACGCCGAGAGAAATTCAACAAGCGCTCGCCACTCATAAATCGCCTGCTGGCATCGTAGATGAAGAGCAATTAAAGCAATTAATTCTACAAGCTCAGCAACAAGGTGAGCGTGTGATTATGACGAATGGTTGTTTTGATATCCTTCATGCTGGCCACATTAGCTACCTACAACAAGCACGGGAGCTTGGTGATCGACTTATCATCGCTGTTAATACCGATGAGTCTGTGAGTGAGCTAAAAGGTCCTCAGCGCCCGGTTAATAATCTGCATAGCCGCATGACGGTGTTAGCGGCACTGGGTTGTGTGGACTGGGTTGTTCCATTTTCTGAAGAGACGCCAGAGCGCTTGTACTGTCATGTTTTGCCCGATGTTATTGTAAAAGGTGGCGATTATGAGGAGCATGAAGTAGCAGGTGGTGATTGTGTGAAAGCGGCCGGTGGTGAAGTGCAAATATTATCATTTCTGAGTGGTCACTCTACGAGCGGTGTAATTGATAAAATTATTCGCTCACAAATAACCACCGACGGATAAGTACATGGTTAGTCGTAAGAAATCCCGAATTGAACAGTGGCTGTCATTTAACCAGTATCGTAAGCGATTTGGCGCGGGAGCTGTTTTAGATAAAAGTGAATCCATTGATTTTGGTGCCTTGAAACAACAAGTGGTTGAGGGTGATGAGTGTGTTTACAACTTAGGTGCTAGTCGTGATATTCAACAACATCTGAGCAATTTGCGGACAGAGTTTGCCGGACGTTCGGAGCTGCTCTACCACCATGCTCGAATGATTGTTTTAATCCGCCGAGACTACAAAGTACGCCAAAATTTTAAAGAGTTCGAGTTTCTTTGGGAGCAGGAGATGGAATATCTGCTACGGGAAATGAATTTACGTTGGCTAGTTTCTGCCGCGGATACGTTCGCAGATCATGCGAAAGAGCCTTTGGTTCGGGCGCTCACATTGAATGTATCAATCCTCTTTAATACCATCAAAATGCAGGAGACTGAACGCTTTCTGCAGGAGTCCGAGCACTTTAAAGACAGTACAGAGCGCCAAGCAATACTCCAAAATGGACGCACCGATTTATTTGATGGGACAGCTGCCTTCGTTGTTGGTACTGATGATACCTTGCGTAATATGCGCTGGCGCATAGATGAAGTAGCGAAGTTACATCCGGTTGGAAAAATTCTGCAGGAAGTTTTCAGGCGCTTGCAGAATGAGGATACGGTCTATGGGCGCTTTCGGAAAAGGCATACAAAAACCAAAACTGCGTGGTGGTGATATGGCTAACGCATCTTCGGAGTCGCAGGTTTTTTTCGTTGGGTTTTGGCCAGATTATGAAGCCTACTTTCTGAACGCAGCGAACCAAGGTGCCTGTAATTATACATTGGTGAACCCGAAGGATAACCTTAAACACCTAAGCGGTTTTCGATGGCTTCCTCGTGCTATACAAAACGCCTTCTTTGCTCGGATAATCAAAAAAATATTCCAAAAGTACCCAAATGCGTTATTCATTTTCCAAGGTGATACAACATTGCTTACACTGCTAAGTAAGCAAAAAGACTTACCAAAGGTTGCTGTTTTGATGCGTAACATTATCTCAGCAGAAAGCCAGCCGGCTTTGCTCCTGAATGAGCTGAGTAAAAGAAGTGTACCTATCTTCAGCTTTGATCAGCAAAACTGTAAGCAATTCAACTTTAGCCACTATCAACAGTTCGCAGAAAAGCTATCTCTGGCAGAACAAAAAGTTGATTATGACCTTTGCTTTATCGGGCGAGGAAAAGGGCGCCAGGCATTGTTGAAGACGATAAAGCATGAGTCTGAGAAGCTCGGATTTAGAACGAACATTGAGATACTGGGTGTTAAAAAAGTCCAAACAAAGACTGGCGTAAAGCCTAAGCGGATATTGGACTATCAGGAATACCTGAAGCGACAATTAAACTGTCACTGCATTATCGATATAAACCAATCAGAACAGCTTGGTTTGACATTACGCCCTATTGAAGCGATGTTGTACGAGAAAAAACTGCTGACTAACAACGAAAGTATTCGGCATGAAGCATTTTATCGCCCTGATAACATTTTCATTATTTCAGAGGATATGGACTATCACGATGTTAAATCATTCATGGCAAAGCCCTACATCAAAATACCGTCAGAAGTGATGGAGCAATACCAAGCAGCTCCTGTCATCAGCGATATCATTCAACAAATCGAGCTTTCGTATAATAGCTGATGCGTCACCCAATTCTGCTGAGACAGCCAGATCTTAATTAGGAGAAACCATGAAACTTGTAATTCTAGATCGCGACGGTGTTATTAATCATGACTCCGACCAATACATTAAGTCGGTAGATGAATGGATACCAATTGACGGCAGCTTAAACGCAATCGCTAAGCTCAATAAGGCGGGGTTTAGAGTGGGTGTTGCTACTAATCAATCGGGCATTGCACGTGGGTATTATGGTGAAGATACACTTCATGTCATGCACGACAAAATGTTCGAACTGTTACAAGTTCAGGGCGGGAGGGTTGATCAATTACGCTTTTGTCCTCATGGGCCAGATGATGATTGTTTGTGTCGAAAACCAAAGGCTGGGATGTTGCTCGATATTATGTCTGTAGAAAGCATTGACGCGGCAGAGACTATATTTGTTGGCGATACGATTGGAGATCAAAAGGCGGCTGCCAGTGCAGGAGTCGAGTTCGCATTGGTAAAAACAGGAAAAGGCCAACGAACTCTTCAGGCACATCCAGAAATTTTCGCTGGAACTCCTGTTTATGAAAACTTGGCCGCTTTTGCTGCTGAGTTGATAGCAAAAGAGTCAAGCAACGGGTAATTCAGGTCGCAACCTAGTAACAGCCTTCATAGGATCTAATAATCTCGCTCTCAGAGGAGTAGCCGTTTCCGCATTACAGAGGAGTTGAGCAACATACTCTTTTATAGTAATTGACCTTTCGCTGCCTTATCGGCTTGTCCGCACCACCAATGAGCGACAAGGATATGCACTTCCTGAACTCTAGCAGTCACTCGGCTTGGTGCAGAGATGTTGATATCAACTAACTCCTTCAATGCGCCCCCATGCTCCCCCGTCATACCTATCACAGACATTCCTCGAGCCTTAGCTTGCTTGACTGCAGCAATGATATTCTCACTGTTTCCAGAGGTAGAAATAGCAATCAAGCAATCACCTGATTGAGCAAGCGCCTGAACCTGACGTGAGAATACTGTGCTAAATTCAAAATCATTGGTGTGAGCAGTCAGAATTGAAGTATCCGTCGTCAATGCAATCGCGGGAAGTGGTCTACGATCTTCCTCAAAGCGAACCATAAACTCTGCCGCTATATGCTGGCTATCCGCGGCACTACCGCCGTTACCGCACAATAAAAGCTTATTTCCAGATGCAAAGGTTTTGATAATTAAATCACTGGCATCAAGGACAGATTGATGATTGTTCGCAAGTTTAGCAATAACATCAGAATGCTCTTCGATTGCGGAGATAAACGTACTGTTTGTAGTCATGAAAAATGAATCCAAAATTATTTAATTATCTTATTCGCCTAAGCGCAACAACACTCACACCAAGGAACACCAAAGCGGGAGTAAACGCACTCAACATCGGCGATAAACCATAAACACTTCCCAGCTCATTCAGTACTTTATTAATCAGGAAAAACGCAATCCCTGCAATGATACCAATAAACACCCGCTGACCTGCACCGCCGCCACGCTGTGAGCCAAACAAAAACGGCATGGCTAAAATCAGCATAATTAACGCAGAGACCGGTGCTGAGAAACGCTTCCAATAGGCTAATTTAAACTTATCCGCATTGAGCTTATTGGCTTCCTGATAGCTGATAAGCTCCGATAACTCAGCAATCGAGAGCTGCTCTGCTTGTACCGAGGCAATCGAAATAAACTTAGGATCTAACAAATCAGGATCGATTCGGCGCTCTGTTTCTTTAGTAACCACACCATTGTCAGTAAACGTCTGCTCGATAATATTTTGCATTTCCCAGCCTTCAGGCGTGGCTAATATTGCCTCGACCTGAGACAGCGACTGCAAGCCCGTATAATTTGGCTTAATGGCGTAGATGGTTACATCGGTCAGTTTTTCTTCTGACCAAACTTGTCCGATATGAAATATGCGCTGCTTGTCTTTAACCCACAGACTAGCACCACGCACCATCACGATATTCTTCGTATTGAGTGATGACTTGAAATTCCGTCCCGCCAAATCAGATTGTGGAACAACATACTCACCCATCAAGAATACGGCAATCACTAACACTACACCCAGCTTTAGTACCGAGACGATAATATTAGCAATGGAAATGCCCGCCGCTCGCATGGCGATAAATTCGGAATTGGCCGCCAGATTACCCAATCCCAATAAGGTACCAATCAGCATGGCAGTAGGGAATAGCTCGTACAGCCTGCTTGGAATAGAGTACAGCAGGTAAATAATAGCCTGTAAGCTAGAGTAGTTCTCGTTGACCTTGCCTGACTCACTGATGAAATCAAAAAACAGCAGTAGGGTTGTCAGCGCAAACCACGCCATGAACAGGCCGAAAAAGACAGATTTCCAAAGATAGCGATCGATAATATTCATCGCAAGCCACCATAGCGTCGCCAAACCAACCATAAAGCTAAGATGACAAAGGGGATATGCACCCACCACAAGCCTAAAAAGCCTGGAATTTTGCCATCTTCCAGCATCGACTTACCGGTAATCATGAGGTTGGCATAGACCGCATACAACAAAATGCCTACGGCTAGCTTACCAAATCGACCTTGGCGCGGCGTGGTGTAGCTCAATGGGAAGGCCAGTAAGGCCATAATGGGTGCTGATAAAACAATCCCAAAGCGCCAGTGCAATTCCGCATTACTAGGTGCGTCTGTGGCTTTCAATAACGATAAGGTCGGCGCTGCTGAAAGCTCCTGATCAACACCTGAAATCAACGATGGTACACGAATGCCATGCTCGCTAAAGGTAAATAGGGTGAAGCTACCGTCAGAGATTTTCTGGTCATAGCGACTGCCATTATTAATCTGCAGTACCCGTTCGCCACTGGCTTGGTCAATAAATAGCAGCGCTTGTTCCGCCATCATGACGCGCTTTTCTTTGCCATCATCGGTCTGCATAAAGAAGTTATTCATCACAACATTTTGCTCATTAAGAGATTCAACAAACAATGTGAATGAGCGACCACCCGACTGGCTATGCATAAACTCGCCAACCGGAATACCGGAGGACTCTGGTCGCTGCTTAATTTCGGAGGTAATGGATTTTTGTGACTGTTCAAGCAATGGAAATACGTACAAGACTTGTACAGCCAAAAACAAAGTAAGCGGTAGTAGCAAAAGGAAAATGGCCTGATAAAACTGCCCCGGCCCGATGCCTGATGCATGCATTGCTGAGACTTCGTTATCCCGATACAAGCGGCCAAAAGCCAGCATCATACCGATCAATAAGGCCACTGGCGCTAGCTGAATAGCACCCTTGATTGAGCCAATTAATACCAAAATACCCAAGGCATCGACCGGCAGCTGACCAGAGCTGACATTACCTAGTAGGCGCGCCACAGTGTTGCCGACAATAATGAGCAGTAAAACCAGCAGGGTCGCCAAGAAGGCTTGGAGTATTTCTTTTATAAGATAGCGATTAAGTATCATTCAGCGGTGTCGTGGTTGGCATACCATTTGTATAAGTCGATTCCGTCAATCTGGCAGCCTTTATAGCGCTTATGAGTCCAGAGATACTGCTCGGGATACTGTGTTATTTGCTGCTCTACCAGTTGGCTAATGCGTAGTGTATCACTATTAATATCATCGCCCGGAAAATTTTCCAGTGCTGGCATTAAGTGCAGGGTATAGCCTGGGGTTGAGGATTCACTGCGGGTGCAATAAATCGGAATGACTTGTGCATTGGTGAGCTTTGCCAATCGGGAGGTGGCTGGGTTAGTTGGCGCATCTACACCAAAAAACGGCACCATCATGTGGTTTTTGCCGCGGAAGTTCTGGTCGGGCGCATACCACACTGCAACCCCTTGCTTCAGGATACGCACCATATCGCGGATATTGTCTTTAGCAATGGTTCGGCCAAAACGGGCTTCACGGCGTTGAATGCTGATCGTATTGAGCAGGGCGTTTTGATGGGGTCTAAATACAAAGCAAGAGCTGAGTCGGTCTGCAATAATGCTGCCGCTGACTTCTAAACTGGTAAAATGGGTGCTGAGAAAGATGATTGGACGCTTATTTTCCAGAGCCGTTTCTAAGTGTTCTAGCCCATCAATGTGCGAGAGTTTCCGCAGTGAGTCTAATCGTCCCCACCAGCTAAATGACGCATCCATCAGGCCTTTGCCTAAAGAGCGGAAATGCGCTTTATTGAGTGCAGTAAGTTCTGCTGCAGATTTATGGGGATAAGCGATGCGTAGATTGGTCTGACAAACTTGCCGACGCTTTGGTAACAGGAGATAAAGCAGGCTTCCCATTGCCCCGCCGACAGCCATTTGCCAGCGCCAAGGGAGCTGGCTCATTAACCAAAGAAGGCCAATGCCGAACCAGCTTAGCCAATATTTAGGATGTAGAAATTGCGTCATGCCAGCTATTTAAAAGAACAATCAACTCGCCAGCATACACGCTGTCATAAGTGAACTCTAGTGTTTAGCCGGTGCTTATATTATAAGCCCGCTGTCTTCAGTCGCTTATATTCTGCCATGATCGTTTTCACATAATGCTGCGTTTCGCGATAGGGTGGTATGCCACCGTATTTATCCACTTTTCCCGGGCCTGCATTATAAGCTGCCAGTGCAAAGGACTTGTTACCATTGAAGCGCTTCAACATCCATGATAGGTACTTAACGCCACCTTGAATATTCTGCTCAGGATTCCAAGGGTTCTTAACCTTCAAATGGGATGCTGTGCCCGGCATGAGCTGCATTAAGCCGATTGCACCGGCACGAGAGAGTGCTTTTTCATTAAAGCAAGACTCTTGTTTTACCACCGAATGGACTAAGGCTTCATCAACACCATATTTAGCCGCGTAATGGCGGATAGTATTTTGATAAGTCTGTTTTTTGCGTTGCAGGTAAGCGGCACTAGCGCATTGCTTGCGCAGCTGTTTTCCGGATGGGATACCTTTGCTTGTTGCCGCCGTACGAGTGACCGCTTTACTCGCGGCTGGCTTTGCCAACGGTGCGATACGCGGTGTTTTGTAGGTTTTAACTAAGCGGAAGTGCTTATCGTTAAGACGTTTGTCGGTGAGAATCCGCTCACCATTGGCACCATGATAGGCGTAAACATCTGCAATAGCAGGTGTTGTGCTAATAGCAGCACATACGATCAGACCACATAGGCCGCCTGATATAGTAGTAAGAGAAGATTTCATGAGTCATGACAGGTTTGTCTTGAGCGCTAACAAGTACAGGTACTTTAGGGGGCGCTAGCGAGTCGCAGACAAACATCCTTTATAAGTTTTATTATTTCCAGAGTATAAACTCCGGCATTAGTCATCTTCGAGTGTATGGTGTGCTGAGAAAATGAGCTAGTAACTTGCGACGAATGGCTCTGTCTTTGAATTTGCACCGTTGTTCCGAATCGGCTGGTGCTGGGAGTGGGTAATCTCGTAATGTGGATTCGTGGTCAGCGCTGCGACACCGCTGGCTGATCAAGCTTGTGATTACTCATAAGGATTTGATGATCACAGACCCCCTGGAGCTATCTTAGGATAGCTCCACTTTTTTATCTGCAATTAATGAAGAACGCCCGGAACCGCTAGGGTGAATGGTGCAATCACTGCATCAAACGTGTGGCCATCATCGGCTTGCATCTGATAACTTCCCTGCATAGACCCCACCGGTGTTTCGATCATCGTGCCGCTGGTATATTGGAATGACTCTCCATGTTTCAAATGTGGCTGCTCACCAATCACTCCTTTGCCTTTCACCTCTTGTACCCGGTTCTCAGCATCGGTGATAATCCAATGCCGCGATAATAGCTTCGCTGCTACCTCGCCATGGTTTTCAACCGTAATGGTGTAGGCAAACACAAATCGATTAGTGTCTGTATCTGACTCAGAAGGCAGATATTCTGTTTTCACGCTCACGCGGATGTCGTATTGTTTTATTTCACTCATAGCCGTGCAGTATAATCCCTTTTAATGAATAATTTTACTTTTTCACCGGTTGCCAAAATCGCCTCCTGCTTTAAGGATAAGTTTACCATTCCCCGTCAACCAGGGTTAGTGACCGCAGTGACCGCTGAGGTGGTTTTGCTGAAGCCTTATGCAACGCCTGAGATTGTCAGAGGCTTGGAAGGCTACTCGCATTTGTGGATAATATTTGCATTTCACGCGATTCCACTGGGGCAATGGCGGCCAACGGTTCGACCTCCAAGGTTGCAGGGTAAACAACGCTTGGGTGTATTTGCTACACGCTCCACTCACCGGCCGAATCCAATTGGTTTATCCGTGGTTAAATTGCTGGATATCCAAATCAGAGATGGGGATGTCCGGTTGATTCTGGAAGGTTGCGATCTACTAGATGGGACTCCGGTGCTGGATATCAAGCCCTACCTGCCTTATGCTGACGCGATAAGTGATGCTCGCGGGGGCTTTGCCACCAGCATTCCGGATAAACGATTGCGGGTGGAGTTTAGCGAGCAGGCAGCGGCAGAGTGTGCGGTGATTAGTCAGGAGCTATCAAAGGACATTGCTCTGCTTATTCGCCAGTTATTGGAAATGGACCCACGGCCTCATTACCAAATGGGAAAGTTGGGGGATCGGGTTTATGCGACCCAGTTATATGATTTTAATTTACGCTGGCGCTATCTGCAGCCAGGAGTCGTTGAAGTGATTGAGTTATCTTCTGAGCTACCGTCTAAGGAATTCTAATAATAATGCAATATTCTGCGTCTCGATGCCTGTTAAGTAGCGGCCTTGCATTACTGTTAAGTGCCGGAGCGGCTCAGGCAGATACTACCACAGCACTGTTGTCCCCTAAGCCTGCGCTAGCGCATCAAACTATTAATGAATCAACTCAGGCAGAGTTACCGGAAGTAGTTTTGCAGTCGCTGAAAGAGAATAGAGTGCCGGCTGAAAATATCAGTATCTATGTTCGCGACCTGTACGCTGACCAAGCTATGTTGGCTCACAATGTTGACTTAATACGGGCGCCGGCATCCACTATCAAGTTAGTCACTACCTATGCGGCACTCAAGGAGCTTGGGCCAAATTATGCTTGGCGTACCGAAGCATGGCTGCGCGGTAGCTTGCAGGATGGCGTTTTGGATGGTGATTTGATTTTAAAAGGCTATGGCGACCCGTTTTTAGTCTATGAGCGCTTTTGGAAGTTTTTACATGAGCTTCGAGAGCAAGGCTTACAGCAAATCAATGGTGATATTATCATTGATAATCAGTACTTTGATATTCCCAAGCATAACCCCGGGGCGTTCGATGGCCAGAGCTATAACGTGTATAATGCCGGTCCATCACCATTGATGTTTAACTTTCAGGCATCCCGCATCTTAATAAAGGCCTCGGCGGATGAAGCAGCCACTCAGCCGGATGTGATGTTGGAGCCAGCATCCTCTCAAGCGATAGATAATCGGGTGACTTTGGTACAAGGGCGTTGTAAGCGAATGCATAGCCGGCCGAAATTAAGCCGTGATGCGGATGGTCGGTTAGTTGTCGAAGGGAGTTTTTCCAAGAGCTGCGAACCACAGTCTATAATGCGCGTAGTCTCAGAGCCTGATCAGCATGTGTTTGATGCATTTAATGAGTTCTGGGCTGACTTAGGCGGGAGTTTGGGTGGCGGGCTTAAAATTGGACGAGTGACTGAAACCGACGAACTTTTTCATACTTACGCGTCACCTACCTTAGCCGAGCAAATTCGCTTGATTAATAAGTGGAGCAATAACGTGATGACCCGGCAGCTGATGCTGACTGTCGGAGCCAATCGTTTTGGTGCGCCAGCGACATTGGAAAAAGGGCGCAAGGCTGTGTTGGAGATCTTGCAAGAGCAGGGAATTGATACACAGGGAATCGTGATTGATAATGGCTCCGGCTTGTCGAGAAATACAAGAATTTCGGCACGACAGATGGCACAATTGCTGGAGGCGGCTTATCGGGATGCGTTTATGCCTGAGTTTATGTCGTCCCTATCGGTTCCGGGGCTTGATGGAACACTGGTATCACGGTTTAGAAAAGAAGATATGGCGGGGCGTAGCCATTTAAAAACCGGAACATTGAATTACGTGACAGCAATTTCTGGCTACATGCTTAATCGTCAAGGACGGCGTTTAGTCATCGTCATACAACAAAATGGCCCTCGTGCTTCGGCTGCGGTGGGCGCTAAGATTCAGGATGAAATACTGCGTTGGGCATTTGAACAATAAGTCATTGTGCTCTTTTGGGCGGTTCATGAGGTAGGTAGATGTTGGTCAAAACAATTGTACGTCGTACACCCGTTATTGCTGGTTTAATCGTGTTTATTTCTACAGCATCGGTCTTTGCCGCTGAGAGTAAACCGCTAGCCAAGCTGACTATTAGCGGCGTCAGTGGCGACCTCAAAGAAGGGCTGGAAAGACACCTGCCCGTTAATATGCCTGAATGTACGGCCTCTAAAGAAACGGTCAGCGACTATTTCCGAACGCTGAAAACCAGCTTAGTGAAAGGTGGTCGGGCGCTTGGCTACTACAATGCCGAGTACACCACGGGTGGAAAGGTAGTTGAGAACTGCTGGCAACTGACCATGGCGATAAAGCCGGGCGAGCCGGTACGCGTTGTGAGCCAATTAATTGAAGTAGTTGGCTCGGGGTCGAATGACCGGCCCTTTATCAATGCCATGCGCACACCACCTTATCAGCAGGGGGATGTCCTCAATCATCAACTGTATACCGACTTTAAAGACAACTTAACTGATGTTGCGGAGTCTCGTGGCTATCTGGATGCGGTCTATGAGCAGCATGCGCTGACTGTTGATCCGGAGACTAATCAGGCTCGCGTGAATTTGGTTTTAAACACCGGCCCGCGTTATACCTTTGGCGATATCAAGATTGAACAGGATGTTATCAGTGATCGTTTGATGACGCGCTTTATCAAAATAAAGCCGGGCACGCCTTATAGTACTAATGGCGTGCTTGAGCAGCAGCAAATTCTGCAAAAAAGTGGCTACTATTCTGATGTCATCGTGAATGTTGATATTAAGAATGCCAAAAATCAGCAAGTGCCGGTGGATATCAAACTAACACGCGCAAAGCGTGACAAGCTTAAGTTTACCTTAGGTTATGGTACCGATACGGGGGCGCGTGTTAAGACCGAGGCGTTACGCCGATTTACCGGCTCAAAGGGGCGCAGCGTTGAGGCCAAAGCACAGTGGGCAGAAACCTTATCCAAAATCGAACTTAAGCTAATCGAGCCGCGTGAAAACCCTGATTATGATGCATTGAGCTACATGATCGACTGGACTTATGATACGGCTAACGATGTCGACAGTGCGAGTATTACTTTGGGTGCAGAGTACAAGCGCAAATTGAGTAGCAATTGGGAGCAGGCCATTTTTATTAATGCGCTCATGGACCGAACTAGCAGTAATGGTAGTGATACTGATAGCTCCTATCTAACCTTGGTCGGCGGACGTTTATCTAAAACAAAAACCAATAGTGAGAAATTCGCGAGCTCTGGTTGGAGTGTTTATATGCAAGCTCAGGCGGCAGTTGATAATTTGCTGAGTGACCAGAGCATTTCGCAGTTTGAATTTAAATCCAAGTACATTTTCCCGTTTGGTAAAGGACGCTTGGTTAATCGTCTCGACCTAGGGCTTACCAGCGCCGGAGATCTTGAGGATTTACCTAAGAGTCTGCGTTTCTTTGCCGGTGGCGGAAGCAGTGTGCGTGGTTACGACTTTGAATCAATCGGTGAAGAAAACAGTTCTGGCTCGGTGATTGGTGGTAAGAACTTGCTAGTGGGCAGTTTGGAATACGAACACCCGATTAAAGATGCCTGGAGTATTGCCGCCTTTATTGATGCAGGTGATGCTTTTAATGAGTGGAATGACATTGATCTGGAGATTGGTGTTGGTTTTGGTGGGCGCTATCGCTCACCAATTGGACCTGTTCGGGTTGACGTAGGCTTTCCTGAAGGCCGAGTGGGGGATGCAACGTTTCACTTAAGTGTTGGGCCTGATCTGTGAAGTCTCCAATTAGTGATTATCTGTTTTCGCCACTGGTTTGGATTCAGATAGTACTGCTTTTTTTACTGATGACCTTGCTGGCGTTGTTACTCACGCCACTCGGCCCATTGTTGGGTGCATGGACGGCTACGACCTTAGTTAAAGAGCTAACCATCGAAGGGGTGAGCGGTAGTCTGCTAAGCGAGGTCAAAGTCGAAAAACTGGAGTGGCGCGATGGCGATGTAACAACGCTTAATAACATTACGTTGGAACCCGGTCAGCAGGACTTCAGTAGTAATGGCATTAGAATTAAAACCCTAAATGTTGACTCCTTACAGCTGGCATTGGCAGAAGGTACTCCCGCGCGTCCGCGTGGCGAAAAGGTTGATATTGGTGACTTTGGTATTGACCCGCTCAATCTATTTGTAGAGTCAGGCAAGCTTGGTCAGTTTCTGGTGACTGAGGGTGAGACTAACTTATTTGAACTATCGGATGTCAGCTTGGATGGCACCGAAATTGTTGATAATAAAATTAGTCTGAAAGATGTTAGTGCGCAGATGACAATGGACCCTGAGCCGATTGCTTTAACGGTTTCAACATTTAGCATGGACATGCTAGAACCTCACGCGATGGCCGTGCAGGCAAATGCTCAGTGGCAGCATCCTGATATCGGCAAAATCAATGCAGATGTGGTTGGCGGTGGTTTCTTACAAGCCTATATGCTAGACCTCAAAGGCGATATCGACCATCCTGATGTTGGCAAACAATCATTCAGCGCGCTCGGAAAGGGTGACTTTGACTTTATTGATATTAGCGTACTAAATTTGGATAGTGACAGCGGCAGTATGACCGCCACCGGCGAATTAGCTTGGGTGCCAGATGTCTCTATTGACCTAGATGTTGATGCTAAGTCATTTAACACCACGCAGTTTGCTCCAGAATGGCCTGCTGAGTTAACTGGTAAAGTGAAGCTTAAAGTCGCTATTCAGCAGGATAAGTTACGTGGTGCGCTGGATATTGGAACCTTGAACGGCAAAGTGCGTGGTTATCCGTTCTCCGGTAGTGGTCAAGTGTCATTACTGGATGATGATTTTCAGTTTAAAAATTTACAACTGGTTGCTTCTGGCAATCGGGTGAATGTGAATGGGCAGGCCAGCGAGCCGTTTGATCTAAGCTGGGAAGTAGATGCTAAAAATATATCCAAACTAGCGCTTGGTGTCGATGGTAGTGTGACGGCTAATGGAACACTGACTGGTAGTGTGGCGAACCCAATTTTAAACGGTAAGCTACGTGCCAATCGACTAGCATTCCAAGGGCAGCGTTTAGAGTCTGCTCAGGCAGATATCAGAACGGCTGATGATCAATATTTCCTGGATGGCAAGTTGCAAGGTTTGCTGGTGAATGGCGAGCGCTTTAGTAGCGCAACCGTAGTTGGTCGTGGTGATGTTGATAAGCATGAAGTCGATTTATCGGTTAATCATGCGCAAGCTAAACTTAAAGCCTCGCTAGAGGGCGCGTGGCTGGGTCAGGAATGGCAAGGGATCTTAAAATCCACCAATATCAGCGATACTGCCGTGGGCAGCTGGCGCTTATCAAAGCCTGCGAATTTAACGGTTTCAGCTGAGGGCTTTAGTGGCGATGAGATTTGCTTGGAGTCTAGAGATGGCAAAGCGTGCTCGCTTGCCAATTACTCAACACAAGACGGGCTGAAAGCATCGGGGAATCTAAGTGGTGCACCGCTGCAATGGGTCAATCCATTTTTACCTGAAACGCTGGCGGTTAAAGGCCGCGTTGGTGGTGATTATGCGGTTACCTTAAATCCTGAGTTAAAAGGCAGTGCAAATCTGCAATTTCAGCCGGGCGAAGTAGCCGTCACTCAAGATGGCAAGGTTCAACGTTTTGCCTATCGCCAAGGGATGCTGAAAGCCGAAATTGATGGTAATAATATTGATGCAGAAACCAGCTTTAATCTTGCAGAAGATGGTTTGCTGTCGGCGACTGCTGCAGTCAAGTTATCACCTGCAGACGGCAATCATGAGATTAATGCGCAAGGTGAATTTAAAGCCGTTCCATTACAGTTAGCGCAAACGTTCTTACCTGAAGAGTTGGGCTTGTCCGGCAAAATTGATGGCAATTTTGATGTTGTTCAAAATGGCAGTGGGCGCTCTGGAAAAGTAAAAATCAATAGTACGGATGTGCAGCTCGCTTATAACGATGCGGAGTATGGCAATCAGCGCTATCGCTTTAACCAGTTGGCAGTCGATGCTACCTTGAATGGCGATAATGTGGTTGCAGAAGCACAGTTAGCCTTGCGAGATGGTGGAAGTTTCAGTGGGCGAGCTTCAGTTGACTTGAGCAAGCCAGATTTGCTGAAATCAGTCACTTCCGATGGAAAATTCAATGCGATGCCATTGGCATTAGCAAGGCCCTATTTACCACCCGATGTGGGTGTGGATGGCTTGATTAGTGGCGAGTATTCCGTGCGACAAGAAGCGGTAGGCACCGTTGGCCGAGTCGATATCGCCTCTAATAATGGTAGCTTCAGTTATAAAGCTGAGGGCAGTAGTCGCCAAACCTATGCTTATACCAGCGCCAAGGTGCAAGCCACCATTCAAGGCGATACAGTACAGGCAGACGCCTCATTAGAATTAAAAGACAGCGGCTCGCTAACGACTCGTGTTGGTGTTGATCTCTCAGTTCCTAACAAAGCCACTGCAATCACCGCAGAGGGTACGGTTAAAGATATGCCAATGCTGTTGGCGCAGGCATTTATGCCAGAAGGCCTGACACTCAATGGGCGTATTAATGGCCGCTACCAGATACAGCAGCAGGGAAGCACAAAAGGCACCGTTAACCTTACCTTCCCCGCAGGCTCGGTTCGTTATGACGACGGAACCAATGGCGCTCAAACCTATGAATATCGACAAGCTGAAGTCAATGCCGAAATTAACGGGGATGATGTAGTCGCTGATGCTCAATTTGTCCTACGCGATGGTGGAACATTTAGTGGCAAAGGGCGTTTAAACTTATCCAAAGCTGACAATTTGTATGACTTTGAAGGGGAGGGGCAGTTAAGCGAGTTGCCTCTCTCTTTAGCTGAGGCTTATATTCCTGCTGGGATTCGTTTTAGTGGCGTGGTGAATGGTAGCTATCAATTATCGCAGCGCGGTGGGCAGCAGGGGCAAATTAAACTGACTCTCCCTGCCAGCAGCGTGAGCATCACCGATGCCAGTGGCAAGCTACAGCGTTTTGCTTATGAGACTAGCGAAATCACTGCGGTCGTCAAAGGTTCTGCGATTACGGCGGATGCTCGCTTAGTGTTAAAAGATGGTGGCGTGCTGACCAGCAATGCGAATGTCACGCTGGGCGCTAGCATGAAAGATCATCGTATTAATGTTGAGGGGCAGCTGATTGCTGTGCCATTAGCCTTGGCCGCACCGTATTTAAGTGAAGATGTATCGTTCCCCGGTAAGGTGAATGGTAATTACAACTTTGCGCAAGTCGGTGGTCGTCAGACCGGAAAGGTTAGTCTGAATCTGCCGAACAGTTATTTCAGTATTTTGACGCAGTCTGGCGATCAGCAGCCATTCCCATATGAAAATGGCTTGTTAAATGCCACGATTGATGGCGACCGCATCAATATCGATACCTCACTGATCTTTAAAAACCGTGGTGATTTACGGGCGAGTGCACAGGTAACGCTGCAGAAAACAGGGTCTCCACTCATCAATGGTAATTTGGATATCAATATCCCGAATATTTACTGGGCGCAAGCTTATGTGCCATACAGCCGCGGACTGCGTGGCGAAGTGGTTGGCAAGGTTAGCTTTAGCGGTACGGTGGATAACCCTCGGGTTGTGGGTCGGGTTGATTACCGAAATGGTTACTTGCGATTGCCGCAGGTTGGTACTGAGCTGACGGATATTACCCTAAGCATCCAAACCAATCGGGCGAATGAGGCGGTCATAACCGGTAGTATGATCTCCGATGGTGGAATTATCCGAGCCAATGGCAGCATGTCGCTGGCTGATATTAAAAACTGGTCTGCCAAAATGAGCTTGGTGGGTGAGAACGTCAAGTTTGTTGATACTTTTGAAGCTAAAGCGTATATGACGCCCAATCTGCAAATTAATGCAGGTCCGCAAGCGATTGTCATTACCGGCACAGTGGATATTCCAAAGGCTGATATCAACCTAAAGGATTTACCTGAGCTTAGTATTGATGAATCTGACGATGCGATTGTTGTGGGTGAAAAAGGAGCCTCCGATACCATCAATGCAGTCAAGGTTCAGCCCAATATTCTGGTGCGTTTAGGTAATGATGTCCGCTTTAAGGGCTTTGGCTTTGCAACGCGTCTGAGTGGCTCTCTGCGCATTACTAATAGCCGCAATACCATTGTGACCAATGGATCGTTATTTATCATTGACGGGCGCTATCAGGCCTATGGCCAGGATCTAAAAATCGATAACGGACGTTTAGTGTTTAACGGCCCGCCTAAAAATGTGGGCGTGGATGTAAAAGCAGTGCGTGAAGTGGAAAGCGGTGAAGTGGGTATTCAATTATCCGGAACCTTGCAACGGCTGACCTCAACAATTTTCTCTAATCCTGCGATGGAAGAAACTGATGCGCTGAGTTACCTGCTAACAGGACACAGCTTATCGACAGCGACCGGCCGTGAGACTGCTTTGTTGATGCAGGCAGTGCGTGGCTTTGGTATTGATGGTAGTGATGGCCTGATTCAGCGATTAGGCAACTCACTGGGCTTGGATGACCTGAGTATTGTGACCAAGGAAGACTTTAAGGAAAGTGAATTACAGCTGGGTAAGCGCTTGGGCTCAAAGCTTTATGTGCGTTACTTAGTTGGTTTGTTTGATTCAGCCCACCGACTTGCGGTGGACTATAAAATCAACAAATTCCTAAACCTTGAAGTACAGGTTGGTGAAGAACAGAGTGTGGATTTGATCTATCAGATCGAGATGAACTGAGGATATTAAAGTGCCGGTTTGACAACCTCGCCGCCTGCGTGATGCCAAGCAATAATGCCGCCACGCAGGTTGATTGCTTTGATATTTGCCTGCTCAGCCAGAAACTGACAAGCCTGACCTGAGCGCATGCCGCTGCGGCAATAAATGATATTGGTGACGTCGTCTGAAAACTCATTCACTTTCAGCGGTACCGTGTGCAGTGGCATAAACTCACCACCGGCAATGATTCCCTGATTGAACTCTTCCAGCGAACGAACATCAACAAGGCGGATGTTCTCACCATTGGCGAGGCGTTGCTTCAGTGTTTCAGCATCGATTTCTTCGATCATTGACATGGTGATTAGTCCTTAAAAAGTTAAGGCAGAATGGTAGCTTCACCAGCGTGTTCGGTCAAGCGAGGGGCTGGTTTACCAAAGTTTAATAGAGCGCTTGGCTGATTTGGTATTTACTAAATAAAATGGCCAGTGTTAAGGGAGTCACCTTTTTGAAAACGAATTTATTAGTCGCCGGTATGCTGGTGGCAGCGATGAGCACCGCTCATGCAGAACTAAACCTTGAGTTGCCGGAGACGTTTAAACCGTCCGGTACCATTGCTCCGCCGGTTGCGGCCACTATCGATTTCACCAGCCTTGGTGTGAAACGGCTGCGTGCGGTTCGCAAGCGTTCTAATGTGGTTGAAGATCCGGAACTGAGTAGTTGGATTCAAAGCTTAGGCCGTAAACTAGTGGCTCAGACCGGACAGTCAAGCAGCCCGTTTTACTTCGTCATTGTGCGCGATGATGATGTGAATGCCTATGCTACTCAGGGTGGTTTAATTGTGATTAACTCCGGCCTTATTTTGCGCTCAGATACTGAAAGCGAATTGGCTGCGGTTGTTGCGCATGAAACGGCTCACGTTACGCAGCGACACATTGACCGAATGATTGAACAGGCCAAGCGCAGCTCCGTTGGAACCACTGCGGCAATGCTGGCGGGTCTAATTGTTGGTTCTCAAGACCCAACCGCAGGGCAAGCCATTGTGACTTCGGCAATGGCTGTTGATGCCCATCAAAGTTTAACCTTTAGCCGCTCTGCTGAAACGGAGGCTGACCGTGAAGGTTTAAGAATCTTGGCTAATGCGGGTTTTAATCCGCAGGGGATGCCGGCTTTTTTACGTAAATTAGCCGATGGCGTTGATCCTCGTTATGCGGATATCAGTCGTTACTTATCCAGTCACCCACTGAGTAATCAGCGTTTTAATGATGTTGGTGAGCGGGCGGCACGTTATGGTCGTTATAATGGCAGTGAGAATAGTGATTTCTTCTATTACCGTGAAAAGCTACGCCAACTGACGCGCAGTGCCGCACAGGTCGAAAATACTCCAGCAGCTATTCAAAAGTACGCCATAGCACAACAGTATTTGCAGCAAGGTGCGGCTCGTCAAGCTATTCAGGCTTTGCAGAATCCGGGCAATCGAATGCCAGAAGTGGTGTTATTAGCCAATGCTCAAAACCAAGCAAGGCAGTATCAACAAACAGTGCAGTTATTGCAGCCACAGTTGGCACGTTCACCTGCTGAGGAACGATTGATTATCCCAATGGCGGAGGCATTAGCAGGCCTTAATCGTACTGAAGAGGCATGGAAACTGATGGCTGGAGTGCGTTTGAATGAGCAAACCAGTCTGGAGTTTTTGGAGAGTCGGCAAAACATCGCCAGCCAAGCGAAGAAGTTAGGGCAAGCTTATTACTCGATCGCAGAGCGTAATATTCGGATTGGAGAGTATACGAATGCCATTACTCAATTGAAGCTCGCTTTGAAACAACCCGAGCTAATGCCCTATGAGCGCCAAGACATAGAACAGGCCATTTATCGGGCGGAACGCTTTAAAAAGTCTTAAATACCCACGGCGAGCTTAATGGTAGCTTGGAAAATATCTGATATGGGATATATTGTCCGTTATACCTATACTAAATTGTATCCACTATCCTAAAAATGGTTGCTTAAAGCGACTAAATCTGGAGGAAACACACTATGAAGAACATATCTTGTATGTTGTCTGCTATCGCTTTGTTGGGGATATTCTCATTGCCAGTAACTGCGACCACAGATGATGCCAGCATGATTGAAGCTGGTAAAAAGGTTTCACTCAATAAAACAAAAGGCAACTGTTTGGCATGCCATATGATTATTGGCGGTGATATGCCCGGCAATATTGGCCCACCGTTGATTGCGATGAAAGCCCGTTTTCCTGATTTGGCTAAGCTGAGAGCGCAAATTGCCGACCCTCGTGAGATAAATCCGAATTCGATCATGCCACCGTTTGGTGCACACGGTATCTTAACGGATGCGGAAATTGATCAGGTTGCTGCATACATTCACAGCTTATAACGAAATGATTTGAGGACTATGCGAATAATGAAACGTAGAACATTTTTAAGAAATACGCTGGCGGTGAGCACAGCGGGTGCCGCATTGGGCACTGGCTTAGTAGCGCCTGGCGTTGCATTGGCAGATGATGAGCCGGTGAATCCGTTTAAGGTTGGTACACTGGAAGAAGCATTGAAAGCAGCGGGTGCTGAAGGTTATGAGGAGACTGATAAGGTTGTCGTAACGGCGCCGGATTTAGCAGAGAACGCAGCGGTTGTTCCTGTTGAAATATCATCTGAGCTGGAAGGCGTCACCGAGATTGTTATCTTGATTGCGAATAACCCAACCCCTTATGCGGCAAAATTTGCAATCGGCGAAGGGTCGGATGCACTGGTAAAGTGCCGCTTCAAAATGGGTGAGAGTAGTGATGTGATCGGCATTGTGAAAGCAGGCGATAAATATTACGGCGCTAAGAAGGCGGTTAAAGTAACTAAAGGCGGCTGCGGCGGTTAAGGGCTAAAGGAGTTTTTCATGGCTAATGAATATAAAACACGTCTGAAAGTGAAGCTTGAAGATGGAAAAGTAAATGTGAAAGCGATTATCTCTCATCCGATGATCACAGGTTTGACCAAAGATAAAAACGGCGAGACGATCCCTGCACATTTTATTAATGATGTGAAAGTCACGGCAAATGATAAGTTGATGATGAATGCCACTTGGGGTGTTGCAGTCTCTAAAAACCCCTATATATCATTTGATTATAAAGGTGAGTCTGGCGATGTGGTCAAGCTGTCATGGACGGATAATATGGGAAACACGGGCGGCGCTGAGGCAAAGGTTAAGTAAATCCGTGTCAACGAAACATTGAGGGAATTGTCTATGAAAAGAACAGCAATGACGACATTGGGATTACTGGCATTGGGAGCAGGTTTTCTATTTGGTTCGGTGGCGAATGCGTCACCGGAGGAAGATCAAAAATCCTTCCAGACGTTTTTTAAAGAGCGCTTTGCCAGTATTGAGTTCAGCGATTTTCAGAATGGGGTTTATTCTATCCATCCTGATTCTCGTAAGCAGTGGGAATCTATTGAAGACTTTCCACCGTATGAGTTGGCTGTCGATCAAGGGCGTGAAATATGGGAGAAGCCGTTTGCGAATGGTAAAACCTATGCTGATTGCTTTGGTGGTGAGCTGTCTGAAATTCGTGCGCGTTATCCTTACTACAATGCCGCAAAAGATACTGTGCTGACGTTGGAAGCCGATATCAATAATTGTCGCGAAGCAAACGATGAAAGGCCTTTTGGTTGGAAAAAGGGTGCTATTGCCGAGTTATCTGCATTTATCGCTTATGAAGGTCGTGATAAGCCGGTGCAGGTAAAAATGCCTGAAACCGAAAAAGAACTGGCTTGGTATGATAAAGGTAAGCAGTTTTTCTATGCTAAACGTGGTCAGCTGAATATGGCTTGCGCCGACTGCCATGTGTATTACTCTGGGAGAATGATTCGTTCAGAAACCTTGAGTCCTGCCTTAGGTCATACGACTCACTTCCCAGTGTACCGCTCGAAATGGGGCAGCATGGGAACCTTACACCGTCGCTATGCCGGCTGTAATGAAAACATTCGTGCCAAGTCATTTAAGGCGCAAAGTGATGAGTATCGTGCATTAGAATACTTCCAGACAATTATGTCTAACGGGCTCGCCTTCAATGGCCCTGGCGCACGAAAGTAAGATCAGTTACCCCTTGGACTTAGCTATCTGGCTAGGTCTAAGGGGTATCTAAGCATTTGTTTGAAGCTTTAATCTTCCTCTTTAGTAAAGAAGTTAAAGTTAATTGAGAAGCCCAATCCCTGTTCATCTGGTGCCACCAAAGTCACCAGTCTTTGAATCGCGGTCTCTAGCCTGATTTTTAACGGCAGGTCATCATCAGCCAACGCATAATCAATATCCATTGCTTCACTGTAGTAGGAATCACTCAGCGCCATCGCCTGATGATTACATGCCAACAGTAGTGCAATTGTAGTCGCCCTTACATACTTCATGGTTTCGCCCTTTTTTGCTGGTGTGTGATTTTTGTTTTTTGCGTGTTGCTTATAATTGTTTTTTATCGCGCTATTATTACAAATTGTTATACCACAAACAATTGTGATCAAACAATCACAAAGCGCTGCGGACAACGCCTTGTGATTGGATTTAAGGGGAGGGCTGGAGCGTGTTTAGAGGTCTAGATTTCTGAATTCCGCAACGGCTGGTGCGTGGTCAGAAGGGCGCTCCCAAGTGCGGGGCACCTTGTCGATATAGCTGGCAATACATTGTTCGCTGAGCAAATCGCTGGTTAGGACAAGATCGATTCTTAATCCTTTGTTGTTCTCCAGCCCGCCGCTGCGATAGTCCCACCAGCTCCAAAGTTCATCCTCTTGCTCAAGCAGACGGAAGGAGTCTGAAAAGCCTAAATCCAGAATTTTTTTAAGCGCATTACGCTCTGGTGTGGAGCACAGAATTTTCTCATGCCAAGACTTTGGGTTGTGTACATCGCGATCAGTCGGGGCGATATTAAAATCTCCCAGAATAATAAACTTCTGATGCTGTTGAATCTTTTCCTCAACCCAGGCAGTTACTTTTTCCAGCCAGTCCAGTTTGTAAGCAAACTTTTCAGAGCCAACTTCAGAGCCGTTAACCACATACAGATTAAGTACCTGCAAATCACCAAAACGTGCTGCGACGATTCGGCGCTGTGGGTCTTCCAATCCGGGTAAATCAAATAACACGTCTTCAGCAGGAATCTTGCTGAGCACGGCGACACCGTTATAGGTTTTCTGGCCATTAAAAACGACTTCGTAACCGGCTTCCCGAATGGCTGCTTCGGGAAACTGGTCGTCTGTCATTTTGGTTTCCTGCAATACCAGAATATCCGGCTTGGCAGAGGCTAACCAATCTAATACATGAGGCAGCCGTACTCGCAGAGAGTTTACGTTCCAACTGGCAATCTTCATGCCGCTTCCTCACTCAAGCCATTGTGGCGCAGTAAAGCCGCGACATCTGGCTCACGGCCACGGAAGGCAACAAAAGAGTCCATCGCAGGGCGTGAGCCACCTTGTTGCAGCACTTGCTCCAGAAAGTCATTGCCCACAGTCGGCGAGAATAACCCTTCTTCTTCAAAGCGGCCAAAGGCGTCTGCTGACAGTACTTCAGCCCACTTGTAGCTGTAGTAACCCGCTGCATAGCCACCGGCAAAAATATGCGAGAAGCTGTGCTGGAAGCGATTAAACGCAGGGGCTGGAATCACTGATACCTGCGCACGTGTCTCATCCAAAATTTGTTGAACTTGATCAGCTGTTTTAATCTCAGTATCCATGTGAATGCGGATATCAAAGATTGAGAACTCCAGCTGTCTAACCATCGCCATGCCTGACTGGAAGTGCTGTGCCTTTTTGATTTTGTCGAACAACTCATCCGGAATTTTTTCACCGGTTTCATAATGTGCGGCAAACATATCTAAAGCTTCACGCTGCCAGCACCAGTTTTCCATAAATTGGCTAGGTAGCTCGACCGCATCCCATTCCACGCCGCTGATACCTGAAATACTCAGATATTCAACTTTGCTTAGCATGTGGTGTAAACCGTGGCCAAATTCATGGAATAGGGTGATGACTTCATCGTGAGTGAACAGTGCTGGCTTATCGCCCGTAGGTGATGATGAGTTGCAAGTCATGTAAGCGACTGGCGTTTGTACTGCATCGCCATCATCAAAGCGGCTGCAATAGCTGCCCATCCATGCGCCACCACGTTTATTCTGGCGGGCGTAGAGATCAAAATAGAATTGAGCAACTAGCTCGTCTGACTGATCGAAGATCTCATAAAAACGAACATCGGGATGCCATACATCAACGTCTGTGCGTTGGCGAATACTGATGTTGTATAGCGACTCGACCAGTTTGAACAGTCCTTGAATGACGGTATCGGCAGGGAAGTAGGGCTTTAAGTCTTCGCTGCTGAAATTAAATAATTGCTGTTTTAACTTATCGCTTGCATAAGCCACATCCCAAGCCTCTAGCTGTAGAATGTTCAGTTCGTTCGCTGCAAAGGCTTTAAGCTCCTCAAATTCCTTCTGTGCGTAAGGACGTGACTTTTCAGCAAGCTCTTGCAAGAAAGTTAGGATATGCGCTGGAGACTCGGCCATTTTTACATCAACGGAGTAATCGGCGTAGTGTTCAAAACCTAGTAGCTGGGCTTCTTCCTGACGCAGTTGCAGGATTTCAACCATCAGCTCGCTATTATCTTGCTCTGGTGCATCAGCCTGATCAGATGCACGCGTCGTGTAAGCGCGATATAAGGTTTCCCGCAGTGCACGGTCATCGGCATAAGTCATGACTGCATGGAAGGATGGGAATTCCAGTGTCAGCAGCCAGCCTTCTTGCTCGCGTTGCTTGGCACTTTGTGCTGCAGCTGCCAGTGCACTGTCCGGCATTCCGGCAAGCTTCGATACATCATCAATCGGTAGAGTCCAGTTATTGGTTGCATCCAAAACATGGTCTGAAAATGTAGAGGTTAACTGTGATAAGCGCTGGCTGATCTCACGAAAACGCTGCTGCTTGCTTTCATCCAAGTCAATTCCAGAGCGACGGAAACCTTGCAAAGCATCTTCCAGACTCTTGCGTTGAGCATCATTTAAGCCGAGTGCATCCTGATTATTCTGAATTGATTGCATGGCTTCAAAGTAGGCTTTGTTTTGGCCCATTTCTGCGCCGTACTCGCTGAGCTTTGGCAAGCTGGCATTGTAGGCTTCACGCATTTCTGGTGTATTCACAACTGCATTCATATGGCCTACCGGAGAGAACATTTTACCAAGTCGATTATCGGCAACTTCCAGCGGCTGAATGAAATTGTACCAGTTTGGTTCTGGCGTATTTTCCAATAAACGATTTAGCAGAGCCCGGTTGTCCTGCAAGCATTGGTCAAGGGCAGGGCCGACATCGCTGGCGGTGATCTTGCTAAATGTAGGCAGGTTTTGGGTTTCCAGTAAGTAGTTCGTCATATTGTTTTTGGTCGCATCAGATTAGTTGCGCTAATCATAATGCTTTTTGCGAATGCTTGCATGAAACCTAATTCACTTATGGGAATAAAAAAAGCCCTCGTGGAGTTCGAGGGCTTTTGTATCTTGCTTTTAGATAAAGATTAATCAATCAGCGCTTAGTTTTGGCGATGGGGTCTCACATGAGCCTGTACCATAAGGGCTACGCACATTTGGAGGGCTATTTTCGCCAGTAACATCCGCAGCCAATACTGGCAGAGTTAAGTTTAACTTTTCAATATACTCAGTCCCGCCAACTGTTACCTGTGCAGTAATTTGAATGGTTTCCCACCAAGCATGGTTTTGAGGGTAGCTGATTTGAACCGTTGCCTGTCCTGATTCATCGGTGATGCTATTACCACTGATCGTAGTCGAATTAGTCGGCTCTAAGGTACCGTTGTTATTGTAGTCTTCATTTTCATCCAACCAGCCGTCTCTATCCAGATCTTCGGCGCTACATTCTGCATCGGTATATTGTCCCCAAGCGGCAGCATCCTCATCATAGAAAAGCTGTCCTTTGGCATAACCCGTTGATACAACAGTGAAGTCAATTTGCTTACCTGAAACTGGGTTTCCCGCATTGTCCGTCACAATCACGCCAAATGTTTTCTGGTAGAACGGGCTATTTTCTTCAATCAGTTCATCAAAGCCAAAAGCCAGTCGCATCGCATCGCCACCAACCGTCAGGGTAGTAATATCTTCAATATCAGAAGCGCCTTCAATGTGTGAAGTGATTTCAACACCATCTTTAGCGCTGGTGGCATTTCCAGCGGTATACACGATACTTGCTCTACCTGAGGAGTCTGTTTCAGCTGTGGAGCTACTGATTTTACCATCAACAGCGTCTTTTGATAAGTTGAACACAACCACCTTGTCTTTGACTGGGTTATCATTGATATCACGAACGTGCGCCAAAATAGTGCTGGTACCAAGCGCAGCAATAATCGATGGATCAGCCTGAATATTTAAGTAGTGCGGTGTCTTTGCGACGAACTCCATTGTCAAACTGGTTGAAAGGCCAGTCTCGTTATCTTTTGCCGTAACAACTGTACCACCTGCGGTGGGTGAGCTAATCTTAAAGGTAGCATTACCTTCGTCATCGGTTCTAACCGTGTGTTCATCTAATGAACTATCCTCTTGATTTTCCAAGTGAATAGTTCCACGGGTTGCACTTAGGCTTATTTCTTGATTACTTTTTGGCTCTCCATCTTCGGTCCAGGAAAGAGTAATTTCTTCTTCGGTATTAATTGGTATAGGTGTGTCCGCTGTTACTGAGTTGCCGTTAGTATCAACTCTCTGGAGTGTGAAAATATCAGGTGAGACTGTGAAGCTTTTAACAACTTTGGCGCCCAATGCCTCTGCTTGAATAGTGTACTCACCACTGGTAAGTGGTGATACTTTAAAATCAACTTCCCCCTCAGTATTAGTTTCAAGTATAATAGCTGACCCCGTTGAACCGCCTAGTGCTTCTGCTTGAATAACATATTTACCACCCAGGGCAGTGGTTATTTCAAACTGTTGCTCTCCTTCACCGTTAGCTCCCTCTGTCATTTTTGCTATATGGTCAGGACTCGGGCTGATTGTTATTAGCTGTCGAGATAGACCACTACCTGAAGCGTCTTTTAGCTTTATGGTATAAGTAACTTGTTCGTCTTTGACGATGCTTGTATTGCCATCAATTTGGACAGTGGTATTGATAACTTCAATCGGCAGTGTATCGGTTATCTCTCCCGCTTTAACTGACACTGTGATGGTCCTGTTGCTGGGCTCCTGAGGATATAAAAGCCAAGTTGTTAATATGCCATTGGAGCTAACCGTACCTGGTAGTAGCGTGGCTTTATTATCAACAGAGGGTGTAAAAGTGACTCCGCTCAGCGCAATATTATTGCTGTCTTTTGCCATCATGTAGATGATGACTGGGTCTGACCCCTCAGTGGTGTCTAACTTGGCATCACTCAATAGAGTGTACGAACTGGGATAAATCACCAGATCGGCAACTTCGGCAGTGCCTGTTTCTGTCTCAGTAGTCGTATCTGTGCTTGTGTCGGTGGTATCAGTGTCTGTGTCGGTAGATGTATCAGTCGATGCGGCTACACCGAAGCCTGCGTCTGATGAACTGCTACTAGAAGAGCCGCCGCTACCGCCGCCTCCACACGCTGTAAGTGCCAATGAGATCGCTAATGGGAGTGCGAGTTTCAGAGTGGTCTGGGTAAGTGACATGTGCGAGCCCTTATCATTATTATTGTTGTTTGGATTTTTGAGTCTTTATTTAGTGGAACTTTATCACTGAATTTCACAAGAGGGTAAATTCGCTGGATAAGTGGTTACTCACCAGACTAAGGGCAGTTTATAGCAGGCAAAAAAGAGCCGCGTAAAAACGCGGCCAAGTCACATCGAATATTGTTTTCCGGTCGATGTTCAACCGGATTTATGCTCGGACTGAGTCGTTGCATAACGTGGATCACGGGCTTCCAGGGCCAGCTTATAACTACGAATTCCCCGATACACCGCGCTAGCCAACTTCTCTTGGTAGTGTGGTGTTTGCAGTTGCTTCTCTTCACGAGGATTCGAAATAAATGCCGTTTCGATCAACATTGATGGGATGTCTGGTGAGCGCAGCACACCAAAGTTAGCACTTTCAACCACTTTACGTGCCAAGCGGTTAACCGTTCCAAGCTCAGACAATACTTCTTTCGCTAAGTCGAAGCTGTCATCCAAAGCAGCAGACTGTGTTAAGTCCAGCAATACTTCAGACAGCACGCGGTTGTCAGACTGCAATGTGGTACCAGCCATTTCAACGCCACCGCCATTCTCACTTTTTGCCAACCAATAAGCCATCTCACTGGATGCACCTTTGTCTGACAAAATATACACAGAAGAGCCAGTCACTGTTTTGTTGGTATTAGCATCTGCGTGCACAGAGATAAATAAGTCAGCACCATTGGCGCGAGCAATCTCAATACGCTTACGCAAAGTAATGTACTTGTCGCTATCGCGTGTTAAGAAAGCCTTCATACCTTTGGTATTGTCGATATGCTTCTTCAGGCGACGAGCGATCTGCAGTACAACATCCTTCTCATAAGTACCGTGCTTGCCTACCGCGCCAGAGTCATATCCACCGTGGCCAGGATCAATCGCAACATTAAAATTACGTGAGCCGGCTTTTGCTTGGCTGGCAACAGGTTTTAGCGCTTGTTTAGGTGCAGGAGCGGCTGCCGCAGCAACGACCGCTGCAGGTACTGTACTGTTGTTATCATCCAGTACAATCTCTAACAGGTACTTACCTGAGGACTGACTGAGTGATGCTTTAGCTTTAGTTTTTTGTGCCATATCCAGCACAATTCTTAGATCATCGTCGTTGCGCATCGCATAACGAAGACGGCTAACTAAGCTTGTGGGTCTGTCGCTATTAAGCTTCAATCCACCGGCTGCTTTTGTACCTTTAAGGTCAAGAACAACGCGGTTAGGCGAGCTTAATGTAAATAATTTGTGCTCAATCGAACGATCGAGTTCGAACACGATGTGCTGTTGGTTTCGACCATTACGCATCGAAACTGACTTAACCAATGCTTTGCTATCCTTAGCTGCAAGGTGAGGGGCATAGACCATGGTTCCTAAGACACCAACTGATTTTGCCAGTGTCAGAACGAAATCCCTTCTTTTCTGATTGTTAACTTCCATTTGGACCGCTCTATAGTATGACCAGACTTACAGTGCATAAGATAAACGCATTAGCCTGATAAGATCAAGTAGATTTTACATTAAATCTATAAGTATATGTTTTTTATTAAATTAAGGTGTTTCGATTGTGGCGGTGCGGCCATCACCTGCATAGCTTAACGTTACGACAATATCAGCTTTGGGCAAAAAGCCTTTGGCTTGGTCTGGCCATTCAATTAAACAGAGTGCATCTGGCCTGAAATAGTCGCGCACACCAAGATATTCCAGTTCTTCTGGGTCAGACAGACGGTATAAATCAAAATGATAAATGTCGCGTCCTGCCAGATTATAGGGCTCAACCAAGGTATAAGTGGGGCTTTTCACCGTTCCTTCAAATCCTAATGATCGAAGAAGGCCGCGTACCAGCGTGGTTTTACCCGCGCCAAGGTCGCCATGCAGTAGCACTAAGCCACCCACCGGTAACAGACAGGCAAGTTGCCCGCCAAGTTCCATCATTGACTGTTCATCGACTAAATTTAGTGTGCAGGGGATCTGCAAATTAGAGACTGTATTCGGGTTCATAACTTGGTATCTGGATAGAGATGCTCCATACTATCGCGAAAATCTTAATAGTTCGAGACCGGCATGACGTCATTAGCATCGCAATCAGATCGGCAAGGCTTTGTTGAGCGCTTGCAGGAATGGGGGCGGGAGCTGGGCTTTCAGCAGTTGGGCATCAGTAATACGGAGCTTTCTGAAGAAGAGTTGCGTCTACAGGACTGGTTAGATAAGGGCTATCAGGGTGATATGGCTTGGATGGGCTCGCATGGAGTCAAGCGTAGCCGGCCAGCCTTACTGCATGAAGGCACCCGCAGCGTGATTAGCGTGCGAATGGATTATTTGCCCACTGTCAGCACCGATTCTGAAATGGTTTTGAATCATCCTGAGCTTGCTTACATCTCACGCTATGCACTAGGGCGTGATTATCACAAAGTGCTCAAGAAAAAACTACAGCAATTGGCGCTACAGATACAAGACGAAATCGGGACGTTTGGGTTTCGGGTATTTGTTGACAGCGCGCCCGTATTAGAAAAGCCGATTGCTGTTAAAGCGGGCTTAGGTTGGGTTGGAAAACACAGTAATATCCTGAGTCGGGATGCCGGTTCTTGGTTCTTTCTTGGTGAGATATATGTCGATTTGGAGTTGCCGGAAACGGGGGCTGTTCAAGAGCATTGTGGCAGTTGTACCGCGTGTATTGATGTTTGCCCGACACAAGCCATTGTTGCACCGTATGTCGTGGATGCTACACGCTGTATTTCTTATCTGACTATCGAGCTAAAAGGCGCGATTCCTCTGGAATTTAGAGGAGCCATTGGCAATCGTATTTATGGCTGTGATGATTGTCAGTTAATCTGTCCGTGGAATCGTTTTGCCCAGCAAAGTGATGAGCCGGATTACGAAGTTAGGCACCAGCTGGATAGCGCAAGATTACTGGATTTGTTTGCTTGGTCAGAACCCGTATTTTTAGACAAAATGCAAGGCTCTGCTATTCGACGAATCGGTTATACCCGTTGGCAGCGAAATATCGCGGTCGCATTAGGCAATGCACCGTACCACCAACGAATAATTACCGCCCTTATGGAGCAACGCGCCAGCGCCTGTGAACTGGTTGCCGAGCATATCGATTGGGCATTAGACCAACAAAAAACAAAGAGTCAGCACTGATGTTATAAATTATCTGCATCGGCGATTTATTCCTGCGTTATAGGGAATCATTGCTTGTGTGATGTTTGTGGGTGCAGCTTGAATAGGAGAGAGCAACCGGATGTTACGCCGTTTTTTAATATTACTAATTGGCTGTGCCTTACTGAGCCCCTCGTATGCCATTACGGATACCTCGATCATTTATGAAGAGGTTGAAGGCTCGGTTTATCAGATTCGTGTGATTAATGATGAGACTGGTAAAAAGGTGTCAATTGGCTCCGGTTTTGTGGTTGGAGAAAGCAATGTATTGGCCACTAATTATCATGTGGTCAGTGAGTATGTAAACGAGCCGGATGTTTTCCGCTTGGAGTATCTATCAACTAAAGGCGAGTCTGGCCCGTTAGAGCTGCTAGACCTTGATGTGACGCATGATTTGGCGGTGGTTAAAAGCCAGAAACCAATGGGGAAGGTGTTGAATATTGCTGCCGTACCCGATAAGGGCGCACGCTTATATTCCTTAGGAAATCCATTAGACTTGGGTTTTTCGATTGTTACCGGCACCAATAACGGCATTATGACGCAGGATCAGGATGGCAATATTCTGTTCTCGGGTAGCTTGAATCAAGGCATGAGTGGTGGACCCGCTTTAGATGAAGCGGGCAATGTCATCGGAATCAATGTGGCGACACAGGGTAATTCCTTAGGCTTTTTAGTGCCGGCCAATTATTTGGCGACTATTTTGGATGGCTTAAAGAAAACTGATTATGCCGCGGTTAAAAACCGTTTTGCGCGCATTTCTGAGCAATTAGCTGAAAGTTCAGCCAGAACCATTAGCCGTTTATCTTCCAACTCTTGGGGTAGTACTAAAATCGGCAAGCTGATTGTACCTGCTGAGTTAGACAAGTCGATGCGCTGCTGGGATGCCAGCCGTACACCGAAAAAAGATGATTTATTTCGCTCTTTCCTCACCAGCTGCTCGAATCAAAACGACACCTACTTATCTCGACACTTATCCTTGGGATCAATCAATTACGAGTACCATTGGCTCGATACTGAAAAGCTGAATCCGCTACGTTTTTATGACCGCTATGAGAAGGTGAATAGCAGCTTTATTGAGAATAATGTCGATAAGTCGGATGTCACCAACTTCGCCTGCCATACCGGCTTTACACTGATTGCAGACCAGCAATTCAAGTCGACGGTTTGTCGTCGGGATTATCTGAAATATACCGGATTAAGCGACATGCTGTTTACGATTGTCTTGGTTGGTCATGAAGATCAAGGGGCGATGTTTAATCTGGATATTACCGGTACCAATGCTGATGCAGCATTTGGCCTGTTTCAACAAATGGTGGAGAAGTTCCAATGGCAAAGCTAATCCTGGAAACAACCCATCGTGGTAAGCGTACTTTTTATAAGCTGGATTCCTTGCCAGCCACGGTCGGGCGTGGTTTGCACAATGACGTTATCGTAACCGACGAAACGGTTTCACCAAGTCATCTGAGGATTGAGCAAACTGACCAAGGTGTCATCGTTAAAAACTTGTCGGATGAAAACGGTACACTGTTAAACGCTAAAGTAGTGGATGAGGCCGTTGTCGATCTAAGCTCTCCAGCTATGTTGATGATGGGTGATTTAAAAGCACGTTTGATGTCCCCGGATATGCCGGTGGCAGCTACTCGGTTAAAAGCCCAGAAGAGTGCGTGGGGGGCGTTTCTGATGAGCCCGTTTTGGGCCGGCTTATTGATGACCTGTGCGGTTATCAGCATTTTTATGTTCAAGTACATCGGCACGCCAGTGGTACAGGAGCCATTGGTCTATTTGAGTAAAGTGTTGCCGGGTGTTTTGCTGCTATTTGGTGTGGCATTTATGATCTCTGGGGTGAGTCGCTTATCAGCGCATCGTTGGGCATTTATTCCAGCGCTCAGTATTGCAGCGCTATTTATTCTAATGCCTCAGCTACTGACGTACTTAGGGCACTTTTTGAGCTACTTCTTCACGTCTGATACGCCTGCGATGCTGCTGGATAGCGCGTCTAACTTCCTGCTGCTGCCGATCTTATTGGTGTTGTACATGGTCAAGGTGCATTACACGCGCTTGCTGCCTGCAGTTGGCGTTGCTTTGCTAGTGACGTTGCCTATTAGTGCGTTTTATGCTTCTGATTTGGTGGACCAGATCTCTACCAGCTCTGGCTTCTCGCCGATGCCTTCTTACAGTAAAACCTTGAGTTCACTGGATGTCAAAATGGCTAAGCCCGTTGAGGTTGCTGACTTTATTGAGCAATCACGCCAGGCCTTAGATGGTAGAGTTCAGCAGTTATTGGAAGAGGCAAAAGAGTAAACTGCCTGTTTCAGTCATTATTCAGTGCCTGACAAGCATATTACTTGGCCGCCACGAGCTTGATTATTTGAACTTGGTTGTTTGACCAAAGCTAAAACAAAAACGGGGCTCTAATAAGAGCCCCGTTTTTAATGGCTTAAGTGCTGGCTTAGAGCTTATGTGTTTGTAACCAATGCTCTAACAAAGTCATATGCCAGATTTTGCTACCTTGAATACGCGTTAGATATTCATCCGGCTTAGCCAATAACTTATCAACATAGCTACGTTGATACAGGCCACGCTCACGACAAACCTGTGAGTTTAATGTGTCTTGCATAAACTCTAAAAACTCACCCCGTACAAACTTGAGTGCTGGTACCGGAAAGTAACCTTTTGGTCGGTCGATAACGCTATCCGGAATCAGGCCACGTGAAATTTGCTTCAGTACGTATTTACCGCCATCGCGCAGCTTCATTTCCGGAGGCATCTTAGCCGCCAGCTCTACTAGCTCATGATCCAGGAATGGAACACGTGCTTCCAAGCCCCAAGCCATGGTCATGTTATCAACCCGCTTAACCGGATCATCAACGATCAATGTGGTTGTATCGGCACGTAGTACAGAATCAATAAATTGATCAGCCTTTGGCGCTTCCAGTAAGTCTTTCATGAGTTCAGATGTGAAGTCTCGGCTGATGTATTTTGGCGTCAGCATCTCCATCATTTCATCATGATCGCGGTCGAAGTAATACGGGCGGAAACGTTCCAAAGCGCTACCGGTAGCCGCTTGCATTTGTGGGTACCAGAAATAGCCGCCAAATACCTCATCGGCTCCTTGGCCAGATTGCACCACTTTAACTTCCTTCGAGACTTGCTCAGAGAGTAAATAGAAGCCGATAGCATCCTGACCAAACATTGGCTCGGACATATTGGCAATCGCTTCCGGTAAGCGGGTTAGAGTCTGCTCATTTGGGATATGGACTTTGTGATGTTTAGTGTTGAAGTGCTCAACCACTGCATCGGAGTACTCATATTCACTTCCTTTTTCTTCCGGCTGATCATCAAAGCCAATAGTGAAGGTGCGAATGTCTTCAATGCCGATTTCATCCAACAAACCCACCAGCAAGCTTGAGTCCAAACCGCCGGATAGCAGTACACCAACAGGCACATCAGACACATTGTTACGGCGTTTTACAGCTAATTTTAGCGCTTCGTGAATTTTATCAGTCCACTCTTCGTCACTGAACTTTTCAGTAGGGCGCGTTGCATCCAGCTCCCAGTAGCGCTCCAGCGTGTGCTCGCCATTCTCATGAATGGTCAGGCTGTGGGCTGGCTCTAATTTGCGCACACCTTTTAGGATGGTGCGAGGAGCCGGTACTACGGCATGCAGAGTAAATAGATTATGCAACGCGGCAGGGTCTAGCTCAGTATCGATATCCGGTGTTGCCAGTAAGGCAGGCATGGATGAGGCAAAGCGAATTCCTTGCTTACCGAAGGAGTAATACAACGGTTTGATGCCCATGCGATCGCGCGCCATGAACAAAGTCTTCTTTTTGAGGTCCCATACTGCAATGGCAAACATTCCCAGAAAGCGTTTGACGCAGTCTTTGCCCCATTCGGCATAGGCTTTGAGGATAACCTCAGTGTCACCGGTAGAGAAAAAACGGTGGCCACGAGCGATCAGTTGCTCACGCAGTTCCGGGTGATTGTAGATGGTACCGTTAAATACCAATGCCAGACCAAGTGTGGGGTCAAGCATCGGTTGATTGCCTTTTTCACTGAGATCAAGAATGGATAGACGTCGGTGACCGAACGCTAAGGGGCCGTCTGAGTAGCTGCCTGAACTGTCTGGGCCACGCTTTTCCAGCTTGTCCATCATTAACTGGATGCTGCTAAGCTGAGGTTGACTGCCATCCAGTCTGTATTCGCCGCAAATTCCGCACATAGTAGATACACTTAATGGTAATTATTCGTGGCAGGGATTATGGCAGATAATAAGCGCTACCGTGAGAAACACTAAAAAGGCTCCATAGAATAAGTCAATCAGCCTGATAAATTAATATACTTTTCAAGTAGTTAATCTGTTAGGTAGTGCTTATTCACGTTGCATTAAGGTTGTTGGTAAATTATACTAGTAAACAGTTTGTATATGATTTAATCAATAAAATCATAATCGTGTCCGAATGGATGATGGGCACGGAAGTACTTCAATACACATAGCCTCTATTCGAATTCTGAGGTTTTATAAGGAATAATGTGATGAAAAAGGTCAATAGAGTTAAGTTTTTGACGACCGGTTTAGTTGCAGTCGTTGGTTTCGGTTTGACTGGTGCAAGCTTTGCTGCGTCAGCGAAGGATTACAAGTTGGTTCATGCTGATGGTGGACAAATTCGCGGTGCACACGTTGCCGTTGCCGTCAGACGTGGTTACCCAGGTGTTAAGCCAGATGTCGTCAAGATGGCATCCGCCGCTGCTCCGAATTGTTACCACGTTCGTTTCATCTACAAAGGGGTGCTAAAGCAAGTTACCTTTAACTGCAGTAACGGACAACGTGAGCTAACAATGCTAACGCGTTAAAGCTCAAATCTGACAACTGTCTAGATACCCGCCACAGGAATAAAATCCGGTGGCGGTTTTTTTTGTTTCCCGAAAACCCTTTCCCTGAATAAAAATTCATCATATACTCAGGCTTGGTTCAGCTTGTGATGGGCATGTAATTCTGCTGGTAATTTGAGCGATAGCATAGAATTACACTCACATATATTCAAAATAACTAGGGACATCAGGCTTCTTTTAAGTCTCGGTGGTCGCAAGTGATACCAGGGGGGCTTCTATGTCGGCGGATCAGGGCTACGTGATTGGCAGCAAACATAGGACATGAGCTTAAAAAGAATTACCAAAACTACTGTCAGGTCACGGATTGATCCCGGTTGCTAGTGTTGGTGATGACTATAAAAAAATATAAGTTATGAGTTATTCCGAAGCAGCCATACCACCATCGATGCCTTTAAATAAGGGCGCTGTCACCAGTTCATTAAAAGTACGTCAACTCATTAGCATGCTGATTGTTGTTGCTATGGGGATTTCTTTATTAGGAGGAGGTTACCTGAGCGTTTATAGCACTAACGCAATGGGTGCCGTAGGAAAGCAGCAGCGTTTAGTTGCAGAGGCATTGATTCTTAAAGTACCCGTGTTAATTGATGATGACAGCTATCCCGACACAAAATTATTTCTGCTGAAAGAGTTTCTTGATAAAAAGCGCTTTAGTCACGGCTTTGATGATGATGGAACGGAGCATGAGTATTATGCATACTTTGAAGATCCTGAAACCGGCTTGATTGTTTGGCAAAGCAAGTTTCCAGAGCTCAATATGCGCACTGAAAACCGCCACGGTAGGGGTGGTTTTGTAAAGAAGTTTAAGTTCAGTAATGAACTTGGCGCAGATCCCGAGCTTAAAGAGCGCCTGCTACCCAGTTATAAAGAAAACAGCAGCGACCAGCTAAAGTTCATCGTTTATACCCGTATGATTGAGCGACAGGACCTGAAGCCTCTGCGCTTGGTCTTGGCCAAATCAGCCATCGCGTTTAACAACGACTGGGCCAATGTACAGACCACGATTGTTGTTTTATTCTTCTCCACACTAGCGTTAGTTCTGGTCTCTCAGCTTATCAGTAACTACTTCATTATCACCCCAATTCGTGACTTTGAAGAAGAAGTGCGCTCCATTGAATCCGGTGCTCAGGATGCAATCACCAAAGCTTATCCTGTTGAGTTAACGGAAGTGAAGGGCGCAATCAACACTCTGATTAATGTCGAGAAAGGTCAGAAAAAGCGCTACCGGGAATCCTTGGATAACTTGGCGCACAGTCTTAAAACACCGCTGGCTGAGATTCAATCCACGGCACTGTCAAAATACAATCTGAAAGAAGAAGATAAAGATCATCTGATGGATAAGATTAGTCAGATGAGTGACATCGTGGCTTATCAGTTAAACCGTGCAGCGGTGAGCACTCCCAATGCCATAATCAAGAGCCAGCCTTTGCGCCCGATACTGTATCGTCTGCGGGATTCGCTGAAAAAAGTGTATCACCATCAGGATTTTGAAATTGAGATTCATGTTGATGATATTGATACCGTGCGCATGGAGTACGATGACCTGATGGAGCTATTCGGTAATTTGATGAACAACTCCTGCCGTTTCTGCGATTCGGTAGTGGATGTTAATGCAACTCGCGAGGCGAATTTCCTGGTCGTCAATATTGATGACGACGGCATGGGCTTCAGCACGGATAATCCGGCTGATCTGCTAAAGCGTGGTATGCGCGATGACAGTAAAACCGAAGGGCAGGGAATTGGTCTGGCGATGAGTACTGAAATTGTACAAGCGGTTGGTGGTAAGATTGAGCTTAAAGTATCGCCTCAGGTCGGTGCACGGGTGCGTTTGTATCTGCCGATCTAAATCACGAGTGTTTCCGTACATGGACGTTCGGAAATAATTCTCTGATAAAATGTTGGTACTATTGCGTTGTCCGAGTGTCTTGATTACTCTAGGCCGGACTTTAAACATGAACTAATACTTAGTAGGAGCACTAATTATGGTACACACTCTACCAGATCTGCCATTTGCAAAAGATGCACTTGAACCTCATATCTCAGCGGAGACTTTTGAGTACCATCACGATAAGCACCACGCTGCCTATGTGACTAACTTGAACAACCTGATTGCAGGTACAGAGTTCGAAGAGAAGTCATTAGAAGAGATCGTAACATCAGCACCTGCTGGCGGCATCTTCAACAACGCAGCACAAGTTTGGAATCACACATTCTACTTCAACTGCATGGCACCAAATGCAGGTGGCGAGCCAACTGGCGCACTAGCTGATGCAATCAACAGCACATTCGGCTCTTTTGACGCATTCAAAGAAAAGATGTCTACTTCTGCAGTGACTAACTTCGGTTCTGGTTGGACTTGGTTGGTTAAGAACGCTGATGGCGCTCTGGAAATCGTAAACACTGCAAACGCAGGTTGCCCTTTGACTGCTGGCCAAACACCATTGATGACTATCGATGTTTGGGAGCATGCTTACTACGTTGATAAGCGTAACGCTCGTCCTGCTTATGTTGCTTCTTTCTGGAACATCGTAAACTGGGACTTCGTATCGGCTAATTTTGCGGCTTAAACTATTGGATTGACCCAATATAGTTTATCTGCCAAAATCAAAAATTGCCTAAAAAGGGTGACTTTCCGGTCACCCTTTTTTATTTTGTTGTAATTAATCAACGACCCGGCAATAAGAGTGGTTTCTTAAAACCGTCAAATATATATCTATATCAAGGATCAGGCCGAGGCTCAGTGAGACGCTGATAGCTCTGATCACCGCGTTTATTAAATAAAACGGGAAGCTATTAATATGTCCAATGTCAGGCATTTTCTTACCCTAATGGATTTTTCGCCGAAAGAGCTAAATGCGATGATTCAACGGGCCATACAGATGAAGCAGGAATGGAAGAGCGGCAAGCTCAGTCAACCACTGCAGCAACGTACTCTCGCTATGATTTTCGAAAAATCATCAACCCGTACTCGTGTCTCATTTGAGACTGGTATTACGCAGTTGGGCGGTCACGGCCTGTTTCTCTCTTCACGTGATACCCAGCTAGGGCGCGGTGAGCCGATTGAAGATGCAGCCCGTGTTATCTCAAGCATGGTCGACTTGGTAATGATCAGAACCTTTGAGCATGAGTCCATTGAGCGCTTTGCGGCTTTCTCTAGTGTGCCGGTGATCAATGCCTTAACCGACGATTATCATCCTTGCCAGTTGCTGGCAGATATCATGACCTATGTTGAGCATCGCGGTAGTATTGCTGGGAAAACAGTGACTTGGGTTGGCGATGGGAATAATATGTGCCAATCTTGGATGAATGCAGCGGAGCAATTTGATTTCCATCTTAATATTGCCTGCCCTGAAGGCTATGATCCTGCTCCTGAGTTGATGAAGGATGTGGGTGATAGAGTGAGTATCATGCGTGATACTAGGCTGGCGGCAACGAATTCAGACCTGATTTCGACTGATGTTTGGGCGAGTATGGGTCAGGAAGACGAACAAGCCTTGCGAGTGAAAGCCTTCAGCGAGTTTCAGGTGAATGCCGAAGTTATGGCCTGTGCTAAGCCTGATGCACTATTTATGCACTGTCTACCTGCACACCGCGAAGAAGAAGTCAGCGCGGAAGTGCTTGAAGGCCCGCAAAGCGTTGTCTGGGATGAAGCAGAAAACCGCCTGCATGCACAAAAAGCGCTAATGGAAACATTAGCCATGAATTTCAGTAATCTGGACTTGTCGTAAGCAAGCCCATAACCATAAGAATGTAATCCATGTCAGACCAGTTACTCCAGAAAGCAGCCACCGATCGCCGAACGTTCGCGATTATCTCGCACCCCGATGCGGGTAAAACCACCATGACTGAAAAACTCCTGTTATTCGGGGGAGCGATTCAGTTGGCGGGATCGGTAAAAGGGCGTAAGGCCGCGCGGCATGCGACTTCCGACTGGATGACCATGGAAAAAGAGCGTGGAATCTCGGTTACCTCCTCAGTGATGCAGTTCCCATACAACGGACACATCGTTAATCTGTTGGATACACCGGGTCACGAAGACTTCTCCGAAGATACTTACCGGACTTTGACCGCGGTTGACTCCGCACTGATGGTGATTGACGTCGCTAAAGGTGTTGAGGACCGGACCATCAAGTTGATGGAAGTGTGTCGTCTGCGTGATACGCCGATTATGACCTTCATTAACAAGCTTGACCGCGAGGGTCGCGATCCAATTGAGTTGATGGATGAGGTTGAAGACATCCTGAAAATTCGCTGTGCGCCAATCACTTGGCCAATCGGCATGGGTAAGCGCCTGAAGGGTGTTTATCATCTGTACAATAACAGTGTGCACTTATTCAATGCACATCACTCTGGAAAAGTATTGCAGGGTGAGGTGATTGACGGTCTGGATAATCCGCGTTTGGATGAGCTGCTAGGCGATCAGATTGAAGAGCTGCGTATGGAGATTGAACTGGTGCAGGGTGCTAGTAATGCCTTTGATAAAGAGGCTTATCTGCGCGGCGAATTAACACCGGTGTTCTTCGGTTCTGCCGTGAATAACTTTGGTATTGCCGAGTTATTGAATGACTTTGTTAAGTACGCACCAGGCCCACAGCCTAGAAAAACAACTACGCGTACAGTAGAAGCGACTGAAAATAAATTCACTGGCTTTGTGTTTAAGATTCAAGCCAATATGGACCCACAGCATCGTGACCGGATTGCTTTTATGCGCATCTGTTCTGGTGTATTCCAAAAGGGTATGAAGTTGCGTCAGGTGCGCACTGGAAAGGATGTAAAGATTCCAGATGCACTCACCTTTATGGCCTCTGATCGTGGGCATGTGGATGATGCTTATCCCGGCGATATTATCGGAATACACAACCACGGCACGATTCGTATCGGTGATACCTTTACACAAGGCGAAGAGCTGTATTTTACGGGTATTCCTAACTTTGCTCCGGAGCTGTTCCGTCGTGCGCACTTGCGTGATCCACTAAAGATGAAGCAGTTGCAGAAAGGTTTAAGCCAGTTATGTGAAGAGGGTGCGACTCAGTTATTTAAGCCCATTAGCAATAATGACTTAGTGCTGGGAGCCGTTGGTATTCTGCAGTTTGAAGTGGTCGCACAGCGTCTGAAAGATGAGTACAACGTTGATTGTAACTTCGAAATGGTGAATGTACAAACGGCGCGCTGGATTGCTTGTGATGATGAGAAAATGTTGTCGCAGTTTAAAACGAAGGCGGCTTCTAACTTGGCTTATGACCATGCGAATGAGTTAGTGTATATCGCTCCATCACGGGTTAATCTACAAATGGCCATCGAGCGCTGGCCGGATATTCGATTCTTAAGTACTCGCGAACACGGTATTTACGAGTAAATTAAAATCCCCCGATACTGTTCTGCTATCGGGGGATTATTGTTTTAGCGGCAGTGTGGCAACATGCTGGCGTTAAAGGCCTTAGCAAAGTTTCGCATCGCTACCCGATAGCGAAGGTGTGCTTCGTTGTAAATCACATCCCCCATCCCATCCAGCGTTTTCACTGAGCAAGCCCCTTTTTGGCTTGGATCACTCAAGCTTGGTATTTTCAAACCGGCTCGTCCGCTGTAATAACCTATTAAGTTACGCTCTCCGCGCATTGCAGCTTGCTGTGCTTCAGCGGCCGGATTACGGCTTTCTAATGCCTTTAAGCGTGCAGCATAGTCAATATCAGCATTGCTGGTTGCTTCCACGGGAGTGGCTGCGGCTTTAATAGCTTGTGGTGGCGGACTTGCAGGGCGGGACGGATTTGGCCCCGCATTGCATGCCTGAAGCATCATACAGCTCATCAAAATGGTCGGGATATATAGCATTTTCATAAGGGTTTCCGGTTAGAAAAAGCGCGTCTTAGTGCCAGTAACATTAAGGCCATCCAGCTGAGTGATCCAAATGATCCGCCACCGCCACTAGTGCTCTTAGAGGTGTTTGTTTGGTCGGTAGTATCCGGATTAGCAGCGACGACTAGCGTGGTGTCATCATCAATGATTATTCCAGTTGTTGTCAACTCAGTCACTGACTCGGCAAATTGTGCGTTATCAGGCTTCTGAATGGTTAAGACTAACTCCTGATTTTCTTCACTAATCAAGTCACCTGAAACCTGAACCTGAATGCTGCTATACATAGTACCTGAAGCTATAAATGTGGAGCCTGACTTTACGATTGCGCCGGTTGCTTGGTCTACGATCTCGTAGTCAAGGTTAACAGGTTCTTCAGTGGTTGCTGAGAGTGCAACAATAAAGGTCAGATTACGCACGCCAGTGTCTTGCTCTGTTATGGACGGTGAATTGACCGTGATAATTGGGTCTCCACCCAGCACGGTTAGGTCTCCCTCAGATAATGCAAAGAAGATATTGTCACTACAAGCTACTTGAACGCGTGCGTGCTGCAGGCTGGTAATGTCCGAAGGCAAAGTGACCGTGGTGCTACCATCATTTGGCGTTTCCGATTGCAATAAAATGCTGCTGCCAGTGCGCTCCAGTAATGCGATATCCACGGCGCTACAGTTAATGGGAGCCTCATCGGTATTCGCAACATCCCAATCCACGGTAATGGTTTGATTAGATGATAAGGTCGTATCACTACTTTGGCTGCTTACGCTAAATTCAGAGCCGGTATTAACAACATCGATCAACATATTGTCCTGCGTAACACCGCCGTTATTATCGCGGCTGAGTAGGGCAAAGTTGAGGCTTCTATCTTGGGTTGGCAGCGTTTCACCAATGGTGCTGCTGTTGGTAAATAGATCATTCAGGCGTGGAAAGTAGCGCACTGATTCTGGCTGTGGTGGCCAAACTCGGAACAAAGGATTGTTACCAAGGTCGGTGTAAAGCCCTCCAGTGGAGCCGGTATCTGTCTGCTCCCAAGAGTTTAGTAGCGCATCGCCATCAGTATCAGAAGTAACCCCAGATAATACAAACGGCGTCGATGCAGGAATTACATAATCACTACCTGCGTCAACAGTTGGCGTGGTGTTCTCTGTGTTGTAAATCGTTCCACATTTTGCACCAGAGCCTTGTCGGGTATAACTTTTAATTTGGTTGATGCTGGCTGAGTGGAAGAAAGCGTCGGAATGCGTTTGTAGGTTGTCTGTCCCGCAGATACCGGCATAACTCATGATGCTGCTACCGCTACCAGGCTCGACTGCGGTGCTGGACTCACGATTGCCCGCGCTGCAATTTAATTGATGGCCGTTGAAAGTGTGAGAGGCACCAAGTTGATGCCCTATCTCATGGGCAACATAGTCGATATTAAACGCATCACCAGAAGGCGCGTTTGATCCTGTTGCGCCACCTGCCTTGTAAGTGCCACAAGCAGAATTCAGGAAAGCCAACCCACCCGTGCTACCGGTTCCAAATACATGGCCGATATCATAGTTGCTGCTGCCGATTAGTGCGTTAATATTAACGATGTTTTCCTCAACCATCGCAGAAGCATCTTCATTGGTATAAGGGTCTGAATTAGCATCGGTGTAAATTAGCTTGTCGTTGTTCTCAACCAGTTGTAAATGAATGCTTAAGTCGCGCTCGAAAACCTGATTCAGTCGATTTACTGTTGTTACCATTGCCGCCATGGCTGCTTCGCTACTGCCAAACATGCTGGTGTATTCGCCGGTTACTGCTAAGGCTAGTTTATAAGTCAGCAGGTTTTCAGCAGCCTGCCCAGCAGTGCGGTTTGCGGTAAATTCAGTGGCATGACCGTGATCACTCAGCGGGTCTTCATCGTGCACTTTGCATTGAAAATCTGTGGTAGTTGCTTCAGCATTTTCACGGCGGCTTAGACTAGTATAGGTGTTACCACCTTGTATAAGATCAGGGTCAATAAACACACGATCCCCATCATCCATGTCAATCATGCCATGAAAGCCTTGCGGCCCGATGTCGATACGACCGGTTATTGCAGAGTGCTCGGTGCTAGTGATGCGCCAGGTTTTAATGTTTGGAAAGCGCTCGGCGAGCCCTGCTGGCATAACCTGTGTTGCCTCCATGGTGAACGACATCTGGCGACCGTCGGGGAGCGGTAGGTCGATGGTTTTAGTGCTGATAAGCTGATTACTTGCCGCTTTGCTTTGCAGCTGAGTGAGTTGGTGGTTTAGTCCTACAGTATCCAGCGATAAAGAGCGGGCTTTCACGAGTGTGCCGGGGGCCGCACGCTCACTTTGGAATTGATAGTTGTGGTCTAGCTCACTCCATAACGCTTCCCCAGCGATTAGAGTTTGGGATGCTAATAGGCAGGGCAGAAGGATTATTTTTCTCATAGGGGCATCTGTCTTTTGGGGGAATTATTTTAATTATTGAAGCAACTTTCTTATGCTATGGTTTGCACCCTAGCACAAGAAAACTGAATTCCCCCCAAACGCTATATGAATGCCTGTTCAGCTAAGTGTCTTATTTCTAAACAAAAATAAAAGACCTATCATGGATATTAGCCAGAAACTGCTACTACCTCCGCCACCAGAGTTGGATATTTCGTCTACCGATGTGGCATCATCTGTGCGAGGCGTTGTGTTCCCCGTGCTAATATTCTGACCAATGGTAAAGGCTTTAGATGAAATACTGTAAAACACGTTATTTGAGCAGCTGAGTTTAAAGCGCCCAAACGCAGTCAGAGGAGTGTCAGCTGGCAGCTCAATAATGGCTGAGCCAGAGTTTGGAATGTTGCTGGCCAGTGTAGTGTCAAATAAATAACCATCATTACTAGAGAACTGAACATCGACTGCTGAGCAGTTAATTGGTGCGACATCAGTATCGGCGACCGTCCAGTTTATTGAGATGCTGCTATCTCTGGCATAGCTTTGCGCAGAGTCTGATAACTTAAAGCCGGCACCCGTATTAATAACCTTCAGTTGAACTTGGTCCAAACTAGGGTCGTGCTGACCATCGTAAACGGCCAGTTGAAAATTCAAAGTGCGGTTAGTTTGCGGCAAGGTTTCGCCGTTACCGTTTTGGTAGCCAAGTGACGTTGCGCGAGCTGGAAAGCTGCGGGTGTTGCTGGAGGTTGGCGGCTTCAGGCGAAACAGCGGATTATCTCCGGTATCTTCTCCCAAATTGGCACTACTGCCGACATCTAACTGTTCCCAGCTGTAGAGTAGGGAATCATTCTCCAAGTCGCTAGCCGTTCCGGTTAGTTCAAAGGGTGTGTTTGCCGGAATTGTGTAGTTGCTGCCCGCAGAGACGAATGGGCGGCTATTATTAACGGCTTGTACCGTACCACAATGGCTCGCGGTGCCAATGGAGATATTTTGGGTGATCTGCTGAATGCTGCCACTGTGAAACATTGCATCAGCATTGAGTTGTAAGTCGTCGGTATCGCAACCGCCCGCGTAAGACATAATGCTTGAGCCGCTACCTGGTTCAAAGGCCGTTTTTGCCGTTCTGGCGCCACTGGTGCATACGCCAAGGTTGCTGTTAAAGGTATGAGTTGCGCCGAATTGATGGCCGATTTCATGAGCCACAAAGTCGACATCAAAGCTATCATGGCTTGGATTATTAATGCCGGATGCCGCCATCGCTTTGATACTGCTGTTACAGGTACTGCCAATGTAAGCAAGGCCGCCACCATACGAGCCAAACACGTGCCCGATATCATAATTATCATTGCCAATGACGCTATCGATATTTTTTTGGTTCTCACTCAACATCGCTTCGATATCAAAGTTGGAGTAAGGGTCAGTATTGGCATTGGTATAGATGAGTTGATCGTTATTCTCAATCAGCGTCAGACGGATACCCAGACTTGTTTCGTAGATTTGATTGACGCGATTTAAAGTGGTGGCAATCGCGCTTAAGCTTGCGGCGACAGTGCCACCTTGTTTTTGGGTGTATTCACCCGTTGCTGCGATGGCAATACGATATTCAGTTAAGCCGGAAACGCTGCGGGCTGCTAAGTTGGCTCGGCTGTGTAGCGGGCTAAATGATTCGTGATCATGCGCTTCTGGTGTGCTGCACTGAAATGGCTGATCGGCTTTGCGGTAGCTCAGGTAATAATCTTCACCGAGGTTTTTATCCGGATCAATGAATAGTACCTCGCCATCTTTGGTCAGCAGCATGGCATGAAAGCCCTGAACGGTCATATCGACGCGTCCGGATAGAATTTCACCAGCGGGGCTGGCGACTTGATAAGTACGAATGGATGGGTATTTGTTGGCTAGTGCACTTGGTAGCAGCTGGGTTTCTAATAGTGCGAGGGTAATGCTGTCGCCATTCGGCAATGGCAGTTCGATGCTTAATGACTGAACTTGTCTGGCAGCTAGTTGTGTTGAACTGGAAGCTGCTGCTAGCTTAGCTCGCATTGCTTGGCTATCAAGCTTCAGGCTTCGGGTGTATCCGTCATCTGAATGGCTATCGGTAACTGAACGGGCCGCGGTAACAGTGTTATCTTTCCATAAAGACTCATCAAGTTGTGCAGCTTGAGCTACACTAATCTGACAGGCCAGTATCGCCGCCACTGCTAACCCCAATCTTCCTGATTTGACCATTGCTTGCTCCGTTAAGCTATCGTTCAGTTCGAATTTCATCCTATATTTAAAGGATGCATCGAGAGAACGTGGTCAGGTCAAATGGTGGGGTTTAGCTGCTGAAAAATCAGCAGCTGAGGTCTGTCCGTCAATCTATACCTCTAGTCCAGAGTTAAAGGAAATAGGTCAGGGTGTCATCCAGAAATTGCCACCCTTGAGGGGTGCAACAAAGTGTATCGGGTGTATTGCTGATTAAACCCATATCAATGGTTTTATCCAGCACTGGCTGAATGGATGAGAGGGGTTGAGCGGTGCGTTGTTCATAAAGCTTGGCATCTACGCCACTTTTTAGGCGCAATGCATTCAGCATGAACTCAAATGGTAGGTTTTCACTTTCCAGTACTTCTTGCGAGGAGCGGAAGCTGCCAGACAGCGCCTTGTCCATATACTGTTTTGGTTGGCGGTATTTTTGGTGTCTTTCGATCTGGCCGTCGGGCTTGGTCAGCTTGCCATGCGCACCCGCGCCAATGCCAATGTAGTCACCAAACTCCCAGTAGTTACGGTTATGCAGGCACTGGCGATTGGCTTTTGAGTAGGCTGAGACCTCATATTGCACATAGCCATGCTCGGCCAATAGCGCTTGTCCGGCTTGCTGTATTTTCCAGAGGTATTCATGATCGGGCAGAGTGGGTGGCTGATGGTGGAATAAGGTATTAGGCTCCAACGTCAACTGATACCAAGACAAATGTGTAGGCTCGCAATCAATCGCTTGCTGCAAGTCATTAAGTGCTTGCTCAATCGTTTGCTGCGGTAAGCCAAACATCAAATCCAGATTAAAATTATCGAACCCTGCCTGATGAGCAATTTGTGCGGCTTTCAATGCTTCATCTGCATTATGCACGCGTCCCAGCACTTTTAAATGTTCAGGATTATAGCTTTGTATACCAATGGATAGGCGATTGATTCCAGCGGTTCGATAGTCCGTAAAGCGCTGTTGCTCAAAGGTACCGGGGTTAGCTTCCAACGTGATTTCAATGTCATCCTGCCAAGGAATCAATTCGGCAATGCCATTCAATAATTGCTTAATCGCTGAAGCTGAAAATAGGCTCGGTGTACCGCCACCAATAAAGATAGTGCTTAATGGCCGGCCTTGAGTCTGTGGTAACTCACTGCGTAAATCATTGAGCAGGGCGTCTACATACACCTGTTCCGGCAGTGCATCCGGTGCTTTGTGTGAGTTGAAATCACAGTAGGGGCACTTGCGGATGCACCAGGGAATATGCACATATAAACTTAACGGTATCATTCAGGCTGCTGGCTCAGGTAGTTGCTGATAGTGACGTATTGCTCAACGCCCAGTGTCTCTGCGCGAGCGGTTGGGTCGATGCCCAGTGATTCTAGGGCTTCGCTATCCATCAGTGTTTTCAATGTATTACGCAATGTTTTACGGCGCTGTGAGAAAGCTTGGGTGACGACTTTACTGAGTAGGGCTTCGTCTTCGGCAATAAAGGGCTTTTCTTTAAATGGTGTCAGCTTAACCACTGCAGAGTCTACCTTCGGCGGAGGACTAAATGATTCAGGGCCGACATAGAATAAATACTCTGCCTTGCAGCGATATTGAACCATGACAGACAGTCTGCCAAAACTCTTATTCCCAGGCTCTGCAGTCAGGCGATCAACGACTTCCTTTTGCAGCATGAAGTGCATGTCTTTAATCGACTGTGCAGATTCTAGTAGGTGAAAGATAAGCGGCGTTGAGATGTTGTAGGGCAGGTTGCCGATGACTCGCAATGGAAGCGTTTCATCAATAATCTCTGCGAAGTTAACCCGCAGCGCATCCACGTTATGAATGGTTAGCTTGTCACCACCGAGGTGCTCCAGATGGCGAATAACATCGCGGTCAATCTCGATCACTTGTAAATGATCTAAGGATGGCAGAATGGGCTTGGTCAGCGCACCGAGTCCGGGGCCGATTTCAAGCATCTGGTCATCTGCTTTCGGATTAATGTGCTTGATCAATAAATTGATAATGTAAGGGTCGGTTAGGAAATGCTGTCCGAAACGTTTTTTAGCGTAGTGATTTGACATATTTTGGTTTGGCACAAATAAAGAAGCCTCCCCCGCGAGGGAGAGGCTGTCTGTGGTTAAGCGGTGTAATTACCGCAGTATTTTCAGTTCTACCCGACGGTTCTCAGCGCGACCTGCCGCATTGCCATTATCGGCAATCGGAGACACTTCGCCATAACCTTTAGCAGATAAGTTGCTAGCGGCTACACCTTTGCTGATCAGGTAAGTCTGTACTGACTCGGCACGACGCTGTGACAGTCTTTGGTTAGCATTTGCGCCACCAACACTATCAGTATGTCCACCAACCTCGATCTTAAGATCAGGGAATTGGTTTAGCTTCAGTGCGGCTTCATCCAGTATTGGCAATGAAGCGCTAGTCAGGTCAGCAGAACCGGTGTTGAAGTTAACACCTTTCAGGTTGATGCTCTGGATCTCAGAACATCCGACCTCGTTAACTGCGTTACCCGCTACTGTGTTTTCACACAAGTCGCTTGCATCGGTAACACCATCACGGTCTGCATCAGGCTTGCCACATCCGGTGACATCAACTTCTTCACCCGGTAGTGACTCTGGGCAACGATCCAGACGGTCAGCAACCCCGTCCATATCGCCATCAGGCTCACATCCGTTTTGGTCAACTTCTTTGCCTTCTGCCGTTGTTGGGCATTGGTCAGCGCTATCGACAACACCATCGTTATCGGTATCGAACTCACAACCAGAGCTGTAAACCGCTGCGCCAGCTGGTGTTGCAGGACATTCATCAATATTGTCCGCTACACCGTCGGCATCGCTATCAACCGGGCAACCTTTGGCATCGACTGTGACACCTGCTGCTGTATCAGCACAAGTATCCGCTGAGTTGAGGACGCCATCAGCATCGTCATCCAGCTCACAGCCTTTAGAGTCAACGCTAGCGCCTGCTACCGTATCAGGGCACTCATCGCGACTATCCAGAATGAAGTCCTTATCGCCGTCGCCTTCACAACCGTTGGCATCAACCTTCGCGCCTTCAGCAGTTTCAGGACATTGATCAGCGCTGTCTTTCACGCCATCTGCATCGGTATCGACTTCACAGCCTTTGGCATCAACCGTCGCACCGGCCACTGTCTCAGGGCAGGCATCCGCAGAGTTGATCACCTTATCGGCATCATCATCCAGCTCACAACCGTTAGCATCGACTTTCGCACCTGCTACGGTTTCAGGACATTGATCAGCA
>Ga0193958_1000010_pt1 | contig 175992 bp, 158 predicted proteins | sample FB_1_MG_FD_140320 | JGI IMG/M metagenome (GOLD analysis project Ga0193958, IMG submission 140320) | Microbial mat bacterial communities from the Broadkill River, Lewes, Delaware, United States - FB_1_MG | ecosystem: Environmental > Aquatic > Freshwater > River > Microbial mats | place: USA... | reverse complement strand
GGAGCGGGAAACGAGATTCGAACTCGCGACCCCAACCTTGGCAAGGTTGTGCTCTACCACTGAGCTATTCCCGCGTCGAGGTGGCGTATATTACGAATGTCGGTCGTATCTGTCAACCGATGATATTAACTTTTTTCAAACTTTTTTCTTCGAGGCTTAAATTTCCATTTTTGAACTTTATGTTCGCAGGATTGCCTTAGGAGTGATGTATAAGGGATAGCCGCCAATCTCCCCCCGGATCAGCACGCTTTCCTGATTTCCATTTGACCGTTATTTTGTTGCGTTGGTCACTATATAGAGACGCGTTCAGTGTATAAGCGCTATCTTGTTTCGATGTTTTGTAAAATCTTCCAGCAACTAACAAGAAAATATGGAATTAAATACATCATTTTTTATCAACCTGATACAAGCTATCTATGGTTCATCGAAACTTAGCTTTACCTTGGTCAAAAATAAGCTATAATCCCCGCGCTTTTGGCACCTTATGTGCTAGAAACGATTTAGGGGAAAATAACGCTCTACAAATAACCCTCCCAAATACCTAGATGGATTTAGCAATGACAGCACAAATTACACGCAAATCTGCCCTTCCTGTTGATGGTGTTGAGCCATACGTTCCTGCTGCAGATGAGGAATACATGAATGAAGACCAAATGGCTCACTTCCGTGAGATTTTGGTTAAGTGGCAAGAATCTTTGGTTGAAGAAGTTAACCGCACCGTAGATCACATGCAGGAAGATGCTAGCAACTTCTCTGATCCAGCTGACCGTGCGACTCAAGAAGAAGAATTCACATTAGAACTGCGCGCACGTGACCGTGAACGCAAACTAATCCGTAAGATAGAGAAGACCATCAAGCGTCTGGATGATGACGACTACGGCTTCTGTGATGCCTGTGGTATTGAGATCGGATTACAGCGTCTGGAAGTCAGACCAACTGCTGAGCTTTGCATTGACTGCAAAGCGACTCAGGAAATCAAAGAGAAACAACTGGCCAACTAATTGGCGTCTAATCCGAAAGGGTTATGACTCCAGCCAGATAAGAGCGGCCATTCTGCCGGTGCGTGATTCGCGCCGGTAGGAGTAAAACTGGTCGGCTTGCGCATAAGTACAATACGTCCCACCATAGATATTCTCACTGGCGATGCCAAATCGCTCTAGCCTTAAGCGTGCCAACGCAAATAGATCGGCTAACCACTTCCCTGCACCCTGCGCTTTAAATGCCTGCTCAGCTGCTGGCTGAGACTGTACAAAGGCCTCGCGTACCTCATCACCCACTTCAAAGTGTTGAGGCCCAATGGCTGCACCCATCCACACTAAAATATCTTCTACTTTGCAATCCATAGCTTGAATCGTGGACTCCAAAACGCCAGCTTCCAAACCACGCCAGCCCGCATGCGCACCAGCAACTACTGTGCCCTGCGTATTGCAAAAGAGAACGGGTAAACAGTCTGCGGTCATAATCGCGCAAACCTTAGCAACACCTCTGGCTACCGAAGCATCAGCCTTTGCAGCCTGCTCTGCTTCGCCAACGCGAACCACCGTAGTGCCATGTACCTGAGTCAGCCATAAAGGCTCATCGGGCAATTGTAGTTCACGGCGCACCGTCGCGCGGTTACTTAATACAGCTTGCGGGTCATCATCAACATGATCACCCAGATTTAACATATCAAATGGGGCTTGGCTAATCCCACCGCTACGGGTAGTCATCACCGCCCGCACCGCTTTGGGTGCAGGCCAGTCGGGGTAAATCCAGTCTTTAACGCTAGATTGGCTCACTCGGTGCCGCCTCCAGGATACTAATTAAATTATGCATATCCTCTGGCATTTCAGCTTCAATCGACAGTGGCTCACCCGTAATCGGATGCTCCAAACTCAAACGGCGGGCATGCAGCGCTTGTCTTGGAAAGTGACGCACCGCTTCGGCTTGCTCAGCATCTAAACCGGACGGAATCCGCAAGCGGCCACCATAGGTGCGATCGCCCACAATCGGATTATGGCGATGACTTAAGTGAACACGAATTTGGTGTGTACGGCCTGTTTCCAGATGTACCCGCAGTAATGTATGGTATTTCAGGCGCTGCTCAATACGGAAATGCGTAATAGCATGCTTGCCACCCATCTCTACAACCGCCATGCGCTTGCGATCAGAGTGATGGCGGCCGATATTGGACTCAATCGTGCCACCAGAGATTAGCTCACCGTAAACCAATGCTTGGTATTCACGACTGATATTGCGCTCTTGCAAGGCTTCGATCAGCGCATAGTGCGATTTCAAATCCTTGGCAACCATCATCAAACCGGTTGTGTCTTTATCCAAGCGGTGCACAATACCCGCACGTGGCAGGTCATTTTGCGTATCGTTGTGCGCTAGCAAGGCGTTCATTAGCGTGCCGCTCCAGTTTCCTGCGGCGGGATGAACCACTAAACCGGCTGGTTTGTTTAATATCAACAGATGTTCATCTTCGTAACGGATATCTAATGGTATATTCTCAGGCTCGAAGTCAGAACGCTGGATTGGGGTTACTTTAATTTGGATACGCTCGCCACCAATTACTTTTTCTTTGGCGGATAGCACACGGTCATTAATCAGGATATCCCCTGCTTTTAGCCACTTTTGAAGTTGGCTGCGAGAGTATTCGGGGCACAGATCGGCAATTACCCGATCAACTCGCTGATTGAAACCGGATTCCGGAACGATAAGTTCAATAATTTCCACGTCTGACATTGATGGTCTATAATCACATTGCTAAATAATGTGGGGATTATACGGCATATCATCGTGCGCATGTCGTAATTCGCTTGCGATGCGGTGTATAATTCTTGTTTAAAGGTTGACGGGGAGCTAACAGAATGGATCTGCGAGTACGTTCCCACCAATAATCATAATTAAGAGTCACAGACTATGAACCGATGGAAACTTCTGGCAATCGCTTCACTGGCAATAAGCCTTTCGGCATGTTCAATGCTGAGCCAAAATAAAGATAAAGAGACAAAAGTTGACAGCACAGTGAGTGCAGAGCAACTGCTAAAGCAAGGACGCGATGCCACTAAAGCCAGAGATTACGAGGCGGCGATCAAAAGCTTTGAATCATTGGAAGCACGCTACCCGCTAGGTAAGTTTGCAGAGCAAGCGATGCTTGAGTCGGCTTATGCCTATTATAAGTATGACGAAGCGGATACCGCTCTGGATACCATCGACCGCTTTATGCGCATGTATCCTCGTAGCGCACGAATTGATTATGCGCTGTACTTACGCGGCTTGGTTAACTTTAACCGTGGCGGCAGTATTGTTGACCGTATTTTCCCAAGAAGCTTCTCGGATCTGGACTCAGTCCGTAAAAAGGAGGCCTTCCATGACTTCCAACGCCTGCTGACTCGTCACCCTGACAGTAAATATGCACCGGATGCTGCGAAGCGACTGGGCTACTTAAGAAATACATTAGGTGGCACTGAAGCGAATATCGGTAAATACTACATGAAACGTGGCGCGTATCTGGCCGCTTTCAACCGTGCGGAATACACGATCAAGCACCACCAGGGAACGCCTGCAGTGATTGATGCGCTACAGATTAAAGTGTGTGCAGCACGTGCACTGAAACGGGAAAAAATTGCTAATGATGCGATGCGTGTATTGCAGCTTAACTTCCCTAACAAAACGGAATTTAGCTGTAATTTTAACTAATCAGCTAATTGCATAGTAAGAACTAAAAAGGCAGCGAATTAATCGCTGCCTTTTTATGGATGCCTTTCTGCTTTCGCTAACTGGCTAACTGGCTAACTGGCTAACGCATGATTTTCCACTGCTTTGTTATAGATAGCCACGCTCAGCAAATGAAACTACTTCATCCCCAATCACAAAATGATCTAACACGCGAACATCCACCAAATTCAATGCTTCTTTTAAGCGATCAGTAATCCGATGATCTGCCTGACTAGGCTCGGCAACGCCCGATGGGTGATTGTGCGCAAAAATTATTGCCGCTGCATTATGATGAATCGCATGCCTAACCACCTCACGAGGATGCACACTGGCACTATCAATCGTTCCGCGAAACAGCTCCTCATACTCAATCACACGATGCTTATTATCCAAAAACAAACAAGCAAACACCTCATAAGGATAGCCACGCAGACGATGCGTCAGATAATTACGTACCGCATTCACATCCGTCAGCGCTTCACCATGCCTGAGCTTCTCCTCAAGATAGCGCCGACTCATCTCGACCACCGCCTGTAATTGCACAAACTTAGCCTGACCTAAGCCCTTACTTTGACAAAAGCGAGCCTCATTCGCGCCCAACAATTCACGCAAACCACCCGCATCGCTCAAAATGTCCCGCGCGAGATCAACAGCGGTCTTGCCTTTAATCCCGGTTCTAAGGAAAATCGCCAACAACTCGGCATCTGAAAGTGCCTCCGGACCACGTTGCAGTAATTTTTCGCGTGGCCGATCTTCAATTGCCCAATCTGTAATTGCCATAGAGTTTATTTTTCTTAATTTTGGTAGAATTAAAGTATGACCAAATTATCTGCTAAGAACATCCTTATAGGGATAAGTGGCGGCATTGCAGCCTATAAATCTGCCGAGCTTGTCCGTTTATTCATTAAAGCTGGTGCCAATGTGCGCGTCTGCATGACGCAGGGTGCCCGTGAATTCATTACGCCACTCACATTGCAGGCGCTCTCTGGCAACCCAGTTCACACGGCGCTGCTCGACCCTGAAGCCGAAGCAGGCATGGGGCATATTGAGCTGGCTCGCTGGGCTGATTTAGTAGTCATAGCCCCTGCAACCGCGGATTTGATGGCACGCTTACGCATCGGCATGGCGGATGACTTATTAAGTACACTAGTGCTTGCCACAGCCGCGCCGGTGCATATTGCGCCAGCCATGAATCAGCAAATGTGGGCACATCCTGCAACGCAGGAGAATGTGAACATCCTCAAGCAACGCCATCATATTCACGGACCAGCTGCTGGTGAGCAAGCCTGTGGCGATGTAGGTTATGGCCGTATGCTGGAGCCGCAGCAAATTGTTGATGCCGTGAGCGCCACATTGGAGTTAACCCACACTCCAATGCCTAAGACGTTGGCCGGTCATCGACTATTAATCACAGCCGGTCCGACACGCGAACCGCTTGACCCTGTACGCTACCTTACCAATCGCAGCTCGGGTAAAATGGGTTATGCAATTGCTGAAGCAGCCGCCTCGATGGGTGCTGAAGTGGTGTTGGTTTCAGGTCCGACTCAACTCGACACACCTGAAGGTGTTCGCCGAGTCAATATAGAAACTGCCGCTGAAATGCTTGAAGCGGTAACTAATGAAGTACCGGGCACCTCGATTTTTATCGCCGCCGCCGCCGTTGCAGATTATCGCTTGAAAGAAGTCGCGACTAAAAAAATGAAAAAACAAGGATCTGCGCTACACTTAGAGTTAGAACAAAACCCTGACATTCTGGCCACAACCAGCTTAGGTAATCCCGACTTATTTACGGTCGGTTTTGCTGCCGAAACGGATGACGTGATTCATTACGCTTCCGGCAAGCTCAAACGTAAGCAACTGGATATGATCGTCGCCAATCAAGTCGGCAACGGTAAAGGCTTCGATAAAGACAGTAATCAGGTCGATATCCTAACCGCTGCCGGTGGCCACTTTACTTTACCAGAAGCCAGCAAAACTCAGCTGGCCTTTGAGATTCTTGACATTATCAATACCGTTTACCAACAAGGACAAGTACGACTCACATGATTCCAAGCATCGAGTACAAAATATTAGACCCCAGAGTGGGCGACACAATTCCATTACCAAGCTACGCCACTGATGGCTCAGCGGGTATGGATTTACGAGCCTGCCTCGATGATGCGCTGGTGCTTGAAGCTGGCCAAACGGAGTTAATACCCACGGGGATCGCAATTCACATTGCAGACCCCGGCATTGCAGCAACCATCCTGCCACGTTCAGGCTTGGGCCATAAACATGGCTTAGTATTGGGCAACTTGGTGGGATTAATTGATTCTGATTATCAGGGTCAGCTATTTATTTCCTGCTGGAACCGCAGCCAAACCGCTTACACAATTGAACCTGGCGACCGCATAGCGCAACTAGTCTTTGTGCCTGTGTTACAAGTCAACCTGAAACCCGTCGATAGCTTTGATAGCAGTGAGCGTGGTGCAGGTGGTTTCGGACACTCAGGAAAACAATAATGATTAAAATAATACCTATATACCCCCGCGTGGAGCAGCCTTATGCAACCTATTCAACCCGAGATTTTTCGTGCCTATGATATTCGTGGCAAAGTAAACGAAGAGTTTTTCCCGCCAGATGCTTATGCAATCGGCTTGGTGATTGGTCATAACTTATTAAAACAAGGTCGATGCAAAATCTTGCTCGGCCGTGACGGGCGCTTAAGTAGCCCCATCATCAAACAAAGCTTACTCAGTGGCTTACTGGATTCTGGTTGCGATGTAGTCGACTTGGGCTTAACCCCTACTCCGGTCGCCTATTTTGCTTTGGCACACTTGGAAATTCCGGATGCTGTGGTCGTTACGGCCAGCCATAACCCCGGTCATTACAACGGCATCAAGATGGTCATGAATGGCGCGCCGCTATCTAAAGAAGCGATTCGCCAGATTTATGATTCGATTTTTGAAAAGCAATTCTCGGCATCTGAAGTCGTCGGTCAGCATCATCACTATGACTCGATCCTGGATGACTACAACCGCGCCGTGATTGCTGACATTAAGATGAGTAAACCCTTAAAAATTGCAGTCGACTGCGGAAATGGCGTGACGTCATTGCATGCAGAAGCGCTATTTGAAGGCATTGGCTGTGAAGTGACCCCCTTGTTTTGCGAGTTAGATGGCAACTTCCCGAATCATTCGCCAGACCCCACTGAGCCTGCGAATCTTCGTGCGCTGCAAGAGTTGGTGGTTAAGAACAAACTGGATATCGGTATTGCCTTTGATGGTGATGGCGATCGCGTGATTGCGGTCGATAATCAAGGCAAAATTCTCTGGCCAGATCGCATTATGATTCTGCTCGCCAAAGCCATGCTCAAAGAAAACCCAGGTGCGACGGTGGTCTGCGATGTGAAGTGCAGCTACCTACTGAATAATGCGGTGAAAGAAGCTGGCGGTGAGATTTCCTTATGCCCAACCGGACACTCGCATCTAAAGCGCCAAACACTGAAACATGACGCCATTTTGGGTGGTGAATTTAGCGGGCATATTATTCTGCGTGATCGCTGGTCCAACTACGATGATGGTTTGTACGCAGCGGCTCGTTTAATAGAGCTACTAGCCAACTCCGAACTCACTTGCGAGCAACAGTTTGCTGAGCTACCCGATAACTACAGCACACCGGAGTACCGGCTTGATCTAGGCAATGCCACAGCGGCGCACGCCATGATTGCCACGCTGATTAGTACTGCACACTTTAATGATGCCACACCCTGCATGATTGATGGCATGCGGGTTGACTACAATGATGGCTGGGGCCTAATGCGCGCGTCTAATACTAGTCCAGACCTCACCTTCCGCTTTGAGGCGGCGACTGAGCAGCGATTAGAGGCGATTAAAGTACCATTTCGGGATTTACTCCGCGAGGTCGGAATAAAAGCTGATTTGCCGTTCTGATTGTTTCATAATGAGCCTTTTAGCAACTCAGTTGATGCCATGACAGAAACCACTAAGCATGATGACATCGGTAGTATTTTAACCGAAGCCCTTCCCTACATTCAGCGCTATGCTGGCAAAACCATCGTAATCAAATACGGCGGCAATGCGATGACGGACCCGGAGCTGGAAAAAAGCTTCGCTAAGGACGTTGTGCTACTGAAGCAAGTCGGCATCAATCCAGTCATCGTACACGGTGGTGGCCCACAAATTGCCAGCTTGCTGAAGCAGCTTGGCAAAGAAAGCCATTTCATCGACGGTATGCGCGTTACCGATACGGAAACCATGGATGTGGTTCAGATGGTATTGGGCGGTCTGGTCAACAAGCAAATCGTTGGCATGATTAGCCAAGCCGGTGGTCGTGCGATTGGTTTAACCGGTAAAGATGGCAACCTGATTCGCGCTAAGAAGATGCACATGGAGCGCAAAGCCGGTGTTGACTTACCATCAGAAATTATTGATCTGGGGCATGTCGGCGAAATTGTCAGCATTAACCCATCCATTCTGAAAGTACTGGAAAATGAATCCTTCATTCCAGTCATTGCGCCGATTGGTATGGGCATGGATGGCACCTCCTACAATATCAATGCGGACATCGTAGCCGGTCGTATTTCTGCTGAGCTTAAAGCGGAACGCCTATTACTGCTGACCAATACACGCGGCGTACTGGATAAGTCCGGTAACTTGCTGACAGGGTTGGATAGTAAGGCGATTCAAGACCTTATTGATGACGGCACCATCCAAGGCGGAATGCTACCTAAGGTAAGCTGTGCACTCGATGCTGCATCAGCTGGCGCTAGCTCATCGTGTATTATCGATGGCCGCGTAGAGCACGCTGTACTGTTGGAACTACTGACAGACCAAGGTATTGGAACCCTGATCCGTCAATAAAGTACCGCGTTAGCTAGAATGCAAACTTAGATTTCCAGTCCTTTTAACTTATAGTGATAAGTTGGGACTGGAGTCTGTAATGGGAAAGAATCCTCAAGCGGAACCGGACGGCCACGATAACCTGGCGTCACATCAAACGTGTTTGCATCTTTATTCCAAACCAAGTCGTAATTAACCTTGCGGTCAACATTCACTGGATTGTACTCGTGAGCGCCCAACGACCAGTGTAAGGTCGGTGATTCATCAATCACGATTTTTGTCTTTGAAAAGTGCGCGCTACCGGCCCATACCACGCCCGGTAATGCGATTAATAGTGCTACATACTTGATACGCTTCTTCATAGCCATCTCCTAACACGGTTTTTATAGTCCAGATACTTTTGCCCGAACTTTTTTGTAAGTATTATTTCTTCCGGAATAATCTGCTGTGTTGTCAGTAACACGACAAACAACGGCAATCCCAGCAATGGTGTAACGCTTCCTAACCAGAGTGCAAATCCCAGCAAATTCGTCAACAAGCCCAGATACATGGGGTTACGGGTGTATTGATACAAGCCCCCGTCGACAAGTTCCTGCGAATTATCCGGCTTCATTGGGTTGATTGTTGTTTTAGCTTTGAAGAACAAAGCAATGGCCCACAAATCAAAACTAACCCCAACTGCCAAAATGAACAGTCCAATCATATTCCACGGTTCATGTAACCACTGCGCTATTGGCATCCATTGATGTAAAAACCACATCAGGGCTGCAATTGACAGGGTGTAAACCGGCGGTGGTATCTTAAGCTTAAACATTTTGGCCTTAACTACTCACGTGCTCAATTGATTAGGCAGCGAATATGAACCTTTGTTCACCCAATGGCAACAATTCTATCTTCTCATACCCCCAGAATCAGACCAATCGAGCTTACAAAACTTTACAAAGTGGTAATCCAACTTTGTATTTTTTGCTGTTCTTCTAGTAATAACGGTGAATCAGGGGGCATTGGACGCACGGTATCGTGAAATAAACGCTCTTCAATCAAGCGCATACCTTCATTTTTCAATAGCCATTGGCTAGGTAATCGCATGGTTTCCACCGTTTTAGGTAAGTTATGGCAACTTTGGCAACGCGTTAAAAACACTTCTGCCGTCTGCTTATCTTTCACTGCAATTTTCGCCTCATTACCAATACCTGGCTTATCCGTTGGCTTAGCATTATAAGCCTCGCCTCTGGCAATCCGTAATACCGCCTGATTAACATCGTCCACCATCCAGATCGCACCATCATCTGCCACGGTAATTCCAACGGGCCGCCCCATCGGTCGAATTCCCGATACAGCGTTCATTTGGCTGATTACTTCATGCGCCTGTGCAATGTTATCTGTAGGGGGATACGCACGCCGGGTGAAAAGTGGATTGCGTCCGGGGTGATTATCATCAATAAAATAATAAGCCTGCTTTGAGCGCTTGGGTAAACCAAAGCCATCAACCGCATAACTGACCAAGCGATGACCGGTATCGCGATAGCCATGCCATGCAACTAGCAGGCTATTTTTCAGTTCTTTAAACATATCGCCATTGTAGTAGCGCATATCTAAAGGCGCGGCATGAGCTGGCATTAATACCCAAGGGCGTCGGTGCTCTCGCCGGTCTGCACAAATTTTGCCGCCATGCGTTGGCCAAAGATGACTGACTTGATCGTTGTCATAACAATACGGCCAACCATAAAAGCCGCCATCTTCCAGCACATTAATCTCTTCAAATGGCTGCTCAGCACCGGGTAAGTCCACACTATTCTCAGCCTGCAATAACACACCACTGGGATGACTACTCAACGCCATGGAGTTGCGTAAACCGCGGGCGATGACTTTAAAATTAGGAGACCAACTGTTAGTTGCCGCTTGATAAGCGTAACGGCGAACGGCTGCATTGGTATTGGGGGTATCATTAACTTGAGTGCAATACACGCCGCGCGCATCAGCTTTGCAGTCATCGCTCGGCGCGCCGACATTTACAATAAGGTTGGAGTCTTTATCAAAAATAAAATGTGTGAGTGGGTGACGATGCGCTTTCCAGTCGGGCAAGTTTCGCACCACGTTCTGCACACCAACCGCTCTATTATTACGCAGGCGAAAACGGAAAATACGATTGGATTCGCCCACATAAAACTGACCTTTGGGGCCAATCTCCAAGCCATGCGGCAACTTAAGGCGGCTCAGTATTGAGGTTAAGGTCGCCGGTTTTTTAGAGACATCCAGCAGCCAGACATGACCTCTGCCTCGCTGCCAGCCACCCATATCGGTAATCAGGAATTGCGGCTTGCCGGGAACTTGCACAATGCGGCGCGGCTTTTTCCAACCATAAGGTTTGCTCCCCTGCGCCACCACGCCCACACAAACGTTCTCAGCCGTACCGACTTGGGCTTGGGGATAGCCATCACACAACTGATCGGATACAGGGTAATTTTCTGCGAAACACAGGGATGTAAAAAACAAACAATTAAAAATTATTAAATATTTCATAGGCTGACCCGACACTGCGTATAGTTTAAACTTGTTGCAATAAAGACTTCTCCGCCCCTGTCCGCTGCATCATACAGGCAGGAATAACCAACAAATAGTATAAATTACAACGACAATCACTATGACTTCTCAACCTTCTATTCGCCCGATCTTTCTACTTGGCTTTCTGATGTGCGCAGGCATGATCGGGGTCGCTCTATTTGCTCAGTACTATATGTTGCTGGACCCTTGCCCCTTATGCATTTTTGCCCGCGTAGCGACCATGGTTATTGGCGCAGTCTTTTTGTTGGGTGCGATACATAATCCATCAGGCACTACCGGTCGCCGTGTTTACGGTCAGCTGCTAGTACTTGCAGCCCTAGGCGGCATTGCGATTACCGGTCGTCACTCTTACCTGCAGCACTTACCACCAGAGCACGTACCAGCTTGTGGCCCGGGTTTAAGCTATTGGATCGATAACCTTCCTGCTTTTGATGTATTTAGCAAAGTGTTTCAAGGCAGTGGCGAATGCGCCGCAGTCTCCTGGAGCATGTTCGGCCTAAGCATTCCGGAGTGGACTTTAGCAGTCTTCGCAGTGTTCATGATATATGGGCTCAAAGTTCTCATCAAAGGCCGCTAAGTAGTGCTACAATGCGCCCCATTACGCTATTGATAAGAGGATTACACCATGGATGTCATGGATAGAATTAAGAGTGCAGTTGAAGAGAACCCAGTCATCATTTTCATGAAGGGCTCTCCAAAATTGCCACAGTGTGGTTTTTCAAGCCGTACAGCACAGGCGCTAATGGCTTGTGGCGAAGAGTTCGCTTATGTTGATGTGATTCAGGATATGGAAATTTTCCAAAACCTGCCACGCTATGCAGATTGGCCAACATTCCCACAAGTATATGTGGGCGGCGAGCTGATCGGTGGCTGTGATATCACACTAGAAATGTATGAAAGCGGTGATTTATTGCCAGCAATCAAAGCAGCCCGTACTGCGGCTGGTTTGCCAACAGCAGATTCTGCTGAAGGTTAATCGCGTCATCTGTTTCAAAAAGAGCCTCGCCTAGTGCGGGGCTTTTTTATATCTGCACATAATCTGCAAAGCTCCCCCATTCTCACGCAACAAGTCCTCCGTAAACTGACTCCATCAACTAATTTGGAGTGCTGTTATGGAAATAATATTTGGAATTTTCGCATTGGTCGTACTGGCCGCCCTTGGCATAGGGAGCGTGATGGTATTGCTGTTTTTCGCCCGCAAAATGGGACTGATGAACTCACAACCGACGGCGGTCGACCCTGACAACCCGGATGCTCCAATCAGCACCAACAGAAACTTCCAACTGCCTCCACTTAAACACTTCAGCCAATCATTAGTCTCCCGCTTTGCCTTGGTGGCAGTACTCAGTTTACTGATGAGCATTCCACTAACTCTGGTAGAAAATGTGGTGTATGAGCGCGGCCAGCTCTATAACTCAGTGCTCAGCAGCATTGCCAGCACTTGGGGTCAGCAACAGCGCTTATCCGGCCCAGCGTTGGTCATTCCCTATACCGAGAAATTCATCAATGAAAGCGTACTCACAGATAAAGATGGCAATCAACGCAAAGTGAATAAAACCACTTATCAGCAACGCACTGCGATTGTGTTACCCGAAAGCCTTACCATCGACAGCCAACTCAATGGCCATGAGCGCAGCCGTGGGATATATAAATCACTGGTGTATAGCGCCGACCTCAGTCTGAAAGGTCAATTTAAGCGCCCGGATATCGAAAGCCTATCCAGCAATATCGACACCATTCACTGGGATAAAGCCTGGGTGATGCTGGGTATTTCCGATACCCGCGCCATTAACAAAGTCTCTGCGCTTAACTGGAATAACGATGCCTTAGATTTTGAACCCGGCACTCGCCTGACCAAGCTCATTCAACAAGGCTTTCATGCGCCACTGAAACTGGATAACACCTCCAAGCTCTACAACTACGACTTAACCCTCAACTTAAACGGCAGCGGCGGCTTTTTCTTCGAGCCATTTGCCAAAACCACCGATGTAAACCTGAAGTCCGACTGGCCACATCCAAGCTTTCAAGGGAGCGTATTGCCCAGCGAGCGAGAAATTAGCGATAGCGGCTTTAGTGCGCATTGGTCAATCCCACACTTAGCGCGTAACTACCCGCAGCTTTGGGTGGTTGAAGAGCAGCAATTTGATCTGCATGAGTTTAGCGCTGGGGTGAATTTGTTTGAGCCGGTGTCGCTGTACTCGCAAATTACCCGCACCATTAAATATGGCATTCTGTTTATTGCCCTCACTTACATCACTTTTGTGATCTTTGAACTCGGCATTAAGCGACGTTTACACATGGTGCAATATGGCGTGATTGGTTTGGCGCTGACGATGTTCTACCTCAGCTTATTGTCACTGGCTGAACATATCGACTTCATGCGCGCTTATATTGCGGCAGCGATACTCATTAGCGGGATGATCAGCCTATACGCCTACTCGGCGGTGCGCAGTGCCTCGCGAGCGCTCTTGGTATTTTTATTACTCAGCGGTTTGTATACGATTTTGTATTCGCTATTAAAGCTGGAGGATTACGCGCTGTTGGTTGGCACGCTGTTATTACTGGTGATTTTGGCGGTGGTGATGTACTTCACCCGTCACATTGCTCAGGAAAAAGCGACGGATCAGCAATTAACAGATGACTAACTAAACCCCACCCGAATTCTCACCCGTAGGCGGCGAAAGGTATCTTTATCTAAGCTGCCTGCGGGGAGAATCACGGCGTAACGGCGCTTTTCAACGGTGAAATTCATAATCACCAACAACGTGCTAACAAAGCTATCCGGCATTAGCTTCGCCAGTTGCCAATCTCCTGCATAACAACGAATCGCCCACTGCCCTTGCACATCTTGGTTAATCTCCAACACTGAACGTGGCAATTGCTGCCAATAGTGTAGCTTTAGAAAATAAGCTGCCAATGCCGCACAAAACAGCCCCGGCAAAATCGCCAGGTACCAAGGCCATGGCGTAAACCAAAACACCATTACCGTGACAAATAACAAAGGAAGGATAATCAATGCGGCGGTACTGCGAGAAGCCGGAATCTCCAGCCGTACCGGCGCACTAAAAGGTGACTCCAATATCATCTGGATGGCACCCAGCAACGCATATTGATTCGCATTATGTAGCGCACAGTCACTGAGTGATCAGTTACGCCCAGCAATAGCTGGTTCTAATAAATGCGCTAAGACTTCATCTCGCGAGCCACGGAAATAAATGCGCTCTTTTTTATCCGAGATTTGGTAGTCATACATTGGGTCGTAATAGTCCAGCAGCAACTCACCAAACACTGGCGCAAAGCCATCATAGCTCCGTTGAAAGGCCAACTGCTTTATGGCATCTTTCATCATTTGAAGCATGCGAGAAAAGCGTACTCCGCCTAAACGTTTGTGCAACTTCGTTAGACTATCAATCAAGTGTGTTTCGAGTTTTTGCAGCCCTTGATACTCACCAAACTGGCGGCAGTACTCCAAATGAATGTCTTCCGCATACTCTTGCACGGTGATTGTCACACGGTCTTCATCCGGCACTTCCAGCATCGCCATGGGCGACTGCCCCATCTTTTGGTTCAGCACCACCGGCACATGTAGCGAACCCACATTGCGGCTTTCATCTTCCACAACCAAGGTGGTGTAACCTGCCGCTTCCGCTTTTAACAGAGCAATCGCTACCCCATTTTCAAAATTGATTTGGGAAGGCTGTGGCGTAGTGGTCGGGCCAAACGCCGAGCCACGGTGATTGGCCAGCCCTTCCAGGTCAATACTGTGCGGAATCTGCTTTAACAAGCGTGTTTTACCAGTACCACTGCGCCCGCTCAGCACCACAAAATTCATCTTATCGACTAGCCGTTCTGTACTGTCTAATAAGAACCGGCGCAGCGCTTTATAACCACCATCAACGCGGGGGTAATCCACCCCACTGTTTTCATAAATCCACTGCTGAGTCGTACGCGAGCGCAAACCACCACGGAAGCAATACAACACGCCTTCGGGGTGCTGCTCAATAAAGGCATTCCAAGCGTGCAGACGGGCCTCTTTAATTTCACCACTGACCAATTTATGGCCCAGTGTAATCGCCGCTTCCTGCCCCTCTTGCTTGTAACACGTCCCCACGGCTGCACGCTCGTCATCACTCATTAGCGGCAAGCTACTGGCACTTGGGAAACTACCTTGGGCGAACTCCACCGGTGCCCGCAAATCAATCATCGGGACATCGTTTACAAACAGACGCGCAAAGTCGTCACTGGTCAGCGTTTTCAACATGGCTCACTGCACCGTGCAGGAAAAAAATCGCATTATACATGATAGTGAACAGAGGAATGCCCGGATGCGTGTATTTTGTAATGCGTTGCGGTAGACTTCGCGCATGAATCAAGAAGCCCCCTTAAATCCCGCAGTGAACCCCGCTGACACCCACGTAATCGTAGGCATGTCTGGCGGCGTTGACTCGTCTGTGACCGCCCTGCTACTGCTTGAACAAGGCTATCAGGTTGAAGGTCTGTTTATGAAAAACTGGGAGGAAGACGATACTGCTGAGTATTGCTCTGCCACCGTTGATTTGGCCGATGCGCAAGCCGTGTGCGATAAGATTGGTATCAAGCTGCACACCGTCAACTTTGCCACGGAATACTGGGACAATGTGTTCGAGTATTTCCTTGCAGAATACAAGGCTGGCCGCACGCCAAACCCAGACATCATGTGCAATAAGGAAATCAAATTCAAAGCGTTTCTGGAATTTGCTATGGACTTAGGCGCTGACTACATTGCCACTGGCCACTACGCTCGCGTGGGCCGTGAAGATGGCAAAGTGCAGCTACTAAAAGGCTTGGATGACAACAAAGATCAAAGCTACTTCCTGTACACCCTAGGGCAGGATCAGCTGGTGCGCACCCTATTCCCAGTCGGCGAATTAGAGAAAAGCAAAGTCCGTGAATACGCGGTTAAAGCAGATTTGGCGACGGCTAAGAAAAAAGACAGCACCGGTATTTGTTTTATCGGTGAGCGCAAATTCCGTGACTTTTTGCAGCGCTTTTTACCGGCGCAGCCCGGTGACATCGTCGATACTGAAGGCGAAGTGATCGGACGCCATCAGGGCTTGATGTATTACACCCTTGGCCAGCGCCAAGGCTTAGGCATCGGCGGTTTAAAAGACAGCGGTGCTGATCCATGGTTTGTGGTGGATAAGGATTTAGAACGCAATCAACTGATCGCCGGACAAGGCCATCACAATGAGCGCCTCTTGAATTCTCAATTAATAGCCTCACAATTAGACTGGGTAGCCGGTGAAGCACCAGCGGATGAATTTACGGCCAAAGCCAAGATTCGCTATCGCCAAGCTGAGCAAGCCTGCCGTGTCAGACGGCTGGATAACGAGCAATGGGCTGTGTGCTTTGATGAGCCACAACGCGCCATTGCACCCGGTCAGTCCGTAGTGTTTTATCAGGACGATGTATGCCTAGGTGGTGGCATCATTGATTCCATGCAAAAAACTTGTAAATAAGATACTCTCGACAGTCATTAATCCCTAACAGACAGATATTTAAAGACATTGGAACATTCAACACGAAATCGCACCATTGCTCTGGCAGCACTGTTTCAGTGTGTCGAGGGCGTCATGCAACTGGCTAACAAAGGCGTTTGTGATGAAGCCTTGTTCGAGTCTTGCGTTACCAGTATTTTGATCGATGATGCCATTAGCGCTGAAGCCCTGTATGGCGGCATTGGATCACTCAAACCTGGCCTGAACGCGCTAATCAATCAACTGGGTAATCGCGGTGATGGCCCCGACGACGGCAAAGGCCGACAGCTGGATGCCACTCAATATGCCATCAGCCTGATGGCACTTGAAAAGAAGCTGTCCAACAATCCAGACGTGTTTAAGCGCGTGATTGATGGCATTGCTGATGCGCAACGCCAGCAAGAGTTTTTCTCTCCAACGCATACCAATATGATTGCGCGACTGGCTGAGCTGTATGCCACGACCATTAGCACCATTGGCCCACGCATTATGATTCGCGGTAATCAGGACTACCTGCAAAATACCGAGAATGCAGCCAAGATGCGTAGCTTATTGCTGGCGGGTATTCGTGCAGCGCTGCTGTGGAATCAAGCCGGTGGTACGCGCTGGAAGCTACTGTTTGAGCGCGGCAAAATGCAGCGTGAAGCTCATGAATTACTAAAACGAATCTAATATTCGAATTAGGCACATAAAAAAAGGGACTGAGCAATCAGTCCCTTTTTTGTATCCGCAATAACCTCAGCAATTAAGCAGGCATTGCCTCAATGGTTTCGATGGCTTTATCGATACGCGCCAAGGTGCGCTCACGACCAACCAGGTTCAAGGTTACATCCAAGCCGGGAGACATTGGCGTGCCAGCAACCGCTAAACGCAGTGGCGGGCCGACTTTACCCAGTTTCAAATCCATCGCTTCGCAGCTGGCTTTAATCGCGGATTCAATCGCTTCAGGATTCCAATCACTTAACTCACTCAGCTGATCGCGAACCGTCTTCAAAATTGCATCAACACCCGGCTTGAACTGCTTGCTCAGCGCTTTCTCGTCATAGGCTTCAAAGTCTTCGAAGAAATAACGGCTGCTAGAGACCAGATCAACCAAGGTCTTAGCACGATCACGTTGCGCTTCAATCACATCAGTCAGTGCCGGGCCATTGCTGGTATCCAGTTTTTGATTATCCAGATGCCACTGCAACTGCGCGGCAATATTCTCTGCTGGCAATGTCTTCAGGTATTGCTGGTTCATCCAGATTAATTTGTCAGTGTTAAACGCTGATGGCGCGCCATGCACATCTTCAATCTTGAAAAACTCCAGCATTTCTTCCAGCGTGAAGATCTCCTGATCGCCATGCGCCCAACCCAAACGAATCAGGTAATTCAGCACCGCTTCTGGCAAGAAACCATCGTCGCGATATTGCATAACGCCAACCGCACCATGACGCTTGGACAGACGCTTTCCATCATCACCCAAAATCATTGGCACGTGAGCAAATTCCGGCAGGGTCGCACCCAACGCCAGCATGATATTAATCTGGCGCGGAGTATTATTGATGTGATCATCACCACGAATAACGTGAGTAATATTCATATCAAGGTCATCCACCACAACGGTTAAGTTGTAGGTTGGCGTGCCATCTGAACGCGCGATAATTAGGTCATCCAACTCGCGGTTGTTAATGACAATCTCGCCCTTAACCAAGTCATTGATGACCACATCGCCATCTAACGGATTGCGGAAACGAACAACCGGATCAACGCCTTCAACGGGCTCAGTACGATCACGGCAGCAACCGTTATAACGTGGCTTTTCTTTATTCGCCCATTGCTGCTCGCGCATCGCATCCAACTCTTCGCGGCTGCAATAACAGTGATAAGCATGTCCGGAATCCATTAACTCCTGAATCACTTCAGCATAACGGTCGAAGCGGTGAGTTTGGAAAATCGGACCTTCGTCATAATCCAGCCCTAACCATTCCATACCTTCTAAAATCGCCTGAACCGACTCATCCGTCGAGCGTTCGCGGTCGGTATCTTCGATACGCAGTGCAAAAACGCCATTCATTTTACGGGCGTGAAGCCAGCTATAAAGCGCGGTGCGAGCACCACCAATGTGCAGGTAGCCGGTAGGACTTGGAGCAAAACGGGTTTTAACGGTCATGGTAAATATCAGGTCAGCTATTTGAAGGGTGAAGCGTAGCAGGTTCGGGGTGTTAGCGGCAACGGGAAATCAGGTACTTGCATCATCAACATACGATTTTTCAACGGCTTGAATCGCCACTTTTGTTGTATAGTTCTCCCTCGCAATGCTCTCTACACCCATAACGAGGCAAATACTCATGCGTAATGACACGATAAAAAGACTCCTTGGCACCGAGCTTCCCATTATTCAAGCGCCCATGGCTGGCCTTCAGGATAGCGCCTTGACCATTGCCGTGAGTAAGGCCGGCGGCTTAGGCTCGCTACCGTGCGGTCTGTTAAATATTGAAACCATTGTGAGTGAGCTTACAACCATTAAACAAGCCACTGATAAGCCGTTTAATCTCAATTTTTTCTGCCATGAGATGCCCGCTTACGATGAGAAGAAACAAGCTCGCTGGCAGGCGGCACTAGCGCCCTACTTTGATGAGCTGGGTATTGAGCTGAAAAGCAATCCCAATAGCGCCACTCGCATGCCATTCAATCATGATATTGCCGATGCCATTGAGCCGTTTAAACCTGAATTCATTAGCTTTCATTTTGGCCTTCCCTCTAGCGAGTTAGTTGCCCGCTTAAAACAGTGGGGAACCAGAATTGTGTCTTCTGCGACTACAGTTGAAGAAGCCCTATGGCTGGAATCAAAAGGCGTTGATGGCATTATCGCTCAAGGATTTGAAGCAGGTGGTCACCGGGGCATGTTTCTATCTGATGATATATCCACTCAAATTGGGCTTGCCGCACTTGTGCCTCAGATTGCTAGCAAGGTAAGCGTACCAGTGGTTGCCGCTGGCGGTATTGCTGATAATCGTGGCGTGGAAGCGGCTTTATTACTGGGTGCCAGTGCTGTTCAAATTGGTACCGGCTATTTGCTGTGTACCGAGGCTAAAACCTCCCAGCTACACCGCACTGCAATACAGAGCAAGCAATCTAACCATACCGCACTAACCACGGTATTCACCGGCAGACCCGCCAGAAGCATTGTTAACCGTGCGATGAAAGCGCTGGGGTATATGGATTCACCGGCACCGGCATTTCCTTATGCGTCGATTGAGATGGGACAGCTACGCGGACCTGCGGAGAAACTGGGCTCAGCTGATTTCTCGCCGCTCTGGTGCGGACAAAACACCTCCGGCTGCCAAGCGATTTCAGCAAGGGAGTTAACCTTATTGTTGGCGGGCAAGCGCTAATCTGAACAAGATAAGCCACCTACCAAACCACAATTTGAATACAGCTCGAATAGTGTGCTTGTATCCGCGCTGTTTGACATTTCACGCTACACTCAACGCTCCCAGACAATCACCGGAATGACACATGCCTTTTCACGGAGTACGACCTGAGCGACGCTATTTATTCCATCCATCACCAGTGAGTGATATTGGCGTGAATGATGCGAATGTCTGGCGTCTAAATCCAGCGCATCGACACGTTTATAACAAGCTGCATGTTGCGCTATCGCAAGGCTTGATAGCCGCACCGAGTGGCGTTAGTCCGATGGCAATGGGACTTGAGCCGGAGCACGCTTGCTTTGTAAAACCCATCACCAATTTAGGCGGTATGTCGCTAAACAGCTTCGCAACCACCGCTCAGGCATTGACTGATGCCACTATCAATGGCACTGAAAACACAGCTAGCAACTCAGCTGCCGGTAGCTTTTGGTGTGAGTTTTTATCTGGCACGCAAACCAGTACAGACGTTTTAGTGCTAAACGGCAAACCACAGTGGTATGGGCATACAAAAGCCGCTGATCAACGTGATAAAAACCGCCCTATTTACTGGCTGATTGGTGCAGATTGCCAAGACTCTGAAAACCCTATCGAAACCTTTATCCGCCGCGAGCTAGCAGGCTATACCGGCTTGTGCAATGTCGAGATGATTGGCAACCACATCATCGAAGTACATCTGCGTGGGTCAAATGCCTTTTTTGATTATTATCCCGACGCCTTTATGCAAGCGTGGGTGAATCTGGTCGACCATCAAACATGGCAAGGCCTGGAGTCCATCAACCAAGGTTGTTTGTACTCCCTGTTTGGCGATTGGGCGCTTCCTGACAATGCCGAGCAACTGGTTGAATCAGCTGGTGCGCGCTTGTATCGCGACGGCATGATGGCTGATCGGGTGGGAATAATTTTTGCGGATTGCCCTGAAGCGGCGCAGCGTATTGAGGCACAGTTAAAACAATCAAGTTGTTAGATGCACAACTAATCAGCTCGCTAAACAATGAATATTCCACGTTAAAAAAAGCGTTTACTTGTGAAATTCAGGTCTCGGAGGGCCAAGTGCGAGCTTGCATGCAAATTAAGTTTATAATATAAGCATGGTTGACCCACAAAGGTTCCTACCATGTCCAGTCTAATCCATACCATATACGCCAGCCGAGCCGTTAACGACTTTTCACAAGATGACATTGTCGATTTACTATCGAAAGCGAGAACGAAAAATGCATCGCTGGGCATAACGGGCATGCTGCTCTATGACGATGGCTCCTTCTTTCAGGTATTGGAAGGAGAGGAAGCGGCGCTTGATCAGCTATTCAGTGAGATCTCCGACGACAAACGTCACCAGCAGGTCGCCAAAATCATTTCAGAGGCCATTCCAAAGCGGCAGTTTAGCGACTGGAGCATGGGCTATGCGGCGATTTCAAGTGATGAGTTAAAAACCATCGAAGGCATGAATGACTTTTTCACTGAGCAAAACTGCCTTGCAGAAATAGATGCCGGACGGGCTAAAAAATTATTGAAAGCTTTCGCTCAGGGTCGCTGGAGACTGGACTAGCAATGTCCACGCCTGCCAGTTTAAGCAATATCGACTTTTCCCATGCATTTCAACCTATTGTAGATATCGATGAAGGCAAGATTATCTCGTATGAGGTACTGGTAAGAGGCCCTAACCAAGAGTCTCCGGCAACTGTATTTAGCCAAGTGGCTAAGCAACAATTCATGGACTTTGATCAGCTGATCAGGGAAAGAGGCATCGCACAAGCCGCCTCACTTGGGCTTAGCTGCTGCTTGAGCCTCAACTTTACACCCGGCGAAATCCTATTCGCGCATGGCGCTTATGTTGAGCGCACTATTAGCGTTGCAGAACAACACAATATCCATGCGCACCAGCTCATTATCGAAATCACCGAAAGTGAGGCAATACTGGATTTGCCGCTGTTAGCAGAAATCATCAACAAGCTACGCCGCAGTGGTATAGCCATCTCTATTGATGACTTTGGATCGGGTTATGCAGGCTTAAGCCTGCTTGCAGATATTCAACCTGATCAGGTAAAAATCGATATACACCTGATCAAAAACGTTAATAAAAATGGCCCTCGGCAAACCATTGTAAAAGCCATTAATAATATTTGTCTGGATCTTGGCATTGACGTGCTGGCAGAAGGCGTCGAAAGCCACGAGGAGTTTTTATTTCTAGAGCGTGCAGGAATATCGCTGTATCAAGGTTGGTTTATCGCACGACCAGCATTTGAATCCCTGCCACTAACGTTTGACTTAAACCCTTAACAACGCCTCCCACCTACTCCCCAACTCTTGTAAGCACCGTTTGAATCACAGCGGCTATTTACATGCAAGCCATTCGACCAAGGTATCCATATCTTCTTCTACTTCATCATCGGTTTGAGTTATTACGGAAATACCCAGGCGCGATACATGCGTTATAAAACCGGCAAGCGTCATTTTTGCCAAGCTTGCAGCGCATACTAGAGACAACTCACCATCCTTGAATAAGGTGGTTGCAAGGGCAATACGCACACCTGGGGTATCGAATGCTTTGATTTGATTAATAGTTATCATTGCTAGACCTCAGGAAAAATCAGATAGGATTATCGTATGGTAAACGTCACAAAATAGCCATTAGGCAAGTTGATATAAGATGGCTCGGTTTCTGGCAGTCTCTGTTGTTAACCAATAGACTATAGCCACAACCTAAAAACCAATGGGAAGCAATACAATGACAAACGACAGCGTATTAAACAACGGACTTAAAATGCCTTGGCTCGGATTTGGCGTTTTCCAGATTGACGATGGCGGCTCGGTAGAAGATGCCGTTCGCACAGCGCTAGACGTTGGCTATCGCAGCATTGATACCGCCGCCATTTACAAAAATGAAGCCGGCGTTGGGCAAGCAATTAAAGACAGCGGCATTGCCCGCGAAGATATTTTCCTAACCACCAAGGTCTGGAATGATGCCCAGCGTGATAACAGCGTTGCGCAAGCGTTTGAGGATAGCTTGGAGCGCTTAGGAACAGACTATGTGGATTTGTACCTGGTGCACTGGCCAGTGGCAAACTGCTATGAAGCAACGTGGAAAGAAATGGAGAAGATTTACCAAAGTGGTCGCGCAAAAGCCATTGGTGTAAGTAACTTTCAGATCCATCACTTAAAAGACATTCTAGCGACGGCTGAAGTGGTTCCGGCCGTTAATCAGGTAGAGTTTCACCCACGACTACGTCAGCCAGAGCTGATGCAATTCTGTAAAGATAACAAGATCCAACTCGAAGCATGGAGCCCGCTCATGCAGGGGCATTTAGGTGAAGAGTCTGAGATTGTAGCGTTGGCAGAAAAATACGGAAAGTCGCCAGCACAGATTATTTTACGTTGGGATATTCAGCATGAAGTGGTGACCATTCCAAAATCGACCACGCCAAGTCGCATTGCAGAAAATGCTCAGGTGTTTGATTTTGAATTATCGCAGGGTGATATGGCAGTATTGGATGCGTTAGATCAGGGAAAACGCTTCGGGCCTGACCCAGATACTTTTGACTTCTAAACGTGTAAAAAAGCAGAGGTCTCGTCATCGTCCTGACTGATGAGACCTCACTCTACGAGAGAGATTAGGCCGCTTTTTTAGCTATCTTCTTGGCTACTGCGCGTGCTTTCTTGTTGTCGCCCTTCTTGATTTTCTTCAGCGCTTTCTTAGCCGCTGCTTTTACAACTTTCTTGCTCTTAGAGGCTTTCAAGCCTGCTTTTTTAACGGCTTTCTCTGCGAACTTTACTGCTTTTTTCTTAGCATCTTTCTTGTTTAACTTAGACACGTATATGTCTCCTTTCAATAATTGAGATCAAACAATAATGTATATACATAGTATAGTCAAGTGAAGTACAAAATTGTAGAAGGTAACGTTTCGGCAGCCTCCTTACAACTTGCAGTGCGACCTATTCCAAACGCACCGTGCCATTCATCAAGCCTTCCAGACCGCCATACACCTTCAGCTCGCAAATATTGCCAGTAATACTTTCCAGTACTTCCAGCTCTTTCAAGCGCAATAGCACAGGGTTACCTTCCATTAATTTGGCGGTGTTATGCAGCGAGCGCGTGGCCTGAGTTTCCTCACGACGGCGAATCAAATTCGCCTCAGCCTGCTTCTCAGCCGCTACCACTTCGATCAGGATTTCCTTCATATCACCTGGCAATACAATGTCACGCACACCGACCTTTTTCAGATCAAGGCCATAGGCTGAAACACTTTCCAGCACCAGCTCATGCACTTGCTGGTTTAGCAGATTTTTATCCGCCAACAATTGGTCCAAGGTCTGAGTCGAGACCACGCTGCGCAATGCCAACTGCAGTTCACGGTACAAAAACGCTTCATGATCTTTAATCGCATCGCGGACTTTAATGGCATCCAATACCTGCCACGTCGCTGAGACATTAATCCGCAGACTCACTTTGTCCTTAGTTAAAATTTCCTGACCATTCACTTCCATGGTCTGCAAGCGCATATCCATCATTTGCAAACTCACATACGGATTAACCAACCACCAGCCATGCTGACCTTCTTGCAAAACGGCATGACGCACACCGCTCACCAACAAGAAACCGATATGTCCTTCCGGCACATAGCCCAGCGTGTACAGGCAAGTCACCAAATGGCTTTTTAGTAATGGCTCACGGGTTTTCGCCAACTCATCCGCCAAGCTAGCGCTTAACAAATAGCTATTGCTGATATCCAGCGTGCGAAACTCCAGCTCGCGCTTACCTTTCCAATACGCGCCACTACGACCTGGCGCGGCAATGTCTTTAAGCACACCCGCCTCGTAAAACATGCCGATGGCTTGTGGGCCGGTTTCCCAGCTCATCACATGCTCGGCGAATGCCTCCGAGTGCAGCTCGACCAAGTGTAATAAGTCCTGATCGACGCGTCGAAACTCATTACCTACCGCATACTGCTGAATACTGATCTCACCGCGTAGATTCCAATGTTCATAACAGCCCGGCGTTAAAATCGCCTGAAACTGCTGATTTTTAAACAGCAATCCGCGGTGTGATTCCGGAATAATTGTTTTCATTTTGAATAACATGCTGCTTCTCCTGCAAAATTCATAAATAAAGTCGGCATAGCCTTCACACCTGAACGAGCGTCGATATTTACATTAAACGGGGCTAAGCGCCGGATGCCTTATAACAAGGTATTGCCGGTCACTTGCCGCACTTAATGGACCCATACCAAAGGTCATTCAATGTGCTGGATGCCTGCTCAGTGCCGCCGGTTCAGTGTGTTGCCACGCTGCGCCCGCTTTACCTAACAAACATCCCGAAGGCTATTGCCTAGCGGCCCTTTCGGGCAGTTAAGACAACTGGGAGAGTTGTTTTGCTAGTTGGAATCGAACCAACAACCGATTGATGATGAGTCAATTGCTCTACCGCTTGAGCTATAACAAATTGCCGTGCTTTTCGCACAGCGTGCTATGACCCTACACAGCCGATACACAGCCACTTTCAGAGAAAGCCTGTGTCAGGCAGGTATACAGAACCTGCTCCGCTGGCCAATGCAGTTAAAAGTCATGAAGAATCTATTGCACGGCACGTGCCAACTTTAGAATTAAAATCATAAACAATTGAAAATTATGACTTATTTATTTTTTCTCTCCAGAAAAGCTAAACCATAAAAAGCTGACTAATTATTTTTTCAGATAAATTTATACGGTTTTAGATATACTGAATTAAATCGAACTTAGGGTTACATTATGGCCAGTAACGTCATCATCAGTATCAGTAACGTCATCATCAGTATTTTGGGTAGCAAGCTTGATCATCGTGGCTTTGGTCAGAAGCGATTTGAACGCTGGCGGCCCAATGTTGCATTGGCTCAGCACCCCGAGTTACCGATTGATGAGTTCATTCTGCTGTATCACCCCGACCATGCAGAGCTAGCTAAATTAACGCTGGGAGATATCAAGGAGGTGTCGCCTGACACCAAGCTCACCGGCATTACGCTTAATATCGACGACCCTTGGAATTTTGAGCAGGTGTATGGCGAGCTACACGATGTGATGAAGCGCATCTCTTTCGACCCCGAAAATCACAATTACTACACACACATCACCACCGGTACGCATGTCGCGCAGATCTGTCTGTACCTGTTAACTGAGGCGCGCTTTATTCCCGGCAAGCTACTGCAGTCCTCACCACTCAAAGAAGGAAACGGCGGCTCTTATCAAATTATTGATTTGGATTTGTCCTGCTATGACCAGATTGCGTCGCGCTTTGCAGCCGAGGCGCGCCAAGGGGTTGACCATTTAAAAGGCGGCATCCAAACCCGCAATGCCGCTTTTAATAAAATGATGGCGCAATTGGAGCAGGTGTCGATTCGCTCTACCGCACCGATTTTACTCACTGGCCCGACTGGTGCCGGTAAATCGCAATTGGCGCGTCGTATTTATGCGCTGAAGCAAAAGCGAGGTTTGGTTAGCGCCGATCTGGTGGAAGTAAACTGCGCTACCTTGCGCGGCGACAATGCCATGTCTGCCCTATTTGGCCATGTAAAAGGAGCCTTTACCGGTGCCTTAAATGCGCGTACTGGTCTACTGCGCGAAGCCAATAAAGGCTTGTTATTTCTCGATGAAATTGGCGAGCTGGGGCTGGATGAGCAGGCCATGTTACTGCGGGCGATTGAAGATAAGGTCTTTATGCCACTGGGCTCCGATCGCAATATCAGCAGCGATTTTCAGCTGATTGCCGGCACCAATCGCAACCTATTCCAGCGAGTTAGCGAAGGCCTGTTCCGCGAAGATTTACTGGCGCGTATCAATCTTTGGACCTATGAAATCCCCTCGCTAAAAGCACGGCAGGAGGATTTAGACCCCAATATTGACTATGAACTCCAGCAGTTCACCCATAAAGCGGGTCACAATGTGCGCTTTAATAAAACCGCTCGCAAGCAATACCTTGATTTTGCTCATTCCGGCGAAGCCAGCTGGCGCGCCAATTTCCGCGATCTAAACTCCAGCATGACGCGCATGGCGACACTAGCCAGCGGTGGGCGCATTACTGAAGAAATCATTGCCGACGAAATCGCGCGCTTACAATCCGATTGGGCGAATCATGAAACCAAAACCACCGGCACCGCCTCAGCAATCGATATTCTGCAAAGTGTATTACCCGAATCAGCCATCTCCGAAATTGACCTGTTTGATCACGCACAGCTAGCCCATGTCATCGAAATTTGTCGAGGCAGTAAAAGCATGGCGGAGGCCGGTCGTAAGCTGTTTAATGTAAGCCGCGAGCGTCGTAGCAGCAGCAATGACAGCAACCGACTCAAAGTCTATCTCAACAAGTTTGGACTGGAGTTTAAACAGCTCTCTACAAGCTGAGATCAAGCCGTCACAAGAATTGCTCATTCAAGTCAATTCTGATAATTTGGCGTCAAAAATCAATGTGAATTTACAGTTTCCGGGCTTCTGCAATTATGGCTACTTTGAAAGACATCTCCCGTCACCTCAATTTGTCGGTGACAACTATTAGCCGTGCATTAAATGGCTTTCCCGAAGTCAACGAGGAGACTCGTTTACTGGTCGAGAAAACGGCAGCGGCGATGAACTATCGACCCAACCAGTTTGCACAGAAGTTAGTCACCGGCCGCTCGGGCATGGTGTGCATGATTATTCAAGCCTCACCGGATTTATCTGCCAATATTCACTTTATGGAGGTTGTCACCGGCTTATCGCAGTATTTCTCCGCGCATGGCATGCACTTTATTTTGCATGTGAGTACCGAATTTGATGTGCTCGCACCGTACCGCTCAATGACTGCTGGCAACTTGATGGATGGCTACATCCTCACGCACCCAACTCCAAATGATCCTCGGGTTGAATTTTTGCGTGGAAAAAATGTGCCATTCGTTATGCATGGCCGCTTGGATGAAGACAACGACTATCCGTATTATGATATTGAGAACTATGGGGTGTCCCGACAGGCGACCGAGTACTTATTATCAATAGGGCACCAACGAATCACTCTGCTCAATGGGCCTGCGGAATTAAGCTTTGCCAAGCAACGAAAAGCGGGCTTTTTAGATGCGATGAGTGCATCCGATATGAGTGATGCGGATATTATCGATGACATGAGCGGGGTGCAGGTGCATCACGGGCAGATGACTGCAGAGTTTGGCCACCGCACTGCCAAAGCGATTCTTTCCAGAAGCGGCGCTGTCCGTCCGTCGGCCATTATCTGTTCTAATATTTTAATTGCCGAAGGCGTGTATGAGGCAGCAAAAGAAATGGGCTTGAAGATTCCTGAAGACCTTTCGGTGATCGCGCACGATGATGACATTCCATTGCATCGGGCCAATGAAATGAAGCCACCGCTCTCAGTGACTCACTCCGCTTTGCGCGATGCACTGGAGCCACTGGCTAATATTTTAATGCGCCGAATTAAAGGTGAAGAGTCGGTTAAGAGCTTGCAAGAAGTGGCGCCTACCAAGCTAATTATTCGAGAATCAACGCGCTTGCTTTTCTAAGATCACCAAGGCAATACCGCCCAGTATCGCGACACTGGCTAAGGCCATGCGTAGCGTTAGCGGCTCAGATAACAGAATCACCCCACCGATTGCAGCAATCACCGGCACACTCAATTGCACGGTCGCAGCGGTGGTGGATTTTAACAGCGGCAAAGCGGTATACCAAATCGCATAACCCACACCCGATGCCAGCGCGCCTGATGCAACCGCATAACCAACTCCAGCCACATCCAGCGACCAGTAGGAATACATCAAAGCACTTAGCAGCAAAGCCAATGGCACAGAGCGCAGGAAGTTGCCCGCAGTGACCACCGTCGCATCGCCCGCACCACGACCCCGTAAAGAATACACACCCCACGCCACACCAGCGCCCAACATCAGCACTGAGCCAAATAATGGCGGAGACTCAAGCCCCGGCAACATCAAACCAATCAGTCCGCCAAAAGCCATTAACAAGCCTATCAACTGAATGCCCCGCAAGCGCTCACCACGGTAAATGCCATAGCCAATCATCGTGACTTGCACCGCGCCAAATAACAGCAAAGCTCCCGTGCCCGCCGCTAAGCTCACATAGGCATAGGAGAAGCCTGCAGCATAAGCAAACAACGCCAATGCCGACCACCAATTGCCGCCAACAGCACTTTGGCCAGCACCCTGATCTTCTGCACGACTCGCTCGCAAGCGCACAATCAACCACAACACTAAGGCACCGGCGATCAAGCGAATCGAGGTAAAACTCGCCGCATCAATCTCAGTTTGATTAAGCGCCGCGCGACAGAGCAATGAGTTACCGGCAAATGCCGTCATCGCCATTACAGTGAGTGTGAGCGCCCGCGAGTTCATTCTGGCTCCGCCCAACGAATCAGCCATAACGCACCCAAGCCACATATCAGGAAGCCCATCACTAATGGCATTACCGAGTTATCGTAAAACATGCCGATGGCAATCCCGAGTGGTACCGAAACCAGCGTGGATAAGGAACCCACGACTGCTGCACCAATACCCGCAATATGCCCTAATGGCTCCATCGCCATGGTATTTAAATTACCGAATAACATGCCCATGCAGAACAAAATTGCAACTAAGTACGCCATAAACAATAGCAGCGGCGGATTGCCATCAGTCAGATACACCGGCAACAAAAATACGAGCGATAATCCAATCACACCCAACATGGCGCAGCGCGATAAAAAGCGCATGCCGAACTGCATAACGAGTTTGGAGTTCACAAAAGAGGCCACCCCAATCGCCAATGCCAATACCGCAAAGTACAGTGAGAATTGCGCCCCTAAGCCATATTGCTCCTGTAAAACAGGCTGCGCAGTGCTTAAGTAGGTTAAAAACGGCCCGGAAACCATACCAACCGCGAGGGTATAACCGAGTGCTGCACGGATTTTGCAGACTTCAATAAGCCCTAACCACACTTGTTTAAATGAGAATGGCTTGCGGTTTTCAGGGGCCAGCGTTTCCGGCTGCCGTATTGAAAACCACAGCGTTAAGATAAGCGCTAAACCTAAAAACGAGCCGAAGATACTGCGCCAGTCTGCGATATACAGCACCAATTGACCAAGCGCCGGAGCCAACATCGGCACCAAAATAAACACCATCATGATCAGTGACATGACGCGAGCCATGGCACGGCCTTCATACTCATCACGAATCAGCGCCATCGGCACCACGCGCGGCGCAGAAGCCCCAATCCCCTGCAATACGCGCCCGATCAGCATCGTATTGAAATCAGTCGCAAAAATAGACAACAAACAGCCCAGCATGAAAACCGTCATACCCGCATACAAAGCGACTTTACGACCATAGCTATCCGACATTGGCCCAAACAATAATTGACCAAATGCCATCCCCAAAAACACCATGGAGACAATCAGCTGAGTATGGTTAGGGTCGGCGAGGGCCAAGTCTTGACCGATAGCCGGTAAGGCAGGCAACATGCCATCAATGGTTAGGGCAACTAAGGAGGTAGTCAGGGCCATTAATGCGATGAATTCCACAAATGGCAGCCGTTGAGACGGGGAGAATAATTTCACAATTTTAGTATCTGCTAAAATTCTGCTGATCATAACAACCTTGGAAAAGAACAGCAAAATGTTATGCTACTGAAATAAACACTGGTTAGTATCCACCGTTTCTCCCAAAAATATCGCTAAAAAACAAATAAGGAAATGCGCTAATGAGTCAAGACGTTATTGATGCCAAAGTCTCCCCTACTCGCCACCTCGGCGTTTTATCAAAAATGGAAGTCAACCGCCTGCTAGATCGCAGTAAGGGTGATGTGTATCGTTTGTATCGCAACTGCTCACTGGCAGTACTGAACTACGGCGACTTTTCCGACGATGCCGAAGCGCTCATGCAGCGCTTTGCAGACTTTGACATCAACATAATCTCGCAAGAGCGCGGGATTAAACTGGAGCTAAGCAATGCTCCCGCCAATGCCTTTGTGGATGGCGTGATGATTAAGGGTGTTAACGAGCACCTGTTCTCCGTTCTGCGCGACGTGGTTTACATCAACGATGTGATTTTGGATAACCCAAAATTTGATCTGAACAATTCGGACCTCATTACCGATGCCGTCTTCCATATTATGCGTAATGCGGATGTGTTGCGCCCCGGCCTGAGCCCTCAGTTAGTGGTTTGCTGGGGTGGTCACTCGATTTCCCGTTTGGAATATGACTACACAAAAGAAGTCGGTTATCAGATGGGCTTGCGTGGTTTGGATATCTGTACCGGCTGCGGCCCTGGCGCCATGAAAGGCCCAATGAAAGGGGCTACGGTTGGTCATGCCAAGCAGCGTAATGTCGATGGTCAGTACTTGGGTATTACCGAGCCTGGCATTATTGCCGCCGAGTCGCCAAACCCCATCGTGAATGAGCTGGTGATTATGCCGGACATTGAAAAACGCTTGGAAGCTTTCGTGCGCACCGGTCACGGTATTGTGGTATTCCCTGGTGGCGTGGGTACAGCGGAAGAGATTCTGTATATTTTGGGTATTTTATTGCACCCGGATAATCAGGATATTCCATTCCCATTGGTGTTTAGCGCACCGGCGACTTCAAAAGATTACTTCACTCAAATCGATGAATTCATTGGTGCGACGCTGGGTAAAAAGGCGCAGTCATTGTATGAAATCGTGATTGATGATCCGGTCAAAGTCTCACGCATTATGACGGAAGGCATGCAGGAAGTGCGCGCTTACCGTAAAGCCAATGGCGATGCCTACTACTTCAACTGGATGCTTAAGATCGACAAGATTTTCCAGCACCCGTTTGAGCCCACGCATGAGAATATGCGCAATCTGCAATTGCATAAGAATCAGGAAAGCCATGTACTGGCTGGCGCGCTTCGCCAAATGTTCTCCGGTATCGTTTCCGGTAACGTAAAGGAAGATGGCCTCAGAGCAATTAAAGAGCACGGCAAATTCGAGATTCAAGGTGATCCGGATATCATGCAACGTATGGATGCCATGCTGACCTCATTCATCGCCCAAAAGCGCATGAAGATTGATTCGGCAGAATACGTGCCTTGCTACACCTTAGTTAAGTAGGTCGGTACTGCACATCTAGCCACTTAAGCGAGTCTGGATTTAAACCATGCTCGCTTGGGTCAAGCTAACGTTTATCAGGCTCACTAGCCACCAATACGCTATCTAAATAGATATCCAGCAAGGCTTGACCGTCTTGCTGGAGGTCGACCGGACTGCAAGTCTCAAGATGGTGATGAATTAGTCCAAATAAATAGCTCAATAAACCACTCGCCAACGCCTCATTACTCAAGCTCGAACGTAGCAAATTCAAGCTGCGCAACTGTCCAAACGCCCCACTCAATCCCGTCCAATAATCCGACTGCTTCTCCATTAAAAACTGATTTAATGGCGTTTTTGCGTCACTAAACTCGATGCAGTGCATTAATATACGTAAGGATTGTGTGTATTTCGGGTCATTCAATACGTGATCCAGCACGCCTTTTATCGTAAACCTAAAATCCGCGTCTGCCTTTTCCGGCGCTAAGCTACTCAGGCTTTTCATAAACGCCGCATGCGCCTCGCCCGCCCCTTCCTGCCACAGCGATTTGATAATGTCGTCTTTATTATCAAAGTGCCAATACACCGCACCCCGCGTCATACCGGCATGCTCAGCAATTTTGTTTAAAGTCGTGCCTGCAACACCCTGCTCAATAAACAACTGCGAGGCAGAGTCCAATAGCTTTTGATAGGTGATTTGTTTATCTGTTTCGGTTTTTCTGGCCATGTAGCATTAGCTTTAATTGCGAGGGGGATGAAGGATTGTATACCGCTTCCAGATAAGTCGCACTAGTTAACATACAAGCACGTATGTATAATCGGCTGCTCTATTGAACATGCTACCTGCTTGAGACCTGATAATGACTCTAAAAAATGCCATTTACCGATTACTACTGATCAGCCTGATCCCCGTATTACAGGCTTGTCAGCTCGATTCAACAGCCGCTGAGCAGGCAGAAGAAGCAAAACCGGAACCCATTCGTCCCGCATTAGTTTTTACCCCTATTCGGATGAGCGGTGGTGCTGAACGCACGTTTCCAGCCGTTTTAGAAGCCACTGACCAGACTAATATGGCATTTCGGGTCGCAGGTCAGCTCATCAAACTAACGGTTCAGCCCGGACAATCCATCAAAAAAGGCCAACTAATTGCCCAACTGGATGACACCGACTTTCGCACCACGCTAAGCGATTATCAGGCAAAGTTGGATCTGGCATCCACGCAGTACCAACAGACCTATGGCTTGTATCAAAAGAACTATATCGCCAAGTCACAGTTAGACTCTGCTCGCGCCGCATTGCGCAGTGCCGAAGCCGCCGTTAAGCAAGGCAAAAGCAATCTGACTTACACCACGCTACGCGCACCCTTTAGCGGTGTGGTTGCTCATGTCAGTGTGGAGAATTTCCAGTTTATTCAGCCACAGCAAACCATCATTCAAATTCAGCGCTCTGGCGACTTAGGCATTCGTTTCGATGTACCAGAGTCAGTCTTTACGCAAATGCGCCAAGTGAAAAACTACCAATCGCTTTGCGGTACAGTCAGCTTTAGCGCCTCGCCGGACTCTTACAAAGCCTGCTACAAAGAGCATGACTTAGTCCCCGATACCCTCACTCGCAGCTATCCGGTGCTGTTTAATCTGGAAGTCCCAAAGAATGTGACCTTGCTAGCTGGTATGAGCGCGAATATCACCATCGACCTCAGCGCCATCAGCTCCAATATGGATGATCGCAGCGTATTGGTTCCGGTTGAAGCGGTATTTGATCAGAACAATTCACAGTTCGTATGGCGCGTAGAGCAGGATCTGAAATTGCACAAGCAGCCGGTTAAAGTCGGCGGCATTAGCAATAATATGATTCGCATTACTGAAGGCCTAAGCACTCAGGATCGCATCGTCGCGGCCGGCGTCAGCTACTTAGTTGAAGGCCAGCAGATTCGCATTTATGAAAAAGAACGTGGTCTATAACAGGAAATAGCGATGAGTATTGCGGAAAGCTCGATCCGGAACAAAACCGTTAGCTGGATGGTCATCGTGTTGCTGATTATCGGCGGCTACATTTCCTTTCAGGGACTAGGACGACTAGAAGACCCGAACTTCACCATAAAGCAGGCGGTGATCGTGGTCCAATACCCTGGCGCTTCGGCTCAGGAAGTAGAAGAAGAAGTCACCCTGCCGATTGAAAATGTTGTGCAACAGCTGCCCTATCTGGACAAAGTCACCTCCACCACCATGAATGGTCTTTCCCAGATCATGGTGGAAATGAAGAGTATCTATCGTAAAGACGATCTCGCCCAAATCTGGGATGAGATGCGCCGTAAAATCCGCGATATGGAAGGCAGCCTACCCTCCGGCGTCAGAACGCCAATCATCAACGATGACTTCGGCGATGTGTACGGCTACTACCTTGCCATTACCGGCGACGGCTACGAATACAACGACATCGAAAACTACGTCGACTACCTACGACGCGAGTTAATACTGGTCGATGGCGTTGGTAAAGTCACCGTTGGCGGCACCCGTTCTCGCCAATTGGTGATGGAAGTTGACCGCTCCAAAATGAACTCACTAGGGTTATCCGTCACCACCCTGCAGCAGTTACTCGCCACCCAAAGCTTAGTCACCAATGCCGGTAGCATCCGCGTTGGCAGTGAATACATTCGCATTAAACCGACCGGCACCGTCTCCAGCGTGGATGATTTGCGCAATCTGACCGTTGGCCGCAATGGCGACCAGCTCGTCTATTTAAGTGATGTCGCCAGCCTCAAGCTGGACTACGTCGACCCACCCAGCCACATCTATCACTTTAATGGCAAGCCCGCGCTCACCCTTGGAATCTCATTCTCCAGTGGTGTCAACGTGGTGAATGTCGGTAAAGCCGTGCGCGACCGCATGGAAGAACTCGAATACATGCGCCCGCTGGGCATTAATATCGGCACCATTTACGATCAACCACTGCAAGTAGAAGCCTCGGTCGAAAACTTTGTTATTGGCTTAGCGGAATCCATCGGTATCGTTATTGTGGTTCTGCTGGTCGCCATGGGCTTACGCCCCGGTATTTTGATGAGCTTTGTGTTGCTGCTGACCATTGCCGGCACCTTTATCGTGATGAAAATGGCTGGCATCGAGCTACACCGAATATCACTGGGGGCGCTGATTATCGCGCTGGGGATGTTGGTGGATAATGCCATTGTAATTACAGAGGGGGTCATGATTGGCCTGCACAATGGCCTCACCCGAATTGAGGCCGCCAAGCGCATTGTAAAAAATACCAGCTGGCCGCTACTGGGAGCGACGGTGATTGCGATTACCGCCTTTGCCCCGATTGGTTTATCGCCCGATGCCAGTGGTGAGTTTACCGGCAGCCTGTTTTGGGTACTGCTGATCTCGCTGTTCTTAAGCTGGATATTGGCGATTACCATTACTCCATTCCTCTGCTATTTGATGTTTAAAGAGGAAGCCGGTAAAGCCGAGCCTGGCGAGCAATCTGACCCATACAAAGGTATCTTTTACCGCCTGTTCCGTGGACTCGTACGCTTCTGCCTGCGCTTCCGCTGGTTCACTGTGCTGCTGATTATGCTGATGTTTGCCGCCTCGATTGTGGGCTTTGGACAAGTGCGTCAAGCCTTCTTCCCGGATAGCCCGCTGCCGATGTTTATCGTCGATTACTGGCTACCGGAAGGCACTGACATTCGCGCCACCGAAGCCGATGCTGGCAAGCTGGAAAAGTACGTCACCTCGCTGGATAGCGTCGAAGCCGTGACCACCACCATTGGCCGTGGTGCTGAGCGCTTTATGCTGACCTACAATGTCGAGTTTAATGCGCCAAGCTATGCGCAGCTGATTGTGCGGGTGAAATCGTTTGATGATATCGAGCCTGCCATCAACCAACTGCGCAGCTACACCACCGAGCACAATCCGCAAGCCTTTGTGAAGTTTGGTCGCATGGCCATTGGCCCCGCCACTAAAGCAAAAATCGAAGCCCGCTTTATCGGCCCTGACCCACAAGTACTCCGAGCGCTAGGTGAACAAGGCTTAGAGATTATGCGCGCCCAACCGAACGCCATCAACGTGCAACAAGACTGGCGCGAGCGTAGCAAAGTCATCCGCCCCGTATTTAATGATGAAGAAGCACGACGCTTAGGCATTAGTAAATCCGATCTGGATAATGCAATTGCGCTGAATGTGAGCGGCCTGAGTATCGGCTTATATCGCCAAGGCTCTACCTTGCTGCCGATTGTATTGCGCCCACCAGAAAGCGAGCGTGGCACCGTCGAGCAGTTGAAAAACATTCAGGTGTATAGCCAAGCGCGACAAGCCTATGTGAGCATTGAACAGGTCATCGACCGCATCGACGTGGTCTGGGAAGACCCGCTGATTAAGCGTCGTGACCGTAAGCGCACGCTCTCAGTACTAGCTGACCCAGACACCGACAAAGGCAGTAACCCGGTCGCGCTGCTGGCGCAAGTCCGCCCTGCTTTTGAAGCAATTCCACTGGAGCCCGGCTACTCACTGGAATGGGGTGGCGAGTTTGAAGCACAGGCCAAAGCCAATAAATCGGTATTTGCCTTCGTGCCGCTCGGTGCCTTGCTGATGGTCGTGATTACCATGTTCATGTTTAACTCACTGCGCCAAACGCTGGTGATTTGGATAACCGTGCCGCTCGCCATTATCGGCGTGAGTGCGGGTCTGCTGATTATGAACACGCCCTTTAGTTTTACCGCGATGTTGGCGGTGCTGAGCTTAAGTGGCATGGTGATCAAAAATGGCATCGTACTGGTTGAGGAAATCAAGCTCCTCAATGAGGAAGAAAGCATGCCGTGGATTGAAGCCATTGAACAAGCCGCCGTGAGTCGGATGCGCCCTGTCACCATGGCGATGATCACTACGGTACTTGGGATGATCCCGCTGCTGCCCGATGTATTCTTCCGCCCGATGGCCGTGTCGATTATGTTTGGCTTGAGCTTTGCCACCATCCTCACGCTGATTATGGTGCCGGTGTTATTTGCCCTGTTCTATCGGGTGAAATACCGCTCCCCAGCGCGCATTGCCAAAGATGAAGCAAAAGCCGCAGCTAAGCTTGCAAAGAAACAGGCGAAGATCGATGCCAAGATTGCGAAGCAGCGAAAAGCCGCAGAAAGTTAATAGATTTGCATTAAAGTAAAAGAGAGGCTTGCATGGCTATAAAAATGCTTTTATAATCGCCAGCCTCTTCGCCGCAATAGCTCAGTTGGTAGAGCAACTGACTTGTAATCAGTAGGTCCCGCGTTCGATTCGTGGTTGCGGCACCAAGATATCAAAAGGTCACAATGTTTACATTGTGGCCTTTTTTTATGGCTGTGATTATTGGGTTAAACCCAGTTATCCGTTCGCAATCCTTCAACACGCTCAAATTCACGTAAATTATTAGTAACCACAATCAAGCCCTCACTGCGCGCATGGCCTGCTATATGTAAATCATTGACGCCAATAGGTGTGCCTTTGCGTTCAAGGTCAGCTCGAATATCACCATAATGTGCTGCGGCGTTTGACGTGTAATCCAGTACCTCAAGACGTGAAACGAAGTCTTCAATTTTTCTTAAGTTTCGCTCCACGTACATACTCTTTTCTGCACCGTGTAATAGTTCGGCCAGTGTAATACTGCTGATAGCAAGCTGTTCAGCGTGTTGGTTAAAGGTATCTAGCACCTCAATAGGCTTACGCTTTATGACGTAGATGACAATATTGGTATCCAGCATGTACTTCAACATCAGAAGCTTTCTCGCTCAGCCTGCTCTTGTGAGGCACGCGTTTCCATGAAGTCATCACTGACACTATCTTCCGACAGAAAAAAACTGTCCCAAGTGCTTCCTTGTGGCGAAAGAATACGGTCTTTGCCAACAATCCTTACCAACACTTTCTTTACGGTAGCAGGAAAGCGTGTATCGGCAGGCAGTCGAACTGCCTGAGTTCGGTTATTAATAAAAACTGATCCAAGTGGCATTTTATACTCCTCGTAATATGCTATATACATTATATATATAGCATTCATGAGAAGAAAACAAGCGCGAGCGTCATGCGCTCTGTTCGGTAATAATATTAGAATTGCAGCCCAAACCAAAACCATAAATAATGGAGCTAGTCCCCCGAACTCTATCTAAAAGGTGCGCTCCCTTGCCAAACTCAACAACTTCACAGAATGACTTCGATCTTATCGTTGTGGGCGCAGGTATGGTTGGCATGTCGACGGCGCTTTGGGCGCAAAAAGAAGGCTTAAAAACGCTGATCTGTGATCCCAATCCAGCAGGCTCTGGTACCACTTACGGTTCGGCTTGCACCATCGCAACCTATGCGTGTATCCCCGTCAACAGCCCATCGATATTCACCTCGCTACCGCATTTATTGACCAGTCGCGAAAGCCCCCTCAGCTTCAATATTGGTCACGGCGTGAGAAACCCGCGCTGGATGCTGAGCTTTCTGAATAATTGCCGCGCATCCCGCGTTAAACATATCAGCGAAGCACTCGGGCAATTTCTGAAACATACGGATGCCGGTCTCGACCCACTGATTCACGAAGCCAATGCACAGGATCTGGTGGTGAGTAATGACTGCCTGTATGTCTGGTCCAGCCGTGCCGGTTTTGAAAGTGCTAGAGACAGCAATGCGATGCGTGCGGCACAAGGCGTGGTGTTTGATGAGCTAAGCTCAGATGAGGTGCTCAAACTGGAGCCTAATATTAAACAGCCGATTCATCGCGGGCTGCATTTCAAGGGTGCGAGACATATCACCAATCCACAGGAACTGGTTGGCCGTATGCAAACGCGATTTGAGGCGCTGGGCGGGACAGTCATGCAGCACGGCGTTGAGCGTTGCCAGCCCGACGACAACGGAGTGACTGCCTATCTAACGGATGGCACTGAAATCCGTGCGGGTCGATTAGCACTAACTGCCGGAGCGCGCTCACGTCAGATTAAAGGCACCGGCGCTGAAAACCTGCCGTTAGGCACTGAACGCGGCTACCATATTCTGTATCGCAATCACGGCGCTCACGTATCACGTCCGGTGGGCTGGGCCGAAGCGGGCTTTTATGCCACACCGATGGCTGATGGATTACGCATTGCCGGTACGGTCGAGATCAATGCCATCGACGCGGCGTTCAACACGAAATGCACCGACTACCTGCAGCGTAAATCACATGACATGTTTGGTGATTTGGGCTCACCTGACGACACATGGCTTGGGCATCGACCAACGATGCCGGACTCCCTCCCGGTGATAGGCAAGTCGAAGGCTTCAGAGCGCGTGATATTCGCCTTTGGGCATCAACATATCGGCCTTACCTTAGGCGGCGTGACGGGTAAGATCGTGACTGATCTTGCTCAGGGACGGGAGCCGTCTTGTGACATTAGCGACTTTTTGCCTCAGCGCTTCAGCTGATAGTTTGATTTGCATCAACACAAAAGCCCCCGAACTTTGTCTATAATGGAGCTGCAATTACAAGAGATGATTTCATCGCTTGTATAACCAAGAGGAGTTTTAATTATGTATCAGAACATATTAGTACCCGTCGCTCCCTACCACCCAGCCAATACCCAAGAGGCCATTCGGCTGGCTCAGGCGCTGAGAGCCGAGGGTGGGAAAATCACCTTAATCTCTGCATTGGATAGCATCCCTGCCTATGTCGTCGATTATTTACCCGAAGGCCAGCTGCAGAAAAACCACGCAGACGCGAAAGCCAGCTTGCTGGAAGATTCCAAAGGCATTAGCGATGTAACGATTAAAGTTGTCACCGAAGAAGGCTCTGCCGGTTCGACCATTGTTGAATATGCTAAACAGCATAAATCGGATTTGATTATTATCGCCTCGCACCGACCAGGCTTGCAGGATTTCTTTCTTGGGTCTACTGCCGCGCGAGTGGTTCGCCATGCGCCTTGTGCGGTGCATGTTGTTCGGTAAATTAAATCCCTGAAAACAACAAGTCTAGGGCTGCCAAGATTTCGAAGCGCTTATCCGCAAGTGAAGTTACTGGCTCCCCTAGACTTGAAATACCCACACCGGCGAGTTCTGGTGTCGACATTACAACTGAAACACCTTCAATACGAAACTCAGGTATCAGGCGCTCAGCAGTCGAAAATGCCCCGCCTCTTTCCAAAGGCACAACCACTCGGGTTCTTGTGATATTGAGTAGGTCAGTCTGCAAATCTAACAAATAAGGAATCTGATCATTGGTAGCTGGGTTCGGGTTCCTGTACACATCAAACTGAGACATTAAAACGTCCTCAAGCCATCACTAAACACGCCTCGTTCTTCCACTCGCTCGTTATACGCTTCCAGCGCTTCACGATTTTGCTCCAACCACTCCGTACGCTTTTTTTCAGTAAGTGCCTCCACCAGCGCCTGCTCTAGTAGCTTTGACAGGTTAAGCTTATAACGCCTCGCTTCTTCTAAGAGGTTACTATTAACGCTTAGATTTGAAGCACGCTTGGGAGCTGTATTGTCATAAATAAATGATGTTTGCATAATATTCTCCTAAATTTATACAAGCATTTTATGCGCATTATTAATGCGCATCAATAGCCACCTATTTAGAGCCATAAGCTCTGCACAATATCAAAAGCATCCTGCTACTCACTGAGTCAATATCACAAATTCAAGAAGAGCTCTACCGGCTTGCCTATGCAGCCTAGTAATTTCTGCTCCATGAGTCTAGAAGATAATTGCTGATATCACCTAGCTCATCACCCCAACACTCCGCGCCAATCACCGCAAATTCCATGAGAGGGTTATGGTGACATACGATGCACCTCTATGTAGTGGAACGTTATAAAATAAACCAAGCTTTTCAACTCAATTATCTGCCAGAAACCAGTGATCGAGTTACTTAGAGCCGCTTTCTGACATGCTGGCAGCGCTTATCACGGTAAGAACGACACCTGAAACTATCCACCAATTAACACCAGCGCGAGCTGTTGGTTTAGATACCTCTGTACCTGCTGCTTCTGGCTTTACGGATGCCCCTACTCGGCTGCAGCCTGTAGTGACCATCATCAAAGCAGCAATAAGTACGCTGGATACAAATTTCATAAGCTTTCCCAAGTTCAGATAGGTAGATTGTGATCATGCCCACTATTTATTACTTTGTGAGACCTGACTTTATCAAATTATTTGCCATCTCTTCCGACCGAGCCAATAAATCTTTCAAATGATCATTACTTTCTCCACCCTCAAACAGGTTTTCAGGCACATCAGAGAATAAACGGCAAAATGGCTTTGCTCCTACTAAAGTGACACTCTTACGGGCGCGAGTCATAGCCACATATAGAATGCGCTTCATTAAATTAAGTTCTTCGGCCTGATCCTCCTTAGCTACATTATCTAACAATCGTCCGGGATATTGGGAATCATGTAGACCCATAATGACAACATGGTCAAACTCTAAACCTTTTAGTTGATGGAACGTTGTAACCACCACACCGCCAGAGAATTTACCTAGACCAGCGCCCTTTACACTTTTCGCACTCAAACCTCTTTTCTCTAATGCTTTACTCGCCGGATAGAGCTGCTTACTAAATGGCAAGACAACAGCGACAGAGGTTGTGCGTAGTCTTTTGTAGTTTTCAGCAATCCAGTCATATCCAGCTTCGTAAGCACTATTAGGGTTATCGGTGACAATGCGGAGTACTTTTTCACCCTGCTTAACAGGACTCACCGGCGCTGTATAATTATCATCATTCACAACACTATTGCCATGAAGTAAATACTCAGCAACATCCATAATCTGGCACGTTGTTCTATGACTGGCTGCTAACCGACGACTACGACCACCCTGAACTTGAATACCTACAGAAGCCCAACTAAAACTTCGCTTATAAATCTTCTGTGCTAAATCACCGGCTAAGCTTAAAGAAATACGTGGAATTTTAACCGCTGCCAATAACCAGCTTCGATCAAAGTCCTGTACCTCATCAATCATTAAATGATCGTAACGTAAACTTTCCGGTAGCAAACTCTGACCTGTTTCCGTAAGGGTTCTGAGAATAAGCCCCGCAGGATTATCGTAATCCTCCTGCCTAGTCTCTTCTAACCACTCACAATAAGCTTCGTATACAAACCAAACTAAATACCGCTCCTCCTTAAGTAAGCGAACCGCCGTTCCTCTCCCCACTCTATCGACGGTCAAATACTCACCTAGGCGTGTTATATGCTGACCAAAAAGCCAAGCAATTTCGTCACTCCACCAGCTTCCTAGCGCCGTATTATCAGCAAGTTCATACAAACGATGTGAACCAGTATTTTCTGATGCCTCGGCAATAATCTCCCTAAGCTTCTCTAATCGAGAGCGAGTAGTTACCCATCCCTCAAATGTTGCCCCTAATGAAATAGATGTACTTTTTGCCCAATCATGAAAGGTTCTTACATCAATACTTCCCTTCATTCCTGCTTTATCAAAAGCTTTAGCCACGTAGGCGCACAGTGCCGCGTTATAGGTTAAAAACAACACTGAACCCATATTCATTGCTGAGATTATCTTGCCAGCTCTTGCAGCCAAAACCGTTGTTTTTCCACTTCCCGCTTGACCCCTAATCAACAAGTGCTGAGTAGGGTCTAAGTCTATTATTGCTTGCTGCTCTGGAGTGAAATGAATAACTGGCTCAGCTTGCTCTGGCTTGTCATGAGGAATTGTCTCTTCGCTATTATCCCTAAGCAATGACCATTCATACTTATCATTCATGCTAGCTAAGCCCTGAGACTTCATCGCATAAAGTGTAGAGTTAATATCCGAACGATCAACATGTTGACCAAACTCATCTGCCAAAATTTTGGCCAATTTGCGGGCTTTAACGGGAGAGTGAACCGATAATAAGTTAGTTAGATGCTTCTCTATTAAAGCTTTTTTCATCATGCCACCTCAGTTTTGACGCCTGCATTAGGTTTTTTAATATATTTCTTAAAGCACCAAATGCGAAAGATCCCACTCCTAGGATGTAAACGACATCTGATACCGCCCTTGATTACCTCATAGAGGTATTAATCGCGGTCAATATTGTGCCATAAAAAACCACATATCAACCATTTGAACTGCTAGTTTTGATGGATCGGACTGATCTCATGAGGAAGCATGGCTGCCTTACAATGCCGTTCAATTAAGAAGAGCACCTCATAACGTACGTTTATAAGCGGTCGGATATCTTGCTTTTTTCTTTCCAACGATCACTACGCCCGTTCTACTAATGGACTTGGATGATGCGCTAACTACATCAGTCATGCTTTAACCAAGTACCATCCGGCTAGTTGCTGCAACTGATCAATACCTTTTACTCAGTCTGCATTAGCCACTCACTGAATAAAGTAGCGCCCTGCTTTACAGGGCGTTTATTTTTTGGCTGCATTAAATAAAACTGCGATGTCGTGGATAACTCTAATGACACAGGTCGCACGAGCAAGCCACTGTCCAGATAATCATCCACCAGACGCTCCCAGCCTAAAGCCAAGCCCTGTCCATTCAAAGCAGACTGAATCAATAGCGGATAATTATTCATTGTAATACGCCGAATACTGTCGCTCATCACCAAGTCATTCTGCTCAAACCAATAGCGCCAGCGCACCCAATCTTCATTCTCTTCCAGTGTTAGCAAGGTTGCTTGAGACAAGTTTTCTGCTTTAGAAAGTTGTGGATTTTTTTCTAGATAAGCTGGGCTACAAACCGGAAAGGCCTTCTCACCAAATAAAGGAACCGATTCCCTATCTGCTGGTGGAGCCGCTCGAAAAAACAACGCAAGGTCGTATTCAAACGACGTGATATCCCCAAACGAATTTACCGAAACAATGCGTAAATCCACATCAGGGTGTTCCGCCTGAAACTCTTGATAACGAGGTAATAACCAAAATGTCGCCATCGCATAACTGGTGATAACAGTGACCTGTTCATCATTCCCTCGTTGCAACATACCCGCTGTAGACTCCGATATTTCCTGCAAAGCATTTCTGACGGTTTCATAATAATGGGCCGCACTATCTGTCATGCGTAAATTTCGGGTATCACGGACAAAGAGAGTAACCCCTAAATAGGATTCAAGCAGACGGATCTGTCGGCTTACCGCACCCTGTGTAACAGACAACTCTTCTGCTGCACGCGTAAAGCTCAAATGGCGCGAGGCTGCTTCAAAGGCAACTAAGCTATTTAACGGCGGCAGTGGTTTAATTTTCATGAGAAAAGTATAGCTCTGTTTGATTGCTAAGCGCGATTAATTAATGACTATTTCTCATGAATCTGCGACAAAAAATCGTTTGCCTGAGACCACCTTAATTCATCAAAATAAGCCTTTATTGCTGTCGTTATTCCACAGAGAAAAAACCCATGACTACGACCGAACATCCTCTCATACCAAAATCTGTTCTCGATAAGGTGCGTAAGCCCATAAGCCAAGCCAGTGGCATGCCAAATGCAGCCTATGATGATCCGAGCTATTTTACGTTTGAAAGAGATCATGTCATGGCAAAAACGTGGGCAGGATTAGCCTTCGCCAGTGAATTACCGCAATTAGGCTATGCAAAGCCTATTGATTTCATGGGGCTTCCTTTGTTGCTGGTACGCGATAAAAAAGACAACATTAATGTGTTTCATAATGTGTGCATCCACCGTGGCATGATCTTGGTTACCGAAGAAAAGCCAGTCGGTGCGCTACTTCGCTGCCCTTATCACTCATGGTCTTATGAGCTAAACGGAAACCTGAAAAGCACACCTCATATCGGTGGAGTCAATCAAAACAGTGCAGAAGGCTTTAGCTGTGAAGGCAATGGTCTGAAAGCGGTAAGCAGTAGCATTTGGATGGGAATTGTATTTATCAATCTTTCCGGTGATGCCATACCGTTTGAAGACTATATCGCGCCTTTACAAACACGCTGGGAAGCGTTCACAGGTCACGGTGAATTTGATCAACTTAGCCCTGCAAAAGATGGTAGTCATGGCGAACTGACTGTCAACTGCAATTGGAAACTCGCCATTGAAAATTACTGCGAATCCTATCATTTGCCATGGGTGCATCCGGGGCTTAATAGCTACTCCCCGCTAGACAAGCATTACAATTTATATGTGAATGAATGGGCTTCTGGGCAAGGCTCTTACAGCTACACACTAGCGGATGTTGCCGGTACGAAGTTACCACAATTCACGCAATGGCCAAGTGAGCAAATCTCACAAGCAGAATATGTTTCACTCTATCCAAATGTATTGTTAGGTATTCAGGCTGACCATGCCTTTGCCATTATTCTGCAGCCTATGGCGAACAACCTCACTATTGAAAAATTGGAGTTGAGCTATGTTGGTGACGGGGCTCACAGCGACGAGCATCAGGCCAACCGTCAAGCTGTCTTAGATAGCTGGATAGCGGTTTTTCAAGAAGATATATTTGCCGTAGAAAGCATGCAGAAAGGCCGTCGTTCACCGGGCTACCAAGGTGGAGTATTCTCCCCAGTTATGGATGGCCCAACGCATCACTTCCACACATGGGTTGCTGAGCAGTATGATCAGGCCATGCATGGAATTTCTGAGTAAGTTATAACCGTTAGCACTTCTCACATAATCGGATTAAGCACATGAAACACGCAGGAAAGCATTGGAAAAACTATATCGCTGGTGAATGGCACGATGCCGCTGAATCTCTGGAGATCCACAATCCAGCAAATGGCGAAGTCATTGCGACCATGGCCTGTGCCGATTTGCAGAATGTTGAGCAAGCCATGCAAGCCGCACGAGCTTGTGTAAAGTCACGCGATCTGATTAGCCAACGCCCTGCAAAACGCGCAGAACTAATGCATCGTATTGCTCATGAAATCCACGCATTGGTTGATGAAGCCGCTGAAGTGTTGGTCATGGAAAACGGTAAGTCACTGGATGATGCCCGTGCTGAATTCTTGGAAGCGGCCCGCTATTTTGAATATTACGGTGGTATTGCAGATAAAATCGAGGGTAAATCAATCCCTCTCGGTGATGATTACGTCGACTACACAGTCTACGAACCAATGGGCGTTTCAGTACAAATTGTGCCTTGGAATTTCCCACCATCCATTGCCGCTCGTTCACTCGCGCCTGCGTTGGCAGCGGGTAATGCGGTGGTGATTAAGTCACCGGAAGTATCACCACTAGCCATGACCTATTTAGCCACTGCCTGTGAACGTGCAGGCTTACCTAGCGGTGCATTGAGTATTCTCTGTGGCGTAGGTGCGGTAGTTGGTGATGCCTTAGTACGCCACCCTGACACGAATCAAATTGTTTTCACTGGTTCCGTACCAACGGGTCAGGCTATTTTGCGTGCAGCAGCTGATCGTGCCACACCATGTGTAATGGAACTCGGTGGAAAATCTGCCGCCGTGGTATTCCCAGATGCTGATTTAGACCAGTTAATGAGCAGTGTGAAATGGGGCATATTCTTTAATGCAGGCCAAGTGTGTTCAGCCATGTCGCGCATGTTAGTGCATCGGGATATTTATAATGAAGTGGTCGAGAGAGTAACTACTTTTGCTGAGAGTTTACGTGCTGGCGATGGCATGGAAAATCCAGATGTCACACCACTTGTGTCCAAGGTTCAACAACAGCAAGTCTTAGGCATGTGTGAACTAGCTCGTGAACAAGGGGCTCGCCAAACCACAGGCGGCCAGCAGCCAGATGATTCACACATCAACCCTAATGGCTACTTCATTAAACCAACCGTATTTGTTGATGTTAATCCATCGATGCAAATCTTCAGTACCGAAGTATTTGGCCCTGTATTAGCAATGACACCATTTGATACAGAAGAAGAAGCTTGGGAGCTAGCCAATGCTACAGACTATGGGCTTGTGGCGGGTGTATTCACCAAAGACCTCGGGCGCAGCCTACGCGCGACCCAACAGCTTCGCGCAGGACAAATTTTTGTTAACGAGTGGTATGCCGGCGGTATTGAAACGCCCTTTGGTGGCATCGGCTTATCTGGCTTTGGCCGTGAAAAAGGTCAGGAAGCGATTTACAGTTACGTGCAAACAAAAAATGTAGCCATCCGCATCACCTAATCTATATTCCCGTGGTTGGCGTTAGCGTTCACCTGATTGAGTAAAAAAGAGCATGAGGTGCTGAAAGGTCAGCTTACTGCTTCGAGTAAAATATCAAACCCTAAAAACCATAACAATCTATTATTTTATATTGATAAAAACCTGCAAACTTCATTAAAAATAAAAATTTTTGGTAATAAAAAAAGCCCTAAAAACTTCACAGTCCTTAGGGCTTTAATATTATCTTAAAAAACAGTAATGATTAAACCATTTATTTTGGCATTAACACTGCATCAATTACATGAATAATACCATTGCCGACCATTATATCGGCGGCTACTACGGTAGCGTCATTAATTTTAACGCCATCCGAAGTATCAATCATCACGTCAGAGCCTTGTACAGTTGTCGCCGAGCTTAGCTTAGCCACATCGGCTTCAGTCACTTTTCCAGAGACCACGTGATAGAGAAGTACCTTTCTCAGCGCTTCTTTGTCGGCATAATTACAATCATCTGCCGATGCTAATACTGGAACGGATAATAATAATGTCGCAGCTACAGAAGATATAAATTTAACGTTCATTTCTCTCACACCTCTACTAATCAATAAAATAAGGAATTGGGCTGCCACGAGAAAATAATAGTTTGAGATTAATTAAACCGCCCATAAACCATTATCTAAAAAAGGTAAATAAACTACCTTGAGAATATTATTATTAATTGACTTTAATTTCGGTTTTAATTGCGAAGTGACTTTTATCTTGAGATTGCTATGGCGAAAAATAACGCAGTTAGCTAGGCAGTCAGCGTTTTCTACTAACTAATGTTTCAAAGAGTTAACATATTGTCGATACTCTTCTGAACCTGTCTGTGGTAAAACGACCGAAACTATGCCGCGATTAGGTTTCCCCAAGCTAATGCCGAATAGCCCGGAGCTGTCGATCGCTCCAAACCCAATGCTCACCAACAGATGGAAACCCACTATGCACACCGTTAACGTCGAATCGGAACTTGAATACAGTATCGCTTCACCCTCCAGTTTTGTCTTCAATATTGCGCCCGCTTTTACCCAGCATCAAATGATCTCAAATGAGAATCTGACCGTTTCTCCAGACACTAATATCGAATGGTGCATGTTGAATCAACTGGGCGTGCGAGGCATTCGGATCAATGCTGGGCCTGGCGACTTTAAGATTCGCTACAGCGCCTCGGTGGAGTTATCGCCGGAAGTCGATCAGCCAAGTTATCTAAATGAAGTACGCCATCCGGTGATTCCAACCGATGTGCTGCCATACTTAAACCCTAGCCGTTATTGCGAATCGGACCGTTTGGGACGCTTCGCAGCGAAAGAGTTTGGACATTTAGATGGCGGCTATTACCGCGTTCAGGCAATTTGCGACTGGGTGTTTAACCACATTGACTACATCTCTGGCAGCACCGATGCCTCCTCCAGCGCTTGCGATGTGCTCATCCAGCGTGCGGGTGTGTGTCGCGACTTTGCACATGTCAGCATTTCATTGTGCCGCGCATTGGGCATTCCGGCGCGTTATGTTGGTGGCTATGCGGCCGGTTTAGAGCCGCCCGATTTCCACGGCTTTTTTGAAGTGTATTTGAATGAAGACTGGTACATGTTTGATGCCACTAAAATGGCACCCGTGAGTGGCTTTGTGCGCGTTGGCATTGGCCGCGATGCAGCGGATACCTCATTTGCGAGCATTGTAGGACAGGCGACCTTCGTCTCCATGCGCGTGAGTGCGGTTGCGGTAGATTCCAGTCAGCCTAGCCCTGATGATGCCATTTCAACGGCATAAGACTTCACTCTGAAGCCCTATGCCATTGGGTCTGGACGTGATTAAGCCTTGCGCTCCAGACCTAACCAGTAATCCAGCGACAATTTACCCGGCCCTGCAACCACGATCGCAGCAGCCACTGCAAACCACCAAGACGCAGGGTTCATCCAATGCGACCACTCGGGGAATACGGCCAGCTGGATAAAGGCGACCATTGCAACAATTCCCAGCGCAGCAAAGCGGCTAAATAATCCAATAATCAATAACACCGGCAGCACAACTTCCATAACGCCCGCGGTTACCGCTAAATATTTGATGACCGTGACGGTGGTTGAGCCATCCACATATTCCAGCGTTTCAGGATTACACAGCTGCAGTGCGCCGGATCGCGGCTCTTCGGGGCAAAAGAACTCATACATAAACAAGTCATACACACCGGGATCAGGCTTTAAAAATCCACTCCATTTGGCAAGGCCAGAGAGGATAAATACGTAAGCAATCTGCACGCGCAGGCCCAGCATAACGATCGGTTTAAACCATTGCTCGATTCGCTCAAAGAAGCCACTGTAAAGGGAAGTTAAAAAGCTCATAGGGGTAGTCTCGAATTTATTGTTAGTTTGTTAATGGTTATGGGTTGTTAAGATGATTCAACAGCGGCTTTGAGTTGTAGCAGCTGTGCATTGAGCAAGTCGGCAAACAGGCTGGATAAATCAAAATTTTCATCGATCTCAGCAGCGGCAGTCGCGGCCTGATCGAAATTTGTGTGCTGCAGGCTTTGCATAAAGACCGCTTCTGCGGCGTTTAACGGTCGGGCTTGTACCCTGCCATCCAGCTGCCAGAATAAAATGGTGTTGTCGTTTAACTTTAGCTCTATGGCAGAGCTCGGTGTTTGCTCACTAAAACGCAAGGTGCTCCAGAGCTCCATTAAGTCATACTGCAAGCTCACTAAGCGGCTGGAGTCGACTAAAGCTAATGGCAATGCGCCGAGGTCTTCGCCTTGCGCAATTAATGCCTGAACCTGCTCCAAGCTTAGAAAGTCTTCGCCATTGGCATTCAACGCTTGCAACCAAGCCTGATCCAATGCGCAGATATCGGGTAAATACGGGTACTGTTTAACAATGTCGGCATGACGCTGATTTAGGTATTCAATAAAGCTGAGCGTGGCATATTCATCGCTATCCAGCCCAAAACCATAGCCAACCAAAGTCGCAGCAGCGGGTGGATTTTCTTGTACATAAGCAGCAGCCAGTTGCCCGAAAAATTCCTCCCCTAGCAATATCGGCAAACAAGGAAAATTACTCTGCAACGCGCCAATGCTGGCTTTAATATAGCCATTGCGATAAACACTGAGAAACGCAGCCGGTCGACTACCGTCTAAAAACGGCAATACATCATTCTGGTTACCGGAGTGCATAAACTGCGTAAAAGCATTAATATAATCAGCATGTGTATTTTCTGAATTAGCCATTAATGACCGCCTGCCGTTTATTTATTTTGGTGCTATTTAATAATAAAGACTGCGCACGATTTCGCTCATTCATTAATTCAGAAAATTGCGGAATATTATCATCGCGCTCTAATAAAACGGGCTTAGCACCCAGTATTTTAATTGTGGTTTCTAATAATGACCAAACCGCTTCATCAACCGGTGCAGCGTGGCTATCAATCAATAATTCATCAGGGTAATTCTGGTCGACATCAAATCCGGCAATGTGAATTTCACCGACTTTTTCAGACGCTAATGCGTTTAAATAAGCGATTGGGTCAAGGCCCGTATTTTGCTGGCTGAGGTAGAGGTTATTCACATCTAACAGCAAACCTGCACCAGTGCGCTTAAGTGCTTCCATTAGAAAATCCGCTTCATCCATATCAGATACGAAGTCTAAATAGTTGGTAGGGTTTTCAATCAATATACTGCGGCCAATGGCTTCCTGATAACGATCAATTCCCTCGCACAAACAGGCCAGTGCCTGCTCCGTTCTGGGTAGTGGCAACAGCTCAGCAAAGTAAGCGTGCTGGCTAACCGACCAAGTTGCATGCTCTGAGACCAGTACCGGATTAAAGCGTTTAACTAAGGCCGTGACTTGTGCTAAGTGCCGTGTTGTCAGGGCTGAAGGCTTATCCGTGTAAGAACCTAGCGAACCACCAACCCCATGAAAGCTAAGCGGAAAGCGTTCGGATATTGCTTGCAGGTAACGTAGTCTTGGGCCGCCATCCACAAAGTAATTCTCGGTATGAACCTCAAACCAGACATCCGAATCGATGCTGGTTTGAGCCTGAGTGTCAGCAAGGGAAAGTGCTTCGTCATAGTGCTGGGGTTTTAAATTCACCCCAGCACCAAACAAGCGCTGCTGACCCGAATCAAATGGAGGGATTTGATTCGTCATGGCTTATGGCAGGTTGCGATCTAATTCAGTTTTAGACGCTGGGCCTTCTGGTGTGTTGATGAATTCGCAGCTACCTTTTGGTGCGTAAGTCCAGGCGTTTCCTTGGAAATCAACAGTTGAAGTACCCTGGCAGCTAGTACCTGCACCGGCTTTACAATCGTTCTCTGCACTCAATGCAATTCCGTAGCATTTATCTTTACGGCCAGATATTGCTGCGCCGCCAACCCAAGCATTAAAGCTCTCTTTTACATTGGTTGGAGCTTCAGCCGATATTCTTAATTGATCATTGGGTTTTGCATTGGCAACAGAGCCTACTAATGCTAATGCTGCGCCGGCCATTAATGCTTTGCTAATTGAGTTACTCATAACTTCCACCTTATAAAATTAATTAAGTTGTTTAATTCATAACATCGTTTCAATGTTGTTTCTATTTACGCGAGGCTTGTTTTTTTGGATGCTAAATAATTTACTTTTTTTAATGTTGTATGATTTTCTGGTATCCCATGCACTACACTAAACACTATTATCTCAATATGAAATGCACCAGTCAGGGAGAAAAATCATGTCTGCAATTGACCAGCTAATACAGCCTCGCACCGAAGATCTCGGTGAGTTTTCGGTACGCCGCATGCTACCCAATGCCAAGTGCCGCGCGGTTGGGCCGTGGGTATTCTTCGATCATATGGGGCCAGCGGATTTCCCAGCCGGTCCCGGGGTTAACGTGCGCCCTCACCCACATATTAACCTCGCAACGGTCACCTACTTATTTGAAGGTGAAATTTTGCACCGCGACTCTTTAAGTTACGAGCAAGCCATTCGCCCCGGTGATATTAATCTGATGGTGGCAGGCAGCGGCATTGTGCATTCTGAGCGCGAGCGCCCTGAGATGATGGAGTCCGAGCGTCGCTTGCATGGCTTGCAGCTGTGGTTAGCGCTACCCGAGGCCGATGAGGAAACGCCACCGGAGTTTTTGCACTATCCCAGCAACGACATTCCCGCGCTCACTTTAAATGAGGTTCCAGTGCGTGTGATGCTGGGTAGTGCTTATGGCGTCACCTCGCCAGTTAAAACCTTTGCTGAAACCTTATATATAGAAGCTACGTTGCAAGCCGGTCAGCGCTTGTCGATTCCCGATGTGGACGAGCGTGCGGTGTATGTTGCAGGCGGAGAAGTTGAAATTAATGGTGAGTTGGTGCCGGAATTCGCACTGGCCACATTAGATACTGCGTCAGGGCTTGAAATTATTGCCAAACAGCCTAGTAGAATTGCTATAATCGGCGGTGAAAATATTGGACATCGTTATGTATGGTGGAACTTCGTTTCCAGCCGTAAGCAACGTATCGAGCAAGCAAAACAAGATTGGGCCGAAGGACGCTTCCCCCTAGTCCCCGGTGATGACGCGGAATTTATTCCACTACCCGAGAAATAGCCCCTGCTTGATACACAGCGCATAGTTCCGATGGCCTTTTAACCGTCTTTTAGATAATCCAGGTAAAACCATGAGCTTAAAAAAACAGGTTCTTAAATCACGTCCGATTTGTAAAGTCACTTTTCGGGTCAGCAAAGAAGCCGCCGATGGCGCTAAAACGATTTATGTCGTAGGCGATTTCAACCATTGGGACGAAACTGCCAGCCCGCTAAAGCGTTTAAAAAGCGGCGAATTCACCACCATGCTAGAGCTGGACACCACTCGCGATGAGTATCAGTTCCGTTATCTTTATGATGGCGAAAACTGGGAAAATGAGTGGGAAGCCGACGGCTATGCTGATAATGGCAATGGCGGCGAAAACTCAGTGGTTAAAGTCACTACTAACGCTTAACCGCAGCACGTTTGAATCTCGCGTGGCATCTCAATCGGGACGCCACGTGAGGCTAATTGCTTTATTTCAACTTTAGATCTGGCGCTTTTAGTAGCTCAGAAACTGCTCTAACACTGGCCTCCAGTGCCCCTTCCAAATAGCCGTTAAACCGGCTGCCGTTCGGTGCCGTCTCGGTGCCTGACCAAATTAATCGCTGCGACCAACCCGCTTCGACAATCTGTTGAATGTCATTACTTGGGTGCGAGGTCATCATTTCCTGATCCAGTGCTGTCGCGGTTAGCCGGTCTTTAGCCCAATCTTTGAAGTAGATATCCAACGGCGTTGCAGCCTGTTCACCAAATAATCGTACCAGTTGCGCAATAGCCGCTTGCTTTAAAGCTTCCTGATCACCGCGATGTACTGCTGGAACGCCCATAAACCCAAATAACGCTGCGGGACCATCACCTGCCGGAGAGGCATCGTGAATTTCATGCATCGGGCCAACTTGGCTTACACAATCGCCAGAGAAGCCTTGCTCCAGCCAGAATGGGGTTTCGTAAAACGCGAGAAGTTTTGCATGACCTGCCATCCAAGTCTGTACGCCATTAAGAACGGTAATACGTGGCTCGGGCAGTGCTGGCGCAAAGCAAATCTGTTCAACGGCCACCCGAGGCGGTGCGGCGATTACCACAGCTTCACAGTTTAGGGTGATAGGCTTGCCATCTAAGGTTACAGAGGCGCGAATGCCTGACTCTTGGGCGTCAATATATTCAAGCTGGGTTATCAAGGCATTCAGCATAACGGTGTTAGCGGGTAAGCCCTTTTCCAGGGCAGAAATCAATTGCGCATTGCCGCCTCGCATACGGTAAGAGCCCGCCATGGAAATGCCCTGAATACCACGCACAATCTTGCCTTCTGCATTTTCATACACGGCATCGCCCGTTTCCTGCTGCATAAAAACGGACTCGGTCAGGCCTAATTCCTGAACCAGGTTTTCCATATGGGATTGACCGGGCCAGAACCACGCGGGGCCCATATCGTAAGCAGGCAGGCTGTCAGTGTAGTCAGCCTGCTGCCAATTGCGTGACATAATCCGCCCGCCCAAACGAGGACGCGCGTCCAGCAGTTTGCAGTCAATGCCCTGCTTAGCCAGCGTATAAGCAGTGTGTAGGCCGCTTATGCCGCCGCCGATAATGAGTACCTTTGTGTCCAAGCGAGCATCCTCGATTTACAGTGTGTGGCAATGGTAGCACTGTACGAGAGGACACAAAGGATTTGAGGTTGAAATTGTTACAGTGCAGGTAATGGGGGCAGTTTCTGGCCTAACCATTTTTGTGACAGCTCGTCTAGCTTACCGCCGAGTGTTTTATGCAGTACAAATACGTTGACCCACTGCAGCATATTCATCTCACCCGATTTTACTCCGATAAACGCAGGTGACTGGCGTACGATAAACTTGGTTTCCAGCTTAAGCGCAGGGTTGTCCATTCCAACTTTTGCAGCAACGGTATTACCGGTAACAATCACATCCACTTGCTTTGAAACAAAGGCGGCAATGGTTGCGGCATTATCGCCGAAGCGCTTCATTTCAGCGTCATCTGGGAGACTTTTGCTCAGCTCCAAATCTTCAATTGTGCCACCGGTTACACCAATCTTTTTACCCGCTAGATCCGCAGCAGATTTGATGTCCAGATCTTTACTGGCAAATACCGCCGAGAAAAATGGCGCATAAGCATGTGAGAACCAAATTGATTTGGCGCGTGAAGGATTAGCGCCCATGGATGATATCACCAGATCCACTTTGCCGGATGATAAAAACGGAATGCGCTGCTTTGAGGTAATTGGCACTAACTCCAGCTTTACTTCCAGATCTTCAGCCACCAGATTGGCCACATCCACATCGTAGCCTTCGTGTTTGAAATCTTTACCAACTGAGCCAAATGGCGGGAAGTTTTCAGGCACGCCGATCTTGATAACGCCCTTATCCAAAACATCATTTAACTGATCTGCCATTGCGCTGTTTAACGGTAATGCAATCGCCGCAACCACTAACAGTGAGGATGCCGCAAGGCGTCGTAAGGTACTTAACATAGTTCTCTCCAATCTATTCACGATAAAAAATGACTAAGCCAATCGGCTGAGCTACGCGCCTAATAAAAGACGTTAGGAATTGAGCTTTCGCTCCAGATGTCTGGCCCACAAAGACAGCGGGAAACACAGACAGAAATAAATTAATGCCACGATCGGAAACACAATAAACGGCTCGGCACCGTCTAGTTGTGAGTTAGCAATTTTCTTACCCCAGCGCATCAGATCGTTGTAATCAATGATGTAAGCCATGGAGGTTCCTTTGATGACCTGAATCATAAAACCCACTGTCGATGGGGTGGCGATACGTAAGGCTTGCGGCGCAATAATCCACCACAGATTTTGCATAAAGGTGAGGCCAACCGCTTTGCCTGCCTCCCATTGGCCTGGTGGAATACTCTCCAAGGCTCCGCGCCATACATCCGACATATAAGCACTGGTAAATAAGGTGAGCGCTGTGCCAGCTGCTAACCATGGCGGCACATCAATTTGGAAAAATACGGGCACACCAAGGCCAAGTAAAAACAACAACATCAATAACGGGATGGACTGAAACAGCCAAATAAAACCAGTCGCAAACCAGCGCAATGGCTTAAGCGGGGAGATTTTAAAAATGGTGAGCAATAAGCCCAGCAGGCCACCACCGGTAAACGCTGCCAGTGATAGATAAATTGTCCATTGTGTTGCCGCCAGTAACAGCGACAGCATATTGCCGTAGAAAGGGCCAAATATTGTGTTTAGAAGCTCGCTCATTTGTCCACCGTCCACGGAAAGGCAAAGCGTTTGACTAACTGGAAGATCAGCTTAAATAGCCATGCCATTAAGATGTAAATCACCGTGAGCACAATAAAGACTTCAAAGTCGCGGAAGTTGCGATCTGAGATAAAGCGCCCTGCCCAAGTCAAATCTTCTACGCTAATTTCGGAGACGAGTCCGGTGGTCAAAAACAGAAAGATGAATTGACTGGTGAGCGAGGGATACACTTTGACCAGCGCCTGCGGTAGGACTATATCTTTCAAGGTTTGCCACTTAGTAAGGCAAAGTGACTTCGAAGCTTCCAGCTGCCCTTTATCAATCGCATCAATACCAGAGCGCACCACTTCGGCAAAGTAGGCCGAGAAATTTAAAGTAATCGCCAATAAAGCTGAGGCGTAAAAACTCCACTGGTAATCCAGTAACAGCGGCAAGCCAAAAGCCACAAAAAACAGCTGTACTATAAACGGCGTATTGCGAATGACCTCGATGTAGCTACGAGCGGTGTAGCGCAATGCCCAGAATACGGATTTATCCTGACTGATGGCCAACATCAAACCCAGAGCGAAGCCCATCATTCCGCCAATCGCAGAGAGCCAAAAGCTAGTCCACGCGCCACTCAATAGTGCCTGAACAAATTCTTCAGAACGCCAGATTTCGTAAAACCGAAAATCAAACATACCTGCGCCCCATTATAAGATCTGTCCGAGAAACTCCCGCGTACGCGGATGCTCTGGCTGACTGAAGAAGGATTCCGGATCATTGCTTTCGATGATCTTGCCACCATCCATAAAAATCACCCGGTCGGCAACCCGTCGCGCAAAACCCATCTCGTGCGTGACGCAGAGCATGGTCATGCCGGTGTCGGCCAGCTCAATCATAGTCTCCAGTACTTCGTTGACCATTTCCGGATCGAGTGCCGAGGTTGGCTCATCGAAAAGCATGATTTTTGGTTCCATGCACAACGCACGCGCAATAGCGACACGCTGTTGTTGGCCACCGGATAACTGACGGGGGTATTTATTAGCTTGCTCGGGGATTTTAACGCGCTCTAAAAACCGCATGCCCACGGCTTTGGCTTCCGCTTTGCTACGCTTTAGTGCGCGCTGCTGCGGCAACATGCAGTTTTGCAGCACGGTTAGGTGTGGGAATAGATTGAACGACTGAAACACCATCCCGACTTCGCGACGTACATTTTCCGGATTTTTCATACCCGGCGACAATGGGATGTCGTTCACCACAATCGAGCCTTGTTGATGCACTTCGAGGTGGTTAAGACAACGAATCAAAGTTGATTTTCCGGAACCAGAAGGCCCACAAATAACAATGCGCTCGCCGAACGCTACGGATAGATCGATATTATCCAAGACCTGAAAATCGTCGTACCATTTACTCATGCCGGTGATGGACACCGCGATATCATTACTCAAAGGATTACCACGTCGTTGCTGGTGTGAATTAAACACTTCAGCAAGTAACGTGCCATTTATCGGAAAGCCTGTGAATATAGCTATTGCTGCGGCTTAAGGCAGACAGAGATTACATATTGATGAGCTTGAGTAACCAGACTGGTGCAACGCTTGCACCGATTCGAGCCAGTTTAATTACCTTGCTATGATGAAATCGAACTAGCCCAAGTTGATTAATATCAATGCGATTGAAGTACAGAAGAAGAACACTGCCGCGAAGTATCAAAACACCAGAACACCAACATCTGGTCGTCATTAATTTACTTAGAGGCACGTACTGTTGAATTTACTTTTTATACTTATCTTTGTCGTCGCCATAGTTATCGGCTTGGCGCTAATCGCCATACACCTAGGCTTTCGAGCTCCTAGAAACAAAGAGCAAAGCACTCCGAGGGATATCAGCATTGAGTATCAGCAGGTACAAATTCCCACGCCCTCCGGCAAGCAGCTATTCGGCTGGCTCCTACCCAAGCCCAACTCCCATGAAACGCTCATCATTCTGCATGGCTGGGGCAGCAATGCCGAAATGATGCTGCCCATCGCCGTGCCATTTTATGAGGCAGGAATGAATGTGCTGTTATTTGATGCCAGAAGTCATGGCAATAGTGATGGGGATACCTTTTCATCCTTGCCTCGTTTTGCTGAGGATCTCGGCAGTGCCATTGACTGGTTGAAACAACACCATGCAACCGCCGCTGAAAAAATAGCCCTACTGGGACATTCAGTGGGTGCCGGAGCGGTATTACTGGAAGCATCGAAGCGCGATGATATTTCGGCGGTGATCAGCCTATCATCATTCGCCCATCCCGCGTGGGTGATGCAGCGTTATTTACAGCACTTTCACATTCCCGTGCCACTTCGGAAAATGGTGATGAGTTATGTGGAATGGGTGATCGGGCATCGCTTTGCCAGCTTTGCGCCGCTGGATACCGTGTGTAAAATTCAATGTCCGGTGTTATTGGTGCATGGCAAAGATGACACCACAGTGCCGGTGGATGATGCGCGGGCGATTATGGAAAACTGCCCAGAACCGCATTTGAGTCTATTGGAAATTGATGATGCTGGGCATGACTCCGTGGAGAAAATTGAGGAGCATGGCTGGGAGCTAGTGGCATTTTTGCGTGAAGCGGGATTTGATTGTTAACACCACTATGTCAAACAGCCATCACCCATTGAAATCAGATAATTATTCTTGCCTGACTTCTTGACCTTATACATCAGCTCATCCGCCTTCATTCGCAAGCTTCTGGCAGTACTCGCGCCATAGGGATAACCTGCCGCGCCAATACTAACTCCAACTCTAAGCTGAAAGCGGCCATACGTCACTGGCCGACTAATCACTTCAACCAAGCGCGCGCACAGCTTTGAAATGTCAGTAATGTACTCAATCTTTTCGATTACCACCAAAAACTCATCGCCACCGGCTCGGCAGGCTGTATCTGATGACCTGATAGTAGAAAGGATTCGCTTCGAAACTTCCTTGAGTACCACATCCCCCGCTTCATGGCCGTAGGTATCATTAATCGCTTTGAATCCATCCAAGTCCAAAAATAGCAACGCCGATTGATGACCGCCCTTTTCAGCTGAACTAATCACAAAATCCAACCGCGCATCGGCAAGCCGAAGTGATGGCAAGCCCGTTAACGGGTCATGATTCGCTAAGTGCTCAATCTTTTGCTTTTGCTCTTCGATGATTTCATTTCGATGCTCCAACTCACTGAGTAAAGTGACAATTCGCTGTTGCAGAAAAGACACACTCAAACCGATCAGGCAGAAAAATATCAGCCCCGCCACCAACACAACCACCCAAGTCGAGAGCGAGGCCATATAGTGCTTATCGCCACTGGGAACCACGCTACCGGCGTAAACAAATAAGTACATGCAATAGCCATAAACGGCCAGCACCAGCGGTAAAACAAACCAAGTCACTCGCCTATTCAGATAGAACAGTGGCAACATCAAACTAAACACGGCGGCAAATGCACCTCCACCCACTAAGCCGAATTCACTCAGTTCAACCAACGCCTCGGCAATTCCCAGCCCCATGTAGCAGTACACTTTTGCCGTAAAAGGGATTCGATTGCCGAGTAGCAAAATTAAAAAAACGACGGCAATAATCACGTAATCTGCGTTACATAAGTTTGGCCATGTTTCGTTATGCGTGCGAAAAACAGAAGCGGGAATGGCGATCAATACGAGTGGAAGCAGGTAAACCGCTAAGCGATTTAGTGCCTCCTCTTTAAAGTCTTCTAGCTGCTGCTGAACATTTTTGGAGGTTTTTATATTTTTCATAAGTCACGAAGTCGCCGCTAATTATTCTGCGTTAGAATTATTTCTGATGTAGCCCCGCCACTAACTTCTTAAAATGCACAGAATTTATGCGAGTCTAAATTGATTATGAATTGATCATTGTAGACTACCATCCAGCATAATATAAAGGTTTATATGTTAACTATTTAAGTGCCCCCAACATCAGTTCCGGGTTTACCCATTGATCATATTGCTCAGCACTGATCACTCCGCTTAGGATGGCTTCCTCACGCAGTGTCGTACCATTTTTATGTGCTTTTTTGGCTAGCACTGCAGCTTGGTCATATCCAATTTCTGGCACAAGTGCAGTCACCAGCATGAGTGATCGATTAAGGTTGTTACTGATATTCTCCAAGCGCGGATTTATCCCCGCAACGCAACGTGTATTAAATGACTCCACCGCATCGGTGAGTAGCTCTATCGATTGCAGCACATTGTAAGCAATCATCGGTTTATACACGTTCAGCTCAAATTGACCTTGGCTGGCGGCAAACGCCACCGCTGCATTATTGCCATGAATATGTGCACACACTTGAGTCAACGCTTCGCACTGAGTGGGGTTTACCTTACCCGGCATAATGGATGAGCCCGGCTCATTTTCCGGCAATGCCAGTTCGCCTAAACCCGCACGCGGGCCAGAAGCCAGCAACCGAATATCATTCGCAATTTTGTAGCAAGCCATCGCTGCGACATGAATCGCACCATGTACCGCCAGCACGCCATCGTGCGCCGCAAGCAAAGCAAATTTGTTGCTGGCCGATTCAAACGTATAACCACTGTCATCGGCGATTTGCTGCGCGACCTGCTCGGCAAAGCCAACACTGGTATTTAGTCCCGTTCCGACCGCCGTGCCACCCTGAGCAATCATCAACAGTTCAGAGCTGGTTTGTTTAATGCGCAGAATGGCCGCTTCAATTTGAGCAGCGTAGCCAGAAAACTCCTGCCCCAGCGTTAGTGGAGTTGCATCCTGCGCATGGGTACGACCAATCTTAATAATTGAAATCCACGTTTCCGCTTTAAGCGCTAAAGTCTCTTGAAATGAAATGAGTGAAGGCAACAGATTTTTATGAATCGCATCGGTAAATGCGACATGCATCACCGTTGGAAAGGTATCGTTCGAAGACTGTCCCATATTGACATGATCATTGGGATGCACCGGATTTTTAGAGCCTAACTCCCCCTCTAAAAGCTCAATGGCTCGATTTGCAATGACCTCATTAGCATTCATATTGGTTTGCGTGCCGGAGCCTGTTTGCCAAACCACTAACGGAAAATGATCGTCTAGCTCACCCTTAGCGACCTCACTGGCCGCCTGCACGATCGCATCGCCAATCGTTGAGTTTAATCCACCCAGCGCCATATTGGTTTTGGCGGCAGCGGCTTTAACCAAACCGAATGCACGAATAATCGGGCGAGGCATGCGCTCATTGCCGATGGGAAAATTAAGCAAGCTGCGCTGTGTTTGTGCGCCCCAGTAACGTGATGCCTCGACTTCGATTTGGCCAAAACTATCGGTTTCAACTCGTACTACCATCTTTGTACTCTCATCCATTGATTTCGTCGACCCCAGCAAAAGGGGGAGGTGTATTATCCTACCCCCTTAGCATCATACTGGTCTAATCTAAATCAAATGAACGATAATGGCATCACCCTGCTAGGTGAAAGCCATTACTTGCAGCCAGTCTTCCTAGCCACCCACATTTACAAACACTTGAATGGCATTGGCACGGCCTTGAGCATCGTTAATGGCATACCAAAAACTATCCGTTCCCGTAAAGCCAGTGCGTGGTTTGTAGTTGAGTTTGTTATTCACCGCTGCCACTGTCGCACCATTAACCGAGTACTGATTAACATCCAGAATACTCAAACCAACGCCAGTATCATTTGCCAGAACATCAATAGTCACTGCGGTGTTTAAAGCGGTGCTAACCGTCTCGCTAATGGCTACCGGATAAGGCGCTTCACCAGTCACATTAATAGTCACCTGACCGCTGTTTAAGCGACCTTGGAAGTCCATCAACACATACCAGAGCTTGTCCTCACCCACAAAATCTTGCTTTGGCGTGTAGACAATTTTACCCGTGACAATCGACACCCGACCACCACGTAATGACCAAGGATTAGAGCTGGAAATACTCAAGCCCACGCCGGTATCGTTAGCCAATACATCAATAGTCAGCTCAGTGTTCGCAGGCGTACTCACCGCATCATTCACGCCAACAGGGTATGGATTAGTATCGGCAACGGCTTTCACATTCCACAACTGTGGCAAGTGGCTTGGGATAAAGTTATAGCTAATGGCATCGGCATTGACCGCATTTTCACGACGGTCCAGCGCTTGAGACTTACAGTGCTGCGGGCGGAAGTTAAACTGACCACCATTGCGGGTGAGAATCCAACGGCGGTTTTTGCCCACATCGGAAGTCGCTCCGGAGATTGTGCTTAAGTTAGCACAGGCCGAATTCTCAACTTCTAAGAAGCGACCGCTAAAGGTATTTTGGATCGTATAAATACGGCTACCCAGATGCTTGATCTTCCAGCGCTGATCATCCCAAGGACCGGCGTTAACCATGCGCGATTTGAAACTATTCCAGCTCGGTGCGGCTAAGCGTTGCTCGGTATCTGGCGCTTCTAACCAATATTCACCATCAGCAAGCAGCGGTGCGACAAAGGCATCCCCCACTCGGACGACTTTAGAGATGCTAGGTGTGCCGGCTGCATTCATTGCAAACAGCATGTAATTGCCCGGTGGCGCAAGGTTGCGGCTTGGCATTTTCACCGAGTAATTGCGCGGCGCATTCACATCAAAACTTAAGGGTACGCGGCGTTGTTCGTTATTCACACTATGCGTTGCAGAGCTGGCACGGACTAACGACATTGAGCTAATATCTGTGTCAGTAATCACATTGATATAGCCATCGTAGGTAGCCGTGGTCGGTGCTGAAGTGATTACCGGGCGCGTGGCTAAAGTGCTGCTGCCCTCATTAAATAAATATGGTGGCGAGTAAATTTCCGCATCGGGGTGATTCGTGGTGCAAGTATTGCACAAGCCACCGCCGCCAACAAAAATACGTCCATCATTCAGCAAAATAGCGCTACTGTGATAGGTCCGTGGTGTGGCCATTGCGGCTAGCTGAGTCCAGGTTTTAGTAGCAGGGTTCCACAGTTCTGGCGTGAGTACCGCATCCAGGTCTGAGAAGATGATAGTCTTTTTCATGCCGCCAACCACAAACACTTCACCGCTCGGTAGCACAACAGAGTTATGTAGCGTCCGGGCAAAGGCCATGTTCTGCACTTCTTCAACCACTGGGGTGTCATTATTGATGTCGATAATGTGCGTTAGTTTAGTACCGGGATAGCCGCCGCCATAGGCTTCTGCGCCCCCTACTTTCAGAATTTTGCCGACATCGTACATCACGGTCGTGCCATTCATGGAGTACGGATCATTCCCGCGCGTACCCGCACTGACTACTTTGTTAGCACCATCGGGATCGATCCAGTGCATATTCCGACTTGGGCCTGCATGGAAGATTTTGCCGTTAGGAGCTGCCCAAAGCCATGCGTGATTATCATCGCGGTACTCACCTTGTGGCTCCTCTTCGGAACCATCGCGCACCGTGGCATCGGAGGTGATTTCAGGGTAAGCCACCCAACCGGACTCTTGCGTCCATAACTCGGCATTTTTGCCGCCAATTGGCCCACTCCACGAACCGCCCAGCGTAAACACCGAGCCATCACCCATGGTGACATTGCCTTGGTAGCCGCGAATCGTGTTCATCGCCTCGCCTGCTTCCCAATTGCCGGTCGCGGGATTGTAAATACTGGTTTTGTCGTTACCCGAACCACCTGCGACTAACACGCGCCCATCTGGCAAGTTATTAATGCCCGGACAAAACATATCGTGGCCGGTATTGCTAACGAGTACCGTGGATGAGGTTTGGTTATAAGGGTCGAAAATAGAGGTATAGGTTTTACCTTCATTGCCGCCGAAGGCGAGTCGGTCTTTTGCTGACCAAGTGAGCAAGTTGCCATCGGGCAAATTAGCCACCGCCACCGGCACGATTTCCATTGGTATAACGTTAGTCCAGCTACCGCTTTGTGAATTGGCCAGTGCATTCGCTGATATCGCCAATGGCATCAGCAGCAAAGCATGGCGTAGTAATTTTGTTTTCATAGTGTGAGTCCCTTCTTCCTGTAGGCGAGCCGATTCAATAAGCAGCTGAACTATGGGGAGTAAACATCCAGCAAATTTGATTATTGTTCAGTCATTATCAGAGACACTATCGCTTGAATTGCTAGGCATGGAACAGGTGTACAGTTATGGGAGGCTATTGAGACGTGACAGACGGACGGTATCCAAAATGAAAGGCCGGAAGCATCCACCGGCCACAACCCATTTCTGCTAGACTAAAGATTAATCACACAGGAGGCCGACTATGAAAAAACTAAAAAATGAAAAAGAGATGGTTAAAAAGGCAATCGCAGAGGGAGTGAAATACGGCGAAGCGCGTGGCGTTGTTGAGTTTGAACCCACTGATTCTGCGGCGGATAAAATTGAGTATATTTACCGCCTATTGGTGCACGATAAAATCATTCAGCCTTTACCCAATGATCAGATTTCACAGCTTTCAATGAAGCACCGGATTGCGATTTGGGCTTCTAAGCTGTAGCAACTAATCCAGAAACACAGCATAGAATGATAGGCCGCTTTTTGGCTTTGTTTACAAATCTTCCAAGGCGGTCGAGCCGAAAATCGGACTAGTTTTTCAGGAATGGCGACGCTATAATTTGTATTGCAGTGTAAGTTTAATGCAATACATATGAGGTGATAATCATGAAGACTGCAGCCATCAATGCACGTATAGCCCCTGAGCTAAAAGAAGATGTTGAGTCCATCTTATCTCGTCTTGGCATGACAACAACGCAAGCAATCACTATGTATTTTGAGCAAATCAAAATGAAGCGTGGTTTACCCTTTTCCGTCACCTTAGCCGATGACGCTGAGCTGCAAGCAGCCACGCCACAGGCTAAAGGCTGGCCCGAGGGCTATTTCGAGAGCTTAGCCGCGTGGGAAGGAGAAGATATTGTTCGACCGGATCAAGGTGAATACGAAACGCGCTTAGAGTTTGATTAATGTATTTACTGGATACAAATACCTGCATTCAAATCATTAATCGCCCTACTGGTGTCGTTGCAGAGCGGTTCCGTCGACACGAGCCTCATGAAATCAATTTGTGCAGTGTTGTAAAAGCAGAATTATATTACGGAGCCCGAAAAAGCCAGCAGGTGGAATCAAACTTGGAACGGATGAAGTTCTTCTTCGCACCGTTAGGAAGCCTCCCTTTTGATGATCGTTGCGCCGCAGAGTATGGGCAAATCAAAGCGATCTTAGCAGCTCAAGGTCAGCTGATTGGGCCGAATGATTTACTGATTGCGGCTATCGCTCGTGCTTACGACGCAGTGTTTGTTACCAATAATACTCGTGAGTTTTCTCGGGTAACGGGCCTGCGCTTAGAAGACTGGCAATCCTAGCGACTGCCATTAAGATTTCTTAGAAGATATATGCTCGTATCACATTGCGTGTATTTCCCCCTAACAGTGTTATATTGAAGCTCCCCAATCAACCATCCACCTCAGCTCAGTCTGTTGCGTGGTGGTTCCCCTCAGGAGCGCTGCATGCAAATCATTTCAACCAACGTCTACGTCGGGCCTAACGTCTTTGCTTTATTTCCAGTCATTCGCCACGTCATCGATATTGGCGTGCTGGAAGACTACCCTTCCGTCGTCTTGGGTGATGCATTTATTGATGGCTTGGTTAGCGCAATCCCCAGCTTAGCTGAGCACGGTTGCTCCTACGGTGAACCCGGCGGATTCCTGCGCCGCTTGCGTGAAGACGAAGGCACGTGGATGGGCCACATCTGGGAACACGTCGTGCTGGAATTACAAAGTTTGGCAGGCTCCGATGTCACCTTTGGTAAAACACGCAGCGCCACCAAGCCCGGCCAATACAATATGGTCTTTGAGTACCGCCAGCGTGATGTGGGCTTAGCCGCTGGCAAACTTGGTCGCAGCTTACTGATCTCCCTATTACCTGAGGAGATTGCCAAGCAATTACATACCGATATCGAGGCTGACTTTGACTTTGAAACCGAGCTGCATGACTTTATCCGCTTTGCCCAACGCAAAGAATTTGGCCCTAGTACCGCCTCTTTAGTGCATGCCGCTGAAGCCCGCAATATCCCATGGATTCGTTTAAACAATTACTCGCTGGTGCAGTTCGGACAAGGCAAACACCAACAACGCATTCAAGCCACCATCACCAGCCAGACCAATCACATTGCAGTTGAAATCTCCTGCGATAAAGAAGACACCCATAATTTGCTGAGCGATTTGGGCCTGCCAGTGCCGCGCCAGCAAATGATTCACAGCGCTGAGCAAGCCGTAAGAGCCGCTAAGCGAATTGGCTTTCCGGTTGTGGTTAAGCCGCTTAATGCCAATCATGGCCGTGGTGTATCGATCAATTTACGTAGCGATGAAGAAGTCACCACTGCCTTTGATTTTGCCCGTACCCAAGGCACCAGCCGAGCAGTATTGGTGGAATCTTACCTGACAGGAATGGATCACCGCATGTTAGTGGTGAATGGTGAGCTGGTGGCGGTTGCCAAGCGCGTTCCGGGTCATATTATCGGCGACGGCAAGCACACAATTAGCGAGTTAATTGAGATTGTAAACAGCGACCCACGACGCGGTGTCGGTCATGAAAAAGTACTAACCCAGCTGCTAATGGATGATCAGGCCCAACGCCTGCTCGCCAATGCAGGCCACACGCCAGACAGTATTTTAGATGAAGGCAACATTCTCTACTTACGGGATACCGCCAATTTATCAACCGGCGGCACCGCGATTGATATGACCGATCAGGTGCATCCTGATAACCGCGAAATGGCTGTACGCGCGATTACTGCCGTCGGCTTAGATGTTGGTGGTGTGGATTTCCTAACCTCTGATATTACTCAGTCCTATAAAGATGTTGGCGGCGGGATTGTTGAAGTAAATGCCGCACCAGGTTTCCGTATGCACGTCGCGCCGAGTGAAGGCCAGCCGCGTGATGTATCGGGCAAAGTGATCGATATGCTGTTTCCACCCGGCACGCCGAGCCGCATCCCCATCGCCGCAATTACCGGCACCAATGGTAAAACCACTACCTCAAGAATGCTGGCGAATATTCTGAAATCCTCAGGCCATATCGTTGGTATGACCTCGACCGATGGCGTGTATATCGACGGCAAGCTATCGGTAAAAGGGGATATGACCGGCCCTGCTTCCGCGCAGATTGTCTTACGTGATCCGGCGGTGGATTGTGCAGTCATGGAAACGGCACGTGGCGGTATTGCGCGCTCCGGTTTGGGCTATCATGAAACCGATGTATCGGCGATTTTGAATGTGCAGAGCGACCATCTCGGCCTGCGCGGCATCAATACGCTGGAAGAGCTGGCAGAGATTAAGCGCATCGTGGTGGAAGTTGCCAATGATACGGCTGTGCTCAATGCCGATGACCCACTCTGCCTAAAAATGGCTAGCCACACTCGCGCCAAGCACATTTGCTATGTCACGTTGAATATTCAACACGGCTTGGTACGCGAGCACATTCGCTCCGGTGGCCGCGCCGTGGTACTGGAGTCCGGCATCAATGGCGAGATGATTACCATCTACGATAATGGCGCACACATTCCGCTGCTCTGGACGCATTTGATTCCTGCAACGCTGGAAGGCAAAGCCACGCACAATGTGCAAAACGCCATGTTTGCCGCAGCAATGGCTTTCAGCTTAGGCAAAACGTTGGATGAAATCCGTCATGGTTTACGCACCTTCGACACCAGTTTCTTCCAAGCTCCGGGTCGAATGAATGTCTACGACGAGCATGCCTTCCGTGTCATTTTGGACTATGGCCATAACGCGGCCAGCATCACACAAATGTCGCAATTGGCTACCAAACTGGAAGTCGCCGGTAAGCGCATTGTGGTCTTGGCTGGCCCTGGTGATCGTCGCGATGAAGACCTGGTGAATATTGGTAAAGCCGCCGCCGGACATTTTGATCTGTATATTTGTAAGGCAGATGATGATCGCCGTGGACGTGGCGATGATGAAGTGCCACAGATGATTGCCGCCGCATTGCGCGAAGCTGGGGTTGCTGATGAGGCGATTATTATAATCCCCGATGAGCAAGAGGCGATTGATCAGGCCTTAGCCAAAGCCGAGCCAGACGATTTGCTGCTGATTTTTGGGGATGCCATTACCCGAAGCTGGAAACAAATTACCCGCTTTAATCGCGAACCTAATGCAGATGACGAATTAGAGGATGTTGTCGATAGCACCAAAAACGCCACCAAACCACCAAAGGTTGTGCCAATGCTGGATAGCGGCGAAGCAGACCCCTTTGTATTGGAAGCGGGCATGAAGCTGGTGAAAGACGAGCGCGGTGTGCGTATTGAAGCAACCGATAGCGAAGACTCGGATTAAGCCCATGACTGATAATGATTTAACCAACTCAGTAAGCGATGCCAGTAATGTGTCAGCGAATCATCCAGTATTTACACTGGATGATTCGCGCCGCCTAACGGGTAAGAACTTTTTTATGGATCGACCCGGTGCAGTGATCGATGCCTTTGTTGACGGTATCGATAAGCAGCAAGTAGTCGATGTCTGGCTGGCACAGTTAGCGCCGTTATTATCCGCAGTGGATTGGCAGGCTGAGCAACGTATTTACCGGATTTTTGAAGATGGCGTGTCGCTCGGATTTTCTGCGCCGATGGATGCGTTATATGCGGCGACTGAAATCAATGAAGCGGCATGGACTTTAACCGTTGAGCAATTGCTTAATAGCAAAACGGTTTCTGAGATCACGCTGACTGAGCTAAGCAAAACCCTGCTTGATACACTTGAGGCCGAGCGTAATCCAAAGTTACTAGCGATTATGCAAGCGGCTGAGCAACACAAGGTCGATTGTTTGGTGGATGATGATTTTGTGTCGTTGGGCTATGGGCGCAGCGCTGAAGTCTGGCCAGTGCAGGAACTGCCTGATCCCGAGCAATTGGATTGGTCTCGTTATAAAACCATCCCAATGGCACTAGTCACCGGCACCAATGGTAAATCCACCAGCGTGCGGCTGACCTCGCATATTATGCAGCAAGCCGGTTTGCGCTGTGGCGTCACCTCCACCGATTTTATTCGGGTGGGCGATACCATTATTGATAAAGGTGATTACTCAGGTCCGGGAGGTGCACGGCTGTTACTGCGCCATCCGGAAACTGAGGTGGCCGTATTGGAAGTGGCTCGCGGTGGCTTATTGCGCCGTGGCTTGCCTATCCCTCAGGTCAATGCCGCGCTGGTCACCAATGTCGCCTCAGACCACTTGGGTCAATACGGCATTAATACCGTCGCCGCACTCACCGCCGTGAAAATGCTGGTTGCCAAAGGAGTGGCTAAAGATGGCACGCTGGTACTCAATGCCGATGATGCAAACCTAGTGACTTTTGTTGAGCAGTTTGCGACTCAGGAAAAAAACTACTTAGCACCGGTTTGCATCAGCGATGGCAATAGCAGTGAAGAAGGTATTACGGTGCAACCAGCCGCCCTTCCCGAGCAAATCACTTGGTTCTCGCTGGATGAAAATAATCCAGTTATTGCTCAGGCTAAAAACAAAGGACAAGCCGTGTGCTTTGTTCGTGACCAGCAAATTATCTATGCAAACGCTAATGGCACGGAAACTCAAATCGTCGCCGTCAATGATATTCCAATGACGCTGCAAGGTGCAGCCATTCATAATATCCAAAATGCCCTAGGTGCCGTGGCGCTAAGTACCGCCTTAGGTGTGGATACCGGCGCAATCAAATCAGCCCTGATGAGCTTTAATAGCAATGCTGCGGATAACCCAGGACGTGGCAATTTGTTTAGCTATCGTGGCGCGCAAGTCATGCTGGATTTTGCACATAATGTGCATAGCATGGATGCCATGGCGACGACGCTAAAAAATATGCCCGCCAGTCGCAAGCTCCTGCTATTGTGCCTGCCCGGCGACCGTAGCGATGAAGAAGCGCGCGCCATGACCTTATCGGCAATGGCGATGAATCCGGATGGCGTGTGGGTGTGTGAGCTACCTCAGTATCTTCGTGGCAGAGCGCTCGGTGATATGCCTGCCGTCATTGCAGCGGCGGTACGAGAAACTGGTTTAGCGCAGACAGCGATTCAACAAGCAGAGAGCCCGCTAGCAGGGTTCTCACACATACTTGAGCAGCTGCAAGCGGATGATCTGGTCTTTGTGATGGCACTCAGCCAGCGTGATGATATGGCCGCGCTACTGAGCAGTTAGAAGGCATCTCACTAAACAACAACAAAGCGCTATGACAGGCTCTTGTAATTGGCATGTCATAGCCAAAAATTAATTTAAAGCGGTCCTGATCCGCTTACAAAAACAACCTAGAAAGGATAAGAAAACAGTGACGGGTTTAACCATTTTGCGCAATGCCAATGTCTATGCGCCACAGCCATTAGGGCTAAAAACCGTATTAGTTGGCGGTGGAAAAATACTGGCCATCACCGATGAAGCACTAGAGCTACCCGCTTCAATAGTCGCCGATGATATTGACTTGCAAGGCCGCATTCTCACGCCCGGCTTTATCGACGCCCATGCGCACATTACCGGCGGCGGTGGCGAAGCAGGCTTTGCCACGCAAGTGCCTCCGGTGCCGCTAAGTCAGTTCACCGCATTCGGCGTAACCACCGTAGTCGGCTTACTCGGCACCGATGACACCACCCGCAGCACGGGTAACTTATTATCGCGCGTCTATGGCTTGCGCGAAGAGGGCATGAGCGCCTACTGCTGGACCGGCGGCTACCATTACCCACTCACTACGCTGATGGGCAGCGCGCGTGAAGACATTGTCTATATGGAACCCATCATTGGCGTCGGAGAGTTTGCGATTAGCGATCACCGCTCTTCACAGCCACAATTTGAAGAAGTGATCCGCATTGCCAGCGATGCACACGTCGCCGGTTTAATGACCGGAAAAGCCGGCATTGTGCATTTTCACTTGGGCGATGGCTCGCGCAAATTAGCGTTGATCAAACGCGCGCTGGCAGAAACCGAGCTACCGGCTCGCGTGTTTAACCCCACCCACGTCAACCGCAATAAGCCCTTATTTGATGAAGCTTGCGAGATGTTATCGCAAGGTATTTATATCGACATTACCGCATTCCCAGATGATGCCGTGGATGATGGCTGGAGCGCCGCAGAAGCTTTATTGCTGGCAAAGGAACGTGGCTGCCCGCTACAGCAAATCACTATTAGCTCTGATGGCGGCGGCTGTATGCCAGCCTTTGATGCAAGCGGTGCCGTGGTGGCAATGGACTTTGGCCGCTCAGAAACGCTACTCGCCACCTTAAAAACAGTCACAGCACAAGGTATGGCACTGGAGGATGTGCTATCCTCGCTCACCGCTAATGTGGCTCATTTGTTACGCCTTCCTGCCAAGGGAAAGATCGCAACAGGAGCCGATGCTGATTTGCTGGTGTTAGACGCCGATTACTCGATTACCGACGTAATGGCGCTGGGGCGCTGGCATCTGCGGGATAAGGCATTAATAATGAAAGGCACTTTCGAATAGGGGTTTGTATGTGTCCAGCTAAAGTTAAAGGTGATGCAGTGCGTGGTTTTGTTATCCCGGTCGGGGGCGCAGAAGAGCGTGTTGACGACCCGGTGATTCTGCAACGGTTTGTGGATTTATGTGGTAGCAGCGATGCGCGTATCGTTATCATCCCGACGGCCTCGCAGCTGGATGAAACCGGCCCGAATTACGAACGAGTCTTTCATGATTTAGGTGCAGGAAATGCCGTGTCATTGCCAATTAATACCCGCGAGGAAGCCCGTCAGGATGACCACCTTGATACACTCATGCAGGCCAACGGCATCTTTATTACCGGTGGTAATCAATTGCGCCTGTCGACTATTTTAGGTGGGACACCGATTGCGCAAGCCATTCGACGTCAAAATGCCAAAGGCGTGCACGTGGCTGGCACTTCTGCAGGCGCGGCGATTATGCCGGAACACATGATTGCAGGCGGTGCGAAAGGTGCATTGCCGACCGCAGAAGGCGTGACCTTTGCACCGGGCTTAGGCTTATTAAATAAAGTGATTATCGACCAGCATTTCAGCCAGCGTAACCGTCTGGGACGTTTGCTCTCTGCAGTTTCATACAACCCTTTTGCATCAGGCTTGGGCATTTGTGAAAACACTGCGGCCTTTATCGGGCCGGATGATGTGCTGGAAGTGGTCGGCGTTGGTTCGGTCACCGTGATTGATCCATCTGAACTGGCACACTCGTCAATGGCAGAAGCCAGCGGTAAAGAAGCCATCACCCTACTCGGCGTGAAAATGCATATCCTGTCGCAAGGCGCGACTTACAATATTTCGACAAGGGAATCGCAGCCACCTGCCTCTTGTTAATCCCCTGATTCTGGCCTAATCTCTTGGAATGATATCCAATCTAACTCCCGCCACAATCTTTTACCGCTTTACAGTCCTCGCGGTAATGGCTTGTGTGTTGGGAGTTATTGTTTCGCTGGCGGCCATTGCCTTTGTTGAGGCCGTCGATTGGCTAAACAATGTGCTACTCATTTCTCCGCGCACCCGCGTTCAAGTCCAAGACCCGCTGCTACTCACTGCCGCCACTATTTTAGTGCCGACCTTAGGTGGTGTGGTTGTTGGCTGGCTACTGCAATATTGCTCCAAAACCAAACGCCCATTAGGTCCTCCCGATAGTATCAAAGCCGTGCAGTTGCGCTGTGACTTGCCCGACTCACGCTCAGGCTTAGTCTCGACACTGGCCGCAGCCATCTCACTGGGGTGCGGTGCATCGGTTGGGCAATATGGCCCGATGGTGTATTTAGGCTCTTTATGCGGCGGCTGGGTGGCAAAGCTAAACCTGCAGATTCCTAACCTGCAATCGATCGCCATTGCCAGCGGTGTAGCGGCGGCTATTTCTACCGCCTTTAATGCACCCATTGCCGGCCTGATTTTTGCCCATGAGGTGATTTTACGGCATTACTCCCTACAAGCCTTTGCACCAACCACCGTGGCTGCGGCGACAGGTTATGTGGTCGCCAATGTGATTTTCGAGCGCCCTGCACTGTTTTTAGTGGAGTTTCCGGGTGTTGAAAATGGCTATGAGTTTGGATTATTTGCAGTGCTCGGCGTGGCCTGTGCAGCGCTGGCTACCGTATTTATGCGCCTCACCCTATTGATGCTTAAGGTTGGGCAACGCTTACCGCTTCGCCCCATGTATCGCCCCGCACTGGCAGGATTACTCGTCGGCTTAGTCGCACTGGGATTACCCGATGTATTGGGCATGGGTAATGAGGTATTACGCTTTGCCACCATCGAAGGCGCCTTCACCAATTCAGAGCTCGCCTTACTGGTTTTCTCCAAAATTGTACTCACGGCAGTCTGTGTTGGTTTTGGTTTTGCAGGCGGCGTATTCAGTCCGGTAATATTGATTGGAATCCTTTTTGGAGCCCTATTCTGGTCGCTACTCGAACTCATCGGCGTGCCAAATTCCGGTCTGGCAGTCTATGCTATTTGCGGCATGATGGCATTGGCCAGCCCAGTCATAGGCGCGCCATTAACCACCATACTCATCGTCTTTGAACTAACCCAAAACTATCATTTAACCGTCGCAGCGATGGTGGCGGTGGTGTTTGCTAACCTGCTCGCCTTCCGCCTATTTGGCCGCTCCATCTTTGATGTGCAACTCGCCGGCAAAGGCATCAATCTAGCCTCTGGCCGTGACCGCGCGATGCTGGATGATTGCAAAGTCATTGACCGCCCAACGGGTAACTATGTCGCCTATAATATCTCCCTCACCGTGGCAGAAGTTATCCAAGCCTTGGTGCAAAAAGGACACTCCGAGGCGGCTATTATCGACGATGACGGAAAATATTGCGGCATGTTACGGATTCAGGATGTCATCGGCCAAGCCGACAGCGCTTCTCTTGAGAGCCTGCTATTTAAAGACTGGCCGCAGTTTGATGAGACCACCACCATTTGGGAAGCGATGAAACAAGTTGAAGGCTTTGTAGGCGAAGCCGTTCCGGTGGTTTGCGCCAATGGCCAACTGGTGGGAATGATTACAGAAGCCAACCTAATCGTTGCCTATCTTGAAATTGTTCATGAGCTAAGGAAGGAAGAAAATGCGGCAGTCTGAAGCTCCTGTTATGCCAAAACTATCTTCACTGTTATGTGGTATGGCGCTTGCACTGGGAGCCAGTTCAGCAATCGCCGACGAGCAACCAAGTATCACGATTTCAACCTGGGGTGGCGCGTATCAGGCGGCTCAGCAGCAAGCTTTGTTTGCCCCCTTCGAAGTACAAACCGGCATAAAAATTAATACCCAGCTGCAACAAGGTGGCCTGGATATGCTCACCGGCGACAATGTGCCCGACTTGGTGGATATGGAAGAAGCCGACGGCCAACTAGCCTGTGAGAAAGGCTTATTGCACAAGATGGACTTTGTACCGGTAGTTGCCCCTGAAAAAGCGGGACTATCAGTTAAAGATGATTTTCTTCCTAAAGCGTTTTTACCCTGCGGTGTGGCGCATATGACCTTCGCAACCTTGGTCGCCTTTAATACCAATGCCTTTCAGGATGAAAAGCCCTCAACCATTAAAGACTTCTTTGACCTGAAACGCTTTCCGGGCAAACGCGGTTTGCGTAAAAACTCAGGCACTATTTTAGAGTGGGCGCTAATGGCCGACGGCGTTCCGATCAGTCAGGTTTACGATTTATTAAGTACCGAACGCGGCTTGCGCTTAGCGTTTAGACGACTCGAAAGCCTGCGCGGAAATATCGTCTGGTGGGACAAACCTGAAGAGCCAGGGCAACTCTTGTCCGAAGGAAAAGTCACCATGAGCTCAGGCTACAATGGCCGTTTTTTCGATGACCAGATCAGTAATAAAGCCATCACCTTGCTCTGGGATGGCCAAATTATTGATCGCAGTATTTGGGTAATTCCAGCGGCCATTAAAAAGCCAGACCCTGCACTCACGCAGTTTATTCGCTTTGCCACACAGCCCAAACAAATGGCGAGACTAGCCGAACGCATTCCCTATGGCCCCTCGCGATCAAGCGCGCTGAAGTACATTGGCAATCACCCCGTCGAAGGGACGCTAATGATGCATCATTTACCGACTAATCCGAATCACCTGAAACGCTCGTTGTTTAGAGACACAGGCTGGTATGCAAAAACGGACACACTACGCAGCCAAGCGTTTGATCATTGGCTGTCGCTATCCAAAGGCCTACAACACTCGCAGTAAAGAGGCCTTTGGCAGCTTCTATTGACTATTATTCTTTATCTAACTTCTCGATCATCGCTGCAGTAATCAAACAAATACCGGACTTGGTACGTCTAAAGCGCTTCGCATCTAATTCAGGGTCTTCACCAACTACCAAACCTTCAGGAATGATGACTCCACTATCAATCACCACATTGGTTAGCTTGGCATGACGCCCAATCACTGCATCCGGCAATACCACCGCGCCCGTCAGGCTTGAATACGAATGTGCCTTTACGCGAGTGAATAGCAAGCAACGCTCCAGCTGGGCACCAGAAATAATGCAACCACCCGACACCATTGAGGAGACCGCATTTCCACGACGACCTTCTTCATTGTGAATGAATTTAGCCGGCGGCGTCAGTTCGGAGTTAGTCCAGATTGGCCATTCGTTATCATAGATATCAAGCTCAGGCGCAAAATCGGTCAGATCCATATTGGCCTGCCAGTAGGCATCAACCGTTCCAACATCACGCCAGTAAGGCTTAGGCTCAGAGGCACTACGCACACAAGAGCGGCTAAACGGATGCGCAACCACTCTGCCATTTTTAACCAGATCCGGAATCAGGTCGTGACCAAAGTCATGCGTAGAATCGGGATTCTCGCTGTCTTTTCTCAACAGATCCATCAAGAACGCTGTATCAAATACATAGATTCCCATGCTGGCTAAGGCCAGATCAGGATGACCAGGCATCGCCGGTGGATCAGCTGGCTTTTCAATAAAGTCCAATACACGGTCCGTATCATCCACACTCATCACACCAAAGCCGCTGGCTTCATCGCGCGGTACTTCGATACAACCGACGGTGACATCAGCGCCACTTTCGACGTGCTGCTGAATCATCACCGAGTAATCTTGCTTGTAAATATGGTCTCCCGCGAGCACCAAAATATACTTAACATTATAGGCTTCGATAATATCAATATTTTGAGTTACGGCATCGGCAGTACCCTTGTACCAGTCGGTATCGTTCATGCGCTGCGAGGCGGGTAAAATATCTAATGATTCATTGCGCTCGGCGCGAAAGAAACTCCAGCCACGTTGCAGGTGACGAATTAAGCTGTGTGATTTATATTGCGTTGCAACGCCAATTCTCCGAATACCGGAGTTAACTGCATTAGATAATGCAAAGTCGATAATTCGGGTTTTTCCGCCGAAGTAGACTGCGGGTTTTACTCGCTTTTCTGTCAACTCTTGTAAACGGCTGCCACGTCCTCCCGCTAAAATGAATGCCATGGTTTGCTGTGCATACTGTTGTGGCTTTTTCCCCATCATTCCTCTCCCTTTTGACTTCGTTAATAATACTTTTTCAGGCAACTAACACCTACTTATAGCCTATACCTAAATGGATACGTTTTCACAAAAAGTTATCCTAAAATGTTATTATTTCCGCCCGAGGAGATCATTAATTTAGAGTGCCAGTTATTTATGAGCATAATCCAGTCCAAAACTATCAGTCAGAAGGATAGATCCAACGAAAAACTCCCTGAATTCAGCGCCGCTGAGATAGGAGCCATCGCCCATCTTTACCGAGGCGAGGTTTACCGATCGACCACCTGGCGAACGCGTTTGGATAACACCACCAACTGGGCAATTGTCACCACTGGATTGGCACTTTCAATTACCTTTGCCAATAAAGGCTCTACCCCGCTGCCGATGATTTTAGTGGGATTATTGATTACTGTTTTCTTGTTTTTTGAAGCGCGCCGTTACCGCTATTTCAATGTGTGGCGAGCCAGAGCAAGGCTGATTGAAACCGAGTTTTATGTGCCACTACTGCGCAGGGAAAGACATCAACACGATGCCGAATGGGCTGAACTGCTGGCCCACGATTATTGTCAGCCTCAATACCATATCAGCTACATCCGGGCGATAGGTCGCCGCTTACGTCAAAACTATATTTGGATTATTAGTGTTCAGGCGATCGCTTATTACGGCAAGCTGCTGATTCACCCTACGCCCTTAGAGCATTACCAGCAGCTGTTTCAACGTGCCGATATTGGGCCGATTGCCGGTGAGTGGGTCATTCTAGGCGGCTTTGTTTTCCATAGCATTTGGGTGTTGCTGGCGTATATCACTTGGCGGCAAGATTTGGCAGATCGCAAGCGCCGTAATAGCGATGTTGCGATGGGATAAGGTAATAGGATTTAGATCAAAGGGCTTGAGTAATGCTCTTAATGCTCAGGCCGCTTTGCCTAGCTTCTTAGCGACATACATGGCGTCATCCGCAATATGAATTAATGCTTCCGGTGTATTCGCATCATAAGGATATAGAGAGATTCCAATACTAGCGCCTAGCACCGCTTCTTCATCCCCTAAATCAATCGGCTCTAACATCAGATTATCGATCTTTTTCGCCATAGCGGTGACCTCGTTGATGCTTTTCACATCCGACATGACGATGACAAACTCATCACCGCCATAGCGCGCCACGGTATCGGATTCGCGAAAGCAGGAGAGCATTCTTTCGGCTATTTTTTTGAGGATTTTATCACCCACTAAATGCCCGAGCGTATCGTTAATGGGTTTAAAATTATTCAGATCGAGAAACAAGACTGCGACCCTTGTATGGTTACGATTCGCTCTTGCCAACGCCTGACCAAGACGGTCCATCAGTAAAGCCCGGTTAGGCAAATTAGTGAGCATATCGTGGTTGGCCATATGCTTGATCGAATCTTCTAACTTCTTACGCGTTCTCATGCTCCAAAAAGCACAAAACAATGCCAGAAAAGCGAGAGCGACAGCAATGCCTAAACTTAAGACCCACTTCCAGTGCTGGTGGATTGCTTCAATTAGCGTCACCTGCCCGTAATTTTCATAAGGGCTCACTTTTAAGGTCTTTAGCAACTCATGAACACTGTTGTAACTTAAAGGAACCGTCCACCCTACATACTTTCCTGAAACGGCAGCATTATCCGCTGGTTTAATATCCATCAGTGCACGCGCGACGCTATTGGACAACTCATTCGAGGCTTTAGGGAATTTGGCAAATGGCCACTCAGGATAAAGGCGCGTGGAATGCTTGAATGGATAACCCGCAGTCTTTCGCTCTCCAAGTACCCGAAAATCATTTAAGTTGATCTGTCCATCAGCTGCCATGCGCTCCAGCATATCGGTACGCACAGAGCCCGCATCGACAATGCCATCACGCACCGAGGTCACGATTTTTTCCTGCACACCACCGCTGAACGTTAGCGAGGAAAAATCCTCAAAGGGATCAATGCCATAATGTGTTTTAAGCTCACCCCAAGCCACTCGCCAGCCGCCGAATCCGCCTTCGGAGACCGCCATAAAGCTTTTACCCTTAAGGTCGGGAATGGTTTGTATATCGGTATGATCTGATCGCGTAAAAATCACCGAGCCAAAGCTATTCAGCGCCAGATTTTTACGCTTATTCATCAGAGTTAGAATACGCGTTGCGCTAAGCTCAAACTCCATTTGTGTGTATGAGGAAGGACTAGTTAGCACAAAATGAAACTCGCCGCGAGCTGCCGCAGCGCTTAAGCCTTCAATACTCTCATAGGGAGATAATACAAAATGATGCTCAGGGATCCGGCTGTTTAAATAATCAACCGTCGGCTGCCACTTCTTGATTCCTTTCTCGATGCCTCGATTGGCCCGCACGCCGATGGTAATCTCATCAGCAAAAGCAAAGTCCACAGACAACACGAGCAATGCCACAACCAAGCAGTTGCATAGGTATTTGGACCAGTGTTGTAAAGTAAGCATTTCCTGTGTTCCTACGCGCATCAAATTGGGGTAATGCCGATAATGATAGAATACCCAACACAAATACGAGCTTAACGCACTCAGAAAAACCTTTTAAAATATAAGGACACCTTGGGCAAAGTGCCCTTATAAAGCCGAAATTACAGCCTGCCGAACCTCAAATCACACAAAATTCATGATTAACCAGAGGAAAGAGCACCCCATTAATGCCAACATCGGCCCATCATTGGTATGCGGGCTGAATGCTTCGGCGACCGTCATAATAATCGGCAGGAAGATCAATGAAACCAGCAGCTGTGTACTAGTAAACAAATCGTGATACATCAGCAATACAACAATCGAAATGATATACACCATCGCGCTGCCTTCAAGACTTCGCTGGAAATCACCATTCCAAAACTTACCGTCGTACCACAAAGAACGCGTGCGGTATTTATGCCGCCCAAAACGAATACCGACAGGCTCGGCTAAGCCATCTCCAAACTCATTAATCAGGTTCGGAATCATAATGATGATTGACGCTTTACCGAACAAAACAATGAAAGGCAGATACACCACGAATCGAAGAATATCCTCCATCATGTCGTAGCGCAGCGTATAAGGCCCGTCCTCTATGCGGTCCCAAGCAACAAAGGCATAAGCCAGAATTGGGAATTTGCGGCGCACCACATTCCATTCGGTCACAATGGTTTTGAGTTGATCCAAGAAGAACAACATACAAATGATATGCACGGCATCTTTTCCACCCACTACAAAAAACAACGTAATGACGTAGATTTTGAGTTTACGCCACGGCCTCAGTGCGAGCTTTCTCACATAGTTAATTTTTATTTTAAAGCGGTGGATACACCACGAGAAAATAACTTTGCCTAATAGCTCAATAAACACGGCAAAGATAAAGGCATAATAAATAATTGGATCAATCTCGGGAATGACTCCCTTTATCTCAAGCGCCAGAAGAATGCCGATACCAGTGAGATAAACCGCCAAGGCAAAATAGATAAAGGTATTCTCTCCTGCCCAATCATATTTCTTGTTTTTTAATCCGTAAGGATCAGCAAATAATGTTTTGAAATAAATATCTCGTGACTCGTGTGCAGACATTGTTGCTGATTTCAAACCACGCATTTTTTCCAGCATCGTGCTTATATTTTCCATTTAACCTCCATGATTTTGATAGGGACATCCTGTCAATCGATTCATATGACTTCCATACCCATAGATTAAGCCATAATTCGCCGTTATGGATTTTAGGGTTGGAATGGAAGTGATGATGAACCTAGGCCATCATAGGGTAAGCAGAATAGAGGTCACAAGAGTGCTGGAAAGCCAAACTTAGGCACTGAGCAGATGGATAGCGGCTTCTGTAACCTTTTGGACTAAAAACTAATCTTTCTTTTGCTAAGCATCCCAAGAAAGACCGGAACCGCAAAACCTAAAAGAGTCATGAGTAATGTATGCATTGCAACCTCGCAACAACAGAAACAATCTAACCCTCGTCACCGGTATTAACAGCACTTCGCCCCTCGCTTTGCTCGGAAGGTCTGCGTGAAGTTAATACTAGCGCTGAGGACGACCTGACACTTACGAGAAAACACCCTTAAGCCGATCAACAGCCTCCAACACCATCTCCCGCCGACAAGCAAAATTAAACCTTAAATACCCTTCCCCACCAGCACCAAACATCGCTCCATGATTGGTCGCAATGCCCGCCTGCTTCTGCACCCGATCAATCACCTCAGCGCTAGACAAGCCAGTATCCCGAAAGTCCACCCAAGCCAAATACGTCGCCTGCATCGGCATCGACTTCAGCCCCGGAAGGTCCTTAACCCCTTCATCAAACACACGACGATTCTCATCCAAATACGCCAATAATTCTTCCAGCCAGCTAGCACCATCGCGATACGCCGCAGTCGCCATCAACACCCCATAGCGATTCGGCGAAGTACCTGATGCCAAATGCGCTGCCATAAAGCGCTTACGGAGGGCTGCATCCTGAATAATCACATTACCGGTTAAGCCACCAGCGATATTGAAGGTTTTAGTGGTTGCTGTCAGCATCACCAGCTGCGGGATAATTGCAGGCTCAGCGACTGCCATCACCGTGTGCTTAGCAGGCGCATACACCAAGTCATGATGAATTTCATCCGCGACCATGATCAAGTCATGCGTCTTACAAAAAGCCGCCAATGCCTTTAATTCTTCAACGCTCCACACGCGTCCACCGGGGTTATGCGGCGAGCACAGTATCAGCATTTTCTCGTGGCCTTTGAGCTGGCTGGCGAGCTTATCCAGATTCATCTCATAGCGCTGATTATTGATCTCCAACGGGGACTCAACCACTTCACGGCCATTGGCTTTAATGATTTTGGCAAAAGCATGGTAAACCGGCGTAAACAAAATCACGCCCTCGCCCGGCTGAGTGAATGCCTGCACACACAGCGCAGTCCCCTGCACTAGCCCGTGCGTGGTGCTAATCCACTCCGCCTCAACACTCCAGTTATGGCGGCTTTGCATCCAGTTGATAATGGCTTGGTGGTGTTCGGTTTCATCCCCGAAATAGCCATGCACGCCATGGTCAACCGCGCCTTGTAACGCCTGACTAACCGCTTGAGGTGGTTTAAAGTCCATATCCGCAACCCACATCGGCAGGCTGGTTTCAGGCTTTAGCCCGTAGAATGGCTCTAACATGTCCCACTTCATAGAGTGAGTGTTTATGCGGTTGATTGATTCGTCAAAATTCATGGGCTGTGATCTCACTTACAGTCTGTCGGCAAAGCGCCATCATACTGCATCTTTTAAGCTGACCACAGCCACAAACTCGGCGTATTTGAGCAAGTGTTACAAATAGCCACCAGTAGCCTGCACTACCGTTTGGCTGCCGGGTACTGATAACCACACAGCGATGGCACTATTGCGCTGCCCGCGTTGTGGGATTTGTGGCTTAGCAAGCTGCCATGCACTCGACCCTGCGGCTACCGTTTGGGCTTGATGGCTCAGTACCACAAAGTCATGTTTAAGCGTTACGCCGTGGTTTTCACCGGAGGTTACATCGGAGCTCAAACCCATGCCTAACACCGCCACATTCAACACGTAATTTTTAGGCTTGGCGGCATTGGTTGACCAGTTATGAGTTTGCGGTTTAAAGCTTACGGTTAGTGTATTGGATTGCTCGGGCATAGAAGCTTTCAGCACACCCACATTGGCATTACGCGGTTCCCATTGGCGACTACCGGAGAGCCATGCCGACCACTCTTGACTATTGGCGACAAACTGCGGTGTATAGGATTGTCGGGTATTGCCATTCACCACATGACGACGCTGGCGCTGGCTAAATTCAGCGCTGGCAAAGCGATCTTTCCAACCAATGTAATCCCAATAATCAACATGAAAGGCCATGGGCACAAAGTCTTTAAATACACCTTGTTTATTCACCAAGGTACTAAGCCAGCGATCGGCACGAGGGCAGCTACTGCAACCTTCTGAGGTATATAACTCCAGTACGTCGGTCGCTTGCACGCCGCTACTAAACTCTTTAGCCGAGACGGTACCAGCCAATAGCGCGGCACCAATCAAGGCACTGGCGCTGGTATATTTGAGCAATGAAAAAGGGATATTCATGGATGTTGCCTCCGTTACTGTGTTTCTAGTATACGAAAAGCAAGGCACTTCAGATTAGAATCAACGCCAGCGGCAAATTTCAGGCACAAAAAGGCCCGACAATTGCCGGGCCTCTGACACTCACTTAATCGCTTAAGCTTAGTGTACTTTCATTGTGTTGAACTTAGGTGCGACTTCAACTTCTTTATAAGAACCTGCTGCTTCACCGACTTCTGAGAACTCAACGTTAGACGCGCCATCGTAGTCGATCTCGCCGCCTTCAGCCAAAATCTTCAGGCCTTTAGCCAGCTCGCCCGGTAGGATTTTCTCACCTGGTGCGTTCGCTACTTTCATAATGTTCTTCGCAATGTCTGCACGGTCAGCTGAGCCACCCGCTTGAATAGCCAATACGATCAGCGCTGCAGCATCGTAACTTTCTGCACGGTAAGGGCCATCGCCGTCCATGCCACTTGCTTTAGCCACATCCAGGAATTTCGTTGCACCGGCAGACTCAGAGCCTGGTAGTGTTCCGAAGGTACCCGTCAGGTCGCCATCAACGTTTTGAATCAGTGAATCACCGATCATGCCGTCAGCCAAAATAAAGCGAGAGAATGCATCCGCATCCATAGAAGCCTGAATGATTCCACGACCACCTTGGTCTAAGTAACCCAGTACTACCAGATCTTCTGCGCCAGAGGCTGACAGTGCGCCAACTTCAGCAGAGTAATCCGCTTTACCATCTTCGTGAGCTGCAGAAATTGCAACCTTACCGCCTTTAGCTTTGAATGCAGTACCAAATGATTCTGCCAGACCTTTACCGTAGTCGTTGTTAGTGTAAGTCACTGCAACTTCTTTGATATCACGGTCAATAGTGATACCAGCCAGTACTTCACCCTGACGTGCATCAGAAGGCGCAGTACGGAAGAACATGCCGTTATCATCCAGCGTGGTTAACGCAGGAGAGGTTGACGATGGAGAGATCATCGCAACGCCGTTTGGCGCAGCAACTTTAGTCGCGATAGCCGTAGATGCGCCAGAACACGCTGCACCGACCATAGCTACAACATTTTCAGAGGTTACCAAACGCTCAGCGGCAGAGCTGGCAACAGCCGCATCGACACAGGTTGTGTCAGCGCGAACAGGAGTAATTTTTGAGCCTTTCAATAACAGGCCGCTGTCTGAAGCTTCTTTAAAAGCCAGCTCAGCAGACGCTGCCATATCTGGGGTCAATGATTCAATCGGGCCAGTGAAGCCCAGGATAATACCAACTTTAATATCGCCACTGTGGCTTGCAGCCATAACACTCATTGTTGCTGAAAGTGCTAATGCAGTTGCCGATGCTAATAATGTTTTTCTCATGAATCTTTCCTCTATTTTCTTTAAAAATTCCGGCTTCCCGGAAGGTGACCCGCTTTTATTAACTAGCTGGTTCAAACATTACTACACTTGCCAGATTTTGTCTGCCAAGTGTAGTGAATTTTAGGAATGCCGTACCTTCTCGGGCAGTATCCCTCGGGGGCTGAAGCGCAATACCAACAGCAATAATAAGCCCATCAGGAACAAGCGTAAATGCGGTGCGTTCTCAATCAAATGCGTGCGAATAGGATTCGTTGCTTCAAGGCCGCTCGTCAGCGTCGACATTAGCACGACCGCAATCGGCTCCGCTTCAATCCACATAAACCAGATTAGGAAGCCACCAAACACTGCACCCAAGTTATTACCACTACCACCCACGATCACCATGACCCAAACCAGGAAGGTAAAGCGTAGTGGCTGGTAACTGGTTGGCGTGAACTGGCCATCCAAGGTAGTTAGCATAGCACCGGCAATACCGATGACCGCCGAGCCTAAGATGAACACTTGCAGGTGACGACGCTTAATGTCCTTACCCATTGCACTAGCCGCTTCATCATTATCACGAATGGCGCGCATCATGCGGCCCCACGGTGAGTTCAGCGCGCGAATACTCAAAGCCAGAATAATCAGCAGTACCACACTGAATAAGCCTGCATAACACAGTTTTACAAAGATACTAGAGCCTTCGATTACCATGCTACGCAAGGCATCATCGTAGGCAGAATCCATTAAGCCTTCTAACTTACTTTCATTGAAACGCTCAACCAGCGAGATAAACCACTGTGAGGATTGCAAGTCAGACTCAAACGGAACCGGACGCTTTAAACCCGTGACGTTTTTAACACCACGGGTTAGCCAGTCTTCGTTTTTGATGACAGCAATGACGATCTCAGAGATACCTAAGGTGGCAATCGCCAAGTAATCAGAGCGCAAGCCCAATGCCACTTTACCGATCATCCAAGCAACGCCGGCGGCTAATACACCACCCACAAACCAAGAGAATAAAATCGGTAAGCCCAAGCCGCCTAAATAGCCGTAGGTCGATGGGTCATAAGACTCGATGCGAGAAACTGCTGGGTAGAACGTTTGACGAATCACGTACAGGCCAGCAAACAACACCAAGGTCATCAGCAAAGTCCGCAGCTTGCCTTTGCGCATTGATTTGTGGATGAACATTAAAATGCCCACCAGTACGACCAACATCAGCAGCGACAGGCCAATGCCCACACCACCGGCAGACCATGCCTCGCCTACTGGCGAGCTGGAAACCAATACTGCAGCTACACCACCAATCGCCGTAAAGCCCATAACACCGGCATTAAACAGACCGGCATAGCCCCACTGGATATTAACGCCCAGCGCCATCACCGCAGAGATCAGGCACATGCCTAAAATGCTTAAAGCCACTGACCAGGATTGATTAACGCCGACAAACACCAACATGCCAGCCATGATTAAAAATACTAAGGGTGCTCTTAAAGCTTGCATCAGATCACCTTCCCTTTAAACAGTCCGGTCGGCCTAATGAGTAGTACCACCACCAGAATAATAAACGATACCGCGAACTTGTAATCGGTCGATAGCAACTGCGCTAAGCCATCAGGCTGCCAGTTTTCTGGAAAAATGTAGATGAACACTTTCTTATAGGCGTAAGTCACCATCACTTCCGAGAAAGCGACCACATAACCTCCCACCACAGCCCCGACCGGATGCCCTATTCCCCCCACAATCGCCGCCGCAAAGATCGGTAGCAACAACTGGAAATAGGTAAACGGTTTAAAACTTTTATCCATGCCGTACAGCACGCCCGCCGTCGTGGCCAATGCCGCCGCAATAATCCACGTAATCAGTACGACGCGATCTGGATTGATACCCGATAGCAACGCCAAGTTTTCATTATCCGAAAATGCGCGCATGGCTTTACCGGTACGCGAGCGCTGAAGGAACCAGAACAAGGCAATTACCACCAGAATGGTGACCGCTAAGGTCAACACCTGCGTGTAACGAATCGACAAGCCCTCATCCAGACCGGTCATTTTCTTGAACTCTCTGGCGCCTAGCAGAAACTTGTCACCGTCGTAGAACTGCTGATCATTTGGCCCGATCACAAAGCGCACAATGGCGTTCATCATGAACATCACCCCGATCGAGGCGATGGTCAAAATCACCGGCGCACTTTTCTTAATCCGATAAAAACGGAACACCGAGCGATCCACCAAAATGGAGAATATCGCGGTCACCAAAATACCAATCGGCAAGGCCAATAAGGCGGTGGGTAGCGGGCTAATGCTCACGCCCATTGACTGCAACCACCACGTCACCAAAATGGTCACCATGGTTCCAAATGCCATTAAGTCGCCATGGGCGAAATTGGCAAAGCGCAAAATACCAAATACCAGCGTTACACCCAATGCGCCGAGCGCCAGCTGTGAGCCATAGGCTAAACCCGGCACCAACACGAAGTTGGCGAATAAGGTTAGCGCATTTAAGATTTCCATTGATTCAGGCATGGCTTAACCTCCCAGGAAGGATTTGCGCACTTCAGGGTCGGCCAATAGCGCAGCCCCAGTGTCGGTGAATCGGTTGCTACCGGTAACCAGTACGTAGCCGCGGTCGGCAATTTCCAGTGCCTGACGCGCATTCTGCTCAACCATCAGCACAGCAACGCCGGTATTTCTGACCTCAATAATGCGATCAAATAATTCGTCCATCACAATCGGTGACACTCCGGCGGTTGGCTCGTCCAGCATCAGCACGCTGGGCTGAGTCATCATCGCGCGACCAACAGCCACCTGCTGGCGCTGTCCTCCGGATAATTCGCCGGCGGCCTGCTTGCGCTTGGTTTTTAAAATCGGGAACAGCTCATAGATCTGCTCCATGGTTTCAGTAATATCGTCGCAGCGCAAAAACGCACCCATTTCCAGATTTTCCTGAACCGTCATACTGGTGAATACGTTTTGGGTTTGCGGAACAAAGGCAATGCCTTCGCCAACGCGCGCCTGAGGTGTGAGGTTGGTAATGTCTTTACCACCCAATAGCACCTTGCCTTTACGTAAATCCAACATACCTAACAAGGCTTTCATAGCGGTCGATTTACCAGCACCGTTCGGGCCAACAATGACCGCAATCTCGCCTTTATCAACGCTAATGGTCAGGTCATTCAAAATGTCCATGCCACCGTAGCCGCCGGTGATGTTTTCCCCAATCAAATAACTCATGATTGCAGCTCCTCGCCCGGTTTATTTTTAAGGCCAGTTCCCAAGTAGGACTCGATAACCTCTTCGTTATTTTTAACTTCCTCAGCGGTGCCTTCTGCCAACACGGTACCTTCAGCCATTACGATCACCGGATCACACAAGCGTGAGATAAAGTCCATATCGTGCTCAATCATACAAAAGGTGTAGCCGCGCTCTTTATTCAAGCGAATGATGGCATCACCGATGGTATTTAGCAGCGTACGGTTTACACCCGCGCCTACCTCATCCAGCAATACCAGCTTGGCATCGACCATCATGGTGCGGCCTAGCTCCAGCAGCTTCTTTTGGCCACCAGACAAATTGCCTGCCAGCTCTTGAGTGATATGGCTTAAGCCTAAGAATTCGATAACGTCAACGGCTCGGGCGCGAATCTCAGCTTCCTGCTCACGCACTAAGGAGGGCTTAAACCACGCATCCCACAGTCGTTCGCCTGCTTGTTCGCCGGGTACCATCATCAGATTTTCCAACACGGTAAGCGTCGGGAATTCATGGGCGATCTGGAAAGTCCTTAACAGGCCTTTGTCGAAAAGTTGGTGAGGTTTAAGTCCGGTGATGTCTTCATCGGCTAAATAAATGTGGCCAGAGGTGGGAGCAATATTACCGGCGATGATATTAAACATCGTGGTTTTACCTGCCCCATTTGGGCCAATCAATCCGGTGATAGAGCCTGTCTCAATAGTGAGCGTAGCATTATCAACCGCCTTAACACCGCCAAAGTGTTTACTTACTGCTTCTACACGAATCATGCGTGGCGAGTACTCAGTTAGTTTATAGATTGCTTCTTATTCGAAACATTTGATAATAATTATCTGGATTCCTAGGGAGAAGGAATACCGGCTGGGGACGTATTGTAGTCGCCATTAAGGCTTATACTCAAGGAACGAACCTCAATTTAAACCAGAATTTAATTTGACATTTGTATAAACTAGCCTTCATGCCGGTATAAGTGAACATAATGCCAGCCCGCCGATACCAAGGATAAAATATGCCGTTGCAGGAAATACCATCATGAGTGAGCAAAACAATCAACAAGAAGTCGACTACTCAAATAAACGCTGGTTTGTATGGGGTATTTCTGCGGCACTGGGCCTGTTAATTGTTGGATTGCTAACGCTGCTCAGCCCAAAATCAGAACCGGAAACAGTCGCTACCATCCCCAGCCTGTCATCTAGCCTGATGTTGCAAGAGTCCGGCGGCAAAACGAGCTTAAGCGGTGTGCTCCCGTTAAACCCCAGCTCGCAAAAATTCCTCACCAATATTAAACAGATATTTGGTGACAAGATGGCCACCGATAAGCTGATCATCACCGCACAAGCTAAGCCTGCCGAATGGCTGACCAGTGCCGCACACTTTATTACGGTATTGCCCGGCACTGAAAAGTTAAGCTTTAAGATCGATGATAATCAGGTATTGCTGTCTGGCATCGTTGCTAATAGCGAAGCCCGCAACTCATTACTGGACTTAGCTACGGTTCGCTTTGGCGATAAGCTCAGTGCTTCGCTGGAAGTCACGCCAATGCCACCGAATCTTGCAGAACTCGCTGCCACTAAAGCCACGTGGCATGCCCGCCTTTCGGAGCAAATTCGCTTTGCCAGAGAAGCCGAAGCCCGCGCTAAAGCAGAATACGTTGCAGCAGAGCAAGACAAACACATCGAGAATCAACAAACCCGGATCGATGCCTTGGAAGCGCAACTGGCCAATGAGCAGCGCGCACGCCTTGATAATGAAGCCACGTTGAAAGCAGAAATTGAAGCTAACTTAGCCACTCAAACCCAGCAGTTAATTGTGCTAAAACAGACCGAAGCAGACTACAGCGCCGAAATTGCACACAATAATGAACTGGGCGCGTTAATCGATGACTACCAAGCCATTGAGATCGAACGAATCGAAGAACAAGTAAACCTTGAAATCGCCGCACAGCAAGCAGAAGCAGCACGCTTGGCTGCACTCACTAAAGCCAAGCATGAGGCCGAGATTGCTGAGATAGCCCGTCAAGAAAAGGCTCGGAAACTGGCCAAAGCACAAGCTAAAGCCCAACGCGAAGCAGAATTAGCAGAGATTCAACAGCGAGCGATGCAAGCAGAACAGGATCGCCTAGCCAGACAACAAGCCGCCACCCAAAGCCGCATTATGATTGCCAATTGCGAACAGTTATTGAACCAATTAGGCAGCCAAGCACCCTCATTGTTTGTTGCTAATAGCGCGACGATTAATGGCGCAAGTTATGGCGCGCTAGGCCTGTTAGCTCAGCAAATCCAGCTGTGTGAGCCGGCTTTACAAGAGAATGAATTATTTATTGGCGTTAGCGTGGCAGGCAATAGCCAGCAAACGCAGAGCCTGATTAATTACTTAGAAAATTTTTATGGGGTTTATCCGGGCTTACTGCGCGCGATTAATCACCCTGTTACACAGTCCGGCAATAATTCGCCACTGTACTTTACAATTAGCCCGCTGAAGCCAAGCTAATACAGCGCGCTCAACCGTTATAATCACAATGACCGTCACGTCAGGAGCAAGTCATGATCGATACAGTTAAGATTTTGGGAAGTTTGTTGGGGAATGGTGCTTTATCTCAAGGCTCTGGTAGCAATGTATTAGGCAATATACTGGGCGCAGCACTCGGCGGCGGCTCCAACCAACAGTCTGGCGGCGGCATGGGTGACCTACTGGGCAGTTTGCTCGGTGGCGGCAACACACAACAGCAATCTTCTGGCGCTGGTGGCATAGGCGATTTGCTCGGTAGCGTACTGGGCGGCAGCAATAACCAGCAACAAGCTGGCGGCGGTTTGGGCAGCATTTTAGGTGGGTTATTGGGTGGCGGCGCGCAGCCTCAACACACCAACAGCACAGCCGATTTATTAGGCGGTTTGTTTGGCGGCAACCAGCGCAATATGAATGCGCAATCTGGCGGCGGCAGCCTAAGCGATTTACTGGGTGCAGCGGTTACCAAATATGCTCAAAGCCAGCAACCAGCTGATGCGACTCAGCGTATTAACAACCCATTTGAAGCACAAATCAACCAAAGCGAAGCGCTAGATCAGGCTGAATTGCTAATTCGTGCGATGATTAATGCGGCAAAAGCCGATGGCCGTGTTGACCAGCAAGAACAACAGAAAGTATTGGGTCGTTTGGGTGAAGTAAGCCAGGAAGAAGCTGACTTTGTACGCCGCGAATTGGCTGCACCACTGGATACGCAAGCGTTTATTCGCAGTATTCCAGCAGGTTTTGAGCAGCAAATTTATATTGTGTCGTTAATGGCCATTGATCTGGATACCAATCAGGAAGCACAATACCTGCACCAGCTGGCACAAGGACTAGAGCTGCCAGCCGCACTGTGCAACCAGATCCACGAGAAGCTGGGTGCACAAAAACTTTATAGTTAACCCATCACTCACAGAGGCCTGCCATGCCAAGCATGATCGACTACCGAAGCGACACCGTTACTAAGCCCACGGCGGCAATGAAACAGGCGATGGTCGATGCCCCACTCGGCGATGACGTATACGGTGAAGACCCGACCGTCATCGCGCTGGAGCAGCAGGTCGCAGCACAATTTGGGAAGGCCGCTGGATTGTTTTTACCCAGCGGCACCCAAAGTAATTTTGTGGCAATGCTCTCGCATTGTCAGCGCGGTGAAGAAGTGATTACCGCCGAGCAATACCATGTGTTTAGTTATGAGGCACGTGGCGCATCAGTATTAGGTGGCGTTTCATTGCACCCGCTGCCCAGCACACTTTATGGTGCGGTCACTCCAGATCAGATTAAAAACGCAATCAAAGAAGATGACTCCCACTTCCCTATCAGTCGTTTAGTTAGCTTAGAAAATACTGTTTCTGGTTGTGTGCAGGATCAACAAAACCTAGATGCCATTACCACGCTAGCGCATCAGCACGGTTTAAAAACACACCTTGATGGTGCACGGATTTACAATGCAGTTGTCGCCTCCGGACGCTCACCAGCCGAGCTAACCGCGCAAATGGACTCGGTTTCAGTTTGTTTATCTAAAGGACTGGGTACACCGGCAGGCTCAGTATTGGTTGGCGATGAAGACTTTATCCGTTATGCCCGACGCCAGCGTAAAATGCTGGGTGGTGGAATGCGTCAAAGTGGCATGTTGGCCGCAGCAGGTTTATATGCGCTGGAGCACAATGTCGCGCGATTGGCCGATGACCATGCAAATGCTAAGCGACTAGCGACGGCATTAGCAGAAATTCCCGCCTTGAATGTCGACCTTGATCGGGTGCAAACCAATATGGTGTTTATTGCCCCGAAAGAAGATGAGCTAACCGAGCTGGCTTTGTTTATGCAGCAGCACGATATTATTCTCAGCCGCCAACGCTTGGTATTGCACCTTGATATTACGGCTGAAATGGTCGAGCGTACCATTGCTGCCTTTCAGAATTTTTATGCCTCACGCTAAACGCTAAAGGTGAGTCTCTAAACACTCACCTCCCCAAAAAGGAAGCGCTACTCAATGAGCCGACTGCTTAAATGGTCAAAGCGTTTGATTATTGTCGCCACCGTGTTTGCGGCGCTGGTGGTGATTGCGCGCCTGCTCTTCCCACTGCCCATATTGGATGGACGTAACGACTCCTATGCTCTTGCACCCTCTGAAACGACCCACTTAGGCTCTCTAGCCTTGGCGGATTCAGAGAACTATCCCGGAAAGTCGGGTGTGTTTCCTTTGTTTGATGGCGCCGAAGCCTATGGCGCACGCATCCTGATGGCACGGGCCGCGCAGGCCTCCATCGACGTTCGCTACTATATCTGGAAACGCGACCTAACCGGATTGCCACTGCTGCAAGAACTACGCGCCGCCGCCCAGCGAGGTGTGCGGGTTCGCTTACTGGTTGATGATAATGGAACACCTGATCTCGACATTGAGCTAGCCGCACTGAATACACTTAAAAATATGGAAGTGCGGGTTTTTAATCCATTCAACCTACGCAATCCAAGAGCAGTGTCCTACCTATTTGATTTCCCCCGATTGAACAGGAGAATGCATAATAAATCATTCACCGTCGATAGTGCCGCAACCATCGTCGGCGGGAGAAATGTAGGTGATAACTATTTCTCCCGAAATGCTGAAACCCAGTTTTCTGACTTTGATCTGTTGCTTACAGCGCAGGCCGCAGTCGATGCAGGTGTGGACTTTGATCATTACTGGAACAGTCGATCTGCCTACCCTCATGAGCTTTTGATGGAGCCGACTGCAGACGGACTGTCAACTCTCGATATAGCGGTGGCAGAGGCCAGAGCCGCACCGGGCTGGGATGCCTACAAGGCTGAAATACGTAACAGCGAGCTGATCACCTCAATAATGGCCAAGAATCTAGTGCTGGAATGGGCTCATGTGACCTTGCTCAGTGATGATCCTGCCAAAGGGCTTGGCTCAATCGACGATTCCCGCTTGCTGATTGCCAGCCTGAGTAAGATTATCAGTGAAGCCAAAGAGTCAATTGATTTAATTTCAGCCTATTTCATTCCAGGTGATATTGGTACCGATCTACTGACTAGCGCCGCTCGCAAGGGCCTCTCGATTCGGACGCTCACCAACTCATTAAGCGCAACGGATGTTCTCCCCGTGCACGCTGGCTATCTGCGCTATAGGGACAAACTGATCGATGCCGGCGTGGAAGTCTATGAGCTCAAGGACACACAATCGCCCACCCAAGCCGATGCGCTGGGTCTGTTTGGAAGCTCGGCGTCCAGCCTGCATGCCAAGAGCGTAGCCATTGATGCTAAGCGTCTGTTTGTTGGCTCTTTCAATTTTGATCCGAGGTCGACTTACTTAAACTGCGAAATGGGCTTTTTGGTAGAGAGTGAAACCCTTGCCGGACAACTGCGCGACAGACTCGAAAACAACCTTGATGAATACGCATGGCATGTTCGCCGCAATCAGAATGGTAAACTGCAATGGGATACCATTGACGATGAAGGAAACTTGCAAACTGAGACCAAAGAACCGGGATCGAGCTTTACCGCAAGGATTTTCCTGCATCTAATCGCCACATTACCAGTGGAGTGGATGCTTTAAAAAAGCACCTCACGCCATGCAGCTTTTAGTGCCTCTGAATCTACTGTTTTCCCAACTTTTCAATCGCCACCAACGTATCGTTATAACAAGCACCACTCATAATATCGGTACGCGCATCAGCCGACATTAGCGCATTCACCGTTTGCCCACTGGCACTCGTCGCTTGCCATGCTCCTTTCGGGGTATACAGCACGCCCGCCTTAACCGCCTCAGTCACATGAGCACTAAACATCACCTCACCCAGCGCATTCCACACTCGGACTTCATCGCCATCAGCAATATCTAGTGCCGCTGCATCATCCGGATGAATCTCAACCGTTTGAATCCCCAGCGACTCAGCACAGCCACCAAACGTCGCATTCGTCCGGTCATCAGACGAAGGCGAAATAATCATAAACGGATAATCCGTCTCAGCTTCCAACGGATAATAACGCGGCACACCAAAGCCATAGTCACGCTCTAGCGTCTCACTAAATAACTCAATTTTTCCCGATGCAGTCGCAGGCTTCACCGTATCGCACATAATGGTTGGCTCGCCCTGCTCGGTGTTCATTAACAGCGCTTTATCTAGCGGCAGTTCGCTCGGCTTGTAGCCTTGTAATCTCGCATCATTATCAATAAATGCCTGATCCATTAACTGCTTATCGCTTTGCTGGAATAAGTCATCGTCCATATCAAAGCGCGCGGCTAAGCGCCGGAAGATTTCAGTATTTGGTAGCGCCTCGCCTACCAACGGAATAATTGCCTCGGCGCGTTGCAAATAACTGTGCCCGTAGGAGCCGTAAATATCCTCAATTTCAAACACACTGGCGGCCGGTAAAATCACATCGGCATAGCGCATGCTGTCGGTCATCACCACCTCGCAGCCCACAATAAACAAGGACTCCTGACTCAACGCCTGCTGCATACGATTTTGATCAGGATGCGTGGTTATCGGGTTGTGGTTATAAATCATCATGGCCTTAATTGGCGGAGCCAGCGTGTCATCTAAAAGCGCTTTGCTGATATCCACGATATTCAGGACGCGCGTATTGGCTGGTGCTAAATCGGGACGAGATAGCCGGTCGCTGGTTTTGGGGAATGCCAATCCGGGCTTGGCCATTACGCCCGTGCCCACTTTGCCCAAATTACCGGTGAGTGCCTGCAAGGCCATCGCCGCCCGCAAGGCAGAGCCACCACTGCGACCGCGCTCAATGCCATTGCCTAATGAGACCGATACGCGCTTTGAGCTGCCATACAAATCAGCTAGCGTATCAAAAAACTCCAAACTCAGACCGCAGATTTGCTCTACATCCTGCCGTGAATATTGGCGTGCTTGCTCAAGGTATGGCTCACTGCCCTGCACCCATTCAGCCATAAACACCTTATCTAGCGAGCCACGACACTCCAATTCTGCAGCCAGCGCCATGGCTAACACCACATCGGTGCCCGGTTTGATTTGTAGATAATGATCGGCGCGCTCCGCAATGCGTGTACGCTTTGGATCAATCACCACCAGCTTGCAGCCGTTTTTCTGCGCCTGTGCAGCAATGCGTCCAAAGTGCAGATTGGACACCGTCACATTATTACCCCAAACGACAATCAGATCAGAGTCCAGCGCTTGCTCCGGCGGCATCCCCGGCGCACTGCCAAATAAACTGGTGTAAGCCCCACCGCGCACGCCACCGCATAATGGCCCGCGATCCAGCTGCGTGGCACCCAGCACATTAAAAAAGCGAAGGTCTAACGAGCTACCCGCCAGCTCGCCATGTGGGCCAGCGTAGTTAAAGCCCAGCACCGACTCCGGCCCATGTTCCGCAATGGCTTTGCTAAACCCCTCATGCACCAGATCAAGTGCCTGCTCCCAGCTAATGCGCTGATACTCGCCACTACCGCGCGGCCCAACCCGTTGCAGCGGGTATTTCAGGCGCTGCTCACCATGCACAAAGTCAGGATAAAACCGCGCCACCTTGCTGCAAATCGCATTGTCGGTGTAAGGGTTGGCACGCGAGCCACGAATCTTGGTGATTTTGTCATCCTGCACCGTCACCGACAGGCTACAGGTATCCGGACAATCCAGTGGACAGACCGCCGGGCGCACTTCACTAGTTACAACACTCATAATTCTTCCTGTAATCTCTGTTTAGATCGACCGACATTCGCTTAGCGACTGGCGCTGCTGGCCGTTTTCATCGAAATTCTCTGGCGCTAGCCATTGCTCAAAACTGCTTCGCAGCCTCGGCCATTCACTGTCAATCACCGATAACCACGCTGTATCCCGATTGCGATTCTTATAGATAGTCGCCTGCCGGAAAATACCCTCAAACTGAAAACCTAAGCGCTTAGCCGCATTTTTAGAGGGCTCATTTAAGGCATCGCATTTCCACTCATAGCGCCGATAACCCAACTCGTCAAACACCCGCCGCATCATTAAAAACATGGCTTCAGTGGCTAATGGCGTGCGCTGCATCAGCGGTGAAAAGTGAATATGCCCAACCTCGATCACACCCACCGCTGGCTCAATGCGTAGATAGCTGGCCAAGCCAACCGCCTGCCCCGTCGACAGATCAATCACCGCATGAAACAAGGGATCAGACTGTTGCGATTGCGGCGTTAGCCAGTTGTTAAACGCTTCAAAATTATCAAACGGGCCATAGGGTAAATACGTCCAATTGGCATGATTTTTATCCTGCACAAATGCCTCGTATAACGCCTTGGCATGAAGCGCAGGTTGCAAAATTTCCAGACGGCAATAGCACCCCGGCATTGGTAACAACGGCGATGACTGGCATGGCGACCACTCATTGATCGCAACGCCAATCGGCTGGCCTAACTCGTTTAAACGCTCACTCATAATCCTGACACCTTAAATTAATCACCGTCGCTGATCACTAAACCCGCTCATTGCAATGCATCGCCACAAGCTGATAACTGAGCCTACCGCTAAGCAATATTTGATTTCTAGTGAGCATACTGGCTAAATGGGCCAATAGAGAGACCCATTTTAAAACAAAATTGAGACCCACTTTGCCGGATACTGCCTTCCCATCAGAACTGTTCTTGCCCTTTCTCAAAGCCGAACAGAATTTGCCGCAATACATGGCCTTATTTCGTGCTTTTCAGCAGGCTATTTTACAGGGCGATTTAATTACCGGCGCCAAGCTTCCCGCCAGTCGCCCGTTGGCAATTGCGCTGAATATCTCCCGCAATACCGTGAAAACCGCCTATGAAATGCTACAAGCCGAAGGCTATATTGAAACTCGCCATGGCGCAGGCAGCTATGTGGCGCAGCACTTGTCCCATCAAAACTCACCGCAAAAACGCAAACAAACCTCATCCAACGCAGCTACCCATACACCGGTGCTTTCCGATTTGACACAGCGGCTTCAAGCTATAAAACCCTCACAAGGCTCAGCAAGCGGCAGCCTGTTCGCGCTTGGCTTACCTTGCCTCAATAGCTTCCCCTGGCAACAATGGCAACGCCATGTAAACAGCGCCGGTCGTAAAATGCGTCATGCCAGCGGCGACTCAGGAATCGGTAATGCCATGCTGCGCGCGCAAGTCGCGGACTACCTGCAAGTCTCTCGCGGTGTGAAATGCGATGCTGGCCAAGTGATGATCTGCTCCGGCTCACAGCAAGCGCTGTATCTGGCGTTGCAGGTATTGGTCAACCCCAATGAGCCCGTGATGGTAGAAAGCCCCGGCTATCGCGGTATTGATGGCGCGCTGCAGTCGGTGGGTGCGCGCAAAATTACCGTGCCAGCCGATCAGGAAGGCTTTCGTTTAGAGCAAGGCCTAGCTCAAGCCAAACAAGCGCGGGTCGCCCTACTCACGCCCTCGCGCAATTATCCGATGGGTTACACCCTGAGCTTAGAGCGTCGTCTGCAACTCATCCAATGGGCCAGCGCGGCAAGCGATACAAACCGCTGGATTATCGAAGATGATTACGACAGCGAGTTTCGTTTTGATGGCCCGCCGCTCACCTCATTGCACGGCCTTGGCGGCGAGCAGCAAGTGATTTATATCGGCACTTTCAGTCGCATTTTGCACCCATCCATTCGCTTGGGTTATATGGTGATGCCCGCTGCGCTAGTCGAGCCATTCACGCTGGCTAAGCAATATATCGACGGTGGATTATCGCAACTACCGCAGTTGGCATTGGGCGAGTTTATGGCCTCCGGTGAGTTTTCCAGCCATGTGCGGCGAATGCGAAAACTGTATCAGCAGCGTCGGGATTGCTTAAGTGAATTGATGAAACAAGCCTTTGGCACACACTTACAACGAGTGAATAGCGATGGCGGAATGCATTCGGTGTTTTTGCTGCCAGAAGGCTATTCCGATACCGACATTTGCCAACAAGCAGCCGCGCAAGGTTTGGCCATTAAGCCACTATCGGGATTTTATAGTGACGTTGATCAGCCAGTAACCCAAGGTTTAGTGATTGGCTTTGCGGGATTTACGCCGGAGGAAATGGCGCGAGGTGTTGAGATTTTAAAAGCAATCATCCTAAATTAAGGCCCAACGCAGCAACAGACCTAGCCATATCCGGAACCACAACACAGAAACGAATGGTGTATTGCTGGAAAGCCCGTTAGATTGCACCCACTAACCACCAAAGGCACACCGCCATGACTCCACAAGCACCCAATATCGATTTGAAATCAGGCTTATTACTACTCGTGCTGGCATCGGTATGGGGCGGCTCATTCTTCTTTGCAGAAATTGCACTCAGAGAAATCGGCCCATTTACCATTGTGCTTTATCGGGTGTTTTTAGCCGCAGTCACTCTATTTGTTGTGGTCCGCTGGAAAGGCATTGAGATTCCGCGATCAATCAAAGTCTGGCTTTGCTATCTCGTCATGGGCGCACTCAATAATGCCATTCCCTTTTCACTCATATTTTGGGGTCAAGTCACGATTGATAGCGGGCTAGCCTCCATCCTGAATGGCACAACCGCCGTCTTTGGTGCGGTAGTTGCCGGGCTACTACTCGTCGATGAACGCCTCACTGCACGAAAAATCATTGGCGCGCTATTCGGGCTTTTTGGTGTCGCGGTCATTATGGGGTTTGATGCCTTAACCAATTTTGATCTACGCAACCTTGCCCAACTCGCCATCTTGGGCGCGGCTTTGTCCTACTCCTTTGCGGGAGTCTGGGGCAAACGTTTCCTTGGGGGCTATTCTCCGGTAATGAATGCCTTTGGCATGTTAGTCGGCTCCACTCTGCTGATGATTCCAGTGGCTACGCTGACAGAGGGCTCACCAACGCTGACATTATCAGTGGAAGTCTGGGCTTCAATTTCGGCCTTGGCTTTCCTGTCGACCGCATTCGCTTACCTACTCTACTTTAAGATTCTTGCGCAGGTAGGTTCTGCTAACCTGATGCTGGTGACACTACTGGTCCCACCAATGGCCATCGGCTTGAGTGTTACGTTTTTGAATGAACACATAGGCACAGCAGCTTGGATTGGATTTGCCTTTATTGCGTTTGGCCTTGCGATTACGGATGGGAGATTACTTGGCAAGTTGAAAGGCAAGATAACGTATGGCTAACTTGATATATATAAACCCGTGATTGAAACAAAGCTGTAACACACCGAACGCGTAGCGGGTGTACTATTCGGGGTTGCCCTCAAACAAAGCAACGATGGATTATATGATATGAGTGAACCGATTAAGGTAAAAAAGAGACTTGAGGACCTGACATCAGAGTTTCTAATGCCTCGGGAGCTAAGCTGGCTATCCTTTAACGCGCGCGTACTGCAAGAAGCTGAAGACCCCTCAGTCCCGATAATCCAGCGCCTGCGGTATCTGGGTATATTCTCCAACAACCTTGACGAATTTTTTAGGGTACGTGTGGCGGAAGTCCGTCGCCTTATCTCCCTGTCAAAATCCACCAATCGGGATCGGTATAAATCTCTGCTGGAAGATATCCAGCACGAGGTAGCAGCCCTACAGCTCAAGTTTGAAGAGACTTATTCTCACGTATTAAAAGAGCTCTTCCGTCGGCATATCTACCTCATTAATGAGATGCAGCTGTCGGATAATCAGGCGCAGTTTGTACGCGACTACTTTCGGCGGACGGTGTTACCCGAGTTGGAGCCTATCCTACTGACAGAGAACCGTGATCTGGCCAGCCTTACTGATGAGTTGATCTATTTGGCGGTTGATATTCGTTCGGGCAATGATCGCCACTATGCCTTGGTTGAAGTCCCGACTGACCGGCTTGAGCGATTTGTGCAAATCCCCAATCGGGAGAAAGGCGGCAGCAAAGTCTTCATCGTATTAGAGAATATTATTCGCTTCTGTATGCCTGAAGTGTTCCGTGGAGTGATTCCAATCGATGAAACCCACACCTATACCATCAAGTTCTCTCGCGATGCCGAGTTGGAAATTGATACAGGACTGGGTGAAAGTTTTCTGGAAAAAATGGCAACCAGCTTAAAAGCACGGCGTACCGCTGAGGCCGTTCGCTTTGTGTACGACAGCGAAATGCCGGATCATTTACTGGAGCTGCTTAAGAAACGATTCAAGCTAGGTCGCTATGATAGTTTGATTGCCGGTGGGCGATATCACAACTCCAAGGATTTGATTAGCTTCCCGAACCTCGGCCCCAAATACCTGGAGTTCAAGCCGCTGCCACCGTTGAAGGTGAACGCTTTGGAGACGCGCAAGGGCAGCATTTTCTCTGCAATTCGTCAGAAGGATGTATTGCTCTACTATCCCTATCACTCCTTTGATGTCATAACCGACCTCCTTAAAACGGCTGCGCTCGACCCCAAAGTCACCAGCATAAAAATTTGCCTATATCGTGCCGCTAAGAACTCACGGGTCTGCGACGCTCTGGGCAATGCAGTGCAAAATGGTAAGCGAGTGCTGGCCGTGGTTGAGCTGCAGGCACGTTTCGATGAGGAGGCCAATATTAACTGGGCTAAGCGACTCACCGATGCCGGAGTCGAAGTGATGTTTGGGGTGCCGGGCCTCAAAGTCCATAGCAAGCTGTTACTGATCGAGCGCATGGAGAGTAGCCAGCTTCGTTACTACAGCCATATTGGTACAGGGAATTTTAATGAAAAAACCGCTCGCCTCTATACGGACTTTTCATTGCTCACCTACAACCAGGAAATGGGCGAGGATTTAGCCAATGTCTTTGATTTCTTGCGGTTTAATTATAAGCGGCCAAAATACAAACATTTACTGGTGTCACCACACACCAGCAGACCGGGCATCACTGACCTGATCGAGCAAGAAACCAAGAATGCCCGAGCCGGTTATCACGCAGCCATCACGCTCAAATGCAATAGTCTCGTGGATTACGACATTAATATGCGGCTGTACGAGGCAAGTAAGGCTGGGGTAAAGATCAAGTTGATTGTACGTGGGATGATCTCACTGAAACCCGGCTTGCCGGACGTTTCCGACAATATTGAGGCGATCAGTGTGGTCGATCGTTTTCTTGAGCACCCCAGAGTGTACGTATTTCACAACCGTGGTGAGCCGGTTTATCTCATTGGGTCAGCAGACTTAATGACACGAAACTTGGATCATCGGGTAGAAGCCTTGTGCCCTATTCTGGATCGCGATCATCAGCGTACACTTCAGGATATATTGGACTTACAGTGGAATGACAACACAAAGGCCCGAGCGCTGGATGCCGAGCAATCAAATGCCTTCGTGCCTGCCCGTGGCCGCTCGCACATTCGCTCTCAGGAAGCGATTCACAAGTATTTGGATTCGGGCGTGCTACCCCGTATGCCGCGATCAGAAATGAGCAGGCCACCGACGCGTAAACGTTCGAAAAAAACGAATCATCCATCATGATTTTACGAATAATCACGTCAGCGGTTTTCCGGTAGAGTTAAAGCCATTTTTTCATTAATAATTGATAGTGGAGCTAATAACAATGGAATACCTTTTAACCCTCGCCGCGGACCCCGTTGTCTGGCTTGCACTGGGCACCTTGATCGTCATGGAGGTGGTATTAGGCATCGACAATCTGATCTTCATTGCCATACTCACCAACAAACTACCGGAAGAAAAACGCGAGTTTGCCCGTCGCTTAGGTATCGGTGGCGCACTGATATTACGACTCGCCCTACTCGGCACCATCGCCTGGATCGTCAAGCTGACTGCGCCGGTCTTTTCAGTCTTCGACCACGGCTTCTCATGGCGTGACCTGATTCTAATCGTGGGCGGGTTATTTCTGGTTTGGAAGGCAACCAAAGAAATTCACCACCATGTCGACCCGGACCCCGAAGAAGATGTCTTCGGTAGCAACACCAAAGCGGCGACCGTTACGATCGGCTCGATCATCGTGCAAATCCTGCTGCTGGACTTGGTATTCTCAGTGGATAGCATTCTAACGGCAGTTGGGATGACGGAGCATTTGCCGATTATGGTGATCGCGGTGATTGTGGCGGTATTGGTGATGCTGCTGGCGGCGACGCCACTGTCGAACTTCGTCAATGACAACCCGACCGTGGTTATTCTGGCCCTTGGCTTCCTCTTGATGATCGGGATGATTCTGATTGCGGAAGGCTTTGGTGCACACATTCCAAAAGGCTATGTGTATACCGCCATGGCATTCTCCGCGCTAATCGAAGGCTTGAATATGATGGCCCGTCGCAAGCGTCAGAAACTGGCGAAACAAGCGAAGTAAGCCTTATCAGGCCGCACCCTGATGGGTGTGGCCTGAACGATTGCCACTTTTTGAAGCAGCGACAGGCTACCAGCGCAATACCGCTTTAACAGACTTATTGCTTAGGTCGCTTGGACGCATCCCCTAAGCCGCTCAGAGAGGGAGTGGGTTTAAACTGCGCTAACGCATCACTGATTGTTTGTGTTTGTGTTTGTGTTTGCGTTTTAGTCAAACCACTCACTAGGCCAGTGCTCAATGGAGTATCGATTTTCAGTGTTGGTGTTAACTTAGCCGCAGCAGCCTGAGCCTGACTGTTAAACTGTATAACGACCTTCTGAGTAGCGACATCAGTCCGGCTGATATTTGCAAGTGATGAGATGACTTTCACATTGTCCGGACAAATGGTATTTGGCTTTACACTGCAAGACCCACCGAGATCAGCAGTGCGGGGCACTTCGCTTGAGTATGCTATAGAAGCAACCAAAAACTGAGTCATAATGAGTGTAACAATACTGTATTTATACATAGATGCTCTCCTGTTGTCTTAAGGCCATGCCCTGAGTTTTTTAAACTATAGCGTATCTGCGTTAATACTTTACCAGCATCCTCACACATTACCCGGCAAGATTCCGGCAGTTTACTGCCTGCTATAGGAGAGAAAATATGCCAAGACCCAAGTCACTCACTGTCCATGGAAAAGCATTTACCCGAGCCAGAGAGGCCTTTGCCAACACCAAAGAAGCCAAATTAAGGGCAGAATTTGGTGATGGCACTCAAGAGTGGTTAGCCGATATAACGATGATAAGCGTCAAAACCATAAGAGCCCTTGAGACTGGCAATAAAGCGACATTAAGGACCATAGACAAGATTAGTGATGCGCTGAATATTAAAGGTCGCGAATTCATTATTGGATATGGCAGCGACTTAACCAACTGCAGAGCATTTGGTGTTGTAGACTTCAGACCCATTGAAGACGGCAGATCCTCCGACAACTATTACAAGCGACCATTTGTTATCACGATAGACCCCATATTAATTGATTATATTGATGACTTTACGGATAGTGCGACGCTTAATGCCATCCAGTTAGCGCTCTCTGTTGATGACTTGAAAATACAGCTTGAATGGCTATATCTAGTCGAACTGACAGCCTCCTCGGTAGGTTGGCTGGGATATCAAAGCGCCGTACTTCCCACCACCATCTTGACTAAGGAGCCCTACAACAGATCCGTCATGTTCAAACAAGAAGAAACCAACCCCACACACTGGGAATCCTTTATTGATCTGATACAAAAATCACCGTCGGACAGCATAAACATAGCCGTTACACTAAAGTTTGAATATTTCGAGAAATCCATCGACCTGTCGGTTTCGATAAACGAGATGAGAAATCTGGTGTGCCGGGCTCAGGAGAAATACAAGCTGACAGAGCCCTACCCCTATTTCATGCAGCTAAAGCCTACGGCGGCAAACAGCGCGCGTTGTAGCCAGAAGAGTCATGACCTCCTCAATCAGAAGCCATGACACCACAGGCTTTGTGACTAATCAAATAAGCCTAATGCAACGGCGCACTCAACACTTCTATTAACCTCATAGGCTTGTAAAGACACATTGACTCTTGCATTCCTGCCAGTTCTGAAGCTTCTGCCTCGATGGGCTCTGGATTTCAATAATAATTGGGTCGCGTAGATACCTTTATGTCTTTTTGAGACCGTCGGTGTGCCAACGGTATTGACATGAAGTCCCCCAACTTCATAGGCATAAGCTCCGGGCCTTACATCCAGAAATCGATTTTTTCCAGCGTTGACGACGGCTGTCGCGGTCGCAGTCGCTTTTTCGCCGATAGCGCTTTTTTTAGCGTCTGCAGCTGATTTTGTTTGTAAGACTGGCTGGCATAGTTTGACTTGCTCAGCCGTATACCTGACCGAAATATTAACTTTTTTATACACTTTGTCGGCAAACACCGGTGAAGCAATGGCAAATAAACCAATACAGATAAGTAATTTCGATGGTTTGATTGTAAATTTCATGAGTAGCTCTCCTTTGACTTGATAAGTAACGGATAACAATCCATTCCCTGAGGAAGCAATCTACACATGAATATTAAGAATCACGCGGCAATATTCCGGCACTTTATAGACTAATCCACCTCAAATCGACGCCAAGCCAGTATCAGCTTTGCTGCAAAGCCAAGTGTTAGTAGCAAAGCTGCACCGCTCACCATAAAGCTAATGGCCAAGGTCGAGATTTGAGGCAAATTCCCCGCAAAGGTATAGCCCAGCATCACGTAAGTCGTGGTCCAAATCATTGAGCCAACCAGCGCCATCGCGGTGAAATGCACTCGTTTCATCCGCTTGATGCCACAGAAATAGGCAATGTAAGGGCCAATGGAGCTCAGCACCGTGCGGCTTAATAAAATCGCCAGCAAGCCATTCTTTTCATAGAACGTTTCACTGCGCTGAACCAATGGCCCTATCCGCCTTGAGGCCCGAAAACGCGCCAGCCATTGCGGCTTAGCCAAACGCCCGAGCGTGTAGGCGCATTGATCGCCCACCACATAAGCCGCGATGGTCGCTAACAACACCTCTGACAACGCAAAATCGCCGGTCGCGGCCAAGCCTCCGGAGGTCAGCGCGATCACCGATGCTGGTAGCGGAATGCCCATCGCCGCGATAAATACGATGCCTGTGACAATGTACAGACCATAGTCGGGAACCAATGCCAACAGGTAATCAGTCATCGGGATTCTCCCGATAGGCTTTTTGGGCCGCGCGAACTTTCACCGTCAACTCCTCCAGCGTAATGCCCAAGGAATCGGCCAAGCGATCCAGCCGCCGAGGGGACTTCTTCCCTTCCTCGATGCCTAATAACTCCATCACCAGCGGACGCGGTAATTCATAGGATAACGCCATGTAGCGCGGCGTCATCCAAGCCTGCAGCTCGACGTTTTTATGCCTCGGATCGTTAAAATAAATGGCATCGGCAAGGAAGGAAACGGAGACCCAGACCAAGGCAATTGCCGATAACAGCAAACCAGCAATAGCCCAGCGTTGGGCTTTTAGGAATCGGTGAAGTTTAGGGCTCACGGTGTAGCTCGGGTTGGGGGTTTGGAACGGTGGTGGTGTGACTGGTGGTTGTCATGGTGCGAGTCCTTGGTATCTAAATGGCATCGTTGTGAATAAGCCATGGTTAAAATACCTTAAAAGGTTTGAGACTGGCAAACGGTTGGGCTGTTGGTTGGTGGTTTTTACAAGGTTTTACATTGGTCTTTTGATTGAGTAAGTTGTAGTACCTCTCTGACTCTTTCGGTGCTACTTCTACAATAGATTGACATGACCGGAGCTGACTGTGCTTCCAATAATATAACAAAGCACTTGATCCAACGCCTAAGAAGAAACTCGATACCCTTAAGCGACGATGTGTCACTCAGCCAATGTGGGGCTGTTAATTTTGAGCAAATTTCAGTAATTACTACATAAGCAGGCTGTCGATCCTATATGTATAAAAACCAATAAAAAACTTACCAAAAACTTACAAATCCCGCCATGAACTTGCACCTTAAAAGCATGTACACTGTATTTGCAGGCCTAAAAAACAATCAAGGAAAAGTCAATTATGAACACATTAAAATACAGCAGAGCTTATTTTTTACCCGTATTTATTGCTGCCATTTCAACTTTAATTGTAACAGTACAGCCAGTATCAGCAGAGTCGTCACTGAGTCAAAAAGCAGCGGATATGCGTGCATCTAAAGAAAAGCCCAGTGAACTAAAAATCCAACAAGCTTCAAAAGAGTTGGTTTATCAAATCAAAAAAGAAATAAATAAAGAAACGCCAGATGCCTTCAGAGCTTTATTGAAAAACCTTGAGTCAGACAAAAAGCTTTCATTTAATTTGACATATGCAATAGGCTCTCAAAATAAGAATGAAACTAATATATTGTTAAAAAAGGCGACTAGAGCCAATATGAATGTGGATTACACTGACTCGAATTCTGATATTTTGAGATTCAAATTATGCGCAACTACTAATGGTGTGCGGCATTGTTTTCCAAGCCAAAGAAATAGCATGAAATGTCCAAGATGGTAGAGTAAAACCTAGCAACATGCATCACTAGCGAAAACCCACTCAATCCGTCAATTTTGCTACAGTTGAAATATCCCACTCTAGCAAAAATCTCGGGTTGAATGGGTTTTCGTGTGTATACCGACTTATGTTAACAACCGATGAGGAGGAGAAGAAACTCTAGGTGTAACATATAGGTCGTAAACACTAGGAAGTAGAAGTGGGAGCATTCACTGAAAAATCACCTTTCGGCTCACCAGATTTTAAATTAAAGGACTCCATGCCAAACCCAAACAAAGTCATCATGCTAGGCGCAACCGGCGCTGTGGGAAATCACACCGCCCTAGCCCTCTCAACCATGCCATCCGTTAAACAATTAACGCTATTAGGCAGAAGGCCCGCCGAAAACATCATTGGCGAGTCTGTTTCCCAGCATGAAATCGACATCTTTTCACCGCAATCCTACGAACCTTTTTTAGCCGGTCACGACACGGCAATTTGCACGTTGGGTGTTGGTCAGCCTTCCAAGATGAGTAAGGAAGAGTTCGTTAAAATCGATAAAGATGCGGTGTTAGACTTTGCCACTGCCTGCAAACAAGCAGGCGTTAAGCATTTCTCCTTGCTGAGTTCTGTGGGTGTCAGTTCAAAGTCTTCTTCGTTCTTTTTGCGTACGAAAGGCGAGCTTGAAGATGGCTTAGAGGCGCTTGGCTTTGAGCGCTTAAGTCTGTTTCATCCTTCGATGATTATGACGCCCACCAACCGCTACGGTTTATCGCAAGGTATTACACTTGCCGTCATGCCATGGCTTGATCATATATTGATTGGCCCACTTAAAAAATTCAGAAGTATCTCCTCCGAAAAGTTGGGGAAGTCTATCGCCATGAACCTGCTTGAAAATAGCCACGCCACTGGCACCGAATCGCTACAGTGGGGTGATTTTATAAGGCTATGTTGATTACGTTATCAGAAACTCATAAATATCATCCACCCGCAGCTCCATCCCCACAGAGCAAAGTGTAATGACATCGCCACCGGAGAAATACTCAGTACTCCAGTCGTTATCGCGCCGGTATAGCTCTATTGACGGTGAATCCTGCGAGCATAGGAGATACTCCTGCAAGCTTGGGGTTTGCTGATACGCGTGGAGTTTTTCAGTACGGTCTGTGCGCGCCGTGCTGGTAGAAAGCACTTCAATGATCAGGCAAGGTGACCGATTGTAATACTGGTCATTCTCTTCTTCACAGCTCACCTGAATATCGGGGTAGTAAAAATAGTGCTCGTCTTGCGTACTGATTCCAACCTTCATATCCATACCAAACAAGTGATACTATAGTGACACTCTAATTCACCAAAGACAAACCTCATGCGCACAGAACTAGTAACCACTCTCAAGCGGCAAGCCACGAAACTCCTCGCCGAGCTACGCGAATCCAAAGAGCCAATTCTAATTACAGAACACGGCCAACCATCCGCCTATCTACTGGATGTTAGCGACTACGAATACATGGTGCAGCGCATGGAAATCCTGGAAGGAATTGCCAGAGGCGAGCAGGACATTCGCGAAAACCGCACGATGACAAATGCTGACGCTAAAAAGAAGCTGTCTAAATGGCTGAAATAATTTGGACGGAGGAAGCGCTAAATACCTTGGAGAGTATCGCAGACTACATTGCCGTGAGTTCTGAACCAGCCGCATCCAAACTGGTCAAAAACATCTTTGAAAAAACAGATCGTCTCGAACGCTTTCCGGAGTCTGGTCGTGTTGTCGAAGAAGTCCGCGAAATGGGTTACCGTGAAGTGATCGTGAACCCATGTCGCATAATTTATAAGCTGGAAAATGACACGGTGTATATCCTGCATGTCATCAGGCAAGAACGCGATTTAAGGCGCTTTGTGATTAATGAAACGGCAGCTGACTATCGAGCGTAAAAAGCCTGCAAGCCAAATCCACTTGCAGGCTCTTACCATTACTGACTAACGACTGCCGTTGCAGCGTCTTTCACCAATAAAGTCGCCAGCTGAAAGTCTTTTTTACCTCCGGTGCTGGTTCCATACTGAATATTTCCAATCCAAATACTATCCGCAACCGCTAGCGTCAATGAGCGGCGCGCAGGCGTCGATGACCAAATACTCAAGGCCTCTCTGCCAATCGGGAAGATGGTCATATTCATACTGGGCGAGGCACAGGCGTGTTCCATAATGCTTTGGAGTTCCTTGATATTCGGCACACGCCAGTCACCAGTTGTAAGCTCCATGGCCGACTTCCAATGCACCGCCGTGACCGTACCGGCACATTGGCTGGTCTCACTGTTCCAACTTTGCCCTTGTGCGCAGCGCTGCCAGATCAGGCCGGTTTGAGTATCGGTGACTTCAGCCTCATTCACCTGAAAGCGGCTGTCGGGCGTCGTCGGCGTCAGATTTTCATCACAGACTTGCGCCGCATTGGCCGCACCTGCGAGCAATAAAGCCAGTAACGCAACGCGGGATTGTTTGATCAATTTCATAAGATTCTCCTGTTACTCTGCGACTGGTGCGTTGCTAACTAAACGCGCTGCCGTGTTGCGGTTCTTCGGGTGCGTCAGCATGTGTCCATCGTAAAACGCAAAGGCCTTCTGTAGGGATGGATAAGCAACGTTGGTGCTCGACGTGTGGTACGTCGCATAAGCAGTATTTGGAAAATAAGCCGTGTCGATGGTGGGAGCACGCCCGTCGTAGTTCGCAATGGATTGCAGCTCTGGCAGGCTCGGTAAACGCCATGTGGTGATGCCGCACAATGCCTCAGTATTCACGCGTTGCGCAAAGGCTTCGGTGTTGCACCAAGTCTCCGGCAGCCACGACTGATAGCCATGACAACTGATTAGGCTGGCATGTTGCCGTGTTCCAGCGGCCCCGCCATTGGTGCTGGCATTACTGTCATACCATGTGTATTGATCATCCGCACCATGCAGTCCGGCCGCACGAATCCCCTCGGAGAGCCCGACTTTGCTTTCCCAGATCAGTCCGGTGACATTATCTTTGACGCAAGACCACGTAGTCGCCTCTGCCGCTAATGGCTCACCATCAGCATCGAGCTTGGTAAAGCTAAATCCGGCATGGCCGTCGCTATCATCCGCATGCGTGACATCACGTCCGTTTGTGGCATCTTGCTTAGGTGGAATCGGGTCGCCTTCAGCATCAACGCCAGAGCATGTGGTGAGGTCGGCATTATCCTGCCCGACGACTGGAAAGTCTGCGCAAGTCACCGCACCCGTGTCATTCAGCTGTCCGAGCTGTACTGTCTGGCCCGGCTCTTCAACGGTGATTAACACTTTGGCGCTATCGGTTTTGCCGTAGATGTTTTCGACCACATACCAAAACTCATCCTGCCCCGTAAAATCGGCGGGTGGCGTGTACACAGCCTTATTATCGTCAATGCTAATCGTGCCCCATTTCACCGAGCTTTCATTGACTGATTTAATGAATTTTCCAGTACCAAAGTCATTGGATAGCACATCAATGCTGATCTGAGTATTTTTTAAAACACGGCTGTTGTCTTCTCTGGCCGTCGTCCAATCCTGAGCGGCAGATTCGCCCAGTGCGATGGTGACTTTAGCGGAGTTTGTGCGCCCCCAAGCATCGGTCATCACATACCAGAAGCTATCCGTCTCCGGCCAGACGGTGGGCAAGCCAAGTTTGCGATAGCTCAGGGTTTTGTTATCAGGGTTAATAAAGACCTTGCCGCCGTTACTGCTCCACTCATTCACGCTGGTCAGCGTCAAGCCCATGCCCGTATCATTCTCCAGTACTGGAATGGTGATGAGGTTTTGGTCGGTGGTGGTCGCCAAGTCAGCCGCTGCGCCGGGCCATGCTTCGGGTTTCTCACCCACCGGCGGCTCAGGGTCAGCTACATAAACTGCGACTTTGGCAGCGTTCTTTCTGCCTTCATTATCGGTGAAGTTATACCAGAAATAATCAACCCCTTTGAAGCCTTCCGCAGGCTGGTAGATAACAGACAGCTTGTCTTCACTGATTGAAGCGCTGCCACCTTCGAGGGTCGTGGTATTGGCGCTGGTTAGCGCCAGCTCCGTGCCAATGTCATTGTCTAATACAGAAATGGTGGTGGATTGATCGGGCGTGGTGCTTGCATAATCCGGCGTTGCGGTGGGCCAAGGACTGGCCTGAGCCGCACCGCCGAGCAAGCTAAGAATGGCGAGTGCTAAAACGTGCTTTTGTAGCCTCATGGGAGTGCCTTTATCAGTTAGTCGGGGTATTAAAAACCACAATAACCAGCAGCACTAAAGCAAGATATAACAGGCCCATTAAAGGCATAATGAGCCAGACCATCGGTAGTAGATTTTGTGACTGACAAGGCTAAGCGAACGTTATGCGCAATCGCTAGTCAGTCACTAAAGGCCATCAAAGCTTCTTCTTGCTAAAGCCAACGCCTTTCTCAAGGTTCCCGACATCAATACCAATGGTTTCAACCTCTGGAAACAGCTCCGCCAGTGCAACGATCACTGCCTTGGAAAGCGCCAGTTTCTGCTCTTTAGTACGTCCTTCCAAGATACTGGCAAACACGTGCATCGACTCAACCTTTTTGCCGCCCATAATGCTATTGGCAAATGGGTTTAAGCGAACCTGTATGCTGCTCTCATTAAACAACCCGCTTGAGGCAGCCGCAGCATAAACGTGCTGATTGATCGTTTCTGCATCGTGCTTAGATAGCAGGCTTTCAGAACAATCGATAACAAAATGTGGCATGTTAACTCCTAAAGAATAGTGGTGTATTAGACGCTTTTTGGCTCAACCGCCAGAAAGCCTGTCCAGCGATACGCTTGGTTATTAAACTCAACCGTCGTTTCGCTTTGCTCGGTCGCATCAGGTCTATTATTAACCATGACAGTTAACGCAATGCCATCTCCCAAAATCTCGACCACCGAAGCATTGTCATCAAAGCCAATCACATTCACAGACTGGATTTTACCGCTGGCATCGATACTGATTTCTTTAGACTCATTAAAGAAGCCATGAGTTTCTACCACATTGGCAAATAAGCTATTGCTAGCTTCCCGGCGCAACACGAAGCCCGGCTCACTGCGCAGGTTAAATGATGGATCATTGGCCCCTGTGCGGGTGAAAAACAGCGTGTCGTCGGAGGATGAAGCGCTTAACCAGGTGTAGAAACTCTGGCCTTGTAACCAGCTTACTTTATTGGTGTCTTGTCCTGCGCTCTCGGCCACATTCCACAGGTGCTGATAGCCAAAATCTTCACCCAATGCATTCATGGATGCGTGTTGCTTCGAGTCAACGTTGGTATCAATAATCTGACCTTGGTATTGCAGCGCGTAGTCATATTGGTGTGTTGCTTCACTGCTAAGACGGAATAAATCCACTAATAGCGGCTGTGCCAATTGTTCGTGTTCGATCAATATCAAGGTGCGCTGCTGATCAACGCCTGGGTAGAAGTCATGCGCAAAAGCGCTCATCGCCTGCGCCTTGCCAGTGCCGATAAAGAAGTGCGGTACCGCGTGCTTGCTATCCCCGATGTCACAATCTGAATTGTTCTGGCTGCTGCCATCCACCGCCACCACATTATGCGCGATGGTTTGACGAGCGTAAGAGGCATTTTCAGCAAGATAGCGGCCACCAAACTTTGGCTCAACATTGATCCAACGGCCATAGCCATATTCACGCAACACTTCTTGATTATTGTTGAAGAACGTCAGCCCCAGCGTATCGAAATGGCCATGCCCCATGCCGTGTTGGCCATAGGCCATCACCAGCTGGCTAATGTCGCCCTCGGCATTTTGCATGCGGATAAAGCCTTGCGCACCTTTATCGCCATTCGGGCCTTCGTTTAGCTCAACGCTTGGCAAGCATGGCAGCTCAACCGAGTCTTGCGCTTCATAAGCTTGAGACAGCGCCACACCGCAACCACTTACCCACACTTGGTTTTGGATTTTCGCGATACCGTAAAGGTTTTTGTCTTCGGGGTAATGCTTGGCATACAAACTCACGGCAATCACCACACCCTCGTCGGTGATATCCATACTTTGTGAGGAATCGTTCAATGCTGGGAATACGCCATTAGGGTACGCCGTTGAAAGCAATGCCTGAATGGTTTTGCGAATGACCTGATCTTTGAAATTAAAGATATCGATCTCAGGGCGCAAACGCTGAGTGATCTCTGCTAACACGCATAAAGGGCGGATCGCATAACGGTGGTAATACGGCCCTTCGATGTAATAGCCAGACGGCGCAAATAAGTTACTGATCTGCGCAAGGAAGCCACCAGTGACATCATCCCCCGCTAAGCCATGCAGCGCTTGATCGATATATTTTTCCTGACCGCAAGCAACGCCCATTGCCGCAACGCCGGCCACTGCCCACACGCCATGGTTATGAATTGTGTCGTACTTATTGCTGTATTTAACGGTCGCGACTTCCAGCATCGGCTCAAACAAGCGCTCGATAATGTGCTGGCGTTGCGCTTCTGATAAATGACTACTAATGCAGCTGTAACCCAAGCCCACATACATCATCCAAACATGCTCATTGAGCATTTGGTGAAATAAGCGGCCTGGAGGATTGGTATTTTTCTGCTCGTGAAAGCCCATCTCTAAATACTTGTCGGCGTACTCGGTTAGCAAGTCTGCGGCAAACTGCGCGTACTTTTCATCGCCAGTGATTAGAAATAAACGCCCTGCCTGATCAATGTATTTACCATTTTGAACGTGTTTATTGTGCGCGTAACCACCGGCTGGGCTTTGGCCGGGTACATCAATGCCAAGCGCCAAATAGTTGTCTGTATCGCTAATGAGTGCGTCGAGGCTTTGGCCCATCAGGCTCGGTTTGCCAAGCTCTTGTTGGATGGCAGCGATTTCTTCTGGGTTCAGTAACACAGGCTTTGTATTGGAAGGCATTGATTTTCTCACTCACTAAAAATGGTAGTCATAAAAAAGGGGCAGCACCCTTTTGCGCATTATCCGCTTGAGTTGTCGACTCTTTCGATAAGCATAGCACAACTAATATCTTAGTTTAACTATCTAATATATTTCAAGACGTTTTTAGCAGAAATCTGCTGCGGGGCTAGCTATTGCATTGTTTACGATTACAAAAAATACTCAAAACCATTACTAATGATAATTTACTGAACTAATAAAACAGATGTACATTGCTCCCCATCGACAATCCTGTCCTCTTTTTTAAAGGTAGACCGTATGACTGCTTCACTTTTTGAGCCGATTAAATTGGGCAATTTAACACTTAAGAATCGTATCATTATGCCACCGATGACACGCTCACGAGCCACACAGCCAGGTAATAGCGCCAATGAGTTAATGGCAGAGTATTACGCGCAACGCGCCACTGCTGGGCTGATCGTGAGTGAAGGCACGCAAATCTCAGCGCTAGGCCAAGGCTATGCCTGGACGCCGGGTATCTACTCGCCTGAGCAGATTGCAGGCTGGAAAAAAGTCACCACTGCAGTACATGAGAAAGGCGGCGTGATGTTTGCGCAGCTATGGCATGTTGGCCGTGTATCGCACCCTGATAATACGGGCGGCGTGCAGCCTATTTCATCCTCTGCCCTAAAAGCAGAAAACGTGAAAGTGTTTGTTGATAATGGCAAACAAGAGCCGGGCTTTGTGGATGTGGTCATGCCACGCGAAATGACTAAAGCGGATATCAAGGCCGTGGTCGAAGAGTATCGCCAAGCAGCGCTTAACGCGATGGAAGCCGGTTTTGATGGAATTGAGCTGCACGCGGCGAATGGCTATTTGATTAATCAATTTATCGACTCTGAAGCAAATAACCGCACCGATGAATACGGTGGCTCGACGGAAAACCGTTTGCGCTTCTTGGGTGAAGTGGTTGCCGCTTTAGTTGAGGCGATTGGCGCGGAGCGTGTTGGGGTTCGCTTAGCTCCGCTAACCTCACTGAATGGCACGGTGGATGCGACACCGGTTGAAACTTATACCGCCGCCGCGGCATTGTTGAATACGCATAAGGTTGCCTATTTACATATCGCCGAAGTAGACTGGGATGATGCGCCGGATACGCCGGTTTCATTCAAAAGAGGTCTGCGCGAGGCTTACCAAGGCGTGCTGATATTTGCGGGTCGTTATAATGCGGAGAAAGCTGAGCAGGCATTGAATGATGGCTTGGCGGATATGATTGGCTTTGGGCGGCCTTTTGTGGCGAATCCTGATTTGCCGAATCGGATGAAGCATGGCTATCCGCTGGCAGAGCATGTGCCTGAAACGCTATTTGGTGGCGCGGAAAAAGGGCTGACTGATTATCCGGTTTACAGATAAATCAGGAGCGAACCTCACCGCGGCATTAAGACTTCCTACCTAAACTAGTTTTTTAGCGTCGTAAAACATTGCTACGACGCTAAAGCAAACTTAAGAAACAACAAGGTGATTTTTAAATATATCTACTTATACCAAGTCTTGTATGCCGTATTTACGCTCTCTCTTTTCAAAAGCATAGCTTCCACCTTCTAGAATATTGCATATAGCAGCCTTTATCCCTTTATTCTCCTTAACACTACCATCCTCTACAGAGCCAGAGTGGTATGCGATATTATCGCCTAGGTTCTCTGCAATAATTATTTGTTCAGCATCAGTATTTACTACTAGATTTGCGTTATGAGTAACAATTATTACTTGTCTATATTTTTTAATTTTTCTAAACAAAGGCACAAGTTGTAGCATAATAAACTCATTATCAAGATCATCCTCAGGCTGATCAAATACAAAAGGGCTACCGAATGGATCTGTTGCTAACTTCAAGCAGACATAAAATGTACCTCTTTGACCAACTGATAGTTTACCGACTGTCTTTTCCTTATACTGGAAGTCAGCATTAGCATAAAGGTACTTTTTAATATTCGATGGAGAGTATAGATAACTTAACAGCTCAAAGCGTCCTCCTTTGTTAAAAAACTCAGTTTTCCAGAAAAAATCTTCTATACTTATTTTATCCAAGTCGCAGTTAATAATTTTTTCACCCTTTAAAAGTCTGAAAAAATCATTAGCTGAACTTACACCAAATGTTTCCTGCAATCTATCTTGGGTACTTTTATCAACTGTACCTCTAAACTTTCCTTTGTTTACACAATCTTCAATTCCGCTATAAAACTGCTTCAAATTAAACACAATATTGCCATTAATGTGTATATCTGCGAGTATTTCTTGTACCAACTCATTTTGTTCATCATTCCAGCTTGGCTGTTTAATTTTTAAGTTCTGAAATGCTTTATCGATATTATCCTTTTGAATGTTTAAATATTTTTCGTATTTTGATATTAGTTTTTCTCTATCACTAATATAATCTTGATATTCTGAAGTCCTTTGATTTATCTCTGATAGCTTTGAAGATGCCCTGTCAATTGCTTTTTGATACTCCGCCACCTTATTTAGCAGTGAAGATATATCCTGATTAATTCCCTGTTCGCGAAACTGATCAGCGATACCTTTATTGGCAGCTGTCAACACCTCTAGATCTTGTATGGATTTGTTTATATTATCCTCTATAGGGCTTCTAAAAATATGCTCTTCGACTTGGGGAGACTTATTCTCTGAGCAAGGATTTAAGTTCAAAGTAGTTATACTTGAATTAACTTCTTGGGCAAAACGAATAATAAGAGAAATTGTTTTCTTTGCTTCAACAATAAAATTATTTTTCTCATTAATGAGCTTCGAATTTTTTTGATAATCTTCTATCAAATTTTTGTTTTTTGGATTTGTAAGAGTTTGAATTAATTGCTTGTTACTTTTTATAATGTATTCTTGATAGTTCTGAGTATTTATGCGCTGACCTTGTCCATCGAGTTCTTCCCAGTACTCAATGAATGATCGGTATTTGTTAATATTATCTAGAATCTCAGAGCTGGCTACTATGTCAAACTCTATACCATGTATTCCAAGCATTCTTTTTATTTCGTCACTTAAGTCATCAGGCCTTTGACTAAAGTGTTGTATATCACCTTGTGAAACATGCAAATAAGAATAAGTATTATCTGAGGAACCAAAATCCAATATAGTTCCATCCCCCTGATCTAGTTCGACACTTAAATTATCAGCACCGATTTTTCTGGCATTTGAATGTTCATTTTGATGATTAAACCTTGAATGCATCGCATCCAAAAAGAGGCTCTTACCTGTTCCTCTACCTCCAATAATTGTTACAAGATTTGGATTCAGTGGAATTTTTTGACTCGCGAAACTAATTTCCTCTCCTGCGAAAATTTTACCACCTAAAGAAACAGTTTTAAAATGAGGCTTCAAGTATGTATTTTCTACGAAACTATCAGTCTGCTGAACTCTAAGGTCTGGCTCAATGATAGCTTGTCTCAAACCTTCAAAAGTAGTCTTCGCTTTAACCCAAGAATACATTGCTCCAATATCATCTAGACAGTGAGCATCAGATGCATAAAAAACAGGCTTTTTCTTAGCAAGGTTATATCTATCTTCTCTCAAAAAGTAATCTCTATCTTGAGGCCTACCTAATATTACTTGAGACTTCTTTTCTACTTCTTGAGCCGCAGCTTTAGATCTACCAACCTTGACATCAGCTCTAAACCCACCATAACCATTCGGACAAGCGGCTATTAAAAAATCCACTCCAAACTTAAAATTATTTTTCAAATGTTTAATAAGCGAATCAAACTTAACAGTTACTTCAGAAAGTTTAGCCTTAGAATCAATAATGGACTGAGCAGAGCAATATATATTTTTCCCTTCGTCGGTTGTATTAAAAACAGTAAGTGTGGAAAGAACTGAATTTATTTTTTGAGTACTGATTTTTTCTGAGAATAGACAATGTACGTTAATCCACTCACCATCTTTATTAATTTGATCAATACGAAATTCAATATTACCTAGAACAGTAATATTTTCTCTTCTCTCTCCAATTTTATTTCTGATTTCATCAAGCTCATTTTCCTTGAAGAAGAAGTAATTAGTAACCCCAATCAGACTAAGTTTTGACTCAATCACCTTATCAACAAAATCATCAATAGTTGCGTTACCAAACTGATTTGCTTGATGCGTATAGGGAGAGTGAATATGCAAGTCCCATTTACTCCAAACTGATCCGATCATGTAATATCCTTAAATTGTAAATGATGCCAAGCGAAAGGGGGTATGGCTTGACAAATATACATCCTGAATTAATGATTACCTTACCACCCCATAGAGTCACTCTATGATGCTGACTCCAGCAGACTAATGGTTAATAATCACACAGCCTCAAGCATTAAACAACCAAATAGTAAGAGCAAAAAACAATCAAAATAGCACTAAGTTAACATAGCTTTAAATCAGTGCTAGCAAACCCTATTCTGGTGCACCACAACAGCCTCCCAAACAAAACAAACTTCTAACGAACTGTATTATAAACACTTAATTTTTTGGCACGCAGATTGCTCTGATAGGGAAATACACTCCAAAACCTCCCTATCGAAAGGATAATGCACCAAATGAATACGAAATCCGTCACTGAGCTGTTAAGTGAAGTTGAGCTGTTTCAAGGTATCGACGCCCCAGACCTCGCCCTCTTTGCAGAACATGCTCAATGCCAGACGCTGTTGGCCGGAGATATTCTGTTTCGTACTAATGACCTCACCGATGCGCTATACGTCATTGCCTCGGGCAGTATTCAGCTGTTCGATGACCAAGGTGCACGAGAGCGCAGCCTCACGGTATTTTCACAATACGAATTCATTGGTGAAACCATGCTGATTGCCCCCGCCCACCGTCAAGGTGTGTGTGCACGGCTATTATCCGATGGCGTTTTATATCGCTTCGAGCGGGATGCGTTGCATGAATTACTCAGTCAGCGCGGCGATCTGGCCTTAAAAATCTCTGCGACGATTTCACAAATTATTATTCGTCGCATGGAGCACGCAAACAGCCGTTATAAAAATATCTCCGCACTATATCGAGCCAGAGGCAAACGTATCGAGCATGATTTGCTGGGCGATAAAGAAGTGCCAGCAACCGCCTATTACGGCATCCAAACGCTGCGGGCGTTGGAGAATTTCAATATCAGTGGCATTAGCCTCAACTTCTACCCCGACTTCATTAAGGGGCTGGCCAAAGTCAAAAAAGCAGCGGCGATTGCCAATCATGAACTGGGGCATATTCCGGATGAGCTGATCGGAGCCATTTGCCAAGCTTGCGATGAGATCGGATTGGGCATGTTGCATAACCATTTTATTGTCGACATGCTGCAAGGCGGTGCGGGTACTTCCACTAATATGAATGCCAATGAAGTAATTGCCAACCGGACCTTAGAAATACTCGGGCATCGCCGTGGTGAATATCAGTATTGCCATCCTAACAATCACATCAACCGCTCCCAATCCACCAATGACGCTTACCCGACTGCAATAAAAGTCGCGCTGATGGATGCCAATGACAAGCTACTAGCGGAAGTTCACAAGCTAATTGATGTGATTGATGACAAGACCTTTGAGTTTGCCGATATCCTAAAAATGGGCCGCACGCAGTTGCAAGATGCCGTTCCAATGACGCTGGGCCAAAGCTTTAATGCCTACGCCACCAGTTTGCGCAATGAGGTCAAACGCCTGAAAACCTGTAGCCAATCGTTTCTAACCGTAAATATGGGTGGGACGGCAATTGGTACCGGACTGAATGCCGACCCGCGTTACCGTGAGCGTGTTGTGCAGCATCTAAGCAAAGTCACCGGTCGGGATATTGTGCTGGCCGATGATTTGATTGAAGCCACCCACGATACCGGCTCGCTGGTGATGTACTCATCCGCGCTAAAACAGCTGGCGGTAAAACTCTCCAAAATCTGTAATGACCTGCGCCTGATGTCATCCGGCCCACGTGCCGGACTCAATGAAATCAACCTGCCGCCAATGCAGCCAGGCTCCTCCATTATGCCAGGCAAAGTGAATCCGGTGATTCCTGAAGTGGTTAACCAAATCGCCTTTAAAGTGATTGGTAATGACCTGACCACCACCCTCGGCGCAGAGGCCGGACAGCTCGAACTCAATGTGATGGAACCGGTGATGGTCGAGAGTTTATTTGAGTCAATCGAGATTCTAAAGCGCGGCATGGATACCTTGGGTAGTCGCTGTATTGCTGGTATCACAGCTAATAAAACAGTCTGCGCCGACAATGTTAAAAACTCCATTGGCTTAGTTACCGCACTCAATCCGCACTTGGGTTATGAGGTGTGTACCGCGCTGGCCAAAGAGGCACTGGAGCATAATCGCAGCGTGTACGATTTGGTGCTTGAGCAGGAGTTACTCTCTAAAGAACAGCTTGATGAGGTACTCGCACCGGAAAACATGGTGCGCTAATACCCAACAGCAAAACCTATGCAGCCTCAGGATAAACCATGAATTCTGGCTTAAAATTAGTACTAATTTTAAAAGCGGTCAGAGAAGTATGGATGTACACTGAGGCTGCACCACGCTGGACTTTTAGTTCAGTATCGTTTCTAGTAAGGCATGGGGCCCCACGGCAGGGGCTTTCTGTCTATCGTTAAGTAGTATCAAAACCATCCGAAGTAACATGAATGTCATGGATTTCCAAATATAGGGAGCAGTGTATGAGTGAAGCGAAGAAAATGAGTTTAACGATCAAAGTGCTATTAGGCATGGGTCTTGGAATTCTCGTGGGGTTGTTTCTTAACCTCACGGGCTTAGTGACCAATCCATTTGTCGATGGCTATATCGTTAACGGGCTATTCCACATCGTTGGAAAAATGTTTGTTAACGCCCTGAAAATGCTAGTCGTACCCTTAGTCTTCTTCTCGTTGATTTGTGGTGTGTGCGGAATCGGCGATATCAGAATGCTGGGTCGAGTCGGCGGCAAATCGTTTGCCCTCTACATGATGACCACAGCCATCGCGATTGCCACAGCGATCATCATCGCCGTGACTTTCGGTATCGGTAAAGGCATGGATGTTGATTCTGCTGCGAACTTCACGGGTAAAGAGTCACCACCACTGAGCGAAGTATTGATCAGCATTATCCCGACCAATCCGGTTAATGCCATGGCTCAGGGCGATATGCTGCCGCTGATTTTCTTCTCTATTCTGTTGGGTGTCAGCATGTTGCTGGTCGGTAGAAAAGCGAAGGGATTTGTTGCTGGCGCTGAAGTGGCCAATGAAATCATGATGAAGATGGTAACCATTGTGATGGCCGTTGCGCCGTATGCTGTGTTTGCCTTGATTGCAAAATCCATTGCGACCTTAGGTTTGGATTTACTCTACTCCTTAGCGGGCTATGTACTGGTACTCGTTGGCGCGTTGATGTTCCACTTGTTTGTGACGTTGATGATCGTACTCAAAGTATTCTCAGGTTTGAGCCCTTCCATATTCCTGAAGAAAATACGCAATGTGCAGGTGTTTGCATTTAGTACAGCCAGCTCCAATGCAACGATCCCTGTGACCATGCGGACCGTGACTGAGCGCTTTGGAGTGAACAACTCTGTTGCGTCATTTACCGTTCCATTTGGTGCCACCATCAATATGGATGGTACGGCGATCATGCAAGGTGTTGCGACGGTATTTATTGCTAACGTGTATGGCGTTGAGCTGGGTATCGCAGGCTATCTAACCGTGATCCTGATGTCTGTATTGGCCTCTATCGGAACAGCCGGTGTACCGGGCGTTGGCTTGATTATGCTGTCGATGGTATTCGCACAAGTTGGCCTGCCGATTGAAGGTATTGGTTTGATCTTGGGTGTTGACCGTCTGATGGATATGATCAGAACTGCGGTAAACGTATCGGGCGATGCGACGGTATCGACGATTGTTGCTAAGAGCGAAGGAAAGATGGATCTTGCGGTCTACAATGACCCGGATGCAGGCACTTACGACAACGACGAGATCGGCGAGTTTGATGCTGAAGTTGAAGCTGAAATGGCTCAGGCTATCCAAGAGTCCAGAGAGAAAAAATAAGCGTTAAACGCTTGATGAAGTACAAAAAAGGCAGAGTTTTTACTCTGCCTTTTTTGATCCCCAATGTCTTGCGATGTGACCAACGAATTTCTTTTTATTGTTTTGATTTTTATTATTATTTTTGTTTCGTTGTAGCCCCTTGAAGCTGATGCCCATTATGCTGGTTCTGGATGAACGGTCTATTAATTAAACAAACTAAATGACTTAATAATTGAGCCCTCCCACCAGGAAAATACGCAATACAATATAAGAGTGATCCAAAAAAGCTCCTGTCACCGCTGGATACACCGGGCATTTAGTGGGACATTTCTTATTAGCTTGGAGGGATACTAATCATGCTTAAGCAAACTACACTCATTCTAACCACGGTAGCGGTATTGTTAGCGGTATCGCAGGTAGTGGTTTCATCTCCCAACCTCAGCGCTGTCAGCATACAAAACATAGGCTATGCCGGTAACGGCTGCCCTGCTGACTCTGCAGCCATCGTTTTTGCAGAAGACAGGAAGAGCGTGTCGGTACGGTTTGATGAATACATCGTTGAAGCAGGCAATTCTGGCCAGAGAACTTTTGCCCGTAAAAAATGCGATATCGCTTTTGGTTTGAAAATTCCAGAGGGAGTTAGCGTCATGCTAGTCGATGCAGACTATCGTGGCTTCCTTGATCTGCCTGCGGGCGCTAGAGCGACTTTTACCCGTGATTATTTCTTCGCTGGCAGCAAAGGGGAAACACAGACCTCTAGCTGGGATGGCAGCCTTAGCCAAGACTTTCAGATTAAGGACAGTTTGGATATTTGGTCGCCCTGCGGAGCTGATGTGATTCTGCGCTCCAAAAATGCGAGCACCGTTCGCACTAAGACTGGAAACCCTGCTTCGTTAAGCGTCAACACCAGCATCAAGCTGCAGGAAGAGCCGGTTGTACGTTACAACCTTGCGTATCGCAGCTGTTAAAAAGCAAAGCTTTTGGCTAGCAAAAGTGGTCTTAAGTTTTGTGATTTGAAGCGTGCCGGAAACGGCGAAGATATAGCGAAGTATGCGATGAAGAATATGGGAATTCGTGAGAGAGGAGAGTAACTCACGAATTCCCTATTTCTTACGATGTAACCAACGAACTTTTTTTATTGTTTTGATTTTTATTATTATTTTTGTTTCGTTGTAGCCCCTTGAAGCTGATGCCCATTATGCCGATGCTAGATGAATGGTCTATTAATTGACCAAAATAAATTACTTTTTGTTTAGATTTCTCAGTCGAGACTCACCCGCTCTAGCCGACAAAGGTACTCAGATCAGGGAGGCAAAGGCCTCATCAGTCAATGCTTTAATATCCGCCTCGCTGCTTTCACTCGCCCGCGCATAGGCCCGCAAGCCCATCACCTGCATCTGTAGCAAGCTGGCCAAGCGCTTAGGGTCCTTACTGCTGGCAAGCTCGCCCTTGGCTTGAGCTTGCGCAAATAATTCGGCAAAGGCCACTTCTACCGTGCCCAGCAGCTGCTGCGCTTCGGCCAGTAGTTCGGCATTGTCATCGGTTAACTCTGAGATAGTTTTTACCAACATGCACATATTGCTAGGCGCTTGGGCATGGCTAATCACCACGCTGCTTAAGAACTGCCGCAGTGCTTCAAGTGGCGACTCATTGGCGTCGGCAAAGGACTGGAGCAACTCCAAACTGGCGCTGGCGTAGTACTGCAAGGTTTCCTTAAACAAGCCCTCTTTGCTGCCAAAGCTGGCGTAAATACTGCCAGGGCGCATATCGATCGCCTCTTGCAGATTGCGCATTGAGGTTGCGTGAAAACCCTTTTCCCAAAATAAATCAGTCGCTTTTTGTATCACGTCCTGACGGTCGTACTTAGCAGTGTTGGCCATAATAAGCCCTCAAAATATCACTCTGAACATGCGTTCAATGATAGTTTGAACAGGTGTTCAAGTCCAGCTATAATCAAATCCATTACAACTTATGAACCCACATAGGCCATAGAAATGAACAAGACTAGTCAACCTGAAGTACTGCTGTTCGATGTCAACGAAACGCTACTCGATATCACGATTCTAGAACCTTTCTTTGAGCGCGTTTTTCACAATCCACTGATGATGAGAAACTGGTTTGCCGAGCTTATTTTGTACTCACAAGCCATGACCGTTTCAGGCCTCTATGAGCCCTTTGGCAGTCTGGCCGTCGGCACGCTGAAAATGGTGGGAGCCAACCACCAGATTTCGCTCAGCGATGACGATATTGCTGAGTTCAAATCGCTAATGGGAAGCCTGCCGCCGCATCCTGATGTTAAGCCTGCTCTGGAGCGCTTTCAGGCGGCGGGCTATCGCTTGGCAACACTGACCAATTCAGCTCCCACACAATCACCGACCTTATTAGAAAAGGCGGGTATTAATGACTTTTTTGAAGGCCAGTACAGCGTCGAAACAGTCCAAGCCTTCAAGCCGCACCCCGCCACCTATCAACATGCCGCTAAAGCATTAGGCGTTGAAATGGATAAAATCTGTCTGGTTGCGTGTCACCTGTGGGATACGCTTGGCGCACAAGCGGCCGGTAGTTCTGGGGCATTTATCACTCGCCCGAATAACAATCTGCTAATCACCGATAAGGTTCCACAACCCGATTTTGTAGCGCGAGACCTGATGGATCTGGCAGATCAGCTTGATGCCAAAAGTTAAACTGCACTATGCGTGGATTATGGCTGCGGCGGGTGCCTTGGCCATCTTCTGCGGGCTAGGCTTAGCGCGCTTTGCATTTGGCATGTTACTGCCATCCATGTCCGCGTCGCTAGGGCTGGATCACGCTCAGGGCGGCCTGTTGGGCTTTGCCAATATGGCCGGATACTTAATTGCGGTATTGCTAGTTCCTTTTGTCTTGCCCCGACTTGGCACACGTGCCAGCGCCACCGCTAACCTCCTCCTGATCGCCGCCTCAATGATCTGCATGACGCTGACCACCAGCTTCCCCCTACTCTGCGCGCTCTACTTACTCACAGGGATTGGTAGTGGCGGCGTGGTGCTACCCATTATGAGCGTGATGTCGCAATGGTTTCATCCCTCACATCGCGGTCTGGCATTAGGCATCGCTATGTCCGGGCCGGGCTTTGGCATTATTCTTTCAGGGTTCATTGTACCAAAGCTAGCTCCCGTTTTCGGCTTATTGTCTTGGCAAACCGGTTGGTTGATCTTTGCCGTCATTAATATCGTCGTTGCCGCAGTGACGGTTGCCTTAATCCGCAATAAGCCAAGCGATATAGGCCTCGTTCCCTTCGGACGTGCGCCAGACTCATCACTAACAAGCACCGAAGTCCCGAAAGAAGATAAATTTAAACTGCTCGCGCACTTAGGACTGATTTTTGTCGCCTATGGTGCCACCTATATGGTCTATGTTACTTTCGTGGTGACCAGTATGGTCGAGTCCTATCACTTGAGCGAAGCCGCAGCCGGCGAACTGTGGGCGTGGTTTGGCTTCCTCAGTATTTTTTCAGGCATTGTGTTTGGATGGGTTTCAGATCGGGTCGGTCGGCGTATCGGCCTGGCCTTAGCCTTTACCGCACTATCCATCGCCTACTTTCTAGTCGGCTTAAGCGACTCGGAGTCTGGACTAACGTTCTCGATCATTCTGTTTGGTCTCGCGGCGTGGAGCGTTCCCGTGATTATGGGCGCATCGGCGGGAGACTATTTCGGTCCTGCGGCGGCGGCCAATGCCCTCGCGGCACTTACTCTGGCCTTTTCTGGCGGACAAGCCATTGGGCCCGTGGTAGCAGGCCTAGCAGCAGAGGCGACCGGAGATTTTAGCTCAAGTTACACCGGTTCCGGAGTGGCCGCTATGGTGGCCATTGGACTGGCTTTACTGCTTCGCACTCACAAAATTAATCGCTAATCGATACGGAGAGACTCATGTCAAATACTGAAACGAAACCCGATTACCAAGGCCTCAGCGCTGTCTTTATTAACACCACATTGACCCCATCCCCCAAAGACAGCCACACCGATATGCTCATGGACGTGGTTCGCGACATCATGCGCGGTGCAGGGGTTTCTGTAAGCTCCTATCGCAGCGTGGATCACGATATTGCTCCCGGCGTTTATCCGGATATGACCGAACATGGCTTTAAGAGCGATGCATGGCCAGCGATTGGCAAGGCCGTCAAAGACGCCGACATTCTAGTGCTAGGTACGCCAATTTGGCTGGGCGAAGTCTCATCGGAATGCCGCAAAGTCATCGAGCGCCTTTATGCACACAGCGGCGAGATGAATGAGAAAGGTCAGTACGTGTTTTATGGAAAGACGGCTGGTGCGATCATCACCGGTAATGAGGATGGCGTGAAGCATTGCGCGATGGGTATGCTCTATTCATTAGCACATATCGGGTATATGATTCCGCCTCAGCCTGATGCCGGTTGGATTGGCGAGATTGGCCCAGGCCCATCGTATGGCGATGAAAAAGAAGATGGCTCACGCGTCGGATTCGATAGCGAATTCACCGCACGCAACGCCACTTTCTTAGCATGGAACCTAATGCACACGGCCAATATGCTCAAACAGGCCGGTGGCTTGCCAGCGTATGGCAATAGTCGCCGCGCATGGGATGACGGTGAGCGCTTTGACCACCCTAACCCCGAATATCGCTAACAACACATTATAAGGGCCTTAATAATAAGGCCCACCAAACTCACAAGAGGAGAGAATCATGTCGACACCATTGGACCACAGCCGTAACGCAACATCGATTGGACAGTTTTTAGAAGAAGCCGCACAGCGTTATTCCAGCCTCAATGCCTTTTCCTGTGGCCCGATGAAGCTTGGCTATTCTGAGCTTGCCCAGCATGGAAAAGCCTTTGCAGCCTACCTGCAAAAGGTTGGTGTAGCCAAAGGCGATCGCGTGGCGATAATGACGCCTAACCTGCCTGCATTCCCGATTGCGACCTTAGGTATTCTTAAATCCGGCGCGGCTCAGGTTAATATCAACCCGCAATATACCGCCTCCGAATTAGAGCATCAGCTAAATGATTCCGGCGCAGAAACGCTAGTCGTGTTTAGTGGCAGCACGGCTTCCTATGCGGCGATTAAAGATAACTGCCCCGTTAAGCGCGTGATCGTTGTTAATATGAACGATGGCACCAGCAGTGATTTGCCCTCACCGGAGCTAGACCCTGCGATTACCGACTTTGTGCGCTTCTCCGATGCGCTAGCCGCTGGCGCTGATCTTGAGTTTCAACCGGTGGAAATAGCGCGTGAAGATCTGGCCTTTTTACAATACACCGGCGGTACAACAGGCCCATCCAAGGGGGCAATGCTTAGCCACCATAATATCCTGTCGAATATCGCTCAAAGCTACGAGCGGATTGCGGATGTCACCTGCGAAACCGAAGAAGTGGTTGTCACGGCAATTCCGATGTATCACATCTTTGCGCTGAGTGTGAACTTCCTGACTTTTGCTGGCTGTGGATCGCACAATATATTGATTACCAATCCACGCGATATGGCTGGCTTTATGGCCGATATCAAAGACAGTGGCTTCACCGTTATCACCGGTGTGAACACCTTATATGCGGGCATGACATCACACCCTGACTTTGTGAATGTGGATTTCTCAAAGCTTAAAGCCAGTATTAATGGCGGCACGGCAGCGCTGGAAGCGACCTCAGATAAATGGCAAAGCATCACCGGACGCCCGCTAATTCAGGGTTATGGCTTATCAGAAACCTCGCCAATTTTAACCTGGACCTTGGCCAGCGTGCGCACCTTTACTGGTAAGATCGGACAGGCATATCCAGATACCGACATCAAGCTATTGGATGATGCGGATAATGAAGTTACGGTTGGTGAACGCGGCGAGCTAGTGGCTAAAGGCCCGCAGGTCACCAGTGGCTACTACAAGCAGCCAGAAGCGACTGCCGAAGCATTTACAGCCGATGGCTATTTCCGCACCGGCGATATCGCCATTGCTGATGAAACCGGCACTTTCAAAATCGTTGATCGCAAAAAAGACATGGTGATTGTCTCCGGCTTTAATGTGTACCCCAATGAAGTGGAGCAAGCAGCCGCTAAATGCGCGGGTGTTCGGGAATGCGCGTGCTTAGGTGTGCCCGATGAGAAAACTGGCGAAGCGGTGAAGCTGTTTGTGGTTAGAGAGGGCGGCAGCAAGGTGACTCAGGCGGATATTATTGCGCATTGCCGCGATCATTTAACCTCATACAAAGTCCCTAAAATTGTGACTTTCATTGATGAAGTACCTAAATCTGCCGTTGGCAAAATGCTCAGACGTGTACTGCGCGACGCGTAAATTTCGAGGCTCATGGTGAAATAAGTCATGAGCCTTTCCATTGATAAACCAGAGAGAACCATGACAAGTTTAAAACAACAAACTGAAGCGAAAGTAGCCGCTGGCCGACAGGCTAATCCTGATTTTATGAAAGGCATTGATGAGGTAATTGCAGAGGCCAAAGCCTTTCAGCAAGGTGGCGATGCATTGGCCGTGGGCCAGCAAGTGCCTGCATTTGAGCTGCCTGATGCAGAAGGTAACTTAGTCTCCTCTGCGGATTTATTGGCGAAAGGCCCGTTGGTGGTTACCTTTTATCGCGGCAGTTGGTGCCCGTATTGCAACCTACAGTTGAGAGCCCTGCAAGCGCGCTTGGCGGATATTAATGCGCTGGGTGCGCAGTTGGTTGCGATCAGCCCGCAAGTCCCTGATGGCTCACTCTCCAAGAATGAAATTAGCGAAATGGATTTCATTGTACTGTCTGATCAAAATGCAAAGGTTGCTGCAGAGTATGGCGTGGCATGGGAAGTACCTGAGTTTGTGTTGAATCACATGAAAGTGGATCGCCAGCTTGATCTTGAATCCATTAATAACGGCAATGGCAGTGTGTTACCGATTCCGGCGACTTTTGTGATTGGCACTGATGGGGTTATTAGCTGGCGCTTCGTTGATGTGGATTATCGAACCCGCTCAGAGCCAGAGGATATTATCGAGGCATTGAAAAAACTGTCAGCTTAAGCCTTCGGTAAGTACCCAAGCTAAAGCTTTACGGTATTCTCCAGCGCAAGAAACAACTAGATAGCAACTGCCGCTCGAAATAACTTTTTAGTTAGATACTTAAACAGTAAAAAGCGAGTATTTACACCCGACTATCGTTCTCCTAAATAAACAGAATCCCTCGCTTAGGAGGGATTCTTAGTTGCGCAATTTGAAAATGCATTTTTCCTTTATTGGAGGCTAGGACAATTAAGAGACCGTTCCAACCGAAGCCACTGGCTGATGCTTAGGCAAGCCAATCGAAATCAGCGCTGTTAGCACAATAAAACCAGTAGACACCCACAAGCACATCGCCAGTCCATAGCTTTGATACAGCCAACCAGACAACACCGTACCTAACAGCCGCCCCATGGCATTGGCCATATAATAAAAGCCGACATCCAGCGACACGCCCTCTTCTCCGGCATAACTCACAATCAGATAACTGTGCAGCGAGGAGTTCACCGCAAACACCGCGCCAAATACCAACAAGCCCAGTAATAAAACCGTTTCAGCTTGCCAATCCAACGTCAGTGAGAGTGCAATTAGTGCGGGAATGATCGCCAAGCCCGTTGCCCATTTCAGCGCAGCGCTGCCATCCGGTACTTTGCCCGAACGCTTTCCGGTAAAGTGCGGTGCAAAGGCCTGCACAATGCCATAGCCAATCACCCATAGCGCCAGAAAGCCACCGACCGACCAATGATCCCAGCCAAAAGTTGAGGCCAAATACACGGGCAGTGCCACCACAAACCACACATCGCGCGAGCCAAATAAAAACATGCGCGCCGCAGAGAGGTAGTTAATGGCTTTGCTTTTGGAGAATATTTCAGTGAACTTTGGTTTGTTTTTAGCCTTGCCTAGATCTTCTCGCAGATTAAGCAAACTAAACACCCAGACGACCGCTAATGCCAATGCCATCGCCAACACTGCGCCCTGAAAACCCAGCACACTTAACAGCACGCCACCCAGAAAAAAGCCCGCACCTTTTAAGGCATTTTTAGAGCCAGTTAAAATCGCCACCCATTTGTACAACTGCCCATCTGCACCGGCGGGAACCAAGAGTTTAATCGAGCTTTTGGCACTCATCTTATTCAGATCTTTAGCAATGCCCGACATTGCCTGCGCTGCCATCACCCAAGGAATGCTTAGCAAACTGGCGGGTACCAGCAACATAGCCAACGCCACAATCTGCAAAAACAAACCAATATTCATGGTTTTGTTTAAACCCAGACGCGCGCCCAGCCAACCACCAATCAGATTGGTAATAACCCCAAAGATTTCATAAAACAGGAATAGCATAGCAATTTGCAGCGGCGCATAACCCAGTCCATGAAAGTACAACACCACCAACATTCGCAGTGCGCCATCGGTAAGGGTGAAGGCCCAATAGTTGCCGGTCACCACCAGATACTGTTTGATCTGAGGTGACAAATCCGCGAGCTTAATCATCAGTGATTAGACCTTATCTTGTTGCCCAACTAAACGCATGAGCTCTGCCGTGCGATTGGCATAGCCCCACTCATTGTCGTACCAGACATAGAGCTTGAGCTGCGTGCCGTTAATCACCATGGTTGAGAGCGCATCGATAATGCCGGAGCGTGGGTCAGTCTTATAATCGATGGATACTAAAGGCCGCTCTTCATAGCCTAGAATACCTTGCAAGTCAGTATCAGCGGCTTGCTTAAGGAGTGCATTCACCTCCTCAACGGTCGTCTCACGGCTTAGCTCAAACACGCAATCGGTAATTGACGCATTAGCTAGTGGCACACGAATGGCATGGCCATTAAGCCGACCTTTTAACTCAGGGAAAATATGGGTAATGGCAGTCGCCGAACCGGTGGTGGTCGGGATTAAACTCATGCCACAGGCGCGCGCACGGCGTAGGTCTTTATGCGGCGCATCGAGAATGGTTTGGGTATTGGTGATGTCATGAATAGTGGTCATCGAGCCGTGCACAATGCCCAGCTGCTCGTGAATCACTTTCACCACGGGCGCTAAACAGTTAGTGGTACACGATGCCGCCGTCACAATCGGGTGGCTGGCTTTATCGTATAGCTGATGATTGACGCCCATCACCACATTCAGCACGCCCTCTTCTTTAACCGGAGCGGTAACCACGACGCGCTTTACGCCCTGATCTAAATAAGCCTGCAATAGCGCTTTGGTTTTCATTTTGCCAGAAGCTTCGATAACCACATCGCAACCGGACCAATCGGTCTCACCGATCTCACGGTTTTGGCTGCAAGCGATGCGCTGCCCATTCACTAGCAGCGTTTCGCCCTCGTGCGTGGCTTCGTGATGCCAGCGCCCGTGTACCGAATCAAAGGTCAGTAAATGCGCCAGGGTGGCCGCATTGCCTGCCGGATCATTAATCTGGATAAACTCCACATCATCCCAATCAAATGCGGCTCGTAAAGACAAGCGCCCCATACGACCGAAGCCGTTGATACCTACTTTAATTGTCATTCGTCTTCCTTATAAATCGCTGATGTAATGGCTTTGGTCAGCCAGGCTTTATCGTTTCGGGAGAACCACTTTCCAATTTTCACGAGCAAAATGCCGAACAGCAGCATCGCCAAACTAACGATCACCGACAGCCAATCGCTGCCGTCGACCATACTAAAGTGCATTAATGACTGAATTGTGAAAAGAGCCACAAAAAGAAACCAAAAGGTCATGAAAATTTGCACAATCCGATGAAAACGCAACACGCCATTGAGCGAGGTTTGGTTTTCTTCAGACTCAAAGGCACCGATAAATACGGGTTTAAATGAGTTCTGCACCATCGGAATCACACGCTGAATCGCAACGTCATCCTCAGCCACATGGCCCACCATGCGCTGTGATTTGAAATTTGAAAAATACGTTCTGTTCACTTTTGAACTCAGGCGTGCGACGGCCATGTCCACGGGAACATCGAAGACAATTTCCAGTGGCTCGGAAGCATATAGAAACTGGGCAATCTTATTCATTAAACGTGCTCCTGCTAATGACGGTTAGGTCATAAATTCGTGGACTTGGTTGCCTGAAATCAATATATACGTTTTACCATATATATAAACCACAACCAAGCAATAAATAGCACCTGTCAGTATGCAGGACTAGTACTGTATTATGATGGGGATTACGCAAATGGGTTCGGTTAAAATAACTTTATGACTGAAAGCAGCATGCAGCACTTTATTCAAAACCAATCCGGCACACAGCTGGGCCTAACGCACTTCCCTGCCAAACACCCAAGCCAAGGGCCTGTCATACTTGCCCACGGTGCGTTTTCAAATAACCGATCTCTACGCGGCCTTGCGCAGCACCTCAGTGATAGCGGCTTCGATAGCTGGGTTTTAGATTTCCAAGGCCACGGCCATAGCGCACAACCAGAAAAACCTCCCAACTTTGAGTCGATGTGTCTGGAAGACTGCGAAGCGGTTTTATCCTTTTTGAGCCAGCGATACCCGACTGAAAAAATTAGCTGGGTCGGTCACAGCGGGGGCGGCTTGGCCATCCTGATGTACTTAGCGCGTAACCCAGAGCTAATCGACCAGTTCAACACCATCGTCACCCTAGCCAGTCAATCAACCCATGCCGCAACCACCGCTTTAAAAAGAAGCAGCATACGCCTGTGCCAGCTCACCACTACCCTACTCGGCTTTGCGCCGGGCAAGCGCCTCAAACTTGGCCCTGAGAACGAGTTCGGCCCAGTGATGATGCAATGGTATCAATGGAGTTTAAGTGGAGAATGGCTTGGAGCAGATGGGTTTAGTTATACTGATGCACTAGCCAATATCCAGCTGCCCTGCTTAATGTTTTCCGGAAACGGAGATCGATTGATTGCGCCACAAGCAGGCTGTCGTCACCTATTTGATAAACTCGGCAGCACAAACAAACAGTTTATTGAATGCGGCATTGAGTCCGGCTTTATTGAAAACTATAACCATGGCCGCATCATCAGCTCGCGTAATGCATCAGAAGATGTTTGGCCAAAAATTTCAGCATGGCTAAACACCTATAAAAATTAAATAAGCTGGCTCGCAGTCTTGAAAGCTTTGAAATAGAACGCGCATAAAACATTTTTTAGAATCGTTTCCAAACGGTTGACGTATACTACCAAGCCTATGCTCAGATCACACATTATTAGTCTTCAGCTCATTTTTCTGTTGAGTTTTTTCCTGCTAACGACGGGAGTGCACGCGGCTGAAAACGGCTCCGTTCCGGTATTGGACTGGAATGAATACTCACGTCAGCTTGATCAGGCAGATGAGTTACTGAGCAAAAATCTGGACGACCAAAAAGTTCTCAGCAAGCTTACGAGCGATGCCCAGCCCATTATAAAATACGCCGATGCGTGCACTCAGGAGCAGGAAGCCAAGCTCGCCAAAGTCGTCGAGTCGATTAAAAGCTTGGGCGTTGCCAGCTCCTTTGACGAGTTGGATGCTCCCCGCAAAAAGCTTGAAGCCGATCAAGCGGATATCGAAAAAACACTGGCCCAATGCCGACTCCTAAAACTCAAAGCCAGCGACTTGCAGGAACGCGCTTATAAAGCCGGACAAACGCTACTGCAACAACACCTATTCGCTCAGGGTTCATCCGGCTTTGACTTCATCTCTGAAATTATCAACAAGCCAGAGAGCCTGATTGAGGAAAGTGTCCAGATCGGCGTGAGCCTCTCCACACTTCCGATAAACTTGAGGAATACGTATCAGGCATTGGCATACGGCCTACTCGGCATGTTCATTGGTTTGTTCTGGAGCATTCACAAACGGCGGCAATCCGAATCCGGTAAACAAGAACCAGAACTCCTCAAGACCAGCCCCGCGCTAGCAACGGTCTGGAATAGCACCATTCGGGTGGCTCCCTTCCTGTTCTTCTTCGGCGCGACCCGTTTATATTTCATATTCTCGCCACCTGAGCTGCCGATCATCACCGAGGTATCGGGTATCTTGCTGGTATTTACCATCAGCTATGCCATTTTTCGGGCCATGATACGCCCAAAAACGCGGCTAAATGGATTTAACCCGCTATTACCCGGCACCAGTAAAAAGCTGTTTTTCTGGGGGAAACTACTTCTCTTAACCTTCCTCCTAGCCTTGCTGCTCAAAGCCATCCGCTTTCAGGATATTAGCCATGGCCATCTGAGCGGCCTGCTGATTATCCTACTAAAAACCCTCGCCAGTTTTGCCATGATGAGAGTGCTATGGCTACTGCGCAAACACCTCAATGTCGTGCGTGACTGGTATCTTCATCTGGCCGGCATCACCATATTACTGGTCTCTGTTATCGCGCTCTGGCTGGGCTATAACAACTTTGCCGCCCTATTGTTTCAAGGGGTTTTCGGTACGATTTTCATTCTGCTGATCGGTTGGTTATTGATGCGTATCCCCGTCGAGCTGTTTGATAGCCTCGATGATGCCAGTGGGTCATGGCAGCAAAAACTACGCTATAGAATGGGGCTAGTTGAAGGCCAGATTGTGCCGGGTTTAATCTGGTTACGACTGGCACATTTGCTGGTTGTTGGCAGCGTGATTGTGATTAGCCTGCTCAGCTTGTGGGGAATGTCTGAGCAAAGCATCAGCTTAATGCTATCCGGCATAATGGATGGCTATGAGATCGGTGGATTTACACTGGAGCCCATACGGATTCTTAGTGGCTTATTAATACTCCCCGCCGTCATGCTGCTAACCCAGTTTGTAAAACGCAGCTTATCCACCAGCTGGCTAAAACGCACCAACCTTAGCCGTGGCGCCAGAGATGCGACGGTAACGATTACGGGCTACACCGGCGTTGCGCTGGCAATCCTGATCGGGCTTTCAGTGGCGGGAATTAATCTGGGTAGCCTGGCCATTATCGCCGGAGCCTTATCGCTGGGTATTGGTTTCGGTTTACAGAATATCGTTAATAACTTTATCTCCGGTCTGATCCTGCTCTTTGAACGCCCGATCCGTCGTGGCGACTGGATTAAAGTGGGTGTGTCGGAGGGCTATGTCAAAGACATCAGCATCCGTTCGACCGTGATTCAGACCTTTGACCGCGCCGATATTATTGTGCCGAACTCGGAGCTGATCTCGACCCAAGTAACCAATATGATGCTCCACAACCAGTTTGGGCGCATCATTGTTCCACTGCGTATCGCCTATGGCACCGATACCGAACAGGTGATGAAAATCCTCATTGGTGTGGCAGAAAACCACCCCCTTGTGCTGCTTGATAATGAGGATATGCCCATTCAGGCCTTATTCCGTAGCTTCGGTGATAGCGCCATGAACTTTGAATTACGCTGTCATATTCGTGATGTGGAGCTGATTATCGTCACCACCAGTGAGATCAATCTGGCTATTGATAAAGCGTTTAGGAAGGCCGGTATTAAAATACCACCACCACAACAAATTATTCGAATGGCACGTAATGATTATCAGGATGTAGAAGAGCCTTAGGCGACTGCTGCGACTAAGGCATTACTATTCACCTGATCAATCAAGCGAATGACCTTGCCTACTTCCTGATCATCAAACACACCAAACAAACCCTGATCATGAATATTCGTAAACGGCGGCTCGAACAACATCTTTCGGTCAATCATTCCGTTTTTGGTGAGATGAGTAATAATCGTGTTAATGAATGTCATTTGGTCAGCCCGCAGCGTTCCGGCCTGAATAAACTCAGCAAACGCCCCCTGAGCTGCCGCCACATCAAGCCCCACAATGCTACGAATAAACTCGCCCAGTGGCTTATCGCCATAATGCTGAAGGTAATCCTCCTTAGTGCCCACAGTCACGCCATCAAATAAAATAGTCTCTAGCGACTGAATATCCAACTCCGTAATCGGCTTATTAAATTTCAGCTTCTGTATCACCAAATGATCATTATGGTTTCGCACATAGGAAGCCACACGATCCTGATAGCTCTGCAAGCGGCCATAAGCCGGCATTAGATCATGCTCCTTCACTGCAGAATGATCCAAGGTATCCTCAAACTCAGTCCGCACATTAGCCTGCTTTTCTTTATCCAAATACTTCATCAGGTCACGCAAGGCAATGCGCACCTCATCCAAGCGATTAACATTCACAGCTTGCCAAAATATCTCAGTCTGAAGCGACTTAAGCAGTGGAACCTGCCGACCAACCTCATCAATATTCTGCTTCTTCAGCAATGCTCCCGCGATGGAATTAATCTTAGAAACGTAGCGCTCAGTGCTATGCGCGCCACTAAGTAACGCCAGCTGATAATTCAAAATCAATACATCAAAACGGCGTGCCAGCTCATCATCTTCAGCCGCAGGCATGACAAGGCCCGATAAAGAGCTATTGATCTCAGCCATATCGGTTTTCGATAGATTCTGCCAACGTGCCGCTTCGCTAAACTCGACAACCATCCTCAATTTGGCCTTTATCACAAAACGCGACCGATCCATCGCCGCTACAGCCTGCTGCAACTCACTCAGATACGTCTCACCCAAAGCCCGCAGCTCATCATTACTATCCGCCTTTTCACGAATCAATAAGCCCAGCTCCAGCTTCGCCTCAAAAATTTTCTGCGTCAGGCTCTTCACCAGCTTGCCTTCAATACCTTCTGGATTAACATCAAAAAACTCAAAATTCTGGCAATAATCGAAAATCAAAAAGTGCTCTTTATCCTCACCCGGCCCAAATAAATCAGGGCATAAACGTGTACCGCGCCCGATCATCTGCCAGAACTTCGTCGAGGACTTAACCTGCTTAAAGAACACCAGATTCACCACCCGAGGCGCATCCACACCGGTATCCATCATATCGACCGACACCGCAATCTGTGGGTCATTATCCGCATACTTATCCGTGAATATCTCTAACAGGTTTTGCGCCTTAGACTCATAATTATCAATCACCCGTAAAAAGTGACCCGAGTTAGAATGCTCATGAAAATTAAGATTAAAGCGCTCTTCAATAAACAAAGCATGTTCATGATTCTTAGCGAAGATAATCGTTTTACCCAGCCGGTCGCCACCCTGAACTTTAATGCCGTTATCCATCAGGTAAGCCAACACCTGATCAACCGTATCCGTGTTAAACAGCCATTTATTTAGCGCGGCACTACCAATTTCATCCGGCGCTTCGCCAGCGGTGGGATCACCAAATTTCTCTTCGTATTGCTTCTTCTCTTCTTTTGACAGCTGATTGTATTTAATCCCTTCACGCACAAACTTCAGTGGCACAGAGATCGCTTTCGGTGGCACCAAATGCTTCTCGCGCACCGCACTATCCAGCTCATAGGCAAAGGTCGGGTTATCATCCTGAATACCAAACAAGCCATAGGTATTGTGGTCAACCTCAGTCTTAGGTGTGGCGGTCAGTCCCACCACCAAGGCATCGAAATAGTCAAAAATAGCGCGATACTTTTGATAAACCGAGCGATGCGCCTCATCCACAATAATCAGATCAAAATTACCCACGCCATAAAACCGCTGCCCACTCTCATCCAAGCGATCAATCCGGTTCATAATCGTGGGGTAGGTTGAAAACACCAGACGCGTGCCTTCCGTCTCCTTATCTTTGGTCAAATCAATCGCCGTAAGGTTTGGCAGGGTTTCATTAAACGACTTTTTAGCCTGCGCCACCAAAGCATTGCGATCTGCCAAAAACAGTACTCGCTTCACCCAGTTACACTTACTAAACATATCGACAATTGCCGCCGCCGTTCGCGTTTTACCGCTACCCGTGGCCATCACCAATAAGCTGCGGCGAGCACGCCCACGTAGCTCGCCATTGGCACTCATCGCCACACTATTTTCCGCAACGCGGGTAACCGCCTCCAACTGATAAGGACGCCCTTTTCCCGCAATCTCCGGATTCACCGTAAACTCACGCGGATCGGTACGAGTGCGGCGGCGATCAATCAGTAGCTGCAACTCATCCTTACTATAAAAACCCTGCACCTCCCGCTCAGCATAAAACTGGTCATCCCACAGAAAGGTCTCAAAGCCATTACTGTAAAAAATCACCGGACGTTGGCCATGCATCGCCTCCAAACAATCGGCGTAAAGCTCCGCCTGGTGCTTACCTTTACGCGCATCCGACAAACTCTTTTTAGCCTCGATCACCGCCAGCGGCAAGGCATCATCACCCCATAGCACATAATCCACAGAACCAGCACCACTGGGATTGGTACTAGCAGGCATACCGCGCACTTTGTACTCCAGCTCATAGCCTTCACGCAGATTATCCCAGCCACTTTCCTGCAAATTCACATCAATATAACGGCGACGAGTATCTGCTTCCGACTCCTCAAGCGGCACCGCCGTTTTAATATCAACCGACTGCTCACGCTGCAGCCTCAAGGCCGCCATCTCTAGCTTTGATTGCTCCAGCTCAGCCTTAAGCTGCTTATTTACTTTGGCGTGCTCCGCTAGCTGTTCTTCAGCCTTGCGCATCTCGCGATTTTTATAATCAAGATTATCCTGAAGCTTCTTAACACGCTTCGCATCATCCTTACTACTTAGCTGCTTAGTCACCGGTCGCGGAATCAGCGCCTCATCAAACACCTGCGACTTAGGCTCTTGCTTGCCGTAATAAATCGCCAAATGGCGCAGAAACCGGAATAAATACTTAAGCGAAGCCAGTCCATTACTTTCGCTGACCTTCTTGCCATGAGCCGCTTGGTTACCGTACTTGCGCACCAGATGCAGCTCACTCAATAGCGTCTGATTAAACTGCTCAGCAAAGCAATGCTCCAGCATCAGCGAGTTCAAGTCGGTTTGCCAAGGGCGTGTCAGCTTTCGGTCATGTTCGTAGAGCCAGTTAATGGCATTTTCCAAGGTACTGCGGCAAAAGATGGCGGTAGCCGTTGGAGAGTCAAATGCAAAGCGCTCAGCCTCCAGCACGTCGTCATAGAGCTGCGGGAAGTCTGCTTTGATGAATGTGAAATTGCTCATTAGGAGGCATTACCTTTAGTCTTTTTCGAAGACTTCACGTTAGTGATGACCGAGTTTTGAACACATATTACAACTAATGAGGGGGACGGCCAATGGTTCTATAAAATAAGCGCCTTCCGACGCAGGAGGCAAAGCGTTTTTATAGAACCATTGGCCTTTGTGGTGGCGGTGGGTTTGGTTTATTTCTGGAGTTTCTCGGGCCAGAGCTGAAGAGCCCTATTCTAGAAACTTGGTACTTTTTGCATTAAGAAAATTCTTATTTCAGAAACTCGGTACTTTCTGCATTAAGAAAACCGCTTATTTCAGAAACTACCCTACTTTCTAGAATAAGAAACTTTTGTAGCTTAGTTTTTAATCATCATGGTGAAATTGTGCTGACAGTGTCTGCACAATTTAAATCTTCTTCAAAAGTGCTATAAACTTACTCATATCCCATACGAAGACCCTGAGATAGTGCGGTTAGCTCGTCTTATAACTCAATTGTGCACGCAGTGAGTGCACAATGTATTGTGCCTAATTAACCTTACACCAAACAATACGCCGGTAAAAAAGTAACCCCATCCCGCTGCTCATAGACCGATTTATTCACAACTATTTTTCCAACAATATTGCATTGGTCCGCGTATTTTTTCTCAAACTCATTCATCGCTCGGGGAATGCGTTGGTGCTTACCGGCTTTGACTTCCAGTAACGTGAACTCGGCATTTTTTACCTGAATGAAGTCCACTTCACTCTTAGACTGAGTGCGATAAAAATAGGTACTGCGGGTCACGTCCTGACTACGCACTAAAGCATTAAACACATACGTTTCATACAAAGCACCGGCATCAGGTCGCACATCCAGTGGGTTGAAGTTCTGTAGGAATAAGTTATTAACCCCGGTGTCTTTGTAAAAATACTTCTTACTTTTACTGATTTCTTTGTTTCGGTTGATGAAGAAAGGCGGTAGCTCAGCGACAATGAAGGTCTCTTGTAACAAGGTCAGATATTTCCCCAGCGTCAAACCAGTCACTCCAACGGTTTCCTGTGCCGAACTTAAATTGAACTGATGACCTGCGTTAATCGACAAGTATTTCAGCAGATTATTATAAGCTGACAAATTCTCGATATTGGCCACTTCACGAATATCTTTCTGGATATAAGAACTCGCAATAGAATCCAGCTTTTGCAGCTTGTCCTCACGCTTATCGATCAACACAACTTCAGGGTAGCCGCCATAAATCAGGTACTCCTCGAACAATGCGACATATTGCGAGTGACCTGCCTTCATCAGCGAGTCAAGCGTTGGATCAAAGCCTTCCTCACGTAAAATTGAACGGAGTCGGAGTAATCTATCCTCTCCTCTAAATAACAGAAACTCATCGAAACTTAGCGGCTCAACCAGATACACCCGTTTTCGACCAGCCAGAGAGTCGCTGAATTTACTTTTTATTTGTAGAGAGGAACTACCGGTTGCTATGACCTTGAGCGAGGGGAAATGGTCATGCAGGAGTTTAACCAGATTCGCTGGATCATCCAGCAGCTGAACTTCATCGAAAATCAGCAGCTGTGGGAGCTCTATATCAATTCCTTCAAGGCGAAAAATTTGATTGAGATTAGCTAAGGTGGCTGTGTTGAATAGCTCCCGAGAGCCTTTATCTTCGAGGTCAAAATAGTGAGTTTGGGATTTTGTATACTCCGACTCCTCAGCGAGCAAATGACTCAGGGTAGTCTTGCCTGTTTGGCGGGTTCCCAGCAGAAAAATGATGTCTCTGGTGTGGAAGCTATCTAGGATAGTCTGGCAAAGTTCGCGTGTATACATGATTTAACTCTGGAATTTTTAACATTATGTTAGTAAAGAACTCAGTAGAAATCAAACTCGGATTGGTTGTTGCGGCCAATGATTGACTAAAACAGGCTTCGACTCCTTTGTCGTAAGGCGCTTGTTTTAGTCAATCATTGGCCTTGTTTGGAGTGATGGCTAGACTGTGGTGCTTTGGGTTAGCTCGCCTTTGAAGGCTCGTTGTAGCAGGCTATTGAATAGAGTTTCGGACTTATCCAGAGCGGCTTGGGCTTGTTGTTTCTGTGTCTCGATTACTTGAAGATGTTCTACAAACTGATTTTGCAAAGAAACAGGGGGAGCTATTAAACTCAAGCTTGAAATTTGTTTGCTATTTAAATGAGGTTGCCCCGCACGCCTCGTCAAAGGCTTTAAAATAGCTTTACCTGCCCCAGTGTTAAGTAAGAAATTATAGAAGGTGCTATATGGATCATCGATATCGATAATCATGTCAAAACCACCAAATGCATCTACATACTCAGAAGGAATACGACCACAGTCACCAGTATTCGCCCCACTTCTAACAATAATCAAGTCACCTTCAGAAAGTTTGCACTTAGTTATTTTTTTAGATTCATCAAGTGAAATGTAGACCATGCCTTTTGTAACAACACTTCCTTTTTTAATGTTCGTTGCTCTGATAAAAGGAATGCCTGATGTTGAATATTTAGGTGGAGTGCTAACTCCATATTTTATTGAGTTAAAAATACAACCAAACTCTGTACGTATCCATGCCTTCGGATTACTCACAGGATCACCAAACATCTCCAAAAACAGCGACTGACCGAGCACGGTATAGTGCTCAATCAGCTTCTGGTCTTTTTGTCTTAGCTGATCCGCCGCATCCAAAATGGCGGCAATTTTCTGCTGCTCAGCTAAAGGTGGAAGTGGGATTACTCGCTTTTCCATTCCTCCCTTTGTTGCATGGATCATTGCAATTCCATTTCCCTCTGATTTTATCTCAGCTGAAATAGAGCCCAGTAAATAGTATAGGTAGTACTTATCAATATCTGGTGACGTCAGGATCTTCCAAATGTGATAGTGGTATATGACTTTTGGCCCATCCCATATTTTTGGACCAAACGATGCTGACCATGCAAAAAGAAGGTCGCCCTTTTCGCAATACTTGTCTGCGGGTAATTCGAGATCGGAATAGTACCAACCTCGATTTGAAAAAAAGTTACCAACACGAAGAACTGGTACTGGACCAGAGTCTAATAGCTCATTTTTCTTGTAGGCTCTACCGTTGACAAGAGTTGCAACATCACCCAGTGCTACCCACTTCCAGTTTCTCGGCAGCTTATTCAAACGTTCACTCACGCTAACAACTCCTTCAAAACCCGCAAAGCCTCAGCTCGCTCTTTATCCAATGCTTCTATCTCAGCAATAATTTCCGCTGGTGGGGCATACTCCACTTCCTCATACACGACTTCTTTATAACGGTTGATGCTCAAGTCCCAGTCGTTTGTTTCTATTTCTTTAAACGGGACTAAAAAGCTGCGGTCGGTACGTTTGCGGTCAGTTTCCTGATCACGTTGTTTAAATCGTTGGATAATGTCGGGAATGTCGCTGTCTTTTAACTCCGTGCGTTTGTCATCGAGGCTAAACCCATCGGCTTGCATATCGTAAAACCAGACATTGTCAGTGCCGCCGTTATTGGTTTTGGTAAACACTAAAATCGCGGTGCTAACACCAGCATAGGGTTTAAATACACCGCTGGGCATGGAGATTACGGCATCGAGTTTGTGGCCTGCAACAAGGGTTTTACGCAGTTGTTTGTGTGCACCGGATGAGCCAAACAGTACGCCGTCAGGAACGATTACCGCACAGCGGCCACCGATCTTCATCATGCGCAGCATCAGGCCCAGAAACAGCAGTTCGGTCTTTTTGGTTTTGACGGTTTTTAGTAGTGAGTCTTCCACACTATCGTAGTCTAGCGAGCCTTTGAACGGCGGATTGGCAAGAACCAAGCTGTACACATCACGCTGGTCTGCATTGGCTTCGCTGAGTGCATCGCGGCCCAATAGGTTTGGATTTTCGATACCATGCAGCTGCAGGTTCATCGCGCCGATACGCAGCATGGTGCTGTCAAATTCGATACCGGTAAACATGTCGCTGTTGTAGTGTGTGCGAAACTCTGGCTCATGAAACACATCAGGCTTGTGTTCGTGAAAGTATTCGCTGGCAGCGACTAAGAACCCGGCTGTACCACAGGAAGGATCGCAAATCGTGTCTTCCTGATTTGGCTCCATCATCTCAACCATCATTTTAATAATGTGGCGAGGTGTTCGGAATTGGCCATTGGTGCCCGCACTGGCAATTTTTGACAGCAGGTACTCGTAGAGGTCGCCCTTGGTATCACGATCGTCCATTTTGATCTTGTCGATCAGCTGCACGACAAGGTCCAGTAGTCGCGGCGAGGGGATCATAAAGGTTGCGCCCTTCATGTATTTCGCAAAGACACCCGCTTCACTGCCTAACTGTTTCATCAACTCGAAGGCCGTTAGGTTATCAGCGTCGAGCTGTGGCTGTGTAAACAGTTCAAACAGCTTGTCAGGGTCTTCGTTTTTAAAGCTGTGCCAGCGCAATTTTTTGTAGGCCGGTGCATAGATGGGGTTTTGCATTTCGATGCCCATCATGTTGGCTTTTTTCTCTTCCAACAGTTGGTTTTCATCCAAACGACGCAGGAATAGCAAGAATGTGAATTGCTCAATAACCGTGAGTGGATTGGAGATTCCACCTGTCCAAAACGCTTCCCAAATTTTATTAACTTGGCTTTTTAATTCACCGGTAATCATATTGTATGCTGCTAGCCTTTGTGGGTTGTTGTACGTTGTACACGCTTGAAAGGTGGGTAGTATAACGCTTCTGGCCTATTTTGTAGGCAATTGTCGTTGGCGCTTAAGGATACCTTAGTTGAGAAAAAGAGCGACCAGCCAGCACCGCTTTACGCTCAATCGCCTGCGCTGATTCTATCCAATTGTGCTGCTCAAGAAACTCCAGAAATGCTCGGGTACTGATCTTCCTGCAATTATCAGGCAGTACAAAACTGGTTCGCGCAATCTTATGATCTTCAAACAGAAACACGCCGATTTCTGGTGGCTGTGATAGCACAAACTGCTGCATCAGTTCCTGAATTGCTAGTTCGCCCAAATTTGACTTACGGGGATTCTGCCCTGCACTCAGGGCAGCAGAGTAGCGCTGATAAGTCTCTGACTGCTTCACCGGAATAGTATGCTCAGCAATCCAGTCAGAGATCTTTTGGCTAGTCGGCGTATCATTGCGGGTAACCTCATGAACGACCATATCCACTAATTGAACAGACCAACCGGGCTTGAACAGCACGTCTAAAGCATCAGCATAGGCCAGAGTAATTAGCGGTCCTGCATCAGCAATTAAAATAACATTCATAGTGCAGACCTCAGTTTAGTAAATCGTTGAGATCCGCCACCATTTTTGCTGTTCGATCCGGAGATAAACGAGGCATTGGTAAGTGCGCTTTAGCCATAAGAAGAAATAAGTCCTCCTCGTTATCTAAGCCCAATACCTCCATCGTCGCAATATCCTCCGCTTTACCCAAAGAGAAGTTAACCAAAGCCTGATAGTTATGAATGCCTGTGCTTTCTGCCGCTTCGAAGGTTTCAACGAGATAGCGCAATTCATTGCTAAACAAAGCATTCACAGAAGTATCGTGCTTTGCTGCAATAACCTTTGCGCGACGCAGAAGGTCGCGCTCGACTGACGCCGTAAAATTAACAGTGGCTGATTTCATAATGTTACATCCAAATTAAACACATAATTAAGTGTAACACATAAATATGTGTTTAATGAATCTAGACCCTATCCCAAATTCCCCAAAAAGAAATCCCGAGCCCGCCCATACATTTCCAGTGCCAACGCCGGATCATAGCGATCACCCTCATCCCGCATAAACGCATGCACCGCATTCAACTCTAACCACTGGTAATTCAAGCCCGATGTCAAAAAGGTACTGTAAAGTTTCAAGCGCCCCTCAGCTGGCACGTGTGGATCTTGTTTACCAAACACCATAAACACTTCACCTTTAATATCGGACGAGCGGCTTAAGGTATCGTTGCCTTGCTGGCTCGGTATTGCGCCACTGTGAATATCGGTGGCGTATAAACAGAAGGCACTTTTTATTGCAGGGTTGATGGCCGCGCGGAACGCCAGATGACCACCGAGGCATACACCCATCGCTCCTATTTTTCCGGTGCAATAGTCTTGCTGCGAACAGAAGTCGATAATGCTTTGTGTGTCGTCATCGTGAGCTTCCAGTGGCTTTTCAAACTTGTCGTTATTGCCTTTGTCTTTACCGCTGTCGTCGTAACCGAGTACGGTGCCCATGGGGTTAAGTTCGTGAAACACTTCGGGCACAACAACCACAAAACCTAAGCCCGCCATTAAGTTAGCGCTTCGTGCAATGGGGGCGGTGATTTGAAAAATTTCGGAATAAAAAATAATGGCAGGAAAAGCGCCCTCTTGTTGCGGACGAAACACCTGAGCTTGCATGGGGCCGGTCGGTGTTTCTAATTGTATGTAGTGGTTTTGCGTTTGCATTATTTACTCCGGTATTTGTGTCTTTATTAATTACTGTCGATATTGTCAGGCAATTAAACCATCAAGGCAAAAAATTGACTGCAGCACATATAAACTCAGCCCTGCCGTATTATAAGCGGATCAGTGATTGGCCTACTAATAGCTTCCCAATCACAACGCTGATTCTGTCACCATAAAAATAAAGACTCTCAAGCCAATGGCGGCCAAACATCACAACAAGCAGGCTCCGAAGGCAAATAAACCACCCAAACCGGCTCGCCAACAAAGTGATTGATCACAGTAGAGTCATAGGTAAATTTCATACTACGCACGGGCTCGCTATTGGCTTCAAAGCGAAAATACACCCGATACATCGGCGTAGAGCCTTTCTGCTGCTCGCCATAACGATGCACCGATTCAATTTTGCCTTCCGTCGGTATGCCGTCTTTCAAACCACGATGACGCTTGCGAGCTATCCAAAAATTACTAGAAAGCGCTAAGCCAACTAAGAATAAGACCAGCGCAGTCAACGCCGATTCGCTCATCACTGCGATGACAACGGCAGATACCATCATCACTACGCCAATCCATGCAGAGATAGCGTAGCGACCATAAAGGCGCATCAGAAATTGTCGCGGCAGCGCGCGTGGCGTTACAGGTGGCGGATCGCCGAGTTCTAGGCTAGGTGGCGGAGGCAGCACTCCGCCGCAGGTGGTGCAGTTAGGATCGGTGGGGCGCTCATCATAATGTACCCCGCACCAACCACAAGAAACGTGCCCTTCCATTTGCTCCCGAAGCGATTCACCACCGCTTTCAAACAATAAGCCCTGAGACTGTATTTGCCGGTCGGCAGCATCGGCCAACTTTCCCGCCAATGAGAATTTAGGCAGCGCAAGGTTAAGCCGCTCAGTATCACCTGACGCCTCCGCCAACATCAATGAGTGACCACAGTTTTCACAGCTTAATCGTTTGTCAGCAACCTGATAAAGGCTCTCGCAGGAGGTACAAATCACTGCACCTAGAATATCGGCTTCCGAACTGGATGTTTGATGGGCGTCCATCGCGTCTCCTCATAAAAGTGCACTAGAGTAGTTTTCATTATAGTCATAACTTTATCGTCTCTGGAGGATGAGGTGTTTTTAGCATCCGGCAGGTACCTGCCTTTCTTGATTAAGGTCAAGACTCTAATCATGCAAAATCCCTACACTAAGCGCTCTAGAATCATCTTCTGAGTAGTTATCATGAGCGTTAACTTAGACAATCCAATCACCGACTTTTCAGGTTGCCACGACGGTATCCTTTTAGAGTTCAGCAAACTCAAAGCCCTGCCCAAATTACTGGGCCAGCTGGATACTTTTGAGGAGGCACAAGAAACGGCCGCAGAGCTACGTCAGTTCTTTGAGAAAGTCGTTAAGCCACATCACGACGATGAGGAATATGAGCTATTTCAATCGGTTCGTGAGTCGCTAAAAAAGCACCCTGAAAGCGCCATGCTGGCGCGTGGATACATTGCTCGATTGATAGAAGAGCATCGCTATCTGGAAAAGCGCTGGAAGAATATTGATAAGACGCTGAAGAAGATCAGTAAAGGCAAAACCACGGAGCTGGATATCCCCGCACTCACTCAGTTTGCCGAGGATTATCTGGCGCATGCAGAATTTGAGGAGGCGTATTTTTTGCCGCTGGCTGAAGATATATTAAGTGATAGCGACAAAGCTAAACTCGGCCTGTCATTGCATATTCGTCATTTGGAATACCCAAACCAGACTTATATCTAAGCCATTATAAAAAACGCCGCAGACTGGTTTTGTAGTCTGCGGCGCGATGAAACCAGTCTTGTCAGGAGTTAAAAAACCGGGGGAGGAGAGTTCCGATTTTATGATTTGCTATTCCATGAGCCAAGACTGGCTAATAACGCTGTTGGGCAAGCCGCAGAGCAGATTTAAGCCTTTACCAAGGTTAGATCAAAGTCTACTTTTAGATAAGCATCATCCACCTTACCCGAAAGCTCAAAGCCATTCGGAAAGCTTCCGGCTGACATGGTTTGATAGCGCATCACCAAATCTTCACGCACGCCAAATACCGTATCCTGATCTAAATACGGGTCATCTTCCGGAAACACTTCAGTCACCAGATTGCGATAGCCCTCGGCTTTTACAATAAAATGCAAATGCGAGGGACGCCATGGATGACGGCCACAGGCATTCAAAATATCACCCACCGGGCCATCGGTTGGCACGGTGTATTCCACCGGACGCACCGAAGTAAAAGCATAACGCCCATCAGCCGCAGTGGTTTGAATACCATGAAACGAATAGGTTTCCTGATCTGGGTCTTGGCTGGAATAAAGCCCATTGGGAGCCGTTTGCCAAATATCCAAGGTTGCGCCCTCAATCGGTTCGCCATCTACGTTTTTGACCACGCCTTCTGCCAATAAAACAGGGCCGGGAAAATCCCCTTTCATATCCCCACCAATCGCTAACGGAGGTGAGCCAGAGATATGAAATGGCCCTAACACGCTAGATGAGGTGCCCTCAGAACGTGAGTTAATCATATCCACCAAAGACGACAGCCCCAGCACATCCGACAGCAATACAAATTCATGGCGTTCTTTATTGGAGATCTCGCCCGCGCGTTCAAGAAATGAGATGCCCTGCTCCCACTCGGCATGGGTCAGGCTCACGTCTTTGGCAAAGTCGTGCAAGTGTGTCACCAAGGAGCTCATCACCTCACGCAGGCGCGGGTTTACATCCGGCCCCATATAACTATTAAATACATCGGTGAGATTGTCTTTGTTTACATCACGCATTTTATTCCTCCACGTTGACGATTGCGCGGGCCTCTAGCCATGGCAATTTAAATAGTCAGATTGATGTTAGTTGTGCTTTAAAAAGTCGGATAACAGCTTGCCAGTTTTGCGGTAATGGCTAAGTAAATCCGCCACGGCTTGCTCTTCATTGCCGCTCAAAATATGATCCAGTAGCTCCTTATGCTCATCCCCTACCTTGCGCTCGGCTGACACATAAATGCCCGAGACATTGCGATAGCGGATGTTCTGATCATAAAGTTGGTCGCACACTTTCAGCAGAATCGACGAGCCACAGGCCGAGAGCAAGCTCATATGAAAGGCTTTATGGCGGTCTTCCCAATCGGCATTTAAGCCGCCTTTTTTTGAAGTGCGGGATTTGCGCCGCAGGCGGTGATGGGCCAGTAGCACGCGCTCTTCCCAGTCGCGGTCTTTAGCTTGCATGGATTGGCGCAGGGCAATTTCTTCCAGCCAGCAACGAGTTCTGAGTAACTCATCAAAGGCTTCGGAGTTGATGTGCGAAACCCGAAAGCCCCGTTGATCAATTCGCTCAATCAGCTGCTCCGAAGTCAGCAGGCTCAGGGCTTCACGCAAGGGGCTGGCACCCACACCAAGCACCGTACGCAAGCTTTCGATTTTCAACTTTTCACCGGGCTTGAGATCCCCCTCAATAATCATCGAGTAGATCCTGCGAAAGGTCTGAGTCGTCAGCGATGAAGTACTTGTCTCTACGGCAGTCATATCATTCCCCTCGTTAGTTAACGTCATCCCAAAATAAACAAGCTAAGCTGCGGGAATGCGATCAATAGCACCAGTACGCAGAGCATCACAAACGCAAATGGCAGCGCCCCGAGGAACACATCTTTCAGTGCAATGCGGTCATCATTGAGCGAGGCTTTGATTACAAAACAGGAGATCCCCAGCGGTGGCGTGAGGAGCCCGATCTCAGCCCCAACCACCGTCACAATGCCGAACCACACCAGCGATAAACCCATTGGCTCGATCAGCGGTAAAAACAGCGGCACGACGATTAAGATGATGGATGAGGTATCCAGCAGCGTGCCCAGAAACAGCATCAGCAGCACGTAAACCACCATAATCATCAACAATCCAGCTTGGCTATTTTCCATAAACTCACCCAACTGATTGGGCAGTCCGGCAAGCCCGAGCATGCGGCTATACACCGAGGCGGCGGTAATCAAAAACAGGATGGTCGCAGTAATGTGACCGGTTTCGATCAGCACTTCCCAGAACTGTTTCCAGCTCATGGTACGGCGCATGAGCGCGATGATCAGTCCGGTTAGCGAGCCAGCAGCACCAGCTTCTACCGGCGTCATCCAACCCGTGTAAATGCCACCGAGTACAATGGTAATTAGCGTAAGTGTTGGCAGTGTTTTGGAGGCGACTTCACGTAGCGGCATGCTCTCGTAATCGGAGCTTGGTCGACCGCCCACAAAGTTTGGAAAAAAGCGGCCCATAAACCAGATTGCCGCCACATAAGCCACAGCCAGCATCAGGCCCGGCACCACGCCCGCTAAAAACATATCCCCGACCGATTGCTCGGCAACAAAGGAGTAAATAATCAGCATGGCAGAGGGTGGAATAATCATCCCCAATACCGAGGAGCCAGCGACCACACCAACAGCAAAGCGTGGGTTGTAATCGTACTGCATCATCTGCGGCACAGAGACTTTGGCAAACACCGATGCGGATGCGATTGAAGAACCTGTTACGGCGGCAAACACCGCATTGGCTCCCACCGTCGCCATGCCAATACCGCCCTTGACGCGTCGGAACCCATTATTCATTACGCCGTAAATATCGGTGCCCAAACCCGCCTTGGAGACCATCAGCCCCATAAAGGTAAATAAGGGAATGGTAGCAAAGGTGTACTCCATTGCACTGTCGCCAATGGCGATTTTTAGCAGGTTGAGGGCTAGGTCAAAGTTGTCCCGCATCAACCAGATCGATACGAAGGAGACCGAGATCAGCGCAATCGGAATGTACACGCCGATATAGATCAGGAACACAATGGCAGCAACCGAGATGGAGCCTATTTCGATGGGTGTCATGTCAAAGGTACCTTATGGTTTCTTGGTGGGGAGGATTTTGAGTAAAAAGATGACGGTACACAGGCCGGCACTGCATAAAATCGTGAGCTTGATGGGCCACCAAGGCGCGGTGAAAATGCCGGGAATACCAAAGAAATCATTGCTTTCCCACATCTCGATAAACTCGGGAAAGATCGCGATAGTGACCAATGCCATCACGCAGGCAGAGATGGTGTGGATAACAAAATTCATCACAAACGCGACGCGCGGAAAGTGATCTTTCATCATTAGCAGCAAGCCATCTGAGCGGGTTAAGCGCCCTACTTTAATCACGTCTGGCAGTTGCAAAAACACGATCAGCACCATAGCAAACTGGACGACTTCAACCGCGCCACGAAACGGCATATTAAACAGTCCGCGGGCAAAAATGTCGTAGTTAACAATCGCAACCAAGCCCAATACCATCAGGGTTCCAACGACATTGGCCAGGGTTGCTATATTGTTCGTGATCTTTGACAGACCCGAAAAAGCATTCGTCAGCATTCTATTATTTTCCTCTTTTTCAGGTGTGTGAAGTGGTTCACGAAATGAGTTATTGGTGCGCCTTACTTAACCGTCCAATCGCGCACGCCAACAAATCCGGCGTCTTTTAATTTGCCGATATAGGCGTTGAGCATTTCAGTGCCGGCTTCGCCGCGCTTATCAAGATTGGCAGCCCACTCTGCTGCAAGGTTCGGCATGGCGCTCGCCCAAGCCGCACGCTCTTCTGCGCTGACTTCGATAATTTTTCCACCGGCAGCGACATAGGCTTCAAGGCTTTCTGCCGCGCGGTCCATGGCGATATTGGCGATGTGATCACGGTAATCAACAGCCACATCCTGTAAGACTGTTTTGACTTCATCGGGTAGTTTTTTCCAGTAGGATTCGTTCACTGTTACGGTCTTGGTATTGACCGCGCCCAAGTTGGCGTTGAGCATAAAAGGGGCCACTTCAGCGATTTTGAAAGTCTTCGCCGCTTCCGGCCAAAGCATGGCGTAATCCACCAGACCCGTTTGCAACATATTGTAGAAATCCGTCAGACCACCGCGCACTCCGGCGGCATCTTTTATCCCTTCGATATACCGCAAGTTAGTACCCGCACCGGCGACTTTGCTGCCTTCGAGACTTTTGATCGAGGTCACGTCTTCCTTACCAAACATTTGATAAGTATCGAGTACCACGCCCGTGGCCAAGTACACCTGGCCTTGCTTTTTGAACTCGTTTTGCATCGCTGGGTATTCTTTAGCGATCTCATCAATGGCTTTAGCCACCACTCGGGCATCAGCCGCTACAAACGGCGTCACTGCCGATAAGCTTTGGCTAGGGAGTTTGGAGGAATGGAAAATGGTGGTCACAATACCGATGTCACCCAAGCCCAGCTTGATGCCTTCCAGTACGCCTTTTGGCTTGACGATGGAACCGCCGTAATTCTCTCGCCACTCCATTTTATAATTGCCGGTCACAGCCAAGCGTTTATCCACTTCCGGAATGAAAAAATCAGTAAATTCCTTAACCCACAGCGCGCGATCAGGATAGCCATCGATCACTGATACTTTAATGGTCTCCGTTGCAAATGCCGGACTGATAGACAAGCAGGCAGTTACCACGCCCAAGCTCAGCATGGTCTTTTTAATCCATTGATTCATTGTATTTCCTCCAATGGGACGCAGGTCCCGTTTACATCAGGCGCCATTCAGGAGAAACCCGACAGCGAACTCTAGCCCTCATTGCCTCATAGAAAACTGCACACTTTTTCAAACGGGAAACGCGGTAATTTCTGGAATAATGCGGTCTCATCGGCATAGCCGAGGTTGCAAAGAAAGTTTGATTTCCAACCGTTCTCAGCGAAAAACTCTTGATCGACGATGGCATTGGAAAAGCCAGACATGGCTCCGACATCAAGCCCCATAGCGCGGGCGGCAATCATAAAATACGCGCCCTGCAAGGTTGAGTTGCGATAGGCCGTGTCATGGCAATATTCTGGCTTGCCATCAAACAGTGGCGTGCGATCTTCGTGAGGGAATAGGAAGCTTAACTCTCTCCAGAACTCAGGGTCCCAAGCGATAATGGCCGTGACTGGCGCATCCATCATCTTGTCGATGTTCTTCGCTTTGAGTGACTTGGCTAAGCGCTGCTTACCTTCTTGACTGGTCACAAATACAAAGCGCGCGGGGCAAGTATTCATACTGGTTGGGCCAGCAATGGTGATTTCGTAGAGTGTTTTGAGTAATGCTTCAGAGACCGGCTTATCGGTCCATGCATAGTGGGAGCGGGCATCTCTTAAAATCAGATCGATTGATGCATCGTCCAGTTGGGGTTTATTAGCGCGCACCTGTCGCACGGTTTCCTGGGCTGCTGCTCGTGCCTGTGCTAATGCTTCACCGCTTAAAGCCATTGGTATCCCTCACTGACTATTTCAGGATGAGACGTTATTGCTTGAGTACCTGACTGACCAGTGCCTGATATAACCGCACTACTCGTTCGTTATCTGCCTTAGTACTTTCTAACATTCCGCCTCTTGTGTGTTTTTTATTTTTGACGATTATCTGATACATTGTCAAATAAAATCGATTTTAATTATTAAAACTTAAAAATGAGGACAAAATAATGCCTAACTGGAATGAATACAAGCAATGTGCAAAACAACGTGGCGCATTAGCCTTAGAACTGTTTGTCGTGGAATCAACGGCGGTACAGTCGCCAGAGCAAGTAAAAGCCACGCTGCCAGAGCATTTAGCCTACCAACAAACGCTGGAACGCGCGGGGAGATTAGCCTTCGCAGGCCCAACGTCTGATCTTTCAGGTGAGCTAATGGAAGGTTGCGGGTTGATCATTTATCGTGCCGATTCAATGGAAGAAGCCCGACAACTAGCCGATGCAGACCCGATGCATAAAACCGGTGCCCGCAGCTATACCCTACGTAAGTGGCTGATTAATGAAGGCTCTTTGTCACTGACAGTTGGCTTATCAACTAATCAGGTCGGTTTTAAGTAGATGCTTTACGGGCGACGGCCTTAAAATAACGACAATGATTAATATTTACTAAAAATATCGATAATTATTTGAAAAAGTCTGTCTCGTCGACTATTCTCAAGGCTCTACTTTTTGGAGGAGTCTTGAAAATGAATAAGCTTATTAAGAATTTTTTGGCGATTACAAGTGTTGCAATGATCGCCAGTTCTATTGCTGTCGCAGAAGAATATCGTATCGGTACTGCTAGCCTCGGCGGTGCCTTCTACCCGATCGGTCAAAGTATTTCCAACCTCGTTAACAAGCATACCGATGGTGAGATTTCGATGGTTCCTGTAGTCACTGGTGGCTCGGTGCAAAACCCAAGATTGATTCACTCCGGCGAAGTTGAAATCGCCATTACCAATAACAACCTCGGCTTGTTAGCCACCAAAGGCCTTGGCCCGTACAAGAAAACCGGCAAGATCGAAATGAGCGCGGTAGCCGCACTTCACCCCAGCGTACTGCACATGATTGTGCTGGCTGACTCCGACATTAATACCATTGAGGACTTGAAAGGTAAGAAGGTTGCGGTTGGCCCTGCCGGTGGCGGAACCTTAGGCTTTATCAACTTCCTGCTGCCCCTGCACGATATGGAAATGGATGATATGACGCCAAGCTTCCTGTCGTATTCCGATGGCTTTAGCCAACTCACCGATGGCAATGTGGACGCTGCATTTGCACTCTCTGGCTATCCAGCAGGTGCCGTTATGCAGGCCAGCGCCGGGAATAAACTCAAGTTCATTTCATTCTCTGCTGGCATGCTCGACAAGGCTACTGAGGCGAATAAAGCGTTTAAAGCCGTCACCATTCCTGCCGAGGTTTACGGCACTGAAGGCGATGCGACTGTGATCGGCGTCAATAACATGTTAATCGCCCCTAACTCAATGAGTGCCGATGTAGTTGAGAAGATTGTCGCGGCCGTATTTGATCATTTAGATGAGTTCAAAGCGGAGAACTCCAATGCTAAGCAAATTGATCCGGCGGCTTCTTTAAGCCTAGCCATACCGCTACATGAAGGTGCTGCAAGATACTTCAACAAGTAATTTAACCACCACAGTCAAGCAGGCATGAACATGTCAAATAATCAATCACTTAAAACCCTCGCGACCAAGGCTAACCTACTGTATGTAGTGGCCTTTGGCTTAGGGTTGTTTCACTTACTCGTTGCCGCAGGTATGCTCAATATCTCGACAATGCCGATGCGCTTAACGCATATATTACTCGCCTTTTCGCTCTTGTTTGCAATGAAGCCGGTCTCCAAGCGTTTAGCCGGAACGCGCTTTAATGCGGCGCTCTCTGTCACACTCATTGTGGCGGTGATTATCGCTAGCTTATGGCTAATCTCGCGCTGGAAGGAAATTGCCTTTAGCGGTGGCGAAACCGAAACGGCAGACTTCTACGCTGGAGCAGTGATCATTGCGCTGGTCTTTGAAGCGGCCCGTCGCGGTATCGGTTTAGTGCTGGCATCGATCACGCTGTTATTCTTTAGCTATCCGTTTCTTAGCCCCTACCTACCGGGTGTACTGAGTGGTCGTGGCTATAGCTTTGAGCGCATCGTGACTTTTCTAACCACCAATACCGAAGGTGTTTACGGCATCCCAATTGGAGTCGCGGCCAGCTATATCATTGTGTTCACCATCTTTGGGGCATTGCTGTCGCGGTTTGGCGCGGGTGATTTTTTCTTTGAAATCTCGGTGCGCATTACGCGTGGATTGCGCGCGGCCAGTGCTAAATCGGCTGTATTGTTCTCGACCTTGATTGGTATGGTTTCCGGCTCTGCAGCCGGTAATGTGGCAGTCACCGGCACCGTGACCATCCCCATTATGAAGCGCGAAGGCTATGAGCCTCATCAGGCTGGAGCGATTGAAGCAGTGGCCTCTACGGGTGGGCAGCTCATGCCACCAGTCATGGGGGCTGCGGCTTTTATTATGGCTGAAATTGTCGGCGTGCCTTATACCGAAGTGATGTCTACTGCCCTATTACCTGCCCTGCTGTTCTTTGGCTCTGCGTTTTTTATCGTGCATTTACAGGCGGTGAAATCAGGCATTAAACCGGTCACCAAGCGTCAGGATGATGGTCGTCCACTGCGCAGTGTGCTGTTACAGGGAATGCCATTTATAGCCACGTTCGCCACCTTGATTATTTTAATGCTGATGGGCTACTCACCGTTTAAAGCCTCGATGTGGGCCATGGTGGTATTGATTGGTTTGGATCTGTTGTGGAAGCGTGAGATCAACAAAGCCTTCTTCGAAAAATTGGTCGGTGGCATTAGTGAAGGTGCTAAAAGTGTTGTCACGATTTCAGCGGCTTGTGCGGCAGCGGGGATTATCTCCGGCATATTAGGCATTACCGGACTGGGTTCCAAAATCGCGCTGTTAATCGATACGGCGGCGGGTGGCTCACTGGTGCTGGCACTGGTGTTTACCATGTTCACCTCGATTATTTTGGGCATGGGATTACCCACCACGGCGGCCTATTTGATCTTGGCAACGGTTGTGGCACCGGCACTGGTTAAGCTGGGTATTCCTGCGCTCACCGCACACTTCTTCGTCTTTTACTACGGCTGTATTTCAACCATTACACCGCCGGTGGCACTCGCCTCCTATGTGGCGGGAGGGATCGCGGGAGCCGATATTAATAAGGTCGGCTGGACAGCCGCCAGCTATGCCGTGACCAGCTTCGTACTACCGTTCGCGTTCTGCTTTGGCCCTGGCTTATTGCTGCAAGGCGACACTCTTCAAAACGTCACAGCAGTCATGACAGGCTTTGCCGGTATCGCAGCGATTGCGGTGGCAGTTATCGGTTGTATGTTTACGCCGCTTTCCTGGCCGCTACGGATTGTCGCCGGTATTGCTGGGTTCTGCTTGCTGTTCCAAGGCTGGACGACCGCAGTTATTGGCATCCTTGTGTTTGCCGCTCTCTTTTTATATCAGCGCACTGCCAAAGTCGCGCAACCCTCACTTTAGAATCAGTTAGATAGGAGTTTATCCACTATGCGTGAATTTAGACGAGTTGTTACCGGTCATGATGAAAATGGCCAAGCCGTAATCGAATCCGATCAAATTGCGACCCATATTCTGGAGCGCCCGAATCGCCCCGGCGTGCGGCTAACTAACTTTTGGTTATCCAACAGCACACCCGCCGAATACGATGGCGAGACTGAAACCTGCGAAGGCCCATTCATTCTGCATCCGCCTAAAAATGGCAATGTGTTTCGCTGCGTAGAGTTCTTACCGGAAGACCCAGAAGTAATGGCGAAGTTGGATGGTAAAGCCGCATTTGCTGAAATGGGCGCTGGCGATAATATCGTTGAAAATGCCCGTCATCCTTGGATGCATCGGACTGATTCAGTGGACTATGGGATTATTTTATCGGGTGAGATTTATATGCTGATGGATGATGAATCAGAAGATGTGCTGCTAAAAGCTGGGGATATGGTGGTGCAGCGTGGGACTAATCATGCCTGGGCAAATCGTGGTACTGAGCCTTGTGTGATTGCCTTTGTATTGGTTGATGGCGTGACGCAGCTGGATGCGCCGGAAGCACATCGCAAGGGTATTCCGGTTCGCTAAACACTACTTAGCAAGCCTCAGTTTTTAATGCTAAGAAGTTTCGGGAGCCAGCTATTTATAGGCTCCCGAATGCTGCAAGTCTCTTGCCTTGATAGATACAAACCATGATCAAGTATGTAATATCATCATCTACCATAATGATGAGTACATTTCATAATGATCAATCCTGTCTGGTTACGCAGCTTTTGCACCTTAGTAGAGGTTGGCCATTTCACGCGAACCGCCGAGCGTTTGCACATGACGCAATCCGGCGTCAGCCAACATGTACGCAAACTTGAAGATCAAGTGGGACAAGACTTACTGATTCGCGAGGATAAGCAATTTATTCTCACCGATGCAGGCGAGCGCTTATACCGCGAAGCACGGGTAATTATTCAATCGCTATCTAATCTTGAGCAACGCGTCAGGGATGATCCCGCTGATGAGGGCTTAGTTCGGGTCATGTCGCCCGGTAGTGTGGGCCTCAAGCTCTATCCGCACTTATTAGCGTTGCAACAACGCCATCCTAAACTCGTTATTGATTTTCGCTTTGCGCCAAATGCCGATATCGAGCAATCAATTGCAGAGCATGAAGTCGATATTGGCTTAATGACCTGCCCTTCAAGTTTGGACTCAGTCAATGCGAAACCTGTTGCAGAAGAAGCTTTATTGCTAGTGACACCAAAGGCAATTGTTGAGCCGAGCTGGGAGCAACTCTTGGAGCTGGGGTTTATTAATCATCCTGATGGCGCACATCATGCAGGCTTGCTGCTCAGTGCTAATTATCCAGAATTTCAACACAGTAATTTATTCAAACAACGTGGCTTTTCAAATCAGATTGCTTTGATTCTAGAGCCGGTTAGTATGGGCTTAGGCTTTACGGTACTGCCCGCTTATGCCGCGGAGGCATTCCAGAAACCTGAACTGATTAACACCCATCGGCTGACTAATCCGGTGAGTGAAACACTCTATCTTGGCACCAGCCGTGAGAAATTCATTCCTAATCGCGTGAAAACGGTCATTGTCGAAGCGAATAAATGGTTATAAAAAGAACAATCTTAATTGAATTAGCTTAAATAAAAGACAACAATGGCAGTAGTTTCAGTACAGGTTCAGGCTAATAGTGGATACTGTTCCATTTAAGCATTAGTCGTATTTATAATCACTCACACTTGGTCAAGCTTAATTGACAGTCAACTATTTGAATTTCATAATGAAGCCAATAAAAATTAAAAAGATTACAATCACTTAGAATGCTTAAACACCTTACCGGTTTTAGTACTACGCTAAAAATAACATTGCTTGTCAGCTTACTGTTCTTACTGGTAGGTATTTCTGGTTACCTCTTGATGGTCAATCAAGAGAACATCATCATTAAAAATCAATCAGTTAGTGTCGCTGAAATCGTGGCTCGACAAGCGTCGGCTGCCCGCTCAGTTTATTCAAAAGACGTGCTTGGCAAAGTCAAAGCAGACAAGATGGGCTTTTCTGATAGGGATTACCACAATAAGACGGGTGCCCTGCCAATCCCTGCTCAGTTTCTAAAAGACATGGCGATAAGAGCCTCTGAAGACTCAGAAGGCTTGTACAAGTACCGCGCCGTAAGTAAGTGGAACCTTGCCAATAATCAAGACTTAAACAATGACTTCCTGAAAAGCGCTTGGGCAGAGCTGGAACTACAAGACCAAGCCAATCCAAAGCAAGCCATTGACTGGAAGCCGATATATAAAGTTCAGAAGTTTGAAGGTCAGGAAACCCTGCTCTACTTAAGAGCGGACCCTGCATCCCATGCATCCTGCGTTAGTTGTCACAACGACTATGAGAAACGCCCGAATATTATGGCGCGTCGCGTCAGTCAAAATATACAAGCCGGAAAAACCTGGCAGCAGCATCAATTGCTGGGGGCTATTTTTGTACAGATCCCAGTGGAGTCAATGCAGATAGCGGCCTCAAGCCAGAGTAAATGGACTATCTTATGGATATTGAGCGTGCTGATCTTAGGTCTCGGCGCCCTCGCCTTTTTCTTCTCTAAAGACTTGATCAAAGCCAGAAGCGTAAGAAAACAATTGTTCTGGCAAGCCAAGCATGACTCGCTGACCAGCTTACCGAATCGAATCAATTTTGAAGAACGCGCTCAAGAACTGATCACCGAAGCCTTTAAAGATAATGGCACGCACGCCATGTGCTTTTTAGATCTGGATCAATTCAAACTGGTTAACGACACCTGCGGCCATGCGGTGGGTGATGAATTACTTTGCCAAATCACTGAGGAGCTACAAGAAGGCCTTGAAGGCAATGACTTGCTGGCACGACTGGGTGGTGATGAGTTCGGAATATTACTGACCAATTGCAGCATCGAAGCGGCCACTGAAAAAGCCAATATGCTGTGCGAAAAAGTGAAAAACTATCACTTTATCCGACAAGAATACTCCTTTGATATCGGTGTAAGTATCGGCGTGGTGGCGATTAATAAAGAGTCAATCAGCGTCGATCAGCTCATGCGCTGTGCCGATTTAGCCTGCTATGCGGCAAAAGAAGCCGGCCGCAATCGGGTGCAAACCTATTATGAAAATGATGAAAACCTCAATAACCGCAAAGGTGAAATGTCGTGGGTTTCAGGCATTCTTCGCGCGCTAAAAGAAGACCGAATCATTATCTATAGCCAGAAAATCGGCTCAGTCGCTCCAGACAGCCAACACATGCATCACGAAATACTGGTGCGCTTAATTGATAGCAATGGCGATATTGTGTCGCCAGGTGAATTTATACCGGCAGCCGAGCGTTATAACTTAATGACTAAGCTCGATTTGGCCGTTATCAATCGCTCTTTTGCAGCCTTGAGAAACCAGTATTTTAGTGACTTAGGTAAAAATGGATTTATTTCGATAAACCTTTCCGGACAATCTCTAAGTGACCCCCACTTTCTGCTGAATGTGAAGTTTCTGATGATGCAGTATCGGGTTAACCCTACGCAAATCTGCTTTGAAATTACAGAGTCAGCCGCGATTGCTAATCAGGTTTTAGTGCAACAGTTTATGGTTGAAATGAAGCGCATCGGTATCAAATTTGCACTGGACGACTTTGGAACAGGACTCAGCTCATTAACCTATCTGAAGCAATTTCCGGTTGATTATTTGAAGATTGATGGCAGCTTTATCAAAGATATTGTCTCCGACCCGATTGATAGAACGCTGGTGGATGCGATTAATAAAATGGCACATACCATGGGCCTGAAAACGGTTGCAGAGTATGTGGAGTCGGAAGAAATCCTAAAGCTGCTCAACACCATGAACATCGATTATGCGCAAGGCTATTTCATTCAAAAGCCGACCAAGGTTGAGATGTAATGTTGTACCTGATGGCATTATCGGGTTTTCAAGCTATGATAAGCAGACGATTACCGACAATCGACACAAGGAGATGGAAATGAAAACAATGACCTGTAAGCAACTCGGTGGTGCCTGCGACATGGAATTTTCAGCGGATACCTTCGAGGAAATCGCCAAGCTGAGCCAGCAACATGGCACTGAAATGTTCAAGAAAAAAGACCCCAATCACCTGGTAGCTATGGCTGCCATGCAAAAGCTCATGCAGTCCCCAGATGAAATGAATCAATGGTTTGAGTCCAAACGAAAAGAGTTCGAAGCGCTTTAAAACGCACAATCTGTTTTAGCTCGCAGCCAAGCCTACCTTTATACATAGCGCTAAATTATCGAAAATGTGGTAGGCTACGCGATCTTGTTGTTATCCCCACGTTGATCAACGAATAACCGTTGCATCAACCGCATCATTTTTATCGTAGCCACTGAAATGCTGGCTGCGCAGTTATCTAAACGCTCGTTTATTTCAGCTAACTCCTGAACCTGCCTTCCTATACGCAGCGATTTTGTCGTCTGCGGAGTCCGGTCCTGTGCCGGCAGTATTCCCATTTGCTTAGTATCAATCACGATTATTAAGTGTCACCTTCCGGATCACTATGACTACGACCAACGCCGAATTTCGAGAGCCACAACCGACCATCCTGTCCTTTGTTAAAGACCTCCCCAATCTTTGCTCATTGGCAGGATTAGCCTGCACCATTTTATCCATCTACTTCAGTATTCTGGGTGTGTTTTACGCCGCGATGATTGGCATGGTTTGGGCGGTTGCCTTTGACTGGGCCGATGGATTGATTGCACGCAGAATGCAAGGTCGGACAGGCCATCAGCGCGTGTTTGGTGGTCAGCTGGATGTGCTAATCGATATCGTGAGCTATGGCGTTGCACCGGCCGTTTTGCTGTTGAGCTATGGTCATTTCGAGCCGGTATTTCTGATTGGTGCCTTCATTATGCTCGCAGCAAGTGCGATTCGCTTGAGCTATTTCAGCACTTTCGGGCTTTCTGGTGAATCCAAATACACCGGGCTGGCGCTGGATAATAATAGCTTGATATTAGTCTCCGTTTTCCTACTCGAAGCCGTGTTTAGCCAAAGTGTTTTCACGGTTGTGCTATACGCTAGCGGCGTGACACTGGCGGTTCTTAATGTGTCGCAAATCAAAACCCCGAAGCTCTCCGGTAATCCACGCAATGTGTATATTCTGGCGTTTTATACGCTGGCAATAACAGCAATTTATGCCTGGAAACTCTTATGATCGTTTATACGGTTGGCACCTTTGATTTACTGCATGTAGGACACTTGGCACTACTGGAATATTGCGGAACATTAGGCAATGTCGTCGCCGTTGGGGTCGCCTCTGATCGCGTGGTGAACTCTTACAAGCCCAATGTACCGGTTATTCCCCTTGATCAACGCACTGAAATGCTCAAAGCCTTACGCTGTGTTGATATTGTGCGCCCCTATCATGATCTTGAATATGTTTCTGGCTGCAAAGAGCTGGACGTGGATATATTTGTTGTGGGAGAAGATTGGGGCAGCAAACCCCATAATATCGCAGTGGAGTCTTACCTAAAAAGCAAAGGCAAAGAAATCATTCAGGTGCGCTATAACCCTCGAACCTCTTCTTCGAAGATCAAACGCAATACCATTGCGCAGACTCATAGAAGAAACCATATAGAGCAAATTGTTGCTTAACATTAGGTAATCAGCAGAAACTAATGCGCTCGATGTGTGAACTGCATCAGTGATTTGAGTCTAACTAAGGCATTAGATTCCCTTCAGGAGAGACTCAAAGTGAAATCACACACCGCTGCGCGAAGAGATTTGCTCAAAGTTTTTGGTGCCGCCTCATTAGGTAGCTTAGTTGGTTATACTGGCCAGCAAAATCTAGCCACCGCCGCCACACCAGCCGGTAACGGCCAATGGCTGGTGGGAGGCACCAATCTTATCAAAGCCGCTTACCCTGCCACTGATATTTTCAAAAGCCAGAATGCCTGCCAAGTAGTACTAACTCAGTCGACCACCCGTGGACCTTGTTATTTCTCGGATGATAAAGGTGAAGATATTTCACTGGGATTACGCGGTCTACCGATGCAGCTCTGCTTGCAACTCATTGATCGCCAGTGCCGTCCTTTACGTGGCTACCAGATTGAAGTCTGGCATTGTGATACACGGGGTGTGTATTCGGCCGATACCCGCAATAGTGCCAGTAGCAATCGCTTCTCAGCACGGTTTTGCAGTGCCGGTGATGCCGCCGCCCAAAACAGCGCGTGGTTTCGGGGTGTATTAACCACCGATGCGGATGGGCGCGTAAACTTCAAAACGATTTTTCCGGGCTGGTATCCGGGGCGCACGATTCATATCCATTTTGCAGTGAGCAATGGCCAGCGCTCATCCCTTGTCTCGCAATTCTGCTTTAGTGATGCCATGGCCAAAGCCATTTGCACGGGTCACCCGGATTATCGCCAACGCGGCGAGCAAGATACCCCTCACGAAAATGGCGGCGATGGCGTGTATAGATCGCGTTCCGCCGACTTCTTATTCAACACCCAAAGCAATGCGGATGGCTCACTTCTAGCCTACCGAACCATCCAAGTTTCCTGATTCGCAAGCACAAAAAAATCCGGCCTACTCATGACAAGTAGACCGGATTGATTTAGCTTAGTGTGTCAGCTATCGGATTCACTCAATCCGCGATTAGCCTCGACGCCATGTGTGGAACTTCTCAACATAGCTCAGCAGCTTTTCAGGTGCATGAGTACGTTTCCAGTTACCGGCAGCGGCCTTATTAGACTCAGACATGGTTGGATAGATATGAATCGTGCCCAAAATCTTATTCAAGCCAAGGTTATACTTCATGGCCAGAATAAACTCAGGAATCAAATCGCCTGCGCCTTTACCAACAATCGTTACACCCAGAATCTTATCTTTGCCCGGAACAGTTAATACTTTTACCGAACCTTCATCGCTACTATCGGCAATGGCACGATCAGAATCGTCCAGACCATAGGTGGTTACTTCATAAGCGATGCCTTGATCTTTAGCATCTTTCTCATTCAGGCCAACGCGCGCTACTTCAGGGTCAGTAAACGTTGCCCAAGGAATCACGCGGTAATCCACTTTGAAGCGTTTGAATGTACCAAACAAGGCATTCACACTGGCATACCAAGCCTGATGCGACGCAGTATGCGTAAACTGGTATGGACCAGCCACATCACCTACGGCATAGATATTCGGGAAGTTAGTCGTTAGGAACGCATCCGTACCTACCGTACCGCGCTTGCTGATCTCAACGCCCAGCTCCTGCAAACCAAATCCTTCGATATTGGGCTTACGACCTAGTGCCAGTAATACGCGATCGAATGGAATCTTACGGCTATTGCCATCATGTTCACACACGATGTATTGCTGACCATCTTCAACCACAAACTCGGTTGCGCGGTGTGAAGTCAGTACTTCGATATCATCATCCTGGAAGCGCTGATTCATCAGGCTAGCCACTTCATCATCTTCACGAATCATGATCTGTGGTGCCATTTCAATTAGCGACACTTTAGACCCTAAGCGGGCAAAAGACTGCGCCAACTCACAACCGATCGGTCCACCACCCAGCACAACCAGGCGCTCAGGCTGCTCTTCGATTTCCCACAAGTTGTCACTAGTTAGGTAATCAATCTGATCCAGGCCTTTAATAGGCGGAACTAAAGGACGCGCGCCAGTCGCAATAATAATGTTCTTACTGGTCAGTACTTCGCCGTTTACTTCAACACGGTATGGGTCGATGATTTTGGCTTCGCCAGTAATCACATCCACACCCAGCTTAGTGTAACGTTCAACCGAGTCATGTGGCTCAATCGCTTTAATCACGCCATGTACCCGCTGCATGACTTCTTTGAAATCAAACTCAGGCTGCATGTTTTTCAGGCCGTACTTATCAGCGTGCTTGGCTTCATGAACGGCTTTAGCGGTACGAATCAGCGCTTTACTTGGCACACAGCCGGTATTTAAGCAGTCACCACCCATTTTATGTTTTTCAATAAGGCCAACTTTAGCTTTTACGGCAGCAGCGATATAAGCAGAAACTAATCCACCAGAACCTGCACCAATGACTAATAAGTTAAAATCAAATTTTTCAGGTTTATTATAAGCAGCAAGGACTTTATTCCCGCGAATCTTATCCATTACTTTTTTGGCAATCATTGGGAATACTCCGAGTAAGGCAAATGCAATTATTAAACCAGGTGACAAAATACCTGATAGTGAATCAATTTTAGCAAGCTGAGTACCGGCATACACAAACACCGCCGTACCCGCTAACATTCCAATCTGGCTAACCCAAGCGAAGGTTATGGTTTTGATATGGGTAAAACCCATCAACAGATTGACTAAGAAAAATGGGAACAAAGGCACCAGGCGCATCGCAAATAAGTACAGCGGGCCTTCTTTTTCAACGCCTTCATTAATGACGCGTAGCTTGTCGGCATAACGTTCTTGCAGCGTATCGCGGAACAAGTAACGCGCCACCAGAAATGCCAGCGTAGCACCCAGCGTGCTAGCAAACGATACAATGATTAGACCCGTTAGCAGGCCAAATAAGGCACCGGCCAGTACCGTCATAATCGCAGCGCCCGGTAACGATAAAGCCGCCATCGCTACGTAAATTGCAAAGAACAAAAGCAACGTCAGCAGCGTATTGTTCTGGTAAAAGTCGTTAAAGTCTTCTTGTTTTGCCTTAATGAATTCCAGCGAAAAATATTGCTGTAAATCAAATAAGAAAAATGCCGCAATTAATACTGCGATCACTCCGACTGTTATCAGTTTTTTATTCATGGCTTACCTTTGTAGGTTTATAAATGTGTAATTAGCTTATTTTACGCAGCAGATACATGCTTGGATGCTGAACGGATGAAATGAATTAATTTTTTTGCTGCACTTGCACTACGAAACACTAGCGGAGTCAGGCTTTCTGTGGGACTCTGCGGTTTTCTTAAAGTCGAGATACTCGCGGTGTCAAACGCTCTTAAAGCGGACTTACTTCTGGTCTGCGCCACTTTGCTGGCCGGCTTCGGCTGGCTGTTTTCCAAAGAAGTTCTGGAATCCATGAGCCCTATCCTGTTCATTGGCATACGCTTTTTGTTAGCAGGGCTGATCTTGCTGCCCTTTAGCTGGGCTGTGTTGCGCAAGCTTGAATGGCTAGATATTCGACAGATTCTTATCTCCAGCCTGTTTTTTACCACCGCGATTATTTTCTGGGTGCTTGGCCTACATCATGTCACACATTTAGGGGTTGGTGCATTTATCAACAATTTGGCGATTGTGATGGTACCGGTTATTGCTCTGTTCTTTTTTAAAGAGAAAGTGAATGGTTTGTTGTGGGGCTCCTTGCCGCTGACCATTGCTGGTTTGGCCTTACTGTTTCTGGAGACCGACCTTAGTGCAGGCTCCGGTGAGTTGATTTTTGCAGTAGGTGCCATTTTCTTCGCGATCTTCTTTAATCTGAATACGCGATTGGCGCAGCGCCTGCCTGCTATGGTGCTGGTCACCATGCAAATGTTGGTGACGGGTATTGTCGCCCTGCCTATCTCTGCGATGTTTGAGACTTGGAGCTTTCAGCATGCAACGGGTATCTGGGGATTTCTTATCGCATCCGTCGTGCTTTCGACTTGTGGCCGCTTTGTACTCCAGACTTGGGGACAAGGCATGTCTTCTGCCAGTCATGCTTCGCTCTTGATGACCTTGGAACCGGTCTGGGTGGCGCTCATTAGTATGGTTTGGCTTAGTGAGCGTATGAGTACCATGCAGGCGGTTGGTTGTGGTTTGTTATTCTCGGCCATTCTGCTGAGTCGATCTGGCTTTTTATGGCGTCGCTTTAGACGGCCCAAAGCGGTTCAGCCATTAAGCTAGTTGCTTTTCCATTGATGGCCACTAAGTTGGCTACCTCGCACTATGCATTAGCCGCTGAACTAAGCCCTGTTAGGCGATATGCATACGTTACGGCTAGCAAGCTGAGCAGACATCACAACACAAAAAAGGGAGCCATCAGGCTCCCTTTTTACTTAAGCAGCAAAATACCTTAAGCCGCTGTTTTATTTCCCACTCGCTTACGAATCATCTTAAGTAATGGGAATAGCCAAATCATAATGGTCAGCACACCCAGCGACGCGGCAATTGGCCTTGAGAAGAAGGCAAGCAACTCACCATCTGCTTTAATCATGGATGATAAGAACATCTCTTCCAGCATTGCACCCAATACAATTCCAAGAATCGTCGGGGCTATGGGGAAGCCATTCTCTTCCATAATGTAAGCCAGTATGCCCATCGCCAGCATAATCACGACACCAAAGATTGAGTTAGTAATCGCAAATGAGCCCACCAGACAGAAAATCAGAATCGCTGGCATCAACATTCGCGATGGGATTTTCAATAGCTGCGTGGATAAACGAATTGCCAGATAACCCAACGGCAGCAATAACAGATTCGCCACAAAGAATACGATAAACACCGCATTCAGCATCTGTGGGTTTTCCTGAAAAATCATCGGGCCGGGGTTCATTCCCTTCATATACAACACGCCGATGGCAATCGCTGTAATCGAATCCCCCGGAATACCAAACACCAGTGCAGGCACCCAAGCACCGGCTAAGCCAGCATTATTCGCCGAACTGGCATCCACCAATCCTTCCACATTACCTTTGCCGTAGGACTCCTTATCCTTAGATGCCCGCTTTGACACGCCATAAGCAACCCATGCCGCAATATCAGCCCCCGCTCCCGGTAAGACCCCGGTTACTGCACCGATTGAACTACCACGCGCCACATTGAACTTGTACTTGAAAAGCACACCACCCACGCCTTTAAACAGGCTATTCATGGACTGCTTTGGCACACTCGGGCGACCTTTATCTGAGGAAGCGACATAGCGCAGCACTTCAGATATCGCGAACATTCCGATCATGGCTGGGATAAAGCTAATCCCCGCCAGCAGCTCCGTGCTACCAAAGGTAAAGCGCGGATGCCCTGAGATCAGATCGATACCAATCGTGGAAATAAACAAACCGATTAATAGCGACACAAAGCCTTTTAAGGTCGAACCGCTCGATACCACGACCGCACTGGAAAGCCCCAAACACGCCAACCAAAAGTATTCAAATGATGAGAATTTAAACGCAAACTCAGCCAATGCAGAGGTCGCCATCATCAGCACCACCGCGCCAACCAAGCCACCAATCACCGAGCTCATTAGCCCAACACCCAGCGCCAATTGGGCTTTACCTTTGCGAGTTAAGGCAAACGCCTCATCGCAATACGCCGCTGATGCGGGCGTTCCGGGAATTCGTAATAGCGCGCCGGGAATATCACCCGCAAAAATCGCCGTCGCCACCGTGGTGACAATCGCCGCAATCGCGGGCACCGGGTCCATAAAAAAGGTCACCGGAATCAGCAATGCGGTTGCCATGGTGGCGGTCAAACCGGGGATCGAGCCTACCAGCAAACCAAACGCCGCCGCACCAACCATCACCATCAATACGTAGGGATCAAAGACCAGATAAAGTCCTGCTATAAATGCATCCATAATAAACCTCTAAATACCGAGTGGGCCAATTGGAAGCGGTACCAGTAGCCATACCCCAAATAGCATTTTTGTAATCACCGTCATTAGCAGCGCGCCAAGCAACGACGTCACCAACCCATTGCCAAGTCGGTAGAACAACACCAGTAACAGCAAAAACGCGACGATTACAAAGCCCAAGACATCGACAAAGCCAATGAAAAATAAAATGCAGAGCAATACCACAAAGAAATTGATCACCGAAGGACGTTTCTCAGCCCAGCCTCTCAGTGATAATAAATTGGGTTCGCTGGGTGCTTCATCAGTCGCCACCGCTCGCTTTCGATAAGCGCTGAACAACAAAAGACAGCCACAGATAATAAAGCCAACACCGATCAATACCGGAAAGTCGGATGCGCCAAAGCGCTGGCCGTGAAGGGATGGAAACGTACGGGTATATGCTATTTCTGCGATCGCAAAAATAATCAGAAAAATGCCAAAGACTGCATCATTAAATTTCATGATTGCCTGACTCCCTCAATGTGTAAGTGCGTAACAACAAATACCCCCGCTACCGATTAGCCACCAGTAACGAGGGTATTTTTTACAGCAAAGCAGACAAACTTATTTGGCTAAACCAACTGCTTTCATAACCACGCCAAGGGATGCATCACTCTTTTCCATCCACTTTTCAAACGCTTCATTACCCAGATACGTGATACCAAAACCACGGCCATCCATGAACTCTTTGAATTCGTCAGACTTTACAACTTTATCCAACGCCGTGCGCAGTACTTCAGCTTCAGCATCTGGCAATCCAGCCGGTGCAACCAAACCACGCCATGAAGCCATTTCCCACTCCGGGCCACCGACTTCAGTCAGTGCAGGAACATCCGGAAATGCCGCTTGACGCTCAGGTGCCATCACACCAATCGCTTTGACTTTACCGGCTGATAACAAACCAGAGGCTTCTACGATAGATGAAGTCACGATGTCCACGCCTTCAGCAACGAGCTCCTGAAGTCCACCCGCGGAGCCTTTTGAAGGTACCCATGGGATTACGTTGGGATCAAGTCCGTCAGCGTTGAGCATACCAGCTAGCGCAAGGTGCCAAATACCACCCTGACCTGTACCAGAGGCTTTGTATTCGCCGGGCTTTGCTTTAGCATCGGCCAGCAATTCGCCAACAGTGGTCCAAGGTGAGTCAGCACGTACGATGACGCCAGAATGGTCGCTGTTAAAGAGTCCGATTGGAGTGTATTGTTTGTAGGTTAGATCAGTGAGTCCGGCCCAGTGCATCATGCCGATTTCAACGGTTGCCACACCAATGGTGTAGCCGTCTGGCTTTGCGGTTGCAATAGCCGAGTGGCCGATAACGCCACTACCGCCGGTGCGGTTGATAACATTAACGGGTTGTCCTAATTCTTTTTGCAGCAGGCTACCGATGATTCTTCCGGTTGCATCTGTTCCGCCACCAGCGCCCCAAGGCACGATCAATGAGATAGGACGTTCAGGGTATGCCGCCATAGCAGGCGTTGCGATACCAGCGATAAAAGTAGCGGCAGCCACGACGCCAGCAGTTGTCTGAACGATCTTACGTAATGATTTCATAAAATTCCTTCCAATTGTGATTTCCTCGAAGTTGTAAATTAGTTTTACAACCTTAAAACAATTATGAACTACTTTCTGCTTGCAAGACAAGTACATTCACCATCATATATTTGTATGCACTTGTAAATTCATATTGCTTCAAGGAATAACAATAGCCCATCAGCATCAGTTCGCACAGTAATATAAAATCCCCAATTGATTAAAATCAATGCTCCTTAGCCGGCTGGTTTTTATAGTGGCTAGCTAAAATCACTCAGGTAGCTCTTATGAAAATCGGTATCACTAGTCAGAATTTCCGCACCATCACCGGTCATGCCGGTAAAGGCCGACGCTTCCTTATTTTTACCGTACAGGAAGGTCAACCAATTACTGCCAGCGATCGTTTGGATCTCCCGCTCAATATGTCGATGCATGCTTGGGATGGTCTCGGCGAGCACCCTTTGTTTGAGTTGGACTACTTAATTACTGCGGGCTGTGGCGAAGGCTTTATTCGAAGACTAGCCCGTTCAGGGGTGCAGGTAAAAGTGACTTCCGAAACCGACCCTGTTGCCGCAGTTGAAGCATTGCTTGCTGGAAATCTTCCTGCTGGTGAAGCGCATAGTCATGCACCCGATCATCAACCTAGGCACAGAAATCAGCAGTAGTAAACGCTTTGCTGCCTGCGACAAATGATATTACCCGACAAAAAGAAACCCGCTCAGATGGCGGGTTTCTTCATTGCTCTACTGTCTTAGCTTGTTGGCTTACTCATCAACCTTCACATCATAACTAACCGAGCCTTGAGCCCCACCAGATAACGTTCCGGTAAACAACCACTCCAAGTAAGAGCCACTGACATTCGGCGAGCAGTTAAGCCCGCTTGGCTCGCCATCACAGCTGGCGCTGCCTAAAACGTACTCGGTAAAATTAGGCACAGCGTCATTGACCTGAAGGTCAGTAATTGGCCCGGTACCCGTATTGCGATAGTAAATCCGATACGTCAAACGATCACCCGGCGCAGCCTGATTCACTGTTTCAGTTTCATCGGTATTTTGGGTGGCATTTTGTACCGTTTTTCTCAGCACTAAACGCGAGGCACCCACCGCCGGCGTTACCGGTGTTGCGGCAATCTCCGGCGTCGCAGGGTCTACCGTCGTTGCGGGAACTTCCGGAATCACCGGTGTTGCTGGCACGGCAGGGCTCACATTAGCTCCCGCTGTGGTCACATCACGCACCATCAGATTCACAGTGCTCGCCGTTGCGCTCGCATAGCTAAATGCCGCAGTGGTTGTCACCCGATAGCGATCACCTTGTGGCACGTTCGCTGGTGCAAACACCTTATTGATAATACAGAAACTACTCCCGGCACCCACTCCAAAGTTCATGCCGGAGATCGGGGCAGCTGCCTCACTGCCATTCAGCACACCATCGCAATTGCCATCACGATAAATGGCATGGCTCCAACCTGCCATAGTGTTTAGGTCATCAGCTGGCGTAAAACGTACCGCGCCAGCCGTTGGCGTGCTAAAGCGATGTGCATAGAACACCACATTGCCCGGCAAGATTTCACTTTGATGATCTGGCTCAAAGATTGGGCTTTTGACTTCACCAAAGTTCTGGTTAATCACATCCGTCGCCACGACATTAAAGGACAGTAGATCCGGACTCGTAGATTGGTAACCCAATGGATTCGTCACCGCAGCAGGATCACAATCTCCCGGTACCGGAACCGACTCACCCTGCGCTTGGTACACTTGATAAGACCCAGTCGGAATCGCACTGAATGCATAGTTACCATCGCTGTCGGTATAGGCACTTTGACAGACGCCACTGTCGGTTTCGCGCAGCACAACCGTATGGCGAACGATACCTAGCTCGCCTGAGTCATTAACGCCATCACCATCCGCATCAATAAATACGCGTCCGGAAACCTTCACGCCACCGCTGACCTGCAAAACATAATCTTCAACCTCACCATCAAACAAAGCACCGGCAGCATTGCTTGCCGTTAAGTTGTCATCGGTTGAGATCCGTGCTCGCACCCAAAGCTCACCGGCTTTAATGGTACCAGCCGCTAAATTACTCCACTCCAGTTGAACCACGCTACCAAAGCCTGCTGACACGGTGGTCGACTGTGCTTCACTGGCTTCAAAGGTCCCATTTTGGTTGAAATCAACCCAAACCATTACCCTTGCATCATTGGCGCTACGGTTAACGACGGAAACTGACGTTCGCAAGCGAGTATCGGTGGTGTTAACCGCTTCGATAAAGGTCAATCCATCTTCATCAAGCTTGCCGTCTTTATTGTCGCCAGTACCATCAATACCGCCATTGGCTTGGTTTTGAGGCGCTAACTCGTTATCTGGCGCAATGGTTCCTAAGTACACCAATGGCACAAACGGAAGACCGTGTCCGGCATCACCATAGCTATCTGGCGCATCACCAAAGTCCAACGCGGGCTTAAGACCAATATCGATAGTGAGGTTAGTAAAGTCATCACCTCGGGACATGGTCAGGCCTGCAACATTATCACCCAGTGGCTCATTACCTTTTGGCACATCACCCGGTAGTGGCTCAGTCGCCGACAACGTAAAGCTATTGGTACGAACGCCAGCGGTAACTACAGCTGCCGCTTTATAACCATCCTGATCGTCAATCTCATTGATATCGTCATCAGTGCCCGCAGCAGTCACAAGGCTATCCCAGCTTTTCAGTACTGCGCCATCCACGAACTGCGAAGCCGGAATCAGCACATAAAACTCGCCCGAGCCGACGTCCGCAAAGACGTAGCGCCCACGCCCGACTATTCCGGTCGTCGTGGTATCCACCAAAGAATTATCTGACTTCTTGCGAAGCTCTACGGTCACGCCATCCGGTACCGGAATATCAATACCATCGGTGTATTTCAAGTCACCATCAACATCGGCAAACACCAAGTCACCCACATAGTAACTGGCAACTTCAACCGTGGTTGTATTGGACTTCAGGTACTGCTCGGCCGGTAGTGACTGTGTATCCAGCGTAAATAAGTTGCTGTATTTATCTCCAGGCTTATTCGCAAAGGTGGATTCAGGATCAGAGCTATCACCAATCTTAAGCGTATAGGAAGCTTTCATCCCTTGATGCGGGTCGCCATCTTTTTCTAACTTATAAGCCGATACAAACTTAATCGCAGTAACGTTACTAAAATCACCAGCCAACGCCGCCTCATCTACCCAAGTACTTGCATTTTTATCCGGATCATAATTAATCGTTTCAGGCGAATCAGTGGTGTAATACCAAGTACCCAATGGCGCACCATCAACCTCGCCGCCAAGCCACGTCGTGCTAGGCGCACCAGTTAACTCAAGCACACCTGAAAACTCAGACTCTGGCGATCTTGCATTATTAGAATTGCTATCCCCGTTATAGGGAAATACATCAATCAGCGTTGGTGCGTCAATTGCAAAGGATGGTGCAAAGTTAGCCCAGGAAAGCACATATTTCTGCTCATCATTCACATCGTCCAGCGTACTATCAACTTCCTTTGAAACTTGAATAGAGCCGATTTGTTCCAAGGTAATAGTATGCGTATCGCTACGGACAGACAGTGCGCTGATCAGTGTATCGCCTCGAATTTCAGCATAGTTCATCACCGCTGTCCCATTAGGCACTAATGGGTCACTATCCGTACAGATAACCCGTGGCGCAATCTCATCATTCGCCGTTACCGTACCGAGGTTCCAAACCAAACGCGTGTAGCCAGTTTTCGCATTGCCATCACGGTCAGTGTTATATTGAACCAAATCAGCCGGTGTACCGATTACATTACCGTCTTCATCCGTGTATTCAGCGGTACAACTCTGGTTGTATGAAACCTCCGGCGGTAGTTCGTTGATAATCTGAACATTCTCTTCATCAGGTGGTGTTTCCAGCAAGCTTTGTATTGCGGTAGTCAGTTTCCAAACAATTTGCTTTCCAGCGATAGTGCTGCTTGTTGCACCTGGGGCAGCTTCAGGAGTCAACGATTCAGAATCCAAACGACTGGTCGTTCTGGCAACGGTGACCCGATCTCCGTCATAATGAGCAGCTGACGACTCTGGCGATGGAGAATAAGATCTTGATGTCCAGTTCTTCCAGTACTGATCATCTCGAGCACTACCAAAAGCTGCTGCGGTAGTACCAACCGGAATCAATTCACCATCATGTGTACCCTTGTAGAATGTTTGCCGTATTTCCAGTGGCGTCACAAAACGAATATATTGTGAGCTACTAAGTGCTACGGAGTCTGCAACGCTGTCTTTCAGCCTCGCTCGCACCACATTGACATCGTCAATACCGCTACCAACCTGCGTAGGATCTGTTTTCCAATCTGTTAATCCATCATCACAGCGCACGGCTCTTTGCACACTCCAGTCACCCTCATAGCGCCCTAGTTGATCATTATACCCACCGGAAATAGGATCATCGTTAGAGATATCAACTGTCCCATATTCGACTATATAGTTACTAGCATCGAAACCTGTAGATCCAGTATAGGTTCCAACGTAAGCATAAGTACCTGCTGTCGCACCAACATTAGAACGATCGGTTAATTTTTGAGTCGTGTTATCAAATGCTAAACAGGTTCTTGGATTTTCTAAATCCGTTGATCCTGAATTTCCAAAATGTAGCGTATTTGCGTATGCCTGACCGGGAGCAACCAACCCTTGACCTGAGTGATTATTACCTGCCACAAACAACGTGTATCCTGAACCTAAGTCGGTACTAGTTTTGAAAGCGTAATCAGCAAATGCTCCTTTGGTAGTCAACTCATAGGGATAAGCAGGTGCTATGTTATTACTAATCGTACCATCAGGCATTGCTTGCCCATTATAACCAGGCTCTTTTGCACCATTATAGTTATCAATGCCTGAAACACCTTTTGCATTAAAGTCTTCCAAAACACTTTTAATATAAATACCACCTGTACCATTGATCACACCATCCGACATATCAATAACCCGCATCGGGATAAAGAAACGCGCCACCGTGTTGGTGTAGTAGTAAGGACCAGCTTTAAGGTCTATTCCACCACCCGCAACCTCTGGGAATCGACTACCCGACAAGTCGGCATTATCAATACTAATTCTGTATGGTGAGGCTCTTTGGCTAACATCATCTCGACTATAAGAGCAAGTGCCCGATTCAAGTACTTTTCGATTCAAAGGATAAGCGGTGAGATTGCTAGCACCATAAGCCTCACGACCATATACCTGCCCTGGCCAAAAGTAAGGATTGTAGGCACAGCTAATCATATAATATTCAAAGCCAGACGATGTGTAGTCATCCCCGTTCTCTGCACCTTTAGTTGCAGTGACGTTCATTAAGAAATCAAATGGCTGCTGAATAGACTCAGTACCTGTCTTTTGGTCCGTTGCCACCCGTAAATTAATCCACGTGTAATAACCATTTTCTACGCCGTACGCAGGATTAACCTCTCGCTTTCCATATAAATAATAACCACGAAACCCGCTACTGCTCAGATCTGCACGAGGACGTGAAGAAATCTGAATCGGCCCAATATCTGCCGATGTAGCAGGCACTGCATTTGGTGTTATTCCATCATCCTCATTGGAATAAACCCGCTGCGTGCTGCTAAAGCTAGTGCCATTCCAGGATTCACCTGAAATCTTGACGACTGACGAGAATGACAGCTGCGCCCCCTCATTAAACTCTCCCAAATTACAGGTTAGCGTACTAATACCGTTAGACTTGGTAATGCTTGAAACGGGATTGGTTCCGCCACCACCATCTTCAGTACATATTGCAGGAATTCGCTCAAAAGCAATCACAGCATTTGTTGACGGTGTAAGTACTTGCTCAAAAATCACATTTTCAGGATTGGCTTGGCCCGTCGTGTAGTTATTGGCAGTCACTGACCAGTTGTACGTGACTGTATCCTGAGTTCTGACTTGGTTATTCTTTTCACCACAGTCATCACCTGCTGCGGCAATTGCAGTGTCAGATGCACAAGCGCCATCAGTATCGAAAGGCGCAGAACCATCCTGCACCCCCGGTCCAAAAGGGCCTAAACCTAAAGTAGGCAAGGCAAGTGCCGGGAGAGAAACTCCTGACAATGCGACAACAAGTAAAAATCTTGAGAGAAAGGCTGGCATTGGGTATCCATTATTTTTATTAAACCCGCAGAGTCATAGCAGTGTGCTAGGAGCGGTATAATTTTCCGAGGACATTTATATCAGACGAACATGAACAAAAAGTTAACTTTGCCGAATAGCCACTTAACTGGTTATTTTTTCCGATTATCCGTGATCTTTAAGACACCACTAAGATTTCTTCAAGCTAGTCCACTACGGATTTATGAAGCAACGCTTTAGAAACAAATAACAATCAGTATATTATTTTATACTTATATTAATCTAAAGTTCAGCTAACAAAGATACACTGGCCCCTGATTTGCTCCCGCTGGCTATTCCCCCAAATAGTGTATGCCTGTTCACTTCATTCTATTGTTTTTACATAAACCCCTTGAGTGTCACTCAGTTGTTACGCTGCTAATTATAAAAATAAGCCGCTACTTGCTGTACCGCTCCACCGGAGACAATCCAATGAATAACAAGAAAACCCTGCTTTCTATTGCTTTATCGTCCTGCCTGCTATTTTCAGGCCATGCCTCTGCCGACACATCAGTTGGTGCGTATGTTGACTATGATGGATGGAGTTTAACAACCATCGATCAGTTCAATGCGGACACCGCTAGAAACGCAACCAATATCAATATCTTTTCAAGTTTCAGTTCAAACTGGGACAGCCTTTCCGTACAAGCTTCAAACATTGTGTCACGCGACTCTGTGCCACTCATCACTTGGATGCCTTACAACAACGCCGCACCAGATTCTAATGTGATAGTAGAGATCGCGTCTGGTCAATGGGATGCTTATATTGACAGCTGGATTGAAGGCTTAACAAACTGGCGCAACACGTATCCAGCAGGCACTGAGCCATCCATCTTACTGCGTTTTGGCCATGAGTTTAACGGCAATTGGTACCCTTGGGGCAACCAGCCGGAGGCTTTAAAAACAGCTTGGCGTCATGTGCATCAGCGCTTTGCCGATGCCGGTCTTAACGACGTAGTTGGCTGGGTTTGGTGTGCCAATAATGTCGATGTTGATAGCTTTAAAGATGTAACCGCTTATTACCCAGGTGACGATGTGGTCGATTGGTTATCCATCGACGGTTATAACTGGGGCAGCAACTACTCATTTACCCGTTGGAAGTCTTTTGACGAAACCTTTAGCCAGCAGTACGTAAAAATGGTGACTGCGTTCCCTGGTAAGCCAATGATGCTGGCCGAAGTAAGCTCTACCGAGCCGCATGATGTTCCAGATCCAACTTGGGGTCAGGATGGTGATGATAGCGATTCGGTACAAAGTAAAGCGGCTTGGATCACTGACATGATGCAGAGCGTTCAGAACAACTACCCTGCCATTAAGTCCATTGTTTGGTTTAATACCAATAAGGAATTGGATTGGGCGCTGAATTTATCTGGCAACACTGGCTTGAACGAGTACAACGACTCAGTGAGCACTGATTACTTTAGTGGCAAGTTACAGATCAAATCTCAGCCTGCAGTTGAGCCAGTTGAAGAGCCGGTCGTTGAAGCCCCTACTATCAAAACCAAAGGCAAATCAGGCAGTAAAAAGAAGACCGACAGCTTACGTATTGCAAGCACTGAGGCTGACGCTGAAACAGCACCTGTCACAGGTATTGCTAAAGCGATGGCAGTGAGCAAAATGCCGACTGTAGTGGGTGAGCGCTTGTTAGCCAGAGAAGCAGAAGGTTTACGCAATATGCCAAAGGCTGAACTCAGCAAATGGCGTTTAGGCCGTGTTTTAGACGAGTAAATATTTAACGCTTAAAATCAGTAAACGCAACACTCGCCCGCAAGTTTTGAACGATTTAATGTTCAAAACTTGCGGGCCTAATTAGATGGTCCGCCTCACCTTAATCGCTATGATTAAGGTTGAGGTTAACTAAAGAGGCGAACCATCATGTCAATTAAAGTCATTGGAATCGATTTAGGCAAGTCCATTTTTCATCTGGTT